>Ga0169931_10004106_pt1 | contig 22803 bp, 17 predicted proteins | sample Kivu_15m_20L_FD_129675 | JGI IMG/M metagenome (GOLD analysis project Ga0169931, IMG submission 129675) | Freshwater microbial communities from Lake Kivu, Western Province, Rwanda to study Microbial Dark Matter (Phase II) - Kivu_15m_20L... | ecosystem: Environmental > Aquatic > Freshwater > Lake...
CGATGATGGGCCGCAGGCCGTTCATGGCGGCACCCACGCCGATGGCGGTGAAGCCGAGCTCAGCGATGGGCGTGTCGATCACGCGCTTGGGCCCGAACTCGGCCAGCATGCCCTTGCTCACCTTGTAGGCGCCATCGTACTCGGCCACCTCCTCTCCCATGAGGAATACGCTGGGGTCGCGGCGCATCTCCTCTGACATCGCTTCATTGAGGGCTTCGCGGAATTGGATGGTGCGCATGGCTGACAGCTGAATGAGAGGGCGAAAGTAGGCGGCTATCCGGACGGCCCGGGCTGGTTACTTTCGCGGCCCTCATTCTCCGGCATGAAGATCCTCGTCCTCCTCAGCCAGGTGCCCGACACCACCGCCCGCATCGCCTTCACCAACGGCGACACGCAGTACGATGGCAACGGCGTCACCTTCATCATGAACCCCTACGACGAATGGTACGCCTTGGTGCGCGCGCTGGAGCTGAAGGAAGCCAAGGGCAGCGGCACGGTGACCACAGTGACCGTGGGTGGTGCCGATACCGAGGCCACCATCCGCAAGGGGCTGGCCATCGGCGCCGATGATGCCGTGCGAATCGACGCGCAGCCCGCCGACGCCCTGCAGGTGGCGGAACTGATCGCAGGCTGGGCCAAGGACAAAGGCTTCGACCTGGTGCTGGCCGGCAAGGAGACCATTGATCACAATAGCGGCGTGGTAGGCGCCATGCTGGCCGAGCTGCTCGATATGCCCTACGTGCCGCTCGCAAGCAAACTCGACGTGAATGGCGAGACCGCCACCGTGGAGCGCGACGTGCCCGGCGGCGTGGAGGTGCTGGAGGTGAAGCTGCCCATCGCCCTCAGCGCCGCGAAGGGCATGGCCGAGCAGCGCATTCCCAACATGCGCGGCATCATGGCCGCGCGCACCAAGCCGCTGCAAGTGGTGCCGGCCGGAACGGTCAGCAACGTGGCGAGCACCGTGAAATTCGAGCTGCCACCCGCCAAAGGCTCCGTGAAGATGATCCCCGCCGATGAAGCCGGAAAGCTCATCGAGCTGCTGCACACCGAGGCGAAAATCATTTGAGGTTGAGGGTTGGCGGTTGACAGGGTCGAGGGTTGCCCTCTCCCAAGCCCGATCACCAACCTTCAACAAGCAACACACAACCTGCCTTTCGAAATGAGCACCATCGCATTCATCGACACCCGCGGCGACAAACTGCCGAAGGCCGCGCAGGAAGCCGTCACTTACGCGAGCCAACTGGCCGGCGGGCCCATCACGGCTATCACATTCGGAGATGCACAAGGCATTGAAGCGCTGGGCGCGAACGGTGCGAAGAAGGTGGTGGTGGCACGCGGCGTGAAGGCCGTGGACAGCCAGCAGCTCACCAGGCTCGTTTGCGAGGTGGCCGCCGCCGAAGGCGCCACCACGATCGTGTTCGTGCACGATGCCACGGGCAAGGCTGTGGCGCCGCGCGTGGCCGCGCGCTTGAAAGCCGGACTCGTGGCAGGCGCCACGGGCATGCCCGAGGGCGATCGTTTCCGTCGCAACGTTTTCAGCGGCAAGGCCCGCGCCTGGGTCGAGGTGCGCAGTGGCGTGAAGGTGATCAGCCTCTCCCCAAACAGCATCCCAATCGCCACCGGCGGAGGAAGCGCTGCTCTCGAAGAGTACAACGGCGACCTGGGCGCGGCGCGCATCGGGGTGAAGGAGCTGCGCAAAGCGGGCTCGGGCGTTCCGCTGCCGGAAGCCGAGCTCGTGGTGAGCGCCGGACGCGGCATGAAAGGCCCCGAGCATTGGGCACCGGTTGAAGAGCTCGCCCAGCTCCTTGGCGCGGCCACGGCGTGCAGCCGCCCCGTGGCCGACATGCACTGGCGCCCGCACCACGAGCACGTGGGCCAGACTGGCGTGGCCATCCGCCCCAACCTCTACATCGCCATCGGCATCAGCGGCGCAATACAGCACCTGGCCGGCGTGAACCAGAGCAAGGTGATCTGCGTGATCAACAAGGATCCCGAAGCACCCTTCTTCAAGGCCGCGGACTATGGCATCGTGGGCGACGCCTTCGAAGTGCTGCCCAAGTTGATCGAGGCGGCGAAGAAGCTCAACGCTGAGAGATAGCTGGCGGTAGTTGGTTATCAGTCGTCGGGCTGAGCCGACCTAAGCCCGGCAAACGAGAACCAACAACCGAAATCCGCGCCCTACATTCACGGCCCGCCGCGCACCGCATGGACAAGGTCGAGCTGAAGTTCCTCCGCATCACGTACAGCCACACGCACGCGGGAGCCTACGCGCTCATCCTCGCCGAGGCGCAGGGCGACCGCCGCCTGCCCATCATCATCGGCGGCGTGGAGGCCCAGGCCATCGCCATCCAAGTGGAGAACATCAAGCCGGCGCGCCCCCTCACGCACGACCTCTTCAAGAACGTCGCCGACACGCTCAGCTTCAACCTGAAGGAGGTGATCATCAACGACCTTGTGGAAGGGATCTTCCACGCCAGGCTTGTGATCGAGCAGGACGCGCGCGAGGTGGTCATCGACGCGCGCAGCAGCGATGCCATCGCGCTGGCCCTTCGCTTCGACTGCCCCATCTTCACCTACGAGCCCATCCTCGGCGCCGCTGGCCTCAAGGTGGAAGAGGGCGAGGAGGAACAGGCCGAGGGCGAGAAGAAGGAGCGCAAGGGCCGCGAGAAGAAGACGGTGACGAGCGCCACGCTGGATGAACTCCAAGGCATGCTCTCTGAAGCACTGGAGAACGAGGACTACGAGCGCGCGAGCAAGCTCCGCTACGAGATCAAGCGCAGAGAGCAGACGAATTAGTTCGTGCTGAGGGTCGAAAACCCGGAGCAATCAGGTCAAGCGAGCCTGGGGATTGAATGCTCATCGCCAAGCCCTCCGACCAACACCCGACATGTCCACACTCTACCGGCTCCGACACATGCGCGGCCCAAACGGCATTAATGCCATCTTCGCTTCGAACAATTCCCGCATGATGAAGCACTCCCGCCTCCTGGCGCTCATCGCACTGGCGTTCGCCGCGGCGCCCGCGTTCGCCCAAGGCACACCTGCTCCGCTCTCCGGCCCAACAGGCATGGGCATCGCGCGCGGCGCGCTGGGCATGGCCGTGCTCATCGGCATAGCATGGGTCTTCAGCGCGCGGCGCAAGGATGTGAACTGGCGCGTGGTGGGCATCGGCCTCGCGTTCCAGCTCGCCATGGCGCTGCTCGTGCTCTATGTGCCACCGGCGCAATGGCTCTTCGAGATGGTCGGCAAGGCCTTCGTGAAGGTGCTTGAGTTCACCAAGGCCGGCAGCACATTCCTGTTCGGCGGAATGATGGACGTGAAGAGCTTCGGCTTCGTCTTCGCGTTGCAGATCCTCCCCACCATCATCTTCTTCAGCGCGCTCACCAGCGTGCTCTTCTACCTGGGCGTGATCCAGAAAGTGGTGTATGCGCTGGCATGGGCGCTCAACAAGGCCATGCGGCTCAGCGGCGCCGAGAGCCTCGCCACGGCGGGCAACATCTTCCTGGGGCAGACCGAATCGCCATTGATGATCAAGGCCTACCTGGACAAGATGAACCGGTCGGAGATCTTCCTGGTGATGGTGGCGGGCATGGCCACGGTTGCGGGCGGCGTGCTCGCGGCCTACGTGGGCTTCCTGGGCAACGGCGATCGCGTTCAGGAGCTCTTCTTCGCCAAGCACCTGCTCACCGCCAGCGTGATGGCCGCGCCCGGCGCCGTGGTGCTGGCCAAGATCCTCTACCCGCAGACCGAGGCCATCGACCAGAAGCTCCAGGTGGGCATGGACCAGGTGGGCAGCAACCTGCTCGATGCCATGAGCAACGGCACCGGCGAAGGCCTGAAGCTCGCCGCGAACGTGGCTGCCATGCTGCTGGTCTTCTTCGCCTTCATCGCCATGATCAACTACGGCTTCAACAAGCTCGGCGATGCCACCGGACTGAACGCATGGGTCGCCTCCGTCTCGCACGGCAACTTCGACAAGCTCTCGTTGCAATTCATCCTCGGCTACCTCTTCGCGCCCATCATGTGGCTCATGGGCGTGGCCACGGAGGACATCACCTTGGCGGGTAGACTCGTTGGCGAGAAGATCATCGCGAGCGAATTCGTGGGCTACGAGAGCCTCGCGACCTTGAAGGACAAAGGCGCGTTCGCCCAGCAGCGGAGCATCGTGATGTGCACCTACATGCTCTGTGGCTTCGCCAACTTCGCGAGCATTGGCATCCAGATCGGCGGCATCGGGTCACTGGCGCCCAGTCGCCGGCAATGGCTCAGCGAGTTCGGCCTGCGGGCGCTGCTGGGCGGAACGCTCGCATCGCTGCTCAGCGCGACGATCGTGGGGATGCTGGTGTGATCAGGGAGCGGGAACGGGCTCGCCGCTCACCTGGCCATTCACCAATGGCCCCTGCCACAATTCGCGGATCACGCCATCGAGCAGTTCCTTGCTCGTGTGCAGCGCATCGATGTACTCAGAACGGTCGGCGGTGATGGAGCTCGGCCCGGCGAAGTCGTAGTAGGTGCCCGCTGAGTGCATCAGCGCCTTGTACTCCGCGATGGCCGGCTCGAGCCCCAATTCGGTTTCGATCGCATGCACCTCGTTGTGCACCGGCAGGTCGATGATCACGAGCTTGATGCCCCGCTCTTTGCATCGCTCCGATACGCGCTTCAGCTCATCGGCGAAGCGCGGCGAGAAGCCGTAGCCCTCCAGCACCGCGCGCTCGTTGCGCATCACCACCGCCCATTGATCCGCAGCGATGCCCTCAGCCTCCACGGCGCCCCAATGCGCTCGCGCATCGAGCCAGGCCTTGCCCATCACGTCCCGGTCGGTGACGTAATGAATCGCGGAGGATGTGGACCACTGGGGCCCTTCCCAGATGTCGTAATCCTGCGCCGCGCTCCAATTGCGGAAGCCGGTCTGCAGGTAGACCGTCTTCAGTTCCGCTAGGCTGTCGGCGTACCAGAAGGTCTTGAAGAGCGATGGCGTGTTCCCGCCCGGCACGCCGAAGTTGTAGAGCTCGCGGCCCGTGATGCGCGAGACCAGCGCCTCGTCGAAGCGCGTGAGCCGCGAATCGCCGATGATGATGTCGGCCACGGGCCGGCGACGGTACTCGACCAGTTTCCATGCGAGGGTGTAATAGGGCATCACCGCGCCACTGTGGCGGAGGTTTGCCTTGCGCGTCTCCAGGGGCACGGGGCCTTCTCCCCCGAAGTAGTTGAACGGATCGATCCAGGCCACGCCGCCCATGAGCGCCACGAAGGGAAGCGCGAGCAGGAGGAGCCATTGGATCAGTTTCCGCATCGCTAGAACTGGAAGTAGATGAACTCACCGCCGCCATGATAGGCGCCGTAGTAGATGATGGAGGCCACGAGCGCCGTGTACACGCCGTACCGCGCCACGGATGGCATGCGCGCCAGGAAGGCCGCAGCGCCCCAGCGTGCCTGCACCAGGTGCACGGCCTCCATGAAGAGGATGGCGATGAACGCGATGGCGAGGTCCGTGGCGCCCAGCCCGAGCGATTGCACGATCGTCTTCGCCGCAGCGGGATCAAGCCATGCGCCGTGGCCGGTGAACGAGGCCTTCACGATATGCAGCGCGTCGCCGATGGTGGCGGCGCGGAAGAAGACCCAGCCGATCAGCACGAGCACCAGCGTCCAGCCCACGTTGAGCAGGTGGTTGAGCCGCGGCAAACGCACGAGGCCCGAGGCGGTGGCCAGCCGATCGCGCAGCGGGCCGAAGACGATGGCGAGCACGAGGTAGATGCCGTGCAGCGCGCCCCAGGCCACGAAGGTCCAGTTGGCGCCATGCCACAGCCCGCTGATGAGGAAGGTGATGAAGAGGTTGTAGCACCAGCGCCACTTCACGGTGCGATTGCCGCCGAGCGGGATGTACACGTAATCGCGGAACCAGGTGCTGAGGCTGATGTGCCAGCGCTTCCAGAACTCGCTGATGCTGGCCGCGTGGTAGGGCTGCCGGAAGTTGAGCATCAGGGTGAAGCCCAGCACGCGCGCGCAGCCGATGGCGATGTCGCTGTAGCCACTGAAGTCGCAGTAAATCTGCACCGCGAAGAGCACGGTGGCCAGCGCGAGCACAGGGCCGGGGAAGTCGTGCGGCGAACTGTACACATGCGTGACCGCGGCCGAGACGCGATCGGCGATCACCACTTTCTTGAACATGCCCCAGGCCATCAGGCGCAGGCCGCTCGCCGCGCGATCGGCATCGAAGCGCTGCACCTCGCGGAACTGCGGCAGCAGCGACGCCGCACGTTCAATGGGCCCGGCCACCAGCTGCGGGAAGAAGGCCACTTACCCCGAGATGAGGCCCGCATGCCGCTCCGCCTTCATCGCCCCCTGGTACACGTCGATCGTGTAGCTCATGGTCTGGAAGGTGTAGAAGCTGATGCCCACGGGCAGCAGGATGTCGAGCACGGGCGCCTGCCAATCGAGCCCCATGGCCTGCGCGGCCGAGCCGGCCGAGGCCACGAAGAAGCCCAGGTACTTGTAGAAGATGAGCAGGCCCAGGTTGGTGGTCATGCTCAACCACAGGTATGGCCGCCTCCCGCGCTTATCGGTAATGCCCGACATGCGATAGGAGCACCAGTAGTCTATGAGCGTGCTGAAGGCGATGAGCAGCGCATACTCCGGCCGCCAGCTCATGTAGAACCAGTAGCTCGCGATCAGCAGCAGCACCCAGCGCCGCTTGGGCGGCAGCAGGAAGAAGAGCAGCGTGACGAGCGGGAAGAAGACCAGGAACTCGAGCGAGTTGAAGAGCATGCGGTGGTCCTGGTGCCGGGCGCGGCCAAGCTATAGGGGGCCTTCAACGTCAAGTCCGCATGGCGCGTTCGGCGATGCACAGCGCGCTGTTGGCCCGGAGGCGCGCCACGACCGGCCCATACATTCAGCCCGGCAAACCTTCGCGCATGATCCGACTCCTCCTCGCTTCGCTCCTTTCGCTCGCAGTGCTGCACCGCGCGCACGCCCAGGCGACCCTTGTCAAATGGGGCAAGCCCTTCGAGAAGGCGCTCAAGGGCGGCAGTGGCGACATCTACACCGTGGTCGATGGCCTCTTCGCCAAGGACGGACGCCACCTGCTGTATGTGGAGGAGGGCCTCACCCCGAAGGTGGTGCGCCTCGATGCCCTGCTGCAGCCTGCTGAAGAGCTGGTGCTGAAGGATCAAATGCTCGACGGCGCCAAATGGACCGGCGTGACCGCGGCCGCGCACGGCGATGCCCTGCGCGTGCTGCTGGTGAGCGCGGGCAAGAAAGGCAGCGAGTTCGGCGTGGCCGAAGTGGGAGCGGGCGCCGCGCCCGCGCTCGCAGGCTTCCGCAAGCTGGCCGCCTTCGACATGCCCTACGCCAACGACCCGGCCAACACCATGGCCGTGCGCCCACTGCCCGACCCCATCCTCTTCACCAAGGGACTGGCCTACGCGCAACGCGAGCGCCTCATCGCATCGCCCGATGGCGAACACTACCTGCTGAACCACTACACGAACAACGGCAAGGGCAACAAGCGCATCGGCCTGGCCTGGCTCGACAAGGAGATGACGGTGCTCTGGCAAGGCACCGCCGAGCTGCCCTACGAGGACGTGAAGAGCTCCATCCACCAGATCACCGTGGGCAATGATGGCACGGTGCGCGTGCTGCTCTATGTCTTCAATTGCAAGGGCGAAGAGGCCATGGGCGACAAGAACTGCCATGAGCTCCACCTCTGCACCATCAGCGAGAACGGCAAAGCCGTGAGCGACCTGATCCTGGAGAAGGACTTCGTGAGCAGCGCGCGCATCGTGGAGCGCGGCGGCGGCAAGATGTCGCTGGCGCTGCGCTACGGATCCCTCACGGGCCAGCCCGGCCTGGTGGTCACCTTCGATCCCGCCGACCCCAAATTGAAGCCCACGCCCATCGCCACGCAGCGCCTGCCAAGCATCCGCAAGGCGAAGCTGATGGCCTACGGCGACCCCGCCGCCGACCCGCGCAAGCCGCCCGCGCGCACCGCCAAGGTGCCCGATGAGATCGTGGACCTCTACGTCACGCCGGAAGGCATGCTGATCGTGGTGGAGACCTTCCTCGAGTACCAGTTCATGCTGCCCGTGGGCGATGCGCTTGCCATGCGCCACCTGAGCGGCCCGGTGCGCGTGAGCCAGGTGCAGCCCAACGATAGCCTTGGCTGGCAGAAGGTGGTGGACCGCGCGATGATGACCACCGCAGGGCAGGCGTATGAAGGCAGCGTGGCCCTTCCGATGGACGGGAACGTGCTGCTGCTGCACGGCCACACGCCGCGCGGCTACGAGGCCATCCTGCGCGCGGGTAACGAGGCGGCGAACACCAAGGACCAGAGGCCGCAGGAGCCGCACGTGCTCAAGGCCGCCTTCATCAGCACCAAGGATGGAAGCACCTTGCGCGAGGGCACCGCGCTGATGATGGAGGAAGGCTACGTGGCCTGCCCCATGGGCGCGCTGATGGAGTGGGGCGGCACCAAGGCGCTGGTGAAATGCTACGATCGCGGATCGCAGTACCGCTTCGCTGTGATCGACCTGGGAAAACTGGGCGAGGAGAAGTAGTGCTGCCGAGGACCCGTCGCCGGTTGTGCCAAGCACGCCGCGCCTAGTTTCGCAGCGATGTCAAGCGAGCCGCGCAAGCCTTCATTCTCCCGCCGCGCGCGCGCATGGTTCACCGCCCAATTGGAGCGGATCAGGCTGCTCGCTGCGAAGAGCCGCGCGAAGGACCTCATCCTGCTCGCCCTGCCCTACCAGATCAGCGCCGTGCTCACCGCGCTCATCGCCGTGGGCTATGCCTGGCTCTTCAACTGGATGGGTGATCGCAATGCCGAGCTGCTCGCCATGGACCCGCGCCTCATCTTCCTCACCGCACCACTGAGCTTCCTCACGGCGTGGTGGCTCGTGTTCCGATTCGCGCCGCTGGCAGGAGGCAGCGGCATCCCGCAGCTCATGGCCGCCATCGAGGTGGCCACCGACAAGAAGCGCGACCGCAGCGGCCGTTTCCTCAACGTGCGCATCATCCTGGTGAAGATCGCCAGCAGTTTGGCCATGGTGCTGGGCGGCGGCGCCGTGGGGCGCGAAGGGCCCACGCTGCAGATCGCAGGCAGCATCTACCGCACGGTGCACCGCCTGCTTCCGCCCTTCTGGCCGAAGGTGAGCCGCCGCATCATGATGATCACCGGTGGCGCCGCCGGATTGAGCGCGGCCTTCAACACGCCGCTGGGCGGGATCGTGTTCGCGGTGGAAGAGCTCACCAAGACGCACATGGCGCAGTTCCGAACCGCCGTGCTCACCGCAGTGATCCTCTCCGGCATGACGGCCCAATGGCTGCTCGGCCCGTACCTCATGCTCGGCTACCCGAAGCTGGCGCCCGCCACGGTGAGCTTCATGTACAAGATCCTGCTGCTCTCGGTGATCGCTGGCATCACCGGTGCCGCCTTCTGCCGTATCGTGCTCGCCATCGACAAGTTCCGTCGCGGACTGAAGGGCGGCGGCGCGCAGGCGCTCTTCGCGCTCACTGCGGCATTCGCCTTCGCCAGCGTGGTGTATTTCGTGGGCGCTGCGGCGATCGGCAGCGGGCACTTGTTGCTGGAGGATCACCTCTTCGCCAAGGACCCTGATGCAAGCGCCAACAATGTGCTGGCCCGGCTGCTCGGCTCGCTCACCAGCTTCTCCGCCGGAGGCGCAGGCGGAATCTTCGCTCCTTCACTGGCCAGCGGCGCGGCCATCGGCGGCTGGCTCACCGATGCGCTCGGCCTCGCTGACAACCGCGGCCAGTTCAACCTGCTCGTGCTCGCTGGAATGACCGCTTTCCTCAGCGGCGTCACGCGCTCGCCCTTCACCAGCGCCATCCTCGTGCTGGAGATGACCGACCGCCACAGCGCCATCTTCCAGCTCATGTACGCCAGCGTCGTGGGCTACCTCATCGCCTACGTGGTGGACCGCAAGAGCTACTACGAGCGCATGAAGGAGCGCTTGCTGAAAGCGATGCCGGAACGGAAGGAGGAGGAATCTGAAGCGGCTGACTGATTCGCGGACTTTCCTGTTCGGACGGATGCGGTGCTGGCAGCTGATCCACGCGCACAGCATCGTCTGCGCGAAGGTTTCATTGCTCAGCCTCTCTCCTGCATTGCCGCGCGCAATTCACTTGGCCTCAGCAAGCCGGTGGCCCACGCTGAAGCCAGTGCCAGCAGGGCGAAGCAAGCCGCCGCCCACGGCAGTGCTAGTCCCGCGTTGCCGAGAACCCATGCCAGGATCAGCAGGGCCACGGCATGCGCCGCGCCTTTCAGCAGAACCGCAACGATGCCAGTGAGGCGCTCCGCGCGCATGGCCAGCACCACTTGCGCTGCCGCCGTGAGCACCTGCGTGATCAAGGCCGCCAACGCCGCTCCTTCGGCTTGCATGCGCGGGATCAAGACGAGGTTCAGCGCGATGTTGAGCAGCGCGCCGACCGCCGCCATCCAGTTGAGCCAGCGCAAGGACCCTGCTGCGGTGAGCAGGGTGCCGAACACATAGGTGGTGCACACCGCTGCGAAGCACCACATCAGCAGCGCGAACACCGGCGCCGCATCCGTGATGTGCTCGCGGTAGAGCAAGGCCATCACCTCTTCGGCATGCCACATTCCGAATACCGCGACGCCCAACGATGCCGCGAGCATGAGCTTGAAGGCGAGGGCGGCCAGCGCGGATACATCGGAATGCTCCTTCAGCATGCGGCTGAACATCGGCAGCAGCAGGCCCGCCATCAGGTAGCCGAGCATGTTGAGCGCCTCGAACCACCGGAAGCCCTGGTAGTAGATGCCGGCCTGCAATGCGCCATCGGGCAGCAGGCGTTCGAGCATCACGGTGTCGATGCGGTAGTAGAAGGTCATGAGCAGGATCAGCAGCGCGAAGGGGAAGCTGCGCTTGATCACCACCCAGCTGAAGGCGGGCTTCCAGGCCACGCGCAACGGGCCGCTGAGCCGGCGCACGAGGATCACGGCCACGATCAAAGTGGCGGCGTACGCCGCGGTCTGCGCCCACACGAACCACTCGATGCGGAAGGGCTCTCCTCCTGCCCTGCCCCAGAGCAGCCAGCCCACGCCCATGATCAGCAGCGCGCGGTCAAGCACGCTCAGCAGGCTGTCCTGCCGGTAGCGCTGCGCGCCTTGGATGTTGCTGCGCAAGTAAAGTATGCTGGCCACCAGCGTCTGATTGAGCACGAGGCAGCCAAGCATGCCGAGCTGCTCACCGCGATAGCCCAGCACGATGCCCGCGCCAACCGTGAGCAACGCGTACGCGAGCATGAGGCCGCCGCGCATGGCCGCCACGCCACCCACGTACTTGCCCATGAGCTGCGTGTGCTGGGCGATGTGCCGCGTGTTGTAGTTCGTGATGCCCAGGTCCAGCACGATGTTGAGCAGGAAGCCCAGACTGAGCAGCGCGGCATAGATGCCGTAAGCCTCGGCGCCCACAGCGCGCTGCACCCCGGCATCGATGCCCAGGATGTAGAAGGGCTTCACCAGCAGGTTCAGCGCCAGCAGCAGCAGCAGGTTGGTGAGGAAGGCGCGGCGCATCGGCGCGGTGAAGATGCGCAACGGGCATCAGGCCGCGGCGCAACCCATCTTCAACGCTCCGGATGGGAGATCAGCGTAGCCGGTAACTCAGGCTCAGCATCACGCCCAGGGCATTGGAGCGGCGCCGCGCGCCTTGATTGTCGATGGCGTCGGTGAACTGGCCACGCGCGGCGGGCTCGATGCCCAGGCTCCAAGCGCTGCTGAAGCGGTAGCGCACATAGGCGCGCGCCGTCCACCCGAGCACCGTCTGACGCACGGCCACGCCGTCCAGGTCGGTGTAGCCGTTCTCGCCGCTGCCGGGAAGCGATCCGCTGCGCGCGGTGAGCATGCCGATGGTGGGGCCGCCGCGCACGCCGATGCTCCAGCGGCCCTGCACCAGGTGCGCGTCGAGCAGCAGGGGCAGCTCCACATAGCTGGTGCGGACCAGTTGCGTGCGTGCCGCACGGATCAAGGTCGTGGTGGTGGTGGTTTCGAAGGCCGAGCGCAGCACCTGCACGGTGGTGTTCACGTTGATGCTGGTGTAGCCCGAAGCCGAGTCGCCGCCGGTGATGATGAGGATGGTGGTATCGACGCCTTGCAGGAACCAGTAGCGCGATAAGCTCACGTCGGTCCGTGTCTCCCCCGGCGTGGTGAGCCGATCGGCGTAGCTGCCGTAATGCAGCCCAAGCCCGAAACCGAAGTTTCGCCCCATGCGCATGGCCTCTGCGGCGTAGCCGACTGTGCGCTCCGGCGTGGTGGACCATTCCTTCACCTCGGGCAGCACGTACTTGCTGGCGGTGCTGAACGCGCCTGCGAGCACGGAGATCTCCCAAGGACTGCGCGGGCCCAAGAGCGGCGGTGCCACGGGTTCCGGCACGGCGGCGGCAGCGGAATCGAACGGAGGCGTGGTGGTGGAGACCATCGGAGCGGCTTGCACTGAGTCCTCAGTCACGTGCTCGCTCGCAGCAACATCCACGGCTTCCTCCTGTTGATCCTTCGTCGCTTCCTGCTGAGATGAACTGATGCCGATCGGCGGCAAGACCGTTCCCGCATCTGTCGCAGGGTCCTCCCCTTCTTCAGGCATGGGCGTTTGAGGCGCAAGGCTGTCCTTCTCGCTCAGGCTGGATGCGGGGCCTTCTGCTCCGGTTGCGTTCTCAACGACAACGCCTCCCTGCTGTTCCTCAAGCTTGGAGACTTCAGCCATGGCCTCTACGTGCTCTCGCAGATCTTGTGGAGTCACTTCAATGCCGGCCTGCACGGTTTCAGCTGGCCGCGCATCGGATCCATTCGCGCTGGAGGCATTGAATCGCTGTGTAGGCTGCGGATCAGGTTTGATGTTGGATGCGATCAACGGCCGTTCTGGTCGCACTGAAGCGGCCTTAGCTACAGGTGAACCAATGCTATCCTTCAACTGATTCATGGGCTTCGACACGGGCTGCATCTGGGCTGCTTCAACCGGCACCGTTCCAATCGGTGTCGCTTCAACCGGCGCTGCTTCGGCGCGTTCGTTCACGTTCGTTGCTTCCTGCTCAACGGTCGGCGTCGCAGCTGCCTCCGTTGTAGTTTCGACCTGATGCTGTTTCGCCACGAGGCTCGCTTCGCCATTCGGCCACAGCAGCCAGAGGGCCAGGCCCACGGCCGCGGCGCCGCCGAAGTACCAGAACGCCCTGCGGCCGCTCCGCTTCTGCGCAGCGATGGCGCGCTGCGCTTGCTGCCATGCCCCCTCGTCGAAGGGGAAGGCGCGCTCATCCAGCTTCTGCCGGGCGAGCTCGTCGAATTGATCGTTGAGGCTCATCGTGCAACTGTCTTGGCCATGGCCGGCGCTGCGAGCCGTGCGACGCGGTGAGGCCTATTCCTGCGAATGCAGCCAAGACCAAGTAGCGGAGAGCATTGTTCATGGGAGTGAAGTTCAGTGATCGGGCGTTCACTTCCATACACGCAGGAACAGCTGCCCGGGTTGGGTGGATGGCGAGGATTCCGGACAAGTTGAAAAACGCACGAAGCCCCCGCCAGCACAAGGCCGACGAGGGCTTCTCGGAGGTCGAATCGGGCCTAGTTCGATTTCACGAAGCGCAGGCTGATGGCCTTGCCGTTCTGATCCATGGCGCGCAGGGTGTACACGCCTGCCGGCAGGGCATTGGTATTCACCACGAACTGGCTGCGGCCCAGGGAGGCGGTGCGACGCTCATTCCGCACCATGCGGCCGTTCACATCGTGGATGGCGATGTCCACAGCGCCTCCAGCCAAGGTGACCAGCGCGAGGTTGAGGTCACCGGTGGTCGGGTTCGGCCAGAGCGCGGCGTTGGTGAGTGCTGAAGCATCGTTCACGCCCATCACCAAGGGATTCTGAACATTGATGGTGAACCCATCCTGGCGTGCGGCACTGCCATCGGCATCGTCTTCGAGCACCATGCCTACCAGGATGCCATCGCCATCCATCGAGATGCTGTCGCAATAAACGCTCGTGCAGCCGCTCGCATCGGAGATGGTGAGGCAGAGCAGGTACGGGCCGCCCGCAGCGTAGACGTGCGAAGGGTAAGCCACATTGCTCGTGCTGCCGTCGCCGAAGTCCCAGAAGTAGGTCATCGCGCCATTACCCGTGCTCAGGTTCCACACCCACACTTCGTAGGGGATGGGACTGCCAACACCATTCGGGTTCAAGCTATCGAGCTCCACGGCTTGCATGGCCCAGAAGGAAGCCTGGCAACCGCCGCCGGTGTTTGTGCTGTCCACGCACGCGCAGTTGGCATCCCACATGCCGATGAAGTTGGTGCCGAGCACCCAGCAAGGCGTTCCGGGCAGATTGCTGCCACCGGGGATTCCCAAGCAATCGAGGGCACCGCCGCTGCTATCGGGCAGGCAGATGCAATCGGGCGACCATGTGCCGGCCAGCCCGTTCGGGGAAGCGCAAGGAGTGCCAGGGAGGTTGCTGCCGCCAGCGATGCCGAGGCAATCGGTGGTGCTGCTGCTGTCGGCGATGCAGACGCAGTTCGCGCTCCACGTGCCGGCCTGGCCCATGAAAGTGGTGCATGCAGTGCCGGGCAAGGCGCTGCCGCCAACCACGCCGAGGCAATCGGTCATGGTATTGCCGCAGTTGAAGATGACCGTGACAGCGGTGCTGTCACCCAGCGCGGGGACCATGTATTGCACCACCTGACTCTGGATGGCACCCTGGCAGGGCACGCTCACCATGAAGCCGCCGCCTTGGACGCCCACGCCGAAGGTCTCGCTGAACGAGCAGTTGGGCGGGGTCACGGGAATCGTGACATTCACCGGTGGGACAACGCCCGGCAGGCTAACGATGGTGACGGCGGTGTTCGGGGTGCAGCCGATCACGATGCCGTTGACCGTGACGCTGTATGGCTGTTGCGCCATGGCAGCAAGGCCGAAGGCAGCAGCGAGAGCCAGTGTGGAGGAGCGAAGAAGTGATTTCATGTCAGAGGTTCTTTGTTGCGTTCACTGCCATACACGGGGCGGAACGCCTGATGGTTGGGCGAAGGTGAAGAAATTCCACCATCACCCCTTCAGGCTGCGGTCCAACAGGGAATCGTCGGCCTCGTTCGGCAAGGTCACCTTCAGCAGCGGGGTGCGCTTCATTTCCTGTTCGATGCTCCAGACCGCGTTGGGGTTGCGGGCCCAGGCCCGGCGCGCAATGCCGTTGTTCACGTCCCAGTGCAGCATGCTCTTCAAGCGGCGGTCGCTGTCTGCGCTGCCGTCGAGCACCATGCCGAAGCCGCCGTTGATCACCTCGCCCCAGCCCACGCCGCCGCCGTTGTGCAAACTGATCCAGGTGGCGCCGCGGAAGGCATCGCCCACGAAGTTCTGCACGGCCATGTCGGCGGTGAAGCGGCTGCCATCACGGATGTTGCTGGTCTCGCGGTACGGGCTGTCAGTGCCGCTCACGTCGTGGTGGTCGCGGCCCAAAACGATGGGCGCGCTGATCTCGCCACGCTTGATCGCCTCGTTGAAGGCCTGCGCGATGCGAATGCGGCCCTCGCTGTCGGCGTAGAGGATGCGCGCCTGACTGCCCACCACGAGCTTGTTCTCCTGCGCGCTGCGGATCCAGTGCAGGTTGTCGGCGATCTGCTGGCCGATCTCGGCGGGTGCAGCCTTCAACATGGCCTCGAGCACGTTGCCGGCAATGCGGTCGCTTGCGGCGAGGTCCTTCGCATCGCCGCTGGTGCACACCCACCGGAACGGTCCGAAGCCGTGGTCGAAGCACATGGGGCCCATGATATCCTCCACGTAGCTCGGGTAGCGGAATTCCTCGCCATTCTTCCCGCTGATTTCGGCACCTGCGCGCTTGCTCTCCAGCAGGAAGGCGTTGCCGTAGTCGAAGAAGTACATGCCGTTCTCCGCGAGCGCGTTCACCGCATTCACATGGCGGCGCAGCGTCTCCTGCACGCGCTGCTTGAAGGCTTCGGGATCCTTCACCATGAGTGCATTGCTCTCCTCGTAGCTCAGGCCAACGGGGTAGTAGCCACCGGCCCACGGATTGTGCAAACTCGTCTGATCGCTGCCGAGGTCCACGTGCACTTTGCGCGCGGCGAGACGCTCCCAGAGGTCCACCACGTTGCCGAGGTAGGCGATGCTGCGCGCTTCGCCCTTCTTCTGCCAGGCGAGCGCCGCATCGATGCACGCATCCACATCGCTCATCACTTCATCCACCCAGCCTTGACTATGGCGCTTGTGCGCGGCGGTAGCATTCACCTCGGCGCAAATGGTAACGACACCCGCGATGTTGCCGGCCTTGGGTTGGGCGCCGCTCATGCCGCCGAGACCTGCTGTCACGAAGAGCTTGCCCTTCGTGCCCGGCGATGACTTGATCATGCGACAGGCATTCAGCACCGTGATCGTGGTGCCGTGCACAATGCCCTGAGGCCCGATGTACATGTAGCTGCCGGCGGTCATCTGGCCGTATTGCGTCACGCCGAGGGCGTTGAAGCGCTCCCAGTCGTCGGGCTTGCTGTAGTTGGGGATCATCATCCCGTTGGTGACCACAACGCGCGGCGCATCGGCATGACTGGGGAAGAGACCGAGCGGATGGCCGCTGTACATCACCAGCGTCTGCTCGTCCGTCATCTCGCTCAGGTACTGCATCACCAAGCGATACTGCGCCCAGTTCTGGAACACCGCTCCGTTGCCGCCATAGGTGATCAGCTCGTGCGGGTGCTGCGCCACGGCGGGATCCAGATTATTCTGGATCATGAGCATGATGGCCGCAGCCTGCCTGCTCTTCGCGGGATAGTGATCGATGGGCCGCGCGTGCATCGCATGCTCCGGGCGCAGACGGTGCATGTAGATGCGGCCATGCTCCTTCAGCTCCTGCGCGAACTCGGGCGCCAGCGTGGCGTGGTGCTTCGGGTGGAAGTAGCGCAGGGCGTTGCGCAGCGCGAGCTTCTTCTCCTCGGCGGTGAGGATGTCCTTGCGCTTGGGCGCATGGCTCACGCCAGAATCGAGCGGGCGGGCGGGCGGAAGGACATCGGGGATGCCTTTGCGGATGGTATGCTGGAAGGCTTGGAGATCGGAAGCGGTTGCGGTGGGCATGGCCGCGAAGATCGGGCTACCGGGCGATCACCAATCGTTGCGGGGCCATGCCATCCAACGAGAACAAGTAGATGCCGGGCGCGAGGTGCTGCACGTTGATGGTCTCGTTCATGGAAGTTGCAGTTCGACTCAGCACGACACGGCCGGCGGCATCGCGCAGCGATAGGCGGCGCGCGGGTGGCACATGGCTCACCATGACCTGATCAGTTGCCGGATTCGGAGCAATCGTGACCGGTTTTCGCTCGGCTTCGGCAACGCGCATGATCACATCCAGCGGCGTGAAGGTGCCTACTTGCTCACCTCCGATGCTGTAGGCGTAGAGCGAATCGTTGCCATCGTGCTCGAAGACGAAGAAGCTCATCATGGTGCGCCCGATACCTTCGACGAAGCGCACGGTCTGCATATCGTAGGCGACACCCAGGCTGTCTTCGAAGCATGTCTCCATGCCCGGGCCCGGCTCATTAATCGTGCTCGGCATCCCGAACGGCTCGGTATCCAACACGTAACGGCCATCGCTCCGCAATCGCGAACGCCAGCTCAATCCGGTTATCAAATCCATGTGCGATTCGACCGGCCAGTTATTCGGGTCAGGAGACGCAAAGGCACCAGGCCAAAGCCGATTCATTGCGGCGTTGCCGAAGAGATTCTCTGGCCCCCATTGATCGTGCTCCACTGTCACAGGGATGACCGAGGTGTTCACCCATTGACCCGAGGTGCAGAGACCACCTGACCAATTAACAGGCGTGCTGTTCCATTGCGAATTGGTGATGCGCTGCACCTGGTAGCTGGTGCTCGTCGGTCCATCGGTTCGTTGTAGGATGTCGTATCTGACTTTGTGGTTCGAAGTGTTCCAGCAAAGGCCATCTGTTCCGGACGTAGTGCCTCGGTACTCCAGTGCATCACCGGGTTGGTAGTCGAAGAAGTCGCGCTGCGTGGGGTAGCGCAAGCCGAGTTCCAGCGCGCCTTGCATGCCCACCAAGAAATGTTCAGTTCCGTTGCGCGCGATCCAGCGAAGGCCATGTGACTTGCTCAGGATCATTGTCACGCCGTTGTCGAAGGCGAACCACTTCAGGCTGTCGGGCTGGCCCAGAACGCTGCTCTGCACCGCGAACTGCAAGCCGCCTTGAATGCCTCCGGGTGAAGTCCAGGTCTGGCCGGGCATTGCAGCCGTACGGATGAGCAGCTGATCCTCACCGACCAAGAGCCAATCAGAACCGCTTCGCACGGCATGGCTGCCAATGAACTGTGGCACGCGAAGCAGGTAGACGGTCGGCACCCAGCCGCATTGCACGCCGGTCGGGGCAGGGCGAACCACGCCATTCAATCGGTACTCGACGCTGTCCGGGCCGAGCGTGTCCAGCCGCTGCACGAAGACCTGGTTGGTGATGGTGTCCGTGCCGCCCAACGAGTAGTTGTACCGGTAAGCCGGATTGAGCAGGGCCCAATCCTGGCCTGCAGCAGTTAAGGCCACGAAGAGCGGCGCCAGGAGTACGAGTCCCCGCATGGTGATGTGAAGATAGCCGGGCGCTGCTGAACGCTGCCTAACGCCTGGCCCGCTTCACGCCCTCATGCCCGAAGGGGCAATGCCTGCACCGGTTGCCACAGCAATAGCCGCGCTTGCGGTGGTATTGCTCGGTGAACACCAGGTAGCCCTCTAGCGAGAAGTAATAGTCCCCTGTCTCCAGGCCCAAGCGGCTACAGCGGTCGTCGTCTGGCTTGAGGGCCTTCTTCGGGGGGGTCATTACTTTGGGATAACACCGCATCCGCCCCTTGGTTCGGTGCTGGGGCAAGATTCCGGGGCTGGCTGTCCGAAGCAGGCCTCCCGGCACGTTCTTTCCACACGGAGCGGTGGATGGCCCTGTGGATGGATCGTGAACAAGCCCTTGGAACCCCGGTAGTTTCGCTGCTTGCAGAAGAACGCTCTTCCCCATGCCTGGTGCTGTTGATATGTGGATAACCCGTTTCGCCCTGATCCTCATGGCCGGGCTGCCATTGGCGCAGGCCCAAGGCCAGCCCCCCTTCAAGCGCTTCACCGCCGAGGAGTACATCGCGCAATGGAAGGGCGTGGCCGTGAGCAAGATGAAGCAGCACGGCATCCCGGCCAGCGTCACCCTGGCGCAGGGGCTGCTGGAGAGCGGCAATGGCAACAGTGAACTGGCGCGCGACGCGAACAACCACTTCGGGATCAAGTGCACCCCCGACTGGACCGGCGGCAAGAGCTACCACGACGACGACCGGAAGAACGAATGCTTCCGCAAGTACCCCGATGCGGCCGACAGCTTCGAGGACCACAGCAAGTTCCTGAAACGGTCGCGCTACGCCGACCTCTTCACGCTGAAGAGCACGGACTACAAGGGCTGGGCGCACGGCCTGAAGAAGGCGGGCTACGCCACCGACCCGCACTACCCGCGCAAGCTCATCGAGCTGATCGAGCGCTACCAATTGCACCTCTTCGATCAAGGCGTTGACGTGGCGTACAAGCCCGTGGGCAAGGAAGAGCCGAAGCCGGCGCGCGAGCGCAAGGGGCGCAGGCCGCCCACCGGCGACGAGACCATCACCATTACGCAGGGCCGCAGCATCGAGGTGTACGAAGAGCGCATCAAGTTCGTGCGCGCCAAGCAAGGCGACACCTTCCGCAAGCTGGCCGACGAGCTGGAGATGACGCACGGCATGCTGGCGCGCTGGAACGACATGGACAAGGAGGCGGCGCTGAGCGAAGGCCAGATCATCTTCATACAGCCCAAGCGCAGCAAGGCGAAGGATGCCGATACGCACGTGGCGCGCGTAGGCGAGAGCCTCTGGAGCGTGAGCCAGCAGTACGGCGTGAAGCTGGAGCGCCTGGTGAAGTACAACGGCCTGGCAGCGGATGCGAAGCTGAGCGCCGGCCAGCGCGTGTGGCTGAAGAAGCCGAAGCGCTAAGCGCTCTTCACCTTGTGCGCCATCACTGCTGCGATGGTGCGCGGGCGTTGCTTGGCCTCATCGGCCCTCGCTCCCGCGAACAAGTCATCCACCGTGGCTTCCCAGTGCATGAGCCATTGCGCGAAGTGCTCGGCAAGCATGGGCTGCTTCCTGGATAGGAGGATGTGCGCCGTCATGGGATCGCCCTGGTAGCCAGGGTCGCCCAGCAGCACCATGCACCAGAACGAGACGATGCGCGGGATGTGATGGTCCCAATCGAGCTCGGTGAAGAAGTGGCCGATCACCGCATCGGGCCGCACGCGCGCATAGAAGGCACGCACCAAGCGGTCGATGTCAGCGGCGTCGGTGATATCCGCTCGGCTCTCCAACCCTCAGCCATCGGCCAACCTTCAACCTGCTCTCCAACTCAATCATTCTCTCCGGTGAACCGCACCACTTCCTCCTTGGTGCCGAAGAGCACGAGGATGTCGCCCTTCTCCGGCACGAAGTCGGGATCCATGACGCCCAGCGCGCCCAGCTTGATCGTACGGCGGCCCAGGAAGCTCTTCTCGCTCTCCTTGCGCAGCACGGTCACCAGGCCGAGCTTGCGCTCCTTCAGTTCACCGATCTGGCCCAGCGGCAGGCCCACGAACTTGTCGGGCACCACGATCTCTGCGATGATCCAGCCGCCGGGCAGCTCGAACTGATCCACCAGGCGGCGCAGGTTCAGCCTGCGCGCCAGGCCCTCGGCGGCCTTCTCTTCGGGGTGCACGATGTCCGTCACGCCCATGGAGTTCAGCACCATCTCGTGCAGCGGGTTGATGGCGCGGCTGATCACGCGCTTCACTTTCAGGTTCACCAGCAGCGCGGTGGTCATGATGTTGGCGCCTTCGTTCTCGCCGATGGCCACCACGGCGGCATCCACATCGCTCAGCGGGAGCGTGCTCATGGCCTGCGGGTCGTTGCTCTCCAGGCACACGGCGTAGCTCACTTCGTTCTTGATGGCTTCCACCTTGTCCATATCGTGGTCGATGGCGATCACCTCGTGACCCATACCGGTGAGCTTGATGGCGAGGTGCTTGCCGAAGTTGCCGAGGCCGAACACTGCGATCTTCATGGCGGTTCAATTGATGAGGATGTCCTCCTTGGGGTAACGGTAGTTGCTCGATTGCACTTGGCGCAGCACGCTCACCAGCAAGGTTAGCGCGCTCACGCGTCCGATGAACATCACGGCGATCATCACCACGCGCGCGGGCTCGCCGAGCGCTGCGGTGATGCCCATGCTCTGACCCACCGTGGCGAAGGCGCTGAAGCACTCGAAGATCACCTGAAGCAAGGGCAGGTCCGGCTCAAGCGACGATATCACAGTGACGGATAGCCCGATGAAGATGAGCGAGAGCACAATGGTGGCGAAGGCGCGCCTCATACTGAGGTTGCTGATCTCGCGGCCTGCGAATTCGACGCGCTTGCGGCCGCGCGCCGTGGCGAAGATGTTGAGCGTGGCCAACGCGAAAGTGGTGGTCTTGATGCCGCCCGCCGTGCTGCCCGGCGATCCGCCCACGTACATGAGCAGCAGCACGACGCCCAGCACGGGCAGGCTCATCAGATTGAAGTCAACCACATTGAAGCCGGCCGTGCGCGAAGCTGCGCTGGTGAAGAACATCACGCTGACCTTCCCGAAGGTGCCATGCGCTGCCAGATCGGGCTTGTCCCAATCGATCAGCACGATGAAGACGCAGCCCAGGATCAGCAAGAGCAAGGAAGTGGCGAGCACGATCTGGCTCGTGACCGTGACCAAGCGCGGATGCCTGCGGCACGGTACGCCGAAGAACCATTTGCGCGCGTGATCCACGATCCAGAAACGAACGTAACGCGCGAAGTTGAAGGTGATGCCGAAGCCCAACCCGCCGAAGATGATGATGAACGCCATCACCCACATGAGCGGGTAGTTAAAGCGCAGCAGGTCGTTGTACATCCCGTCACGGATCGTGCTGAAGCCCGCGTTGTTGAATGCCGAGATGGAATGAAAGGCCGAGAAGAACACATGCTCACCTGTGCTCGGGAACATCGCCTCCGGTGTGATGAAGTAGATGATCGCTGCACCGACCGCTTCAAGACCGAGGGTGAACAGGATCACCTGCACGATGAATTGCTTGGCGGAACCAAGCGAGGTGTTGGCGATGTCGCGTATCCGCAATTGCTCTTCCAAGGAGCTGCGGCCCTTGAAGAAGAAGGCGAAGAAGCTGGTGAAGGTCATCACGCCCAAGCCGCCGATCTGGAACAGGAGCATGAGCAGCCATTGGCCGCTGCGCGTGAGATCCGCCGAGACATCGAGCACACTAAGGCCCGTGACGCACGTTGCCGATGTGGCGGTGAAGAGCGCTTCGGTGAGTGTTAACGGGCGCGTGGCAGCGTTTGGCAAAAGGAAGAGCGCCGTGCCGATCAGGATGATGAGCACGAAGCTGGCCACGAAGAGCAGCGCCGGGTTGAAGAGCTTGGTATTGCGGCCGATCTCGAGGCGCGATAGCTCGATGATAACGAAGAGCGTGAGGAAGACGAGGTAAGGCCAGTTGGCATCCTGGGCCCAGGGCGACAGGCCGAAAGGGCGGCCGATGAGCAGGAAGAGCGCGGTGATGAACCAGAGCACTTCGGCCTTGCGCAACCGGAAGCCGCGTAGCGAGTTGCGGAGCAAGCTGCCCAGCATCACGAAGGCCGCCGCGCCCACCAAGCCGAAGCTCAGTTGCTCCATGCGCTGGCTCATGCTGATGTCGCTGCGGTAGCCGAACTCGAGCAGCAGCAGTAAAGTGGTGAGGATGATGACCGTGACCCTGGCG
>Ga0169931_10004107_pt1 | contig 22802 bp, 22 predicted proteins | sample Kivu_15m_20L_FD_129675 | JGI IMG/M metagenome (GOLD analysis project Ga0169931, IMG submission 129675) | Freshwater microbial communities from Lake Kivu, Western Province, Rwanda to study Microbial Dark Matter (Phase II) - Kivu_15m_20L... | ecosystem: Environmental > Aquatic > Freshwater > Lake...
CCGGCAGCGCGGTGCCGGTGAGGGGCCATTGGCCAATGGGCACCAGAGTTGGGCCCCTGCTGTCGCCTGGCTCGCTGCCGTTGCCTGGCTCGGTGACGTATACAACGAGGGATTGGACATCACTTCTGTCGGCAAACTGGGCCAACTGAAAGCTCAGCAGGGCTGAAAAGCGCTTTGAGACTTGCATTTGGGACGATCAGCCGCCGCAGGCTCGCTGCGGGCAAACGGCAGGAAGCGGTGAAAACAGTAAAAATAGTCTTAAGATAAAAAGGTTTCCGAGAAGGCGCTGGCCGCTTGCGGCCAGCTACTCAAGGTTGCGACGTCCACACCCCCAGTTGCCGTTTGCAGCGATCGAGGCTACAGCAGAAGAAGATTCGACTTCTCGCCGATCCGTTCTTCCTGTTGTCCCCTTCCCGTATGGGCGGGACAGGGAGTCATTGACCCTCTGGGCCAGCTCATCCCTGCGGACAACTGAACGTCTGGGCGAAGCCCCGCTTCCGGCCATCCGGTCCGGGGGGGCTGGCTGAGTCAGGGACCTTGCGCATGTCTTGCGTTCCCATGGTCCCTTCCCAACCTTCGGGTTACTTTTTGTCCCCTCAATCCTCCCCAGCGGGAGCAGTTCAATGTCCAAGAAGCGCAAGCGGATCAGCCGTCGCCGGCTCGCAGGCCAGCGGGTGCTGGCGCATGTCCCCACTTTCAAACTGGAGACCGGTTCCCACAAGCCGGTCACCGCAGCCCGTCGCTACATCGCTGAGGAGCTGTTGGAGCCGCCTGCGATCCTCAATGTCCGCCGCAATGAACACACCACCGATCGCTTCTTCTGGGGCGAAAAGGGCCTGTTCAGTGCCCAGTACGCCGAGGAGAATCACTTCCTGTTCCCCTCCCTGCGCTCCATCGTCGATCGCATCGGCGAAGAGGTGTTGTTTGAAGGCATCGAAGCTCTCGCTGCCGACGATTGGGAGGAGATGGAGGAGTACGAATACGCCTTCGTCTGATCCCGGCCATTCAGCCAGACCATCGCTCCCCCAGGTACTGCCTCAGGGCTGGGAACAGGCTGCTGTCGATGGTGTGACCACCGGCAAAGCTGATCAGGGAGGCGTCTATGCCGCTCCTGCCAAGTTGCTTCTGCAGCATTTCACTTGCCCCGTGGGGCACCACCGGATCCTGCTCTCCATGGGTCAGCAGGATCTTTTTCATGGTCTGAACACCGGGTTGCCAGTTGGGATGGGGGTAGCCGCTGCAGCTGATCAGGCCGGCCAGGGCCAGGCCCGATCCTGTCGTCGCCACATCCAGCGCCATGGCGGCCCCCTGGGAAAAGCCCAGCAGCACGGTCTGCTCAAGGGGTACCTCGGTGGCCAGGGCTTCCAGCCGCTGGCGCAGGCTGCTCCGCGCAGCTGGTAGCTGGGGCCAGTCGGGCTCCTCCAGGTCGTACCACTGGCGCCCTTGACCGCTGGGATGGCCCAGGGGCGCACGCAGTGACACGACGCTCACCGCGGGACCGACCAGCAGGTCGGCCAGGTCAAGCAGGTCATCGGCATCGGCCCCCCAGCCGTGCAACAGCACCAGCCGCTGCTCGCCGTGATCTGGGCCGAGTCGGATCAGGCTGTTGTCGGGAACGCCAGTTGCCGTGTTGCCAGCTGTCACGCTTTGGTTGCTGCTGCTGCTTAGGTTGGCTCCTAAACCCGATCTGCGGCATTCATGGCCCCCACGGCCCTTCTCAGCGTGTCCGACAAGCAGGGACTGGTGCCCCTGGCCCAGGGCTTGGTCGGGGCTGGCTATCAGCTGATTTCCAGCGGTGGAACAGCGGCTGCCTTGCAGGCAGCAGGGCTGCCTGTCACCAAGGTCGCCGACCATACCCAAGCCCCGGAAATCCTTGGCGGCCGGGTGAAGACCCTCCATCCCCGCATTCACGGCGGCATCCTGGCCCGTCGCGCCGAAGCCAGCCACCAGGCCGATCTGGTGGCCCAGGGCATCGTTCCGATCGACGTGGTGGTGGTGAACCTCTATCCCTTTCGCGAAACGGTTGCCGATCCGGCCGTGGGTTTCGATACCGCCATCGAAAACATCGACGTCGGTGGGCCGGCGATGCTGCGGGCCGCCGCCAAGAACCATGCTGATGTGGCTGTTCTGTCAAGCCCCAGCCAGTACGACGCCTTCCTTGAGGCACTTGCCGGCTCAGGTCTGAGCCTGGAACTAAGGCGCCGCCTGGCCCTGGAGGCTTTCCAGCACACCGCAGGGTATGACGCGGCGATCAGTGCCTGGCTGGCTGACAGGCTGGGGGAGGCGGTGCCCCTGCGCTTGGAGCTGCCTGCACGCCAGAGCCTGCGCTACGGGGAGAATCCCCACCAGCAGGCCCACTGGTACAGCGAGCCTGCAGCTGGCTGGGGTGCCGCCAAGCAACTTCAGGGAAAGGAGCTCAGCTACAACAATCTGATCGATCTTGACGCGGCCCTGGCCACCGTTCGGGAGTTCGGCTATGGGCCCGCTGCCGAGCCGGCGGCCGTGGTGGTCAAGCACACCAATCCCTGCGGAGTGGCCACCGGAGCCGACGGGGCGGCCGCCCTTTCCCGTGCCCTCGATGCCGATCGGCTCTCCGCCTTCGGGGGCATCGTGGCCCTCAACAATCCGGTGGATCTGGCGGTAGCTGAGCTGCTCAGCAGTCTGTTTCTCGAGTGTGTGGTTGCCCCTGGTTTTGATGTTCCGGCCCGGGATCGGCTCGCTGCCAGGGCCAATCTGCGCCTGCTGGAGCTGGCCCCTGGGGTCATCCGGCAGGCATCCCGCCACCAGTTGCGCTCCTTGCTTGGCGGGGTGCTGGTGCAGGAGCTTGATGACCAGCCGGTGCAGGAGAGCGGCTGGCAGGTGGTGAGCGAGCGCCTGCCCAACTCCCAAGAACTGGCTGACCTTCGCTTTGCCTGGAAGGTGGTGCGCCATGTTCGCTCCAATGCAATCACTGTGGCCAAAGGCGAACAGAGCCTTGGAATCGGTGCCGGTCAGATGAACCGGGTGGGCTCTGCTCGCCTGGCCCTGGAGGCAGCTGGCGAGCGGGCCCGGGGTGCGGTGCTTGCCAGCGATGGTTTCTTTCCCTTTGACGACACGGTGCGGCTGGCGGCCGGCCAGGGCATCACGGCTGTGATTCAGCCAGGTGGCAGCATGAGGGATGCCGATTCGATTGCCGCCTGCAATGCCCTGGGCGTGGCGATGGTGATTACCGGCCGTCGCCACTTTCTCCACTAGCAGTCCCTGCACTGCGGTTTCTCCCAGTTCCCCCCCAACCCACCATGCCCGAAGCGCTCGCCTACAACCTCAATTTTTTTCATCCCCTGCTGATGGGTGGGCTGCTGGCCCTCTCTGGTTACGGGATGTTTCTCGGCATCAAAGCGAAGAAAACCCGCACGGCAGAGGCGGCAGAGCGCAAGGAATTGATCAAGGGACAGTTCGCCAAGCGCCATTTCCAGATCGGCAGCCTGATCCTGGCGCTGATGGTGCTCGGCACCTTTGGCGGCATGGCGGTCACCTATCTGAACAATGGCAAATTGTTTGTCGGTCCCCACCTGTTGGTGGGCATCGCCATGACCTGCCTTATTGCCCTGGCGGTGTCACTCACACCATTGATGCAGCAGGGCAACCTGATCGCTCGCAAGGCCCATGTGGGTCTGAATATGGCGATGATGACCTTGTTCTTGTGGCAAACCGTGAGTGGTTTGCAGATTCTCGCCAAGATCTGGGAGAAGCGGCCAGCCTGAGCTCAGAAGAGGGCCTGTCGGCGCGGGGGGCAGGCCAACCCCTGGCTCGTATGGAAGTCTTCCTGAACCTTCCAGGTGAGCTTGCGGGATATCTGGCGCACGATTTGCCTGAGTAGGTGGTCGCCACTCGACTGCACCAGTCCCTCGGGCAGAAGGGTGATCACCCCTGGCAGGCGGATCCAGACGCTGAGGTCGAGCTGCCAGCGCACCAGGGTGAAGGGATCGGCTTCTTCCAGGCGCAGCGATGCATTGAAATCAACGTCGTAGAGACCATCGAGATTGGGGTCGCCCCCTTGATTGGGCACCGTGAGAATGCGATAGAGCCCCTGGTCCTGGGGCAGAAGCTGGAGACCGATTGTGGGCTCCACCTCGAACCCGAAGTTGCCGAAGGTGCCAAGGGTCAGGGTGTAACCCTGGCTGCCGATGGGGTCCACGGTCATCGGCGCTGCACAGCGACGAAACCAGCTTCCATGGTCATCCAGGTAGTCGGAGACAAGCGCGGCCCTACCGCGCATTTCCATCACATCGGCAAAGGCGCTGGCATAGCGGCGCACCTGGGGATCATCGCTGTGGCGCAGCTGCGAGCTACCGGATGCGGTGGCGTCCTGGTCCAGCGATGCGGTCGACAGCAGCAAAGACAACTGTGGCAACTCCAGGAGGTGGGACTGGTGAGAGCAGGGGGCCTCTTTCTTTAATCAATGTAAAGGCGTTTCAGTGTCCCCTTGGCTGAGGCTGTGACACCAGGAGGGCAGGGGTGCGGATCTGGTGACGATCCCATCAGGTCTGACAGAGGTCGATCAGCCGCTTGATCACGTCTTCGACCACCCGGTCTGGGGTGGAGGCTCCAGAGGTGATTCCCACTCGGATAGGACCGGCCGGCAGGAAGGGCTGTTCGACCTCCATTGCGCTGCCCAGGGGCATGTGCTCAATGCGATTGCCCGGGCCGATGCGTTCGGGGGTGTCGATGTGGAAGGAGCGAATGCCACGGCTGACGGCTATCTCCTGCAGGTGGGTGGTGTTGGAGGAGTTGTAGCCGCCGATCACCACCATCAGATCGAGGGGTTCATCCACCAGGGTGAAGATTGCGTCCTGGCGTTCCTGGGTGGCGTCGCAGATGGTGTTGAACGCCAGGAAGTGCTCGTTCAGCTCGATGGGCCCGAAGCGTTGCAGCAGCGTGCGCTCAAACATCCGGCCAATTTCTTCGGTTTCGCTTTTGAGCATGGTGGTCTGGTTGGCCACGCCAAGCCTGAGCAGATCCCGATCGGGATCGAAGCCTGGCGAGCAGGCCCGCTCAAAACGGGCCATGAAGGACTCCCGGTCACCATGGCCAAGGATGTAATCGCACACCAGCTGGGCCTCGGCGAGGTCGAGCACCACCAGGTAGGTGCCTGCGAAGGAGCTGGTGGCCAGCGTCTCCTCGTGTTTCACCTTGCCGTGAATGATTGAGGTGAAGGAGTGCTTCTTGTGCTTTTCAACCGTATTCCACACCTTTGAGACCCAGGGGCAGGTGGTGTCCACGATGTGGCAGCCCCTCTCGTTGAGCAGCTGCATCTCCTGCACGGTGGCGCCGAAGGCCGGCAGGATCACCACATCACCGCCAGCCACTTCTGAGAAGTCCTTCACCCCCTGATCCACCTGGATGAATTGCACGTCCATCTGGCGCAGGTGGTCGTTCACCGACGGGTTATGAATGATTTCATTGGTGATCCAGATCCGCTCGGTGGGGAAGTGGCGGCGCGTTTCATAGGCCATGGCCACCGCCCGTTCAACGCCCCAGCAGAAGCCGAAGGCCTCGGCCAGGCGCACGGTGAGCCGCCCGCTCTGCAGGGTGTGGCCGGTCTCACGCAGCTTGGCAATCAGATCGCTTTGATATGCCTGCTGGAGGTTGCCTGCCACCTCATCTCCCAGACCAAAACCGCGGCGGTTGTACCGCTCCGAGTGGTGCAGCGAGCGTTTGAAGGCACGGGTATCCACAACAGCCGCGGCTTGGTAAATCAACTCTATGGGCCTTCGGCGGGTCCCCGTTGCTCGACGCTGGCCAAGCCCTGCCAACTGATCCCGTCTGCCTGGTATTCGTAGCGGCAGGCCAGCACCTCCACGCCTGCGGCCAGGGCCTGCCTGAACAGCTCGCCGTAGCGCGGATCGGCCGCATCGCCCGGGGCGAAGCGCTTCACGTCGCCGCGGCTCAGGCAGGGCACCAGCACGGCCCTTGCCTCCGGCAGCAGGGCCATCAGCTCCAGCAGGTGTTTCTGGCCCCGCTCGGTGACGGTGTCCGGAAACAGGGCCAGATCGCCGGTGGCCCAGGTGGTGTTCTTCACTTCGAGGTAGATCGGCCTGGGGTCAGGGGCCCCTGCAGCCGGGCTGAGCAGCAGGTCGATACGGCTGCGACGGCCCGCGCCGTAGGGCACCTCGGCCCGGATGGCGCCGATGGGTCCAAGCCAGGGCTCCAGGCAGCCGGCCACGATCGTGGCCCGCACCAGGTGGTTGGGCAGGGCCGTGTTGATGCCCACCCAGATGGGGGTACCATCTGCGCCCGGGACCTCAGCCTGCTCCCAGGTCCAGGCCAGCTTGCGGGTGGGTGAGGGGGCATGGCGCAGCCGCACCCTTCCGCCCGGGTGGAGCACCCCGGTCATCGGGCCGGTGTTGGCACAGTGGGCCGTCACCACCTCCCCGCCCTCCAGTTCCACATCGGCGAGGAAACGCTTGTAGCGCCGCAGCAGGGTGCCTTCCACCAGGGGGCCAACTCTGAGCACGAAGGTGGCCATGGCGGATGTGGAGCAGTGAGCCAGCCATACTGCCGCTCAACTCCCAGGTCTCCTGGCCCCACTGGATGGCACAGACCCTCAGGCGCATTGCCCTGATCGTGGCGGTTGCCACGGCCCTCAGCAAGGTGGCAGGGCTGGTGCGCCAGCAGGTGATCGCCGCCGCCTTCGGGGTGGGAGCGGCCTATGACGCCTACAACTACGCCTATGTGCTTCCCGGTTTCCTGCTGATCCTGCTGGGGGGCATCAACGGCCCCTTCCACAGCGCCATGGTGAGCGTGCTGGCGCGCCGGCCCCGCGCCGAAGGCGCCCATGTGCTGGCGGCTATGAACACCTTGGTGGGTGCTGGCTTGCTCGGGGTCACCGTGCTTCTGCTGGTGTTTGCCGATCCTCTGATCACCCTGGTTGGGCCTGGCCTCGATGCCACCCGCCATGACATCGCCGTGCTGCAGCTGCGCTGGATGGCGCCGATGGCCCTATTCGCCGGCCTGATTGGCCTTGGCTTCGGTGCCCTGAATGCCGCCGACGTGTTCTGGTTGCCTTCGGTGAGCCCGCTGCTCTCGAGTGTCACCGTGATCGCCGGCATTGCGGTGCTGTGGTGGCAGCTTGGCGGAGCGCTCCTCCTGCCGGCTGCGGCGGTGCTGGGTGGGGTGGTGCTGGCCGGCTCGACCACCGTCGGGGCGGTGTTGCAGTGGCTGATCCAGCTGCCGGCCCTCGCCCGTCAGGGGCTGAATCGCTTCCAGCTGGTATGGGATTGGAGGGACCCGGGCGTCCGCGAGGTGCTCCAGGTGATGGGGCCGGCCACCCTTTCATCGGGAATGCTGCAGATCAATGTGTTCGTCTCGCTGTTCTTCGCTTCGGGCATTCCGGCGGCGGCGGCCGGGCTGGGCTACGCCAACCTGTTGGTGCAGACGCCCCTGGGGCTTCTGTCCAATGCCCTGCTGGTGCCGCTTCTACCGGTCTATGCCCGGCTTACGGCTCCGCAAGACCGACCTGAGCTGATCGTCCGCATCCGCCAGGGGCTCATGCTCTCCAACGTCAGCATGCTGCCGCTGGGGGCCCTGATGGTGGCCCTGGCGGTGCCGATCGTGGCCCTGATCTACGAGCGCGGCGCCTTCGACGCCGGCGCGGCCGACCTGGTCGGCACTCTTTTGATGGCCTACGGCATCGGCATGCCGGCCTACCTGGCCCGCGATGTGCTGGTGAGGGTATTCTATGCCCTCGGCGATGGCGTCACCCCGTTCCGCTGGTCCCTGGCCGGGATCGGGCTCAATGCCTTCTTCTGCTGGGCCTTTGTCGGTGGTCCGGTGCCGGCGGGGGTGCAGCTGCTGCCTGGCTTCTACTGCGGAGCTGCTGGCTTGGTGCTGGCCACGGTGGCGGTGAATCTGATCACCTGTGTGGGTTTGCTGCTAGCCCTGCAGAGCCGGCTGGGAGGCCTGCCGCTGCGTCTCTGGCTACGGGACACTCTCATGCTGGTTGGGTCGGCCGTGCTGGGCGGCCTGGCGGCCTGGGGGCTCGCGCTCGCTGTGGTCTGGCCCGCCGGACTTTGGGGACGCTTGTTGGAGTGCGGTTCTGCCGGAGGCGTGGGGGTGCTGGTGTACTGCGCGGCGGCCACTTTCGCTGGGGTTCCGGAGGTGAGCACTGGCCTCGCCCAGCTGCGGAGGCGGTTGCCACGCCTCGGAGCCAGGCCCTAGTCGCCCAGATTCACATCGCGAACGTCCCTCACCTGCACGGGGATCTCCAGGTGTGAGCGGCCCACCATCTGGGGGCCGTCCACTGAGAAGATCCGGGCTTCGATCCCAAACTCCTTGAAGGCGGTTTCCAGCTCCTGGATCAGGGCTTTTTCCACCTGGGCCTCAGCATCGACCACCTTGCCGATCAGGCGCCCGCCAAGGCGTCCCATACGTTTGCGCACCACATCGCGGGCATTGGTGACCTCAATGACCAGCACAGCCCGCCGCCAGATGGCGCAACCTTATCGGCAAAACGGTTCCAGCACCTCTTCGAGATCACGCAGCTGCCCCGCGGGGATGAGACGGGCGAGGGGCATGCGGGTGGCGCCGCCACCGATGGGCACCTGCATGGCCTCGAGGGCCTGGCGGGCGCATACCGCGGCACCCTGGTCCAGGCGGGCGGCACATTCAATGGCCAGGCTCTTGGCCAGGCCGGCATCACCCAGGTACAGGTGCCAGCCGGCCACCTGCAGGTAGAGGCGATCGGCCAGGGCCAGTTCAAGCTCCTTGAGGTCCGGGGCGCTGAGGGTCATCACTCATTTCTAGAGCGTTCCTTCCCGGCTGTGGGGGTCGGGCGCATGCCGATCACCAGCCCGGCGTGCACCAGCAGCACCGCCAGCCAGCCGAGGGTGAGCCAGTTGAGGTGAGACCAGGGATGGCGCAGCTCCTGCACGACCCAGAGGCCGCTGTTCAGGGCAGAAAACAGGGAGGCGTGAAGCGTGAGGTTCACGATCCGCTCGAAGTGGCGGTAGGTGGGGTCTTCGGGGTTGGCGGGGCCGTACCAGCGAATCGGCATAGGGGGGGAGTGATTTGACGGATAGGCCCTTCATGCGGTGAGAATGGGCCGGTGCGCTTGTAGCTCAGCGGATTAGAGCATCTGACTACGGATCAGAGGGTCGGGAGTTCGAATCTCTCCAGGCGCGTATTTCCCCAACCGCCCACGGGCGGTTTTTTTGTGCCCGATTCGGGACCCTTTCCCCGGCCGCGATGGCGTTCCTTACGATCTGTTCACGAAGCTCAATCAAATCATGGCAATCTCCGGTGGTGCTGCCCTCAACCAGTCGCTCGCCGTCGGAGATCCCGCCATCGCGGCATTGATCGGCAAGGAGCTGGAACGTCAGCAGACCCACCTGGAACTGATCGCCTCGGAGAACTTCACCTCCCGGGCAGTGATGGAGGCTCAGGGCTCGGTGCTGACCAACAAATATGCCGAGGGGCTGCCCGCCAAGCGCTACTACGGCGGCTGTGAGCATGTCGACGCCATTGAGGAGCTGGCGATAGAGCGGGCCAAGCAGCTGTTCGGTGCCGCCTGGGCCAACGTGCAGCCCCACAGCGGCGCCCAGGCCAATTTCGCCGTGTTCCTGGCCCTGCTCCAGCCCGGCGACGCGATCCTGGGCATGGACCTCAGCCACGGCGGCCACCTCACCCACGGCTCGCCCGTGAATGTGAGCGGCAAGTGGTTCAAGGCCCTTCACTACGGTGTGGATGAGGCGACCCAGCAGCTCAACTTCGAGTCGATCCGCCAGCTGGCCCTCGAGCACAGGCCCAAACTGATCGTATGCGGCTACTCCGCCTATCCCCGCACCATTGATTTTGCGGCCTTCCGCGCCATCGCCGATGAGGTAGGCGCCTACCTGCTGGCTGACATGGCCCACATCGCCGGCCTGGTGGCTGCTGGCTTGCACCCCAACCCGGTGCCGGTGTGCGATGTGGTTACCACCACCACCCACAAGACCCTGCGCGGCCCCCGCGGCGGCCTGATGCTCTGCCGCGACTCCGAGTTCGCCAGGCAGTTCGACAAGGCCGTGTTTCCCGGCAGTCAGGGCGGTCCGCTGGAGCATGTGATCGCCGCCAAGGCGGTGGCCTTTGGTGAGGCCCTGCTGCCCTCCTTCAAGGCCTATAGCGCGCAGGTGATCGCCAATGCCCAGGCCCTGGCGGCCCGCATCCAGGAGCGGGGCATCGCCGTGGTCAGCGGCGGCACCGACAACCACCTGGTGCTGCTCGATCTGCGCAGCATCGGCATGACCGGCAAGGTGGCCGACCTGCTGGTGAGTGATGTCCAGATCACCGCCAACAAAAACACGGTGCCCTTCGATCCCCAGTCGCCTTTTGTCACCAGCGGCCTGCGCCTGGGCACTGCCGCCTGCACCAGCCGCGGCTTTGATCAGGAGGCCTTCGCCGAGGTGGCCGATGTGATCGCCGACCGCCTGCTCAACCCCGAAGACGGCGCTATCGAGCAGCGTTGCCGCGAGCGGGTGACGGCCCTCTGCAAGCGTTTTCCGCTCTACGGCGGGGAGCCCAGCACAGGTCATTTGGATGGGCAGGGCCAGTTGCAGCACGCCCGGACCCTTTAGCCGCCCGTAAGGTAGGCCCTAAAGCCCGCCTATGGCCTGCTTCAGCCTGGTTCTGTGACCCTCACTGAAAGTCCCAACCTGGCTGCCCTGATCACCTTCGCTGTGGCTGCCCTGCTTACGGCACTGGTGGTACCTGTGGTACGCCAGATCGGGTTGCACTGGGGTCTGGTGGATGCCCCCGATTCCCGCAAACAGCACTCCACCCCCATGGTGCGCCTTGGCGGGGTGGGGATTGTCATCTCCTTCAGCCTCGCCCTCGCGCTGGTCTGGCTGCTCGGCGGATTTGCCGACCTGCCCCTGGAAAAGGACCAGTTGATCTGGACCACCCTGGCGGGGGCTCTGTGTTTTTTTCTGATAGGCCTGGCCGACGACCTCTTTGCCCTGCCACCCCTGCCCCGCCTTGCTGGCCAGCTGGCGATCGCCATCGTGGCCTGGAACGAGGGAGTGAGAATTGGCTCGATTGAGTTGCCCTTGACCTGGCTGGGGGGAGCGGATCTGCTGCTCCAGTTGCCCGATTGGCTCAGCCTGCTCGCCACATTGATCTGGTTGGTGGGCATCACCAATGCCATCAACTGGCTTGATGGTCTCGACGGCCTGGCAGCTGGGGTCAGTGGCATCGCTGCTGTGGGTCTGTTGTCCGTGAGCTTCAGCCTGCATCAACCGGCGGCTGGCCTGCTGGCGGCGGCCCTGGCCGGCAGCTGCCTCGGCTTTCTGCGCCACAACTTCAACCCGGCCCGCATTTTCATGGGCGATGGGGGTTCCTACTTCCTCGGATTCGCCCTGGCTGCCATCAGCATCGTTGGCCCGGCCAAGGGCATCACCAGCGTCAGCCTGCTGTTGCCTCTGTTGATCCTGTCGCTGCCGCTGGCAGACATGTCGGCCGTAATCATGGGCCGCCTCAGCGAGGGTCATTCGCCCTTCTACCCCGACCGCCGCCACCTGCATCACCGTCTGCTGCGCAGCGGCCTCAGCCATCGCCGCACGGTGCTGCTCATCTATGCCTTCACCCAGTGGCTGGGTTCGCTGGCCCTGGTTCTGGTCAATGCGGAGATGCGCTTTCTCTGGCTGGCGCTCGCCACCGGGTTGCTGATCTGGGTGTTGGTCAGCACCCGTCGTGCCTTGCAACAGCCCCCATCCAACCAGGAGCTCAGATAAGGTGACTGCCGAAATCCTCTGTATCGGTACCGAGCTGCTGCTGGGCAACATCACCAACGGCAACGCCCGCTGGATCGCCGAACAGCTGGCAGCCCTGGGCGTTCCCCATCACCGTCAGACGGTGGTGGGTGATAACCGCGAGCGGCTGATCCAGGTGGTGCGCGAAGCGGCCGCTCGCTGTCGGCTGTTGATCACCACAGGGGGGCTGGGTCCCACACCCGATGACCTGACCACCGAGGCGATTGCCGCCGCCTTCGGGGCCCCGCTGGTGGAGCATCCGGAGGTGTGGTCTGACATTCAGGCCAAGATCACCGCCCGGGGCCGGGTGGTGGCACCCAGCAATCGCCGCCAGGCCCTGCTCCCCCAGGGGGCGGCGGTGCTGCCCAATGCCGCCGGCACCGCGCCGGGGATGGTCTGGACTCCGGACCCGGGCGCCCTGCCGTTCCCCATCCAGCCCGGTTTCACGGTGCTCACCTTCCCAGGGGTGCCCAGTGAGCTGGAGCTGATGTGGCAGAGCACCGCTGTGGCCTGGTTGCGCGGCTCGACCCTGGCGGCCGGGGTGTTCGCCAGTCGGATGCTGCGCTTCTGGGGGGTTGCCGAATCCACCCTGGCCGAGCAGGTGGCCGATCTGCTGGCGGGCGAGAATCCCACCGTGGCTCCCTACGCCGGGGCCGGTCAGGTGAAACTGCGGATCACGGCCCGTGCCGTTACGGCGGCGGCGGCGGCAGACCTACTGGCGCCGGTGGAGGCCGAGCTGCGCCGCCGCACCGGCAGCCTCTGTTTTGGTAGCGACGATGACAGCCTTGCCTCGGTTGTGTTGCAGCTGCTGCGACAGCGCGGCCAGACCCTGGCCGTGGCAGAGAGCTGTACGGGCGGTGGCTTGGGGGCAGCCCTGGCGGCGGTGCCGGGGGCTTCAGATGTGTTCCTCGGCGGGGTGATCGCCTACGCCAATGCGGTCAAGCAGGGGCTGCTGGGTGTGCCGGCGGACCTCCTGGCGGAACACGGGGCGGTGAGTGATCCGGTGGCCCAGGCCATGGCCGAGGGGGCCCGCCGCAGGACAGGAGCAACCTGGGCCCTCGCGGTCACCGGCGTGGCTGGGCCCGGGGGAGGCAGTCGGGATAAGCCCGTGGGGTTGGTGCACATTGCCCTAGCCGGCCCGGCTGGCTGCTGTAGCGAGGGGGTACGCTTCGGCACCAGCCGGGGTCGCGACTGGATCCAGTTGCTTACGGTGGGGGAGGCCCTCAATCGGCTGCGGCTGGCTCTGGAGCGGGCCCCCGCGCAGAACCCTGCTGCGGCAACGCGGCCATGAGCCTTGATGTGTTGGTGGCAGCGGCGGACAGCGCTGCGGCGGCGGCTCTGGCGGAGCTGCTCGAGCGCCATGGTCTGCAGGCCCGCTGCCTTGCCGCGGCGGCGGCCTCCACGCCGGCGGCCTGCCTGGCGGCCTTGGAGCACGAGCTTCCGCGCCTGCTGTTGCTTGACACCTCCTCTCCCGGTCTGCCGGTGCTCGAGTTGCTGCAGCAGCTGCAACAGCGCCCCCCGGCCGCCGAGCTGCCCGTGATCCTGCACGGTGCGCTGCCGACGGAGCCTGAGCTCGAGCGGTTACTGGGGGCCGGGGTCCGGGATCTGATCACCCCTGAAACGGCGCCGGCGCTGCTGGCCGCTCGCCTGCGCAACCAGGTGCAGGTGGTGCGTCAGGCCGAGGCGATGGCCCGCAAGCTGCTCTACGAGGAGGCGGTGGCCGATTGCGCCCGGGTTCTGGTGGGAGGCGGCGACCTCGGCAGCCAGCTGCAGCGCACGGTGGAGATCCTCCAGCGGGCCACCGGCGTCAGCCGCGCCTACGTGTTCCGCAACGAACCTGATCCGGAGCTGGGGCTCTGCGCCCGCCACATCCATGAGGCCTGCGCGCCGGGGATCCCTCCGGAGATCGCCAATCCGCTCCTGCAGCATGTGTCCTACCGCGACCTGGCCCCCGCGATGCAGGCGCACCTCAGCCAGGGCCGGGCCTACGCGGGTGTGGTGCAGCACCTGGCGGAACCGGAGCGGGGCATCCTCGGTTCCCAGGGCATCCTCAGCATCCTCACCCTTCCGATCGTGTGCGGTGGCGAGTTCTGGGGCTTCATGGGCCTCGACGACTGCGTCACTCCCACCCATTGGCAGAGCAATGAAATCGCCCTGCTGCAGATCGTGGTGGAGGCCTGCGGGCTGGCCATCGAGCGGCGCCGGGCGGAGGAGGAGATCTATCGAATGGCCATCCATGATGCGCTCACCGGTCTGGCCAACCGGCGCTACGTGCTCGAGCGACTCGAGGAGCTGATCAGCGAGGCGCAGCGCGGTGAGCAGGGGTTCGCCCTGGCCCTGCTCGACATCGACCACTTCAAGCGGATCAATGACAGCCGCGGCCACCTCGCCGGCGATCAGGTGCTGCGCCAGTTCGCAGACCTGCTGGCGGGTGAGTGCCGCCCCTACGACCTGGTGGGCCGCTACGGCGGCGAGGAGTTCCTCGTGGTGATGCGTCATGCCGAGAGCGCGCAGCTGGCGCAGCGGCTGCAGGTCCTGCGCCACCAGCTGCACGCCAGCCCGCTGCTCTGGCACGGCGCAGAACTCCCGATCCGATTCAGTGCCGGTGTGGTGGCCAGCCATGAGGTGGGCCCAGCGATCAGTGCCCGGCAGCTGCTGGAGCTGGCCGATCGACGCCTGTATGTCGCCAAGGATGGGGGGCGCGACCGCATTGTCGGCGGCGATCAGGAGACACCCGAGGAGGCTTTGTAGGCTGCCCCTTTGCTTCGTCGGCCCCGGTGAGCAGCGGCACCCTCTACGACAAGGTCTGGGACCTGCACCGGGTGAGCGAACTTCCCGGCGGCTCCACCCAGCTGTTCATCGGCCTGCATCTCATCCATGAGGTGACCAGTCCCCAGGCCTTTGCCGCCCTCAACGACCTGGGCCTGAGGGTTCGCCACCCCGAGCTCACCGTCGCCACGGTGGATCACATCGTGCCCACCACCTCCCAGGCACGGCCCTTTGCCGATCCGCTGGCCGAGCAGATGCTGGCAACCCTGGAGCGCAACTGCGCCGAGCACGGCATCGCCCTGCACGGCATAGGCAGCGGCCGCCAGGGGATCGTTCACGTCATCGCCCCCGAGCTTGGCCTGACCCAGCCCGGCATGACGGTGGCCTGCGGCGACTCCCACACCTCCACCCACGGGGCCTTCGGCGCGATCGCCTTCGGCATCGGTACAAGCCAGGTGCGCGATGTGCTGGCCAGCCAGAGCCTGGCGATGGGCAAGCTGAAGGTGAGACGCATCTGGGTGGACGGTCAGTTGCAGAGCGGGGTCTATGCCAAGGACCTGGTGCTGCATGTGATCCGCACTCTGGGGGTGAAGGGCGGGGTCGGATATGCCTACGAATTCGCCGGCCCGGCAATTGAGGCCCTCTCGATGGAGGGGCGCATGACCCTCTGCAACATGGCGATCGAGGGCGGTGCCCGCTGTGGCTATGTGAATCCCGACCGGACGACCTTCGAAGCTCTCAGGGGTCGGCCCTGCGCGCCTGCCGGTGGGGCCTGGGATCGGGCGGTGGCCTGGTGGAGCAGCCTGGCCAGCGGGCCTGATGCGAAGTTCGACGACGAGGTGCGTTTTGATGCGGCGGCAATCCCCCCCACGGTGACCTGGGGAATCACCCCGGGCCAGGGCATCGGGGTTGACGAAGCCCTGCCCACCCTCGAGCAGACCCATCCTGATGAGCGCCCCCTGGCCCAGGAGGCCTATCGCTATATGGACCTTCAGCCAGGCAAGCCGATCGCCGGCACGCCGGTGGATGTGTGTTTCATCGGCAGTTGCACAAACGGCCGTCTTTCCGATCTGCAGGCGGCCGCAGCCGTGGCGAAGGGGCGCCAGGTGGCCCCCGGCATCAAGGCCTTCGTCGTGCCTGGTTCCGAGCAGGTGGCAGCAGCTGCGGAGGCAGAGGGCCTCGATCGGGTTTTCCTGGCTGCCGGCTTCGAGTGGCGTGAACCCGGCTGCTCGATGTGCCTGGCCATGAACCCAGATCGCCTCGAGGGCCGCCAGATCAGCGCCAGCTCCTCCAACCGCAATTTCAAAGGCCGCCAGGGCTCCGCCAGTGGCCGCACCCTGCTGATGAGCCCAGCGATGGTGGCCGCTGCTGCCATTGCCGGCAAGGTAAGCGATGTGCGGCGCCTGCTGCCCACGATGCCAGGCCAGCCGTGATGACCAGCTCGCCATTCCCCATGGGCCCCATCAAAGGGCTGCGCGGCCGGGCCGTGGCAGTGGCTGGTGATGACATTGACACCGATCGGATCATCCCGGCCCGCTTCCTCAAGTGCATCACCTTTGAGGGTCTGGGCAGGCAGGTGTTCGCCGACGACCGGGCCGAACGCCCCGGCAGCCACCCCTTTGATCAGCCTGAAGCGCAGGCTGCTTCTCTGCTGGTGGTGAATCGCAACTTCGGCTGCGGATCCAGCCGGGAGCATGCCCCCCAGGCCCTGATGCGCTGGGGGATAAGGGCAGTGGTGGGGGAGAGCTTTGCCGAGATTTTCTATGGCAACTGCCTGGCCCTGGGCATTCCCTGTTTCACGGCTCCCCATGACGGGGTGCTGAACCTGCAGGCGGCACTGGTCGCAGACCCCACGCTGGAGTTCGTTGTTTGTCTGGACACCCTTCTCCTCCAGGCATCAGATGGCCAGCGCTGGCAGCTTGAGTTGCAGCAGGGGCCACGCATGATGTTGCTTTCCGGTCAGTGGGACGCCACCTCCCAGTTGCTTGCCCATGGGCCAGAGCTCGAGCGCCTGGCCGGTACCTTGCCCTATCTCAACGGGTTCTAGGCCTCGGCACAAAGGGGGTACCGGTGCCGGCAAAGTTGAAGTCGTTGAGTTTTACCCGGATGCCGCCGATGCCGTCATATGGGCTGTAGAAAACTCCGACTTCGTAAGAGCGCCGTTGCAGTTTCAGCTCCAGATAGGAATAGGACACATCGCCATAAAATTGTGAGCGATTATCGATATTGAAAGTTGCGCCAGCCTCAAGCACAAGTGGTCCATAAATCTGCTGGGCAGCCTGAAAGCTCACCGTGCGCAGATCCACGCTTCGGTCAAAACCAAAGGGGCTGGCTCCATTCAAAAAAGTGCCGGCAATGGAGGCGGAGAAGCGGGTGTAATCGAAAAAAGGTTTGTCAAATTGGCCAATGGTGAAAGCGGGGCCTCCCCAGAGGGTGAGCGTGTTCTGGTTGGCACCGTCGCTGTAGCTGGCCAGATATCCACTGGCGCCAAAGTCGAATCCAAAGCCTGGAACTACTGGAGATGATGCATAACGAAAGCCGCGTGTGGGATCATTACTGGTATCGAGAGCCGCTCCCTGCCAGAGCTGAAGAGTACTGCTGATCGCCAGGTTGGCGTAGCTGCGCCAGAGGGTTTCAAGCGTGTTGGTTTCGAAGAGTGTTGCTTCGTAGTTGCCGGATTGGGCGGCCCAGTTCAGGCTGATCGGCATCAAGAAGGGCCCTTTGCTGCGAGAGTTTGTCACTTGGGCTGTGGGGCCGTTTGCTTGGGCGGACTGGGCAGATTTGGGCGGATTCAATAATATGCTGCCCGCTAGATTAGCGCCATATGAATATACCACGGTTTGTAATCCTAGGCTGCCATTGTATATGCGCTCCCGGTATGAGCCAAAAAGGCTGGCGCTGGCGCTGTTGTGGCCTGGCAGGTTTAGGGGCGCTGTCAGCTGGGCGGTGCTGCGGGTGCCGGAGCGGAAATTGTCGGGATTGAAGGTGGAAAGGCTGGCCAGGGCGTTCAGGGAGATCCAGCCCATCGGCAGGTTGAGCGAAGCCAGCAGGCCGAACATGTCGGCGAGGGTTGCTGGCTGGTCACTGGTGGGGCTGGCCAGGCTCTCGCCGGGCAGTACATAGCTGTTGGTATTTCCCTCGATGGCCCTCTGCAGCATCAGTTGCGGTTGTAGCAGCAGGCTGCCGTTGCGTCCCAGCTTGATCGGATCGAGGTTGTAGCCGATGAAGAGACCATCGCGATCCTGATTGTCGGTATCGACGGCCCAGCGGATTTCCTCCTCGCCGATGGTGGTGTTGACGATCGCGGGCAGGGACACCTTGCCATCCAGCAGTATCTGCGCCCTGCGCCCCTTGATCTTGGTCACCCCCCTTTCGTCCATGACGGCCACCACCTTGCGGGCAATGCTCCAGGACGCCGCAGGGGTGAAGGGATCGTTGGTGAAGGCCACCTCTTCGGCTGTCCAGCGCTTGGCCTGAATATTGATCTGGGCTCCCTGGAAGCGGATGCGGCTGACCTTGCCCCCCTCAACAGAGGGGGGCCGGTATCCATATCCGGATCCGGCGGTGTTGAGCGAATCGTTGGGGTCGATGACGGCGTCAAGATTGAGCTTCAGCTGGGTACCCCAGCTTTGTTGATAGGCCACGTTGCTCACTCGCTGCTCAGCTGAGGTGAGCTGTTCCGGCTCGCCCGCCCCATCAGCTTGCTGCTGGGGTTTGGGCGGAGTCTCTCCAGGCAGGGGGCCGAAGGCCACTGATTCGAGCGCCTGGTTCAAACTCAGGGCAGGCCTTGTGAATTCACTGCCGGGGCAGCGGGCCGGGGGGGGCATGGTCGGCAGGCTGGTGCGCCCGGGGGGGATGAGCCGCACCAGGGTTTTTCTACCCGGATCTGCCACCAGGGGCGGACAGGCAAAGGAAGGCTTTTGGGCCGCCCTTGGTTGGTTGCTGAGCAGGGTGTCCTGGTCGATGACGCCATAGACATCATCCAATTCACCGGTTCCTTCCAGCTCGCTGTAGCGCAGCCGGCTGGCCTGGAGATATTGATCCCCCTTGCTGATTCGAACCTGGCCAGAGGCGTAGATGCTGCGACTCCGTTCTGCCAGTTCCACCCGCTCGGCCTGCAGCAGCCAGCCGTTGAATTGAGCTTCCACATTCCCCGTGGCCACGAAGCGATTGAGTTGCTGGTCGTAGCCCTGCTGGTCGGCCCTGATCACCAGAAAGCCGGGGTCTGCCTGGGCTGATGGGGGGGGAGGAGGGTCGGTTCCCAGGCCTTGGGCGCCGGGCTTATCTGCCGCCAGGCTGGCTCCACTCAGCAGGGTTGGCAGGAGCACGGCGGGCAGGGCCAGCAGCGCCAGGTGGCGGCGCGCCGCAGGCCTCCAGTGGCTCCTGGCGAAGCGGTTGAAGCCCCCTTGCATCAGCCCCAAAGCCTGATGGGGATTCGATTTGCCTGGGCTACGGGACAGCACATGCACACGAAGGCTCTCCACACAATCAACCCTGTGGCGGGATTATTCCATAGGGATCCGCGCGGCTCGGGCTGCAGTGGTCAGTCTTCCAGGTCTTTCCGGCTGGGGGTGCGGCTGGGATCGCTGGCCAGGAAACCAAACACGAAGATCCCGATGAAGAAGAAAACGACCGAGTAAACCGAGATCTTGAGGGCGAGCATGGTTCGGCCTTGGGGAACGGCGGGCGGGTGACAGGGAGTGACAGGCGTTTGGGGGAGCCTGCTCGATCCCACGGCGGCGGGATCATCCTTGAAGTCTTGACTTGCTATCCAACGATGCCCGAGGCCCCTCCACCAGGGCAGTCCCCGAGGATTGAAACGTTTCAGTCACGTTCGCAGCCCCGCGGATTCCGGTGGGATCTGCAGCCGCTGTGGAGCTGGGCGCAGGCCGATGGTGGCCAAGGCCAGGCCCTGGCCGATCCCTGGGGGGCGCTTAATCGCCCCGACTGGCACTCTCGGGGGCTGTTGATCTGGCCCAGGGGAGGCCAGTGGCGCAGGCTCTGGCTCGAACTGGCCTGTCCGGAACCCTGGCGGCAGCTCCAGCTGCCCGCTCCTGTGGCCCAGGCCCGTCTGGTGTTGCGCTGGTGGGCCGACCAGGCGGAACTCCGGGTGGATGGCCAGGCGGTGCACGGGGGTGATCTGTTTGATACGGCCTGTCGCTGGGTATTGCCCCGGCGCTGGTGGCAGGGCGAGGCGGTGCTGCTGGAGCTGCGGCTGCGCAGCCCCCTCCACGATGACGGGGCCCTGATCGAGAGTCGCCTGGAGCTCGAACCTCTGGATTCGTCTGATCCCACGGGTTTGTTGGCTGAAACCAAGACCGAGCTGGCCCGGCTGCGGGATGGCAAGCCGGTGCGCGGCGGGTTCCACGTGCTGGGCCACGCCCATCTGGACCTGGCCTGGCTGTGGCCAGTGGCCGATACCTGGCGGGCGGCGGAGCGCACCTTTTCGGCCGTGCTGGATCTGATCGAGTGCTTCGGCGAGCTCCATTTCGCCCACTCCACACCAGCCCTCTATGCCTGGCTGGAGCAGAACAGGCCTGCCCTTTTCACCCGCCTGCGACGGGCGGTCGCAGCAGGTCGGTTCGAGCCGATCAACGGCCCCTGGGTGGAGAGCGATTGCATGCTGATCAGCAGCGCCTCGCTGTTGCGCCAGTTCCAGCTGGGCCAGCGCTACAGCACCGCCACCTTCACGGAGCTGGAGCACGAGCTGGCCTGGCTGCCGGACAGTTTTGGTTTTGCTGCCGGCCTGCCGGCCGTGGCCCGCTCCACGGGCGTGCGTTGGTTCTGCACCCACAAGCTCAGCTGGAATGCCACCAACCCATTCCCCCATCGGGTGTTTCGCTGGCGCAGCCGCTGTGGTGCCGAGCTGCTCGCTCTGATGACCGCCCCGATCGGCACCGATGGGGATCCGCTGGCGATGGAGCGTTATCGCCTGGCCTGGCAGGGCGCGACGGGGGTGGACGGGACCCTCTGGCTGCCTGGGGTCGGCGACCATGGCGGCGGTCCCACCGCAGAAATGCTCGAGCAGCTGCGGCTCTGGCAGCGGCAAGACCAGGTGGCACCCCAGCGGCACGGCAGCCTGCGGGCCTACCTGGCCGAACTTGAACCGCTGGCCCTGCGGCTGCCGGTGTGGCGCGATGAGCTCTATCTGGAGCTGCACCGCGGCTGCGCCACCACCCGGCCCGATCAAAAGCGCCATAACCGCACCCTGGAGCGCCTGCTGCGGGAGGCGGACCTTGCCCAGGCGCTGGCCGGTTCAGGCCCGCCGGCTGCCTGGGAGACCCTGCTGTTTCAGCAGTTTCATGACATCCTGCCGGGCACCTCGATTCCGGAGGTGTTTGACCAGGCAGAGCCCCAGTGGCGGGCCGCCCGCCGCCGTGCCACCCTCCAGAGGGATCGGGCCCTCCAGGCCTGGCTTGGCCCCTGTCGGGGCTGGTGGGTTGCCCAGCTTCAACCCCTGGCGGGCCGGGCCCGCACCCTGAGGTTGCCAGCTGGCAGCTGGAGCCATGCGGGCCATCAGCTGCCGTCCCAGGCGGCCCGAGGCGGCGGCCAGTGGCTCCAACTGCCAGCTCTGGCCGGAGTGGATGCCCTTGAGCTGGAGCGCAGGGCCGGATCCACCACTGGCTTGGAAGCGCCCGTGTGGGTGGAGGGCTGGCGCTGCGGCAACGGTCTGGTGAGCTTTGAGCTGGGCCCCCGCGGACTGGAGCAGCTCTGGGATGGCACTGGCCAACCCCAGCTGGGGGGCCCCCTGGCCTGGCGGCGCTACGCCGATCGGGGTGAGTTCTGGGATGCCTGGGACATCGCCGCCGACTACCGGGAGCGACCGCTGGAGTGGGCTTGGCAGGGCGAGCCGGCCTGGCTCGAGCAGGGACCGCTCTGCACCAGTTTTCTGTGGCGCGGCTGGTGCGGTGCCAGCCGGCTGCGGCTGGAGGGGCGATTGCTGGCCAACACCCCCTGGTTGGAGCTGGTGCTGAGCGTTGATTGGCGCCAGCGCCATGAGTTGCTGCGCCTGGAGATACCCCTGGCCCAGCCGGCGGACCGCTGGGCTGCTGACACCTCCGGCGGGGTGCTTGAGCGGCCGGCCCAGCCAGTCACGGCCCGGGAGCGGGCCCGCTGGGAGGTGGCGGCGATCAGCTGGATCGCGTCGGTGGCTGCCGATGGGGGTCTGGCCGTGTTACTCGATGGCCCCCAGGGGGTATCGGCGAGTCCGAGCCGGCTGGGGGTTTCCCTGCTGCGGGCGCCCACCTGGCCTGATCCCGGCGCCGACAACGGCCGCCAAAGGCAGCGTCTGGCCCTGTTGCCCTGTCGTTCGGGCTGGGGCCGTGCCCGGGTGCCCGAGCAGGCCGTGGCCTTTCGCGAGCCCCTCTGGTTGCGGCCGGCGCTGGTCCAGGGCCGGCCTTTCCGGCGACCGGCCTTGCCCTGCCTGGACGGGGGCTTGCTGCTGCTGGGCTGCCGGTCCACTGGGGCGGCAGGAACCGTGGTGCTGACCGTGCAGAACTGCTCCCCTTGCCGCCGCCGCCTGGAATTGGGCCCCCACTGGCAGCTGCTGCAGCGCCTCGATGGGCTGGACAAGCCTCTGCCCCCCGACCAGCTGCCGGCAGGGGATCCCTGGATGCTGCTGCCCTGGAGCCTGGGTTTCTGGCTGCTATCAGTCGTCGTGGTCGTCGAAGGGGTCGGTGAGGCCCTTGGACGGAGGGCCGAAGGCCTGATAGACCCCGAAGCCAGTGAGGGCCAGGAGCACCGCCAGCACAGTTAGGGCCATGGAGAGGGCCGGTGAGCTGGTGGTTGTTGGGTCCATGGCTGAGGAAGGGTGCGGGTGACGGGTTGCGTCACAACTCTCGACGCCCCGGCGCGGCTGGCGGCGCAGGTCCTTTACAGTAATGGGAGCGATTCCAAGTTTGAGAGGCTTCAGCATTCATGGCCCAACGCACCCGCCTCGGCGACATCCTGCGGCCCCTCAATTCCGAATACGGCAAGGTTGTTCCCGGTTGGGGCACCACGCCCGTGATGGGCATCTTCATGGTGCTGTTTCTGGTTTTTCTGCTGGTGATCCTCCAGCTGTACAACAAGTCGCTGCTGCTTGAGGGCATCACGGTCAACTGGAATGGACTCGGCTGAGGCCGCGGCCATCCCTTTCCTCCCAAACCGGTTCCATGAACATCTTCGGCATTGGACTCCCAGAAATGGCGGTGATCGCCGCCATCGGTCTGCTGGTGTTCGGGCCGAAGCGTCTGCCGGAGCTGGGCAAGACCCTGGGCCGCACCCTCA
>Ga0169931_10004108_pt1 | contig 22801 bp, 30 predicted proteins | sample Kivu_15m_20L_FD_129675 | JGI IMG/M metagenome (GOLD analysis project Ga0169931, IMG submission 129675) | Freshwater microbial communities from Lake Kivu, Western Province, Rwanda to study Microbial Dark Matter (Phase II) - Kivu_15m_20L... | ecosystem: Environmental > Aquatic > Freshwater > Lake...
AAATTCGCGACCAAGAAAACGATTCAAATTTGAAACACCTATATTTGCAATGAAAGAATTATTGTTTAATCCAAAAGTTGCATTTGTGGCTTGAATTCAGCATTGAATATCCGTAACTTTACCCAATTCACCTTTGGCTATCACCACATCGCCAACACGGTAGGGTCTCAACACCAACAGCAAAATGCCCCTGGCGAAATTGCCCAATGCTCCAGAAAAAGCCATACCAATGGCTAATCCAGCGGCACTCAACAAAGCTAAGAACGATGTTATCTCAATGCCCAATTTTGCCAAGGCAGTAATAATCACTAAGATTTTGAACATCCAAGTGTTAAAATCGAGCAAGAACGTTCGTACAGAAGGGTCGATATCGCGTTTTTCGAGTACCATGCGCAAGGTCTTTTTAAAACGCTTCGCCAACCAAAATCCGACAACTAAAATTCCCGCTGCCACTAATAAATTCACGCCAAAATTGAGCAAATAATCACTCACCGTTTTCCATAAAATCCGAGGTAAGCAACTGCGCGGGATCATGAACCACATCCACTATAGCATTCATCGGTTTTTCCAATGTCACCGTTGTGGTGTCTTGAACTACTACTCCTACACTATCCTCTTCCATATTTTCAACTTTGCTACAAAAATAGCTACTTTAGGGCCTCATTTAAAGCACCGACTCATGTTTTTTCTACTTTCCAAGATACTGTACCTATTTGTAACCCCACTGTTCTGGATCTTCACAATGTGGTTGTTATTTGTTTGGAAACGCAAAACAAAACACCGTAAAAAACTACTAATCAGTGCAATAACAATCAGCGTTATTTTCTCCAACACCTTTATTTTTAAAGAATTTGCTCGCAGATGGGAGGTGCCTGGAACACGCATTGAAAATCTCGCTTATCATGAAACAGCCATTGTGCTAGGCGGAATGTTTGAATACAACAACGATTTGGATGTGCTCAGCGTTCGTAGAGGTGGAGATAGAATTTGGCAAACACTGAGTCTTTATCACCGCGGCAAAATAAAGTACATTCTCATCTCTGGAGCCCACGGTTTTGTAACTGATAGAGGTCTAGATGAGGCTCGACAGCTCCGAGACGAACTGCTTGTTTGGGGCATTCCAAAAGAGCAGATTTTGATTGATTCGATTTCTAAAAACACCCATGAAAACGCTGTAGAAAGTGTTAAGGTGCTGAAAAACAAAAAATTAATTGATAAATCTGTACTATTGGTTACAAGCGCCACCCACATGAAACGCGCTTGGGCTTGTTTCGACAAAGCCGGTTTGAAAACAACACCATATAGCACCGACCATTTTACTGGCAAAAAACGCGCTTACCATTGGGATGAATACATCATTCCGTCCGTGTCAACGACCAACGATTGGTCTAGACTTACCAAAGAATGGGTGGGTTATTTGATGTATAGGATTATGGGGTATTGCTAGAAGTTTTAGTGAAAAAGTGTTGATTGAGCCACTTGCCGCCTACTTAATCTTCACCTCGAGTAATTTTTCTCCGTTCAGAGATCCTTCTAGCGTATCTCCGACTTGCACTGGACCAACACCAGCAGGAGTTCCTGTAAAAATCAAATCGCCAATTTTCAAGGTCATAAACTGTGAAACATAGCTGATTATTTTGTCGATGGAGAATATCATATCAGCAACATGACCCACTTGCACTGACGTTCCATTCTTTTTCAATTCAAATGAAGCAGTGGGCAAATCCAACTTTTCGATGGGAATAAATTGCTCTGAAACTGGCGCTGAATGCTCGAAAGCTTTTGCAATTTCCCACGGCAAAGCTTTTTTCTTACATTCATCTTGTAAATCGCGGGCCGTAAAATCGATGCCCAATCCTACCTCATCATAATACGTATGCGCACGATTTTCAGGAATATGTTTTCCCAAACGACAGATGCGCACCACCAATTCCAATTCATGATGTAAATCTTTGGTGAAATCTGGATAGAAAAAAGGCATTTTTTTGGGCAATAAAGCCGTATCTGGTTTCAGGAAAAAAACAGGTTTCTCCGGAACAGGCGCATTCATTTCTTTGGCGTGATCGCTGTAATTTCTTCCGATGCAAATGATTTTCATGCTGAATACCTTGATTTATTTGAACATAGCTTGGAATTCTTCTTTCAAAAACTGAATGGCAATTTCTGTTGGAAAAGGCGATACCTGAGCACTAAGTTCAAACAATTTGGCGCTCAAATCGGTAGCTGTTGAATCTATATCCATTTGTTTGCCAGCAATATGCACGAGCTGTATCACCTCATCCTTTGAGCGTTTCACCATTTCCCATGCTTGCGGAGAAACAAACATTTGCTGTGCGATATTGTGTTCAAACTCGCTGCGGATTTGTTCCAATAATTCATGCTGCATCAGTGTAGCCACTTTTGCTGGATTGTGCACACGCATCACGATAGAATTGGGATGAATGCGCTCCAACAACAAAATCATTCTTTGATAGGCTTCCACTTTCATGGGTAGAATATGTTTCTGACGCTCCTTTCTTATATCAGCTGAATATGCCATTGCTTGGTCTCTGTTCACCTTGTTCAAAAAATAGTAGGCCACCCCAAACACCATTGCTGAAGGAATGATAACCAATACTGCATAAAATAGATACTCCATGATTTGAATTGTTTGTGCAAAAATAAGCTAAATATGTCTGTAAGGTTACAAAGAAATTTTATGCCTCCAAATCAGAATCCATACGCTCCAAAAATGCCAAAATATCATGAATCAAGAAATCCTTCTCAGGTCGGCGACTTTCGTGTTTTTCATAGGAGCCCAACAACAGTTTAGATTCGAGAATATCCGCTTCATCGAAAGGACCATCCAGATTTTCAATAATGGTGTGGCATTCAATGGCAATTTCCAACGTTCCATCAATGGCCATAACAACAAATTCTACCAAAAACTCGCTAAAATCCATGCGCGAATTCCAAATGGTATTGAGTAACTGCGCCTGATGTTCAGCTTTGGTGAGCTCCTGAATTACACGAATCAACTCATCTTTGGCAGGCTCTTGTTCGATATTTGCGAAAAATTCAGCCAACAATTGTTTGCGGGCTCTATCCTTGGTGTCGAACATCACTTTTGCAACCGGTTCAATTACTGAAATATCTCCTTTGGCCGACAAAGATTCAATTGCATTTTTAAAAATACCATCCTCTTTGGCGGTTAGTTCCTGAATCCATTGCTGCAATTGTTGTTGTTTGTTTTTAGACATATTTGAAAATTTGGGCGCAAAGGTAGGGAAATGACGTCGAATTAATTGAAATAAAAAAACCTCACATTTCTGAGAGGTTTTTTTAAGTGGGCCCTACTGGGTTCGAACCAGTGACCCCCTGCTTGTAAGGCAGGTGCTCTGAACCAGCTGAGCTAAGAGCCCGATTGCGAGTAAATGACTGATCATTCAAACACGGGTGCAAAAGTAGAGTTAATTTCATAATCAGCAAGAAAAAAAAGAAAAAAAATCAAACAAATTTTCTTCTAGCCTCAAAAACAATGAATTAAAAGTTTACAATAAAAAATATAACCGGAAAATCAATTCAGTTCCGCCGTGCCTGCAAGACCTTTCTCGTCTAAATTCTAAAAAGTTTGGACAAATGTTTGCGAAACAATTTCGTATTCTCCGAGCGACATAAAATCATAACTCCCAAAGGTCAGCATAAGTTTGCTCGTGGTTGAACAAATTCTTCCTGACAATTTCGATCATTTGCTGTTCCATAAAATTAGCAGGTTTGATTTCACCGTTTTTCCTTAAAACTTCCACCATGTCGCGAATAACTTCATAAGAAAGTCCCTCACAATTTCTATCAAGATTTCTAAGAATTTTAACGAATTTTGTTTTTGTCATTCAATAAGAGTTTTTCTTTTGGACTTTCATTTCCATATCATACTCTCCATAATCGCTTCTCCCAGTTTTTTGTTCTCAGGACTGTCATCACTTGTAGTCGTAAAAGTTGCTACATAATAATGGTCATCAAATGCAAAATAAAACTGCACAAAGAAGAGTTCGCGGCCATTCTGATTGGCTTGCATCACGGTTCTGTACGCATCGAAATTGGAGATTTTTTGCTTTCCGAAAAATAGAATTTGGACATCTTCCAGGTAGTCGGCCATTTGATTTTTGGAAAAGGTAGCGTAATCATCAAGGCTTTGAATTTGAGGGAAATAGGATTGATGTTGCTTGATGATATTCACATTTTTACCAAATCCTGAGGATTCCGCATCCAACATATCAATAATTACAAGTTCAGAACCATAAATCCCGGAATCGTTTAGCTCCCACGAATCTGGATAACAAATCTCAAGCGCTTCCGACTCATACAAGGTCCAGTTGCTTGGGCACGCATCTTTTTCACAAGAAAATAGTACCAGAAGCAAGAAAATAAGAGCCGTATTAGTCTTCATAATCTTCAATGAATAGGATTAATTCGCGCATTTCCTGAATGGCTTTGGTGTCGCCTTGATTTTTTGCTTGATCGATACCTGTCTCTAAATAAGATTTGGCATCGTCCATGGCATCCATTTCAGAAAGCCACTGACCCAATTTGAAATACGCTGGCACATAGCTTTCGTGCTGGGCGACTAAATCTTTGAGTAATGCAATAGACTTTTGTGCAAAGCCCAATTTGTAATGCTCCAAGGCAATGGCATAAACAACAAAAACATCGTTGGGGGCTTCTGCCAATAGGGCTTCAAGTTGTGCTAATCGATTTATCATAAATGCTAAGATTGTTGTTTGAGTAGATTCATGATTTCAATCACCTCGAGAACCAAAAACAATGCGAAAGGTATCAGTATTTTTAATTTCTCCTGAATAAGCATGGGCGTTCCAGAAAACAGCAAGGGACTAAAAACGGCGGTAAAAAGCAGCATTTTAACGAAAATAGACACGATAAACATCAAGCCCATGCGGTCTGGTTTGCTGGTGTTGTAGTAATTCATAAAAGCGCTAACGGCAATGGCTGCAACCATAAAATAGAGATAAAATGCCCACAGCCAGATGGATGTCATTTGCAAGAAATAAAGCACGCCATAATGCAGCGCCAATGCTACAAGTCCAATGATTGCGATGTTTTTAGCAGATTTGAAGTTGATGTGTTTTGTCATTATTTGTTGTTTAATAAGAGCTTGTTACACAGCGTTTCACTGAGGAAATACAGAGTCTCACAAAGAAAAAACACCGTGTAACTCTTTGAAAAAACTGTGTGTGGCTCTGTAGCATTAATAATATTATCTCCTCTAAAGTCTAATCTTTCCCCAATTTAAGCACCTCTCGAATGACCAAAGCCATGGCGACAAATACAGCGCTCAAAGTTACGATGTTGTGGTATAACTCATCCTCGCGGGCAGCACGTTTATCGAGATAGGCCCCCAAAAGATGTCCGAGCCAAATAATTACGCCCATTTGCGCGGCCACTCCAGCCATGCGCATCCATTTCAGTCCATCGTTTTTATTCTTCGTATCAGACATCGGCGATACAGTTAAGCACGTGTTGAATCAAATCGTTCATAGGCCCATCATAATCTTCCAAAAACGCACCTGTAGCACGATTGGCCAGCGCAACACAAATGGTAGCCGCCTTGTGATTCAATCCGCGAGAAAGCGCAAAAATAGCCGAACTTTCCATTTCAAAATTAACCGTTCTATAGTCTTGAAACTGGAAACTTGCAAAAGCATCGTTCAATCCTGCGATTTTTAGAGGCAAACGCAAACGACGTCCCTGCGGACCATAAAATCCACTAGCAGTAACTGTTAGTCCTTGATGCACATTCGGATGATTCGCCAAAACGGAATTCAACCCGGCATCAGCAAAAGTGAAATACGGAATCAAAGTTTCTGGAAAACCGACATGTTTGATGAAAGCATTTAGAACGTCGCGCTCTTCTTGTGTGTTTTCAATTTCATAGAAATGCGCCACATTATCCAAGCCAAAAGAGCCCGTTGAAAGCACAAAAGACCCAGGTGTAATTTCAGAATGCAGCGCTCCGCAAGTACCAATTCGCACAAAATTAAGACTTGTTTTTTGCTCTTTTTCTTGTCTTTTTTCAAAATCAAAGTTGAACAAAGCGTCTAGTTCATTGAGCACAATATCCACATTGTCGGTACCAATGCCTGTGGACACAACCGAAATGCGTTTTCCATGATACGTGCCTGTGTGGCATAAGAATTCTCTTTTCTGTACTTGATGTTCGATTGTCTCAAAAAAAGCAGAAACTTTAGGCACACGGAATTGATCGCCAACTAGGATAATGGTTTCGCTAATTTGACTGGGATGTAAATCCAGATGATAAACCTTGCCATCGCTAAGTACCAATTCGGATGCTTTTTTCATGAGAAATTAGAATTTATGAAGTGCGAAGTTAGAATTAAGAATTGAAAAATTAGTATTATGAGGATACCATAAATTATTACTTCCTAGTTCTGACTTCAATAATTCTTACTGCTCTCACTTCCTGAACTCTTCAACAAGTTCCATAAATGTTCTGAATGCTGCAAACCGACCTGCATATCTTTCGCTGTGTTCTTTTTGTAAACGCGGGGCATGTTCCTTTTGATACAAATCTAGTTGATCCATGCTTTCAACCAGATAGGCAATGGCGTAGGTTAGCCCGCCTTGTTCTTCAGCGTTAATTTTAGAAATTCTACTTTCCAAAAACAAACCTGTGTTCATAACGTCGGGGATATGCGTTGTGCGCATCCAATGCAACCAATCTTCATGAACGGTTTCGTCAATATTTACTGTAACGTTGTAAATTATCATAATCAGTTGGGAATTACCATTTCAATGGGTGCGTCGCCGCTCAAAATCCGAAAACGTTTTCTGGCTTCAATCACGTGCAAACTTCCTTTGTAATCAAACATAATGATACGGTAATACTCCATGGCTTTCTCTGGATTGCGCAGACGATTTTCATAAATTTCACCTAGAGTCATAAGTGCGTCATCGGCGGTAATGTCTTGAGGATGATTTTTATAAACCAATTCCAAATAGGCAACAGCGTCTTCCCAACGACCTTGCATTTGCATGGCTTCTGCCTTTCGCATCAAAATTTCATCGACCAAACCATGGGCAGGAAAAGCGCTCACAATTGAATCATAAATCAAGAAGGCCTGTTCATATTTGTGCTGTTTCAATAGCAAATCGGCGCTGGCAAATTGAGTCATCGCTACAAGATTACTGTCTATTCCCAAATTATCGGTAATCATCACAGAAAGTCGCATAGCATCGTTCGAAATCAACTTTGATGTGGAATTTTTGAGTACATCCAATTGCGATTGAGCAAATTCAAAAGCACCCGTATAGTAAAAAATACGTGCATTCTTGAACTTGGCCTCTGCCCCTATCACATCGTATTTAAAGTCTTTTTCAATCTGCATATAGAGCAAAGCAGCTTCCCACACATGATCTTGCATTACTTCAATATCGGCCTTCAACATTTTTGCTTCGGCCACTGCCAATTTGGGCAACTGAGGCAAAGCCATGATTTCGTCGGTTAAAGCCATTGCTTTTTCAGGTTGATTGCCATAAAAAGCCAAAATTTCTGCCAACTCCATCATCATGCGATAGGTCTTGTTCGATTTTCCAACACGCTCAATAGCAGCTTCGTAGGCCTGCTCGGCTTGTTGAATTTCTGCTATTGTGAAAACACGTTCTTTTGTGATTTCAATAAACAGGGTATTCAAAAGTTCCTTTTCTGCACTAAGATAATTTGGCGTACCCAGACCTAAATCCAAGACGTATTGAAATGCTGAACGAGCAGTTTTATAATCCCCGAAATTCTTGCAAGTGATACCAATGTTGAGCACATCTCGTCCGGCACGGTTATCTCTTTTATCCAAGGCCTTGGCTTGAATCAAAGCAGCAGGATAGTTACCACGGTGGGTGTAAAGCCAAATCAACATCTCGGTGTACACCAAATTGTTTGGATTTTTCTGCACTTTTTCAACCAATCGTTCGCGAGTCAATTCGTAGATAGCGTCTTCTTCTCCGTCAAATTGTAAATATCGGCTCAACAAATTTTGCACAGACGTTTTATACGCTGGATTCACTTCGATGAGGCTGAGATATTCATCAATCATATCTTCATTGCGGTTCAAGGCGCCATAAACCTCGGCCAACTGCGTGTTGAAAGGATAACTGGCTTTGAGTATTTTGCGGCCCTTCAGCAAAGTTTCCAATTCCCATTCAAACATCCGAAAATCTCTAAAAACTTTGCTTAATTCGAGTACAGCATTGGCGTTACTTGGCAATTCATCAATAAGTTTCCGATAATGTTTATCGGCTTCTTCTTTTCTGCTCTCATCTTCATAAAAACGTCCGAGATAAATTGCAATCAAGTAGTCGTTTGGATTTTTTTTGATGTAGCGCAGTAAAAATTTTTCAGCATCTTTTCCGCTGTTTGTTTTGGTCAAACATTCCACATAACGCTGCAAATAAAAGGGATCTTGTGTTTCGTTGTAGAACTTTTCATAATAGTCAATAGCCTTATCGTATTCGCCATTCATGAAATACAAATTCGCCAACTCATGCTCAGGACTCTGACCAAAAGCACTGAAAATGGTCAAAAACAACATTACATTAAGCAGCAGAAGTTTCATTGTTGAAGGGCTTTTTCTTTAAACGGTATAATGCGTTCTCTTATTACATCTGCTATATCATAATATTCAGAACGCATGGCGCCGAATCGCAAGTTATAGTCCTTGAAAGCAGCAGCAATCTTGCTCACATTTTCTTTTTCAGCGTCAACAAAGCTGCGGTATTTATCGCGTTGGCCTGAACCATTTTCAATATCTCCACGCAGGATTAGCAATTGCTCACGTTGGAACTGAAACACCGTATCCAAAAAGCTTCGGCGCATGGCTATAAAATCGCTGCCTTTTCTGATGCCCCGCAAACGATTCATTTTTCTAGCAAATTCAAAGTCAACGGTGTCTTCCATGAAATAAGACTTGACATCCTTTTCAATATTCAACGCTTCCTCCTTGATAATTGAAAAACTATCATTAGGTAGGCCTTGATGCAATTGCTCTAGGCTGTCTATGGTATTCAACATTTTGTCGATTTCAGCGAAATAACCTTTGCGCTCCGTATCTAGACAAGAAACAGCACCAAAAAGCGGCACCAAAAGCCATAAAAGGGTAATTTTATTCATATGTAAAAAATTTATCTTTTAAAGGTCATATGGAATAAACCGTGTTCTTTTTATCGCTGGTTAACTGCGTTGCTTGCTTCGCAGGTGCGCGATACTTTTGCATGGCTATTTCATACTCTAAATTTGACGAGAACTATCAAAAAACACACCAAATTAGTCAATTATATCGAAGCCACAATAAGAACGCAAAACTTCGGGAATAATAATTCCATCTGGTGTTTGGTTGTTTTCAAGTAGCGCGGCCACGATTCGAGGTAAAGCCAAAGCACTACCATTTAAAGTATGCGCCAATTGCGTTTTGCCATCTGCGGTTTTAAATCTCAATTTCAAACGATTGGATTGGAAAGTTTCGAAATTTGAAACAGACGATACTTCCAACCAACGATTTTGTGCTGTTGAATATACTTCAAAATCATACGTTAGCGCAGAAGCAAATCCTGTATCGCCACCACAAAGTCGAAGAATACGGTAAGGCAATTCCAACTTATTCAACAAATTCTTGACGTGTTCGAGCATTTCTTCATGGGCAATTTCGGAGCGATCGGGATGTTCAAAACGCACAATTTCTACCTTGTCGAATTGATGCAAACGGTTGAGTCCGCGCACATCTTTACCATAAGAACCGGCTTCTCTTCTAAAGCAAGGTGTGTAACCAGCAATTTTTATGGAGAAGTCGTCATTGGGCAGGAGCACATCGCGGTAAATATTGGTCAAAGGCACCTCTGCTGTAGGAATCAGATACAAATCATCGATACCCACATGATACATTTGTCCTTCTTTATCAGGCAATTGTCCTGTGCCAATACCACTCGCTTGATTCACTACAAGCGGCGGAATAAATTCGCGGTATCCAGCTTTTTCGGCTTCATCCAAAAAGAAGTTGATCAGTGCGCGTTGCAATTTGGCTCCTTTTCCTTTGTAAATAGGGAAACCCGCACCGGTTACTTTTACCCCCAATTCAAAGTCGATCAAGTCATATTTCGTGGTCAAATCCCAATGTGGAACGGCATCTGAACCGAGCGTTGGAATTGTACCAGATTCTAAAACAACCTCATTGTCTTTTTCTGATTTTCCTGCTGGCACTATGGCTTTTGGCACATTGGGAATTTGATACAACAAGTCTCGAATTTCATCTTCTAATGCGCTCACCTCCGTTTTCAAAACCTGCTCATTTTCCTTCAAAGTCTGAGTTTGAGCACGCAATCCTTCTGCCTCATCTTTTTTGCCCGACTTGAACAACTCACCTATTTGTTTGGCTAGCTGATTCATTTTAGCCAAAAGTTCATCCATTTCAGATTTTTTCAACCTCCATGCACCATCTTTTTCTATAACTTGGTCCAATAAATTAGCTGCATCAAAATTCCTCTTTTTGAGCCCTTCAATCAGCGCGTCACGGTCTTTCCTTATTCTTTGAATTTCCAACATGTAATTATACGATTTTAATTGCCACGCAAAAGTATATAAATTGTAGCTACCTTCGCTGCGTGCCTATTCATCAAGCCCATGAAAAGTAGGTTTTTACCTCAATTATTTGAATTGTGATGCCAATAATTCGATTTTTGAAAGAAAAATAAAGTGACAAAATTTAACATTTAAAAAAAAATTACTTAACATTAGAATATTTGAATAGCTTTGCGACGCTAAAACCCTATAAACCACCCATTATGAAAACACTATATCTGACTTTGTTCAGCTTATTAACTATTACCATGTTATCTTGTGGTAAGATGGAAGGATATGGAGGAAAAGCCTCTATTTCAGGTAAGGTATTTGGACGCGATTACAACAGCAATGGTAATTTAGTGAGTGAAGACTACCTTGGCAATGTTCGGGTTTATATTTCTAAACAAGGTTCAACACAGTATTTTGATGATATGCGCACAGCATACGACGGCTCATTTCAATTTGATTATTTACAAGTAGGTAAATATGACCTATGGGCTTTTGGCGACTGTGACAATTGTTCTTGGGATCAAACTTACACCCTCATTACAGTAGAAGTAACCTCTAAAAAAGAGGTTGTTGTTGCCCCAGACATTGAAATTACATTTTAACCGAATTTGATGAACGAAGAATTCATGAGTTTCTGTTGGAAAATGACGCCAATTTCTTTGGTGGAACTTGTCTCTGTTGCGCTTTTAGACAGAATCGACAGAAAATATGTGCTCAAACGAGAAGGACTTCAACTCATCATAAACGAATTACAAAAAGAGTACAAAATATTAGAAATAGAAGGACATCGTATCTTCACATACCAGAACAACTATTTTGACACCAAAGACTTGCAGTTTTATTTCAATCACCACAACGGCTATGTGCATAGAATCAAAGTGCGCAGCAGGAAGTATGTGGAAACAAACACCAGTTTTTTTGAAATCAAACGAAAAGAAAAAATTGACCGCACATTTAAATACCGCGAATCAGTTGACGATATATTGCAAACGCTCAGCGACGTTGCCAAAAAAACGGTGCAGAGCTTTACCAGAAAATCTACGGAGGGACTTCAATTGACTTTGAAAAACACCTTCCGGCGCATGACATTTGTGAAATTGGATTTTTCTGAACGTATTACCTTGGATTTTAATTTAGTTTTTGACGATGGAGTAAGTATCAAAGAACTGAATGATTTTTTCGTTTTGGAAATCAAACAATCTAAATCCAACGGTCGATCGAATATTACGGAAATTTTGAAACATAATAACATAAGAGAGAAAAGTTTTAGTAAATATGTTTTCGGAATAATTTCTTTAAAAAAACACATTCGCAAAAACAATTTTTTACCACTTTTGAGAACTTTAAATAAACCCTAAATCATGGAACCAGAAATAACGATATCACCCATATTCGATACTTATGATTTTTCAATGCGCGCACTGATAGATATTTTCACCATTGTAATTCTTGTTGGCTTTATCTACTACCGCAAGCACAAAAACAAAGACTTCATCTTCACCTTTGTTTTGTTCAACGTCATTAACTTCATGATCTGTTATTTATTAGGTGCTGCCAAAATTAACATGGGTTTTGCCTTTGGCTTATTTGCTATTTTCTCCATTATACGCTACCGAACCATTGTGGTGTCTATTAAAGATATGGGCTACTTTTTCGTTTGTGTTGCTTTGGGGATGCTAAATTCATTGGCAACAATTGGCGAAGGATTTATCATCTTGGTTGTGTGTAACCTGGTAATTCTCGGACTAACGTTCTTTTTGGAGCAGCTCAATTTCATCAACAATGAAAACGTCAAAGAGATTGTTTACGACAACGTACAACTCATCAAACCAGAGCAAAACAGTCTGCTTATTGCCGATTTAAAAGAGCGCACGGGACTTGATATTCATAAAGTTGAAATTGTGACCATCAACTACCTAAAAGATACAGCGCTCATCAAAGCCTATTATTATTCCGTGGAAAGCGAAAGTAAGCTACCTACATCTGGTTATGAATAGGTGGCTCGTATTCATATCGCTTGTACTCCTTTGTTCGGGTAAAATTCTGAGTCAAAACACGGACGGATTCCTCAGAATCAATCCTACTATCAGTTACAAATTCAATAAAAATTGGAAAACTGAATTGGATTATCGATTCACGTTGGATAACAATATGTCACGTTTTCGATCCACTCATATTCAATTGTCCACAGCATACAAAATCATCAAACCGCTGAGCATTGAATTAGGCTATCGATACACTGCAACGCCCCAATGGAATCCGCACAGAATTATGGTGTCGGTGAGCTACAAACATAAATTCGAGCATTTTTCCCTTTCGGCACGAACGCGTTATCAATTTTCAACCGTTTATTTCGACCCCTACTTCATGAATCAGGTGCGGGCTCCAAGACAATATTTTCGTCAAAAAATAGGCGTCGATTATGCCATTCCCAATACAAAAGTAAGTGTTTTTGCATCGAGCGAAATATTTTTCAGGATGCGCTATTCGACCTTAGAATGGCACCGGATGCGTTATCAAATTGGCGTAGAGAAAGAACTCAAATACGGAAATACGATTGGTCTGCGTGTAATTTATGAAGACCGTGTAAATCCAAACAGTCAAGATCGTATCATTGTTACCGCCAAATACGATTTATCTATTGACACGATGATTAAAAAAATCAATAAGAAAAAAAAGAAGAAAGCCAAAAAAGAGGCTAAGGCGCAATCAAATCCTGAATCAACAGCGCCTGTTATAGAATAGCACAACCTTCTTTGTTGATTTGCGTTTAACTCATTAAATTTGTGCAAATCAACAGTTTATTGAATACAACGGCTTCATATCGCTTTCTGGTTTTGCTTGTTTGTTTGGCACTGGCATTTTTGCTTCCTGCTTCACAAACCAACAGCATGAATGCAAGTATTTCTACGAAAAGCTATTTCGGGATTTTACTTTCTTTAAGCACCGTTGGATATGACATGACTTATGTAATCATCACCGAAGAGGCAGATGGCAGAAAATCGCATAGACACATCAACAGACAAGACTTTGTTTACATAGCCCAAGGTCGTTGGAAAATGAAACCCAATATTCAACAAGAAAATCTTTTTGAAAAACACAATATTTTGTGGGGCTACGACGATCGAAATAGACTGCACTGCCCAGTTTTAGACACCATTTGGAAAATACGCTACAGAGAATTGCCCCATAAGCGAGGCGCATTCGGTTGGGCCAACGACACTTATATGCCCAGTAAAAATCAACTAATTTATCTCCATTCAGAATTTGGTGTTTACAACATCAATGTGAATTTTTTTGAAGGAGAAAACATGTGGAAAATGCTTCAATCGGCCAGCTCAGAAGAGTGGAAAGCCATGTACAGATCACTTTAGCCACAATCCATTCCGCAGAAAGCAACAATTCCCTATATTTGCGCGAAATTAGAAAAGCACATGATTCGAATTGGCGTTTTGGGAGCAGGACATCTAGGTAAAATCCACATCAGACTTCTTAAAGAACTTGTGGACCAGTTTGACTTGGTAGGATTTTACGACCCCAACGATGACAATTCAAATTTTGCTGCATCCCAATTTGGTTTGCGCAGATTTGATACAATAGCTGAATTGCTCCAGGAAGTTGATGCAGTGGACATTGTAACGCCGACCATAACACATTTTACTTGTGCAAAAGAAGCTCTTGAAGCAGGCAAACACGTTTTCATAGAAAAACCGCTTACAGAAACACTCGAAGAAGGTCGAAAATTGATGGAAATCGCGCAAGAAAAAAAACGCATCGTTCAAGTAGGTCATGTGGAGCGTTTCAATCCCGCATTTTTAGCTGCTCAACCCTATTTTGGCGAACCGATGTTTATCGAAACCCATCGTTTGGCTCAATTCAATCCGCGTGGTTGTGACGTACCCGTTGTTTTGGACTTGATGATTCACGATATTGATGTTATTTTGAGCGTGGTTCAATCTCCGGTGGTCAATATCTCCGCATCAGGAGTTGCCGTTGTAAGTGATTCACACGACATAGCCAATGCCCGTCTCGAATTTGAAAACGGCTGCGTGGCTAATCTAACTACTTCCAGAATTTCATTGAAAAACATGCGTAAAAGCAGATTCTTTCAGAAAAACGCCTACATCAGCGTTGATTTCTTGAGTAAAGAAATGGAGGTAATCACGATGGAAGATGTGCACAGTGAGCCCGACCCATTCGATATGATTATGGATTTGGGCGCAGGCAAACCAAGCAAAAAAATCATGTTCGATAAACCAGAAATTGTAGCCAACAATGCCATCAAAGAAGAGCTTTCAAGTTTCGGAAAAGCCATTAGCAACAATACAATTCCTATCGTTTCCATTGAGGATGGCTTTGCGGCACTTCAGGTGGCACATCGAATTTTAGAAAAACTCAGCTAATAACAGCTGGTCAAACACAATAAAACAAAAATGTTTAGCGTTTCGTTTTTAATTACCCTTGCACACAAACCTATGAGAATTCTCTACTTATTCGCTATCTTATTGACGCTCAGCAGATGTGGGAAAGATATTCCACCTCCAAGCTATTTGCACATCAGCGAGTTCACCCTAGAAAACAATACAAACATCGTTTATGGTCAGCTGACTCATGCATTTCTAGATGTTTACGTTTATATCGATGGGCAAATTTATGGTGTGTTTCCACTTCCTTGCACAATACCGTTAAATATCGACGGCGCACACAACCTTCAACTCATACCCGCGGTGAGAAAAAATGGGCAATCTGGAGCAAAAACGCGTTATCCATTTGTAGAGCATCACATCGAGGCAATAAATCTAACCCGTTTAGATACAGTACATATAGCACCGAAAACCAAATATTACAATACAACGCAAGTGTGGTATGAAGACTTTGAAGATGCTTCCTTGCAAATGGAATCATCTGCTTTATCTCAGGTGGACATTATCAAATCGAACAATCCCAATATACTAACGCCGAGAAATGGCAACTTTTTTGGTTATGTAGCACTCAACTCAGAAATCAATCTTTGGGATGCCACTACCACGCCAGATTGGGCTTTGAATCCAAATAACGAAGCCTACCTCGAAATCGATTTTTACAACACCAATTCTATACAAACCGGTATCAGATCTGTTGGTCCTTTGGGAATCAACACGTTTCAACATGTCTTGATTGTGGCTCAAAAATCAAATGAGGTCGTTTGGAAAAAAATGTACATCGAATTAAAACCATTTTTGGCAGCCTCTGGCTGGGGCAGCACATACAAGCTGATGTTGTCTGCAATACGCGAAAGCGATTTATCTGAATCATTTGTAGCCATCGACAACATCAAATTGGTATATAGATAGATGAGAAAAACCACAGCCAAACGCGGATTTATTTTCATGGATTATCTGACCGGAGCAATCGCTTGGTCTTTGTTTTTCTATTTCAGAAAAACAGAAATTGAATCTATGGAATTTTTGGCAAACGACCGTTTTTGGCTCGGCGTGGTGCTTATCCCTTTGTTTTGGATTCTACTTTACGGCATCATTGGCACCTACAAAGACGTGCTCAGACTACATCGCTTCAAAATAGTGTCCCAAACTTTGGCCGCATCGCTTTTTGGCACCATTGTGTTGTTTTTTGCCTTTTTATTGGACGACGAAGTGCAAACCTATCAAACCTATTACAAGTCACTTGTCGCACTGTTCTTGTTGCATTTTATAATCACGCTCATACCTCGATTCATTTTGATTACTTCTTATGTAAAGTCTATTCAAAACGGCAAATTCGGATTCAACACCTTGCTGGTTGGCGGAAGCGAAAAGGCGATTTCTATATATCGGGAAATCAAGAACTTACCTAAAAGCATGGGTCACAACTTTGTAGGCTTCGTGAATCTAAACGGCATCGATACCCAGCTCAAAGACGAACTGCCTTATTTGGGTCACGCTGAAAACATCAAAGAAACCATCGAGCAAATGCAAATTGAGGAGGTAATCATTGCGCTCGACACCTCGGAGCACGAAAAACTGCGTCAGCTCGTATCTACGCTTTCTCCCTACGAAATCAGCATCAAGTTGATTCCAGATATGTATGATATTTTGTCGGGCTCGGTGAAGATGAACAACATATTCGGCACGCTGCTTATTGAGGTGAATGGCGATCCGATGCCCATTTGGCAACAACACCTGAAAAGAATTATCGATGTTTTGGTTTCAACGGTTGCTTTCATCGTGCTCATTCCACTTTATATATTTTTAGCGATTTGGGTGAAATTATCCTCAAAAGGTCCGATTTTCTTCCTACAAGAACGCATTGGCAAAAAAGGAAGTCCTTTCAAAATAATCAAGTTCCGAACCATGTACATCAATGCCGAACAAAATGGTCCTCAACTTTCTAGCGAAGACGACCCGAGGATTACACCTGCGGGAAGAATTATGCGCAAACTTCGGCTCGATGAATTTCCCCAATTTCTGAATGTAATCTTAGGCGATATGTCCTTGGTGGGTCCACGCCCCGAGCGACAGTTCTACATCGATCAAATTGTTGTGCGCGAACCACAATACCTCGAGCTCACCAAAATCAGACCGGGCATCACCTCCTGGGGACAAGTCAAATACGGCTATGCGGAAAACGTAGACCAAATGCTCGACCGCATGAAATTTGATTTGCTCTACATCAAAAATATGTCCTTGGCGCTCGATTTCAAGATTATGTTTTATACCTTATTGATTATTTGCAAAGCAAAAGGAAAGTGATATTTGCCATAATTGAAAAAAACATCAATTAGAACTTGCTTTACACGAAGAACTTTGTATCTTTGCACTCCGAAACACGAATGGTGTTCGAAAAAGAGATTTATCTCAACATACATTGCGGGGTGGAGCAGTTGGTAGCTCGTCGGGCTCATAACCCGAAGGTCGTCCGTTCGAGTCGGGCCCCCGCTACTAAGAAGGTTGTCAGTTTTGGCAACCTTTTTTTGTTTAATTTAAATTTATTCAAATGATAAACGACGATTTTGTAGTTTATGTTTTATATGCCGTAAGGCATGAAAAAATTTATATTGGGTACACTACATCTTTAATTGATCGCTTTAAAAGCCATAACTCTTTATCCACTAAAGGGTACACCATTAAATTTAGACCTTGGATGGTTGTTCATGTCGAATTTTTTCAAGATAACAAATGTGCGGCAAAGAGAGAACTTGAGCTCAAATCATCCAGGGGAAGAGACTTCATTAAATCCCAAATCTTACCCAAAATGATCGACGGACTCATATCCGTCAGCTGACGGACGTCCGTTCGAGTCGGGCCCCCGCTACTAAAAAGGTTGTCAGTTTTGGCAACCTTTTTTTTGAAAATTGGCAACTGAACGGGAAATAACTTACCTTAGCACAAAAATTAAGCAACATGAAAACAAGAATTTTATTGATGGGACTTATGCTCGCGTTTTTTGCAGTGAGCTGTAACAAAAACCAACAAGCAGTGAAAAAACTTGACGGCAAATGGAAATTGAGCAAGTACAATGGACAAGCTGTTCCGGATGCACAAGCAACAGTTCTAACTTTCACTTCTTGCAAATTGAAAACAGATGAGATTTGTGATGTATCCTCTCAAACAGGGTCACAAACCATCAACTACAAGTATTTGGTGCAAGATGATGGCAAAACCTTGGTTACCAAAAATGCCGCGGGCACAATTACCCTGCAAGAATCAACAATTGAATCTTTAGATAAGACCAATTTGAAACTGAAGTACAGTGATGGTAGTAATCAAATTACCACAGAGTACGTAAAACAATAATTTCGCTCTTTGCAATTTTCCAGCTCGCTGCTATTTTGCAGCGGGCTTTTTTTATGAACAATTGCTCGTTTTGATTTGCCTTTAAGCTATTTATTTTAGTATTTTCGTGGCGCTTTTCAAATCATCTATTGAAAATCATCTATTAATAATTAAACAAATTTTACTCATGCATATTGCTATCGCAGGGAATATCGGTTCAGGAAAAACAACGCTAACTTCACTGTTGGCGAAACATTATAATTGGGATACACATTTTGAAGACGTTGAGCACAACCCCTATCTCAATGATTTCTATGATGACATGCAGCGCTGGTCTTTCAACTTGCAGATTTATTATTTGAATTCGAGATTCACACAAATCCAAGAAATTAAAAAAAGTGAAAAAACGGTGATTCAAGATAGAACAATCTACGAAGACGCCTATATTTTTGCTCCGAATTTACACTCTATGGGTTTAATGACCACACGTGATTTTGAAAACTATTTTTCTTTATTCAACTTGATGGATAGTTTTATTTCTTCTCCCGATCTACTGATTTATCTGCGTGCTAGTGTGCCAACATTGGTGAATCAAATTCAAAAAAGAGGACGAGAATATGAAGAAAGTATCCGAATTGACTACCTGAAAAGATTGAACGAGCGCTACGAAGCTTGGATTTCAACCTACGACAAAGGTAAACTCCTGATTGTAGATGTAGACAACAACAATTTCAACGAAAACGATGAAGACCTTGGGAAAATTATCCTCAACATCGACTCGGAAATAAACGGACTTTTCTAAAACTGCGGCGAGATGCTAAAAAAAGTTGATTTGTCTCTCATGAACAGCATGATGGGGGAATCTGTTTCCGCATATTTGGGTATGACATTCACCGAAATTGGCGATGATTATTTGGTCATGGAAATGCCTGTTACTCCCAAAGCGCATCAACCTATGGGCCTGCTTCATGGTGGGGTAAGCGCATATATCATTGAAACCATTGGCTCCGTTGGTTCAACACTCTTAATTGATTTAAACAAGGAGCATCCTGTAGGCGTAGAAATAAATGCCAATCACGTGAAAGGTATCCGAACAGGTACGGTGAGCGCTAGGGCCAAACTTGTGCACGGAGGCAGACGAACACATATTTGGCAAGTTGACATCCACAACAAAGACAATGGCGACTTGATTTGCACGGGGCGATTGACCGTATTAATAGTTCAACATTAGTCATTTAAAATGTAACAAGCTTACCCGATTTTCGTTATTCAACTTGTTCGGTATGCTTTTTGAAAAGAATATAGCGAAATTCAGAAAATTGGAAAAGACTTGATCATGAGAAAAATATTACTTGCAGCATTTATCCCCCTTTTTGTAGCTCCTATTTCATTTGCACAAGATGAAGAAGATGCATCGTGCATGCCACCCGACAAAAAAATTCTTAAAATTTTAGAAAAGGCGACTTCTGCATCGGCTCAGGACGCGGCTCTGCTTTTCAAAGATGCCACGGATGCTGCGCCTGAAAATGCGATGGTGTTTTTTGAATTTGCCATGTACACGTTCACTGAAGCCCAAGAAACCGCTAAAATGAATGTGCAAAAGGCTGAAAAACAACTCAAAAAAGCACAAGGATTATTCGAAAAATGTTTGGCGCTTTGTGACAATTATCATGCTGACGTGTATTTCTATTTGGGTGGTATTCACTACATGCTTGGAGAAAAAGATGCTGCAAAACAACAATTCCAAAAATTCATCGACTATAAAAGCACAGACGCCACACGCTATCCCGAAGATTATGACAAGAAAAAATCGGAAGCCTTAAAGCTGATTGGACAAGTGAAAAATGATGAATCCTCCTTGGGCAATCCGGTACCCTTTAATCCGACCATTGTGCGCAATGTTTCTACAGCACTCGATGAGTTTTTCCCTACCATTTCACCCGACAATGAACTGATGTTTTTTACCCGTCGAGTAGATAAAAAAGACCTAGGAGCAATCACTTCCAAGGTTGTTGAAGAATTTACAGTGGCGTCAAGAACAGCGTTAAACGCACCTTTTAACAGTGGTACTCCCCTGCCCTTTCCATTTAATGATGGCACTTTTAACAATTATGGCGCCTCTACCGTTTCGGTTGATAATAAGGAAATGATTCTTTGTGCTTGCAAAACAGAAACCGTTTTTGGTCAACAATACAACAATTGCGATTTGTATTCAACTACATATGAGCGCGATGCAAATGGCAAATTCAATTGGACTAAATTAGAGAATTTGGGTTCAAATATCAATACAAAAGATGGATGGGAAGGTCAGCCCTCACTCTCAGCAGATGGCAACACCTTGTTTTTCACGGCAGTTCGACCCAACACGCAAAAAGACGACATCTATATTTCCAAAAGAGGTGCCGATGGCAAATGGTCGTTGGCTGTACCTTTTAAAGAAATCAACACAGCCGGACGCGACAAATCACCATTTATACACCAAGACTCGCATACCCTTTATTTTGTTTCCGATGTTGGTCCAGGTCGCGAGGGTGTAGGAGGATTAGACATATTCTATACCCGACTAGATGATAACGGAAAATGGGCAAAGCCAGTAAACATTGGATTTCCAATCAATTCCGACTCAGATGAAATTGGACTTTTTGTATCAACCGATGGCACTTTGGCCTATTTTTCAAGTCGTGAAAGAGGCGTTTGGAACATTTATTCCTTTGAACTTTATGCAGAGGCGCGCCCCAAAAAAGTGCTTTTTGTGAAAGGAGAATTAAGTGCCAAAGACCAAGAAGATTTAAGCGACGTGTCTATAGACATCAACTATGCTGACGGTACATTCGAGAAGGTCCGTGTGAATGGCAACGATGGGAGATATGCCGCAGTTATTCAAACCGACAAACCTCAAGACGTGATGCTAACCATCAATCGAGAGGGTTCGGCATTTGATTCAAGATTGATCGACCAAGAAACGGTGGCCAATGAAACTTTTTCTCGCAACCAAAACATGGAAATACGCCCAATTGAAGTTGGCGCAAGTTACACCATAAACGATATTCTATTCGCTACAAATTCATATGAACTTTCTGAGCGTTCGAAGTTTATTTTACGACAATTTGCGCAGTTTTTAAAAGCCAATGCCACCATAAACGTATCCATTCATGGACACACAGATGACGTTGGCGATGATGCAAAGAACATGACGCTTTCAATCAACCGTGCCAAAGCGGTAATGGACTTTCTAGTTGCAGAAGGCGTAAAAGCATCACGATTGAAATTTGCGGGATTCGGCGAAACAAAACCGAAAAAGCCAAACACTTCTGAATCCAATCGTTCATTGAATAGACGAACTGAATTTGTGATTGATGCTGTTTAAAATGACTCGTTGATGTCCGCTTCGATTTTATCGTATTCGTCGAATTTCAAAATTTTCTGTTTGTGCATCCATTTGTAATTCTCTAGGTCGCCGAAATAATGTTGAAGTAAAGCAGGAAATTCCTCTGGAAAATCTAAATAAGATGTCCATGGCCATTCAAGTTCCTTGCTTGTAAAACTGTGGTGAATTGGATTGAGATGGATGTAGAGGACCAAGTTTCTATAATAATTGTCGTTTGTTACTATTACACGTTTGAAGTTCTTGATGAACAAAGAGCCTCTCCGCTGGTAAACTTTATTAAACGACTGCGTGTAGCTACTAAAAAAATTAGCAAATTGTTTGCTGAGAAAATATTCATCCAATACTTTTCCGTTTGTTAATAAAACTGGAGAATTAATTTTAGAATCAGCGTATAAATTTTCGTCTTTTCGAGATTCAACATTTCCAAAGTTTGGAACTTTGGAAATGTTCTCGAAAGACGAAAATTCATCTGACCGATTAAGCTCCTCTTGTAATCTCGCTTGTTCCTGAAAATAATCTAAGATTTCTTGCCGCGTTTTTATTCTAACAAGTACATGAAAGTGATTTAGCATCAAACACCACGAAATCGTTTCTGCTATCGGCTGAATATGTTTCTTGTATTTCTCCAAGAAAAAATGATAATTTTTAGTTTCGCGAAAAAGATTTTCAAAACCATTCGCATGATTATAGATATGGTAATGGTTATCAAATTCAAGTAGTTCATTCATTTCTATCAGCGTATTAAAAGTTCAAATAAAGCAATTTTATAAATCAACAAGTATGGTGTTTACAAAATTTATAGCTCCTCAATCTATTAAAAACAAGAATCCGTTTTTAGAAATATCTAATCTACTTCCCCAACATTTCCTATCTTCGCCCTATGGTAAATTTTGAAAAAAACAAGCCCTTGATATTGGTTACCAATGACGATGGTATAACGGCAAAAGGCATCGCTTCCTTGGTTGAAGCCGTGCGCCATTTTGGACAAATATTAGTCGTTGCGCCCGACAAACCGCAATCGGGTATGGGACATGC
>Ga0169931_10004109_pt1 | contig 22776 bp, 17 predicted proteins | sample Kivu_15m_20L_FD_129675 | JGI IMG/M metagenome (GOLD analysis project Ga0169931, IMG submission 129675) | Freshwater microbial communities from Lake Kivu, Western Province, Rwanda to study Microbial Dark Matter (Phase II) - Kivu_15m_20L... | ecosystem: Environmental > Aquatic > Freshwater > Lake...
TAAACTGGGGATTGGGGATTGGGGATTGGGGATTGGGGATTGGGCCCAATCCCCAATCCCCAATCCCCAATCCCCAATCCCCACATAAGAAAAAAAATATTTACTTAAGTTTTAGGAAAAATATATTTTAAAAATATAAATTACCCTAAAAATTTTTAAATATTTTTATTTAGATGATTACTAAGGGGGAATTAATAAGGATTTAAAGGTATTTTTATTTTGGAATCAAGATTTCGCTAAATCCCAATACCCAAAGCCATTTAGATTTTATCGCAAATTAATAAAAATGATTAATTTATAAAATATAATAAAGAATAGTTTGAATTTGCAGTTAATATTTCAAGTTACCTGAAACTAGATATAAAATGCAGGCATTTCAAAAAAATTGTTCTTACACTGCTCAGGAGCAGTGCCCTAAAATGTCCTAAAATCACTACCTTAACGGTAGTGGATTTTTAAAAAACGGAAGCGAATTCGAAAATTACTTCTGTTCGGAAGTAAAATTTAAAAAGATTTTAGGGCCCTGCTCAGGAGTATCAAATTCAATTTAAAATTTTATAGAATGCACCAGCAGTTGTAAATACAGAAAAAGATAGAACACGAGTTAAATTTATTCATTTAGATGCATGCAATTTGCCAAATAATTTAGGTCCTTTTGAATTCTTAACCTTTACATGGATGGAGGAATATACCCATTAGGAATTATGGATTGGTGGTAGGGATGGAATTTCTACTTTTTATTTTAAGATATTGCTTCGTATTAAAGATCATAATTCATGTAAAATACTTCCCATTTATATAAAATAAGCAATTAAAATAAAATGAAATTATTAGAATAATAATTCAAATCATGTCAATTAATACAACAAAATAAACCAATTACAAATAATTTTATGCAGCTTCAATTAATAAAATATTAAATTCAAAACTTCATTCCATCCATTTAATAATTTATTTTTTAATTTTATTTATCTTTAGATTAATCTATCATATTACTTAATGCAATTTCAAGAGTGATTCAATTAAATTTATAGTATCATTCAAATTAATCTGCCAAGGATATCTCATATTCTTCAAAAATTCTATTCTATATTGCTGATCAAAATTCAGAAACTCTTGTAAAATTGATCCTTCCACAAACCCTTTGGAATAATCACAGATAAAACCATCCTAAATAGATTATTAAAATTAATAAACTCATCATTAATATTATTACTTTAAATGCACGATACTTTTCATAATCGAGATTTCCTGTAGAAGAAATAACCTTGATAATTTCCTTTTGCAAGGCTATCAAATACTCATATGTTTCCTTAGGAATGCTTATTATAATACCTAATGTCCCGTCCAAAGTACCGAAGTAAGTCATACTAAGTTCGTTGCTACCATTGTTTTTTTGATTAGATTGGTTGCTTTTCTCATTTAGACTCATTTCGCCTTTTAGTTTATTAAAAATTTTAGTTTCATGTCTTTCTGTTAAAGAGTGAATAGCCTCCCAGTCCTTTACACCGATTTTTTTTTTAATATTTATCAATTTATTGATTCTTTCTCCGAAATTAAATTGGTTAATTCTTTCAAGCTTATACTTTTCTTCGTCACTTTTGGGGTATGTTTCTCTTCGTAATGAGAAAATGTTACCGTCTATATCTGATACTAGATAAATATTATTCGTCACCTGAGCCATTGAATAACACCAAATAGGATTGTAATCCCTGCAACATTCTGTAAGAGTTTCCTTCAGTTCGTCATATTTAAAGACTGTAATAGATTTGTAAATGTCAGATACTAAAACATAATTATCATGACAGAGGATATCATTAATTATCGTAAAATCTGAGTGCTTTTTAATTAGTTTAATATCATAATCCAACACGTTTTTATAATTTTGTTGAAGAGGATTGACGCTGTAAATGTATAGAGTTGAACTAATTCCAACGAAAATCAGATTCAGCTTCGAATCCATTTTGTAGACGCCACCGTTAGTTTCAATTTCACCAACCTTCTTTAATTTAAAATTTTCGTTCATTTCTATTAGATATATAAAGCCCCTCTGGGGTTCTGAAAAATCGTTTTCAATTATTCCAGTTCCAAGTGCAAATAGCTTCCTGTTATTCCTCATGATTTCAATAGGCAGAGAGATTTCTACGAAATTAGTACACACTTCCTTATCTTGATCTAAGGTGTATCTAGAGATTTCGCTAAGTTGATTGTCAAGGAGTGTAAAAGAGAAACTGGAAGTTTTTTTATCTTCATTGCGATCTTCTAAAATCATAGCGATTATATTCTGGTAATTAGAGAGATTAGATTGATTTGTATTACATGTTATATTCTTTAGATTGTAAATTTGTTTATTGAGATATTTAGCTGATATATTCTGTGATTGTGAATTAGAAAGTGATCCTATCTCAACCTTGTCTTTGAAGATGAAGAAATATAGAGGTAAGTCAGACGTTGAAGATATTATCTGCTCTATACTGAGACATTCTTTTATATTGAAATTTGAGAAAACAGGGAATTCCTTGTTTATATAAAGTAAAGCTGGTAAATCAGTGTTGATAAAAATAAAGTTTTTTTTGTTTCTCTTAATTTTATTCAGTTCAAAGATATCGTTTGAAACGTTGTATTTCCTTTTGAGAATAAAATCATCAGACGTGTAAGTATATCCAATGAAGTTCTTAACAAGCAAAGCTATTTTAAATTTATAAAATATATTTGTACTTTTCATCTTGTAAAAGAGCATTTTTCCATTACTCAATGCGATAAATAAGAATTTATATCCCTCGCTTTTTAAAAAAGAGATGCTGGAGCACAAAACTTTTGGATCAAATTCACACAAGACTTCGACTTTTTTATTTCTTAAATTGAAAATGAAAACTTTATTGGAGTCCCATTGCGAAAAGACTAAAATATCATTTCCTATATCAAATGCCGAAATGATAAAAGAGTCATTAAGGACTTCAGGATTATTTGGAGAAATATTCTGCTTTACTAATTAAACATATTATTAATAAATATAAGAATGCTTACTTAGGCTTTGAATATCATATCTAATTAGGAGATTATTTTTGTTAAATATGTAGAGCATCCTATTTTTCTTTTTGTATTTGATAAATACTGGTGTAATAACAGTTGGTACATTAAGGATCATTTTTAAAGACGAGTTATATATTATAATCATTCTAGTAGTGACAAGTAAGATATACGAAGTATTCTCATTTGTATAAATATTAGTTGCAAATAATGTAATATCATCTTTTATAAAATTATAACCTTCGATCATGGTTGATTCTACTTCTTCGATTGTATTTTTTGATTGATAGAAATTTAAAATTTTGGTTTGATTATGCGTAGTAAGAAAAATTAGACTCCCACTTGTAGTAAAATTAGTTGTATTGTTTACGCTTCCTATAAATGAACTATCATCAATCAGCATTTCATCAGAATCAGCATAGTAATTAACAGAGAAAACGTTCCTTACTCTTGCTATAGGTATTTCTCCTTCAGAAATGATTGATGTGCCTTTTCTTAAGGTTTTTAAACAGCTGGATTTGTATATCCCACTTGCGCATAAAATCTCATCAGAATTTTCATTCGTATTATTGCCTGTGTTCATAATACAAAAATCACTAATTGGTGCTAAATTATCAAATTCTTCAACTACTTCAATAAAAGGTTTATTATTAGAAACTGTCTTAGCGATTCTTATCAGTTGCGAATTTGCCTGTTCACTTCCAATGAATACATAATTATTATCGAGATATGAGATTGTACTGGGATAATTTACCTCCCCTAAGAGTTGGAAAATTATAGAAAAATCATCAGAGGAAGTTGAGAAATTATTTTGATGATGACTAACAGATTTAAATGCAAGAAGGAAGAGATTCCCAAATTCGTCCCCAATAAGATAACGAAGTTTGTCTACTTCAGAATAACAATTAAATTTTCTGTCTGAATATGATTTAAATTCCTTCTCTACAAGTTTTCTGTTTTTATTATTAAAGCGATAATATTTCAAGTAATTTGAATAGAAAATTAGCAATCCTCCTATTTTGGGAGGAATTATCAAGGAACAAGTAGGATCATTAGTGACATCGAGTAAGGAACCTGAATCTTTTTCTCTAATTATCTCATGATTTTGAATGTCTATTTGAAAAGTCTCTAAAGTAATTGATCTATTATCTATGCTGTTGCTTGTGTAGGATTTGTTTATTATCACCATTCCGAAATTTTGATCCTCTATATTTGAAAAATTTTTTTTATCATTGGAGTTGTTACACGAGAATACGTGAACATTTTGTGTGTCTGGATCATTAAAGGGAAATAGGAATAATAAATCTTCATATTCATATCGTACAGAAAAATCTTCATACTTGTTTCTGTTTTTTAAAAAGATGATTCTGAAAATGTTTTTGTAAGCAGAAATCACAGCATAGTTTCTATTCGATGAGAAGGCAGAATAAACTTTTTCATGTCTTTTACCAATGTCTTCTTTAATAGTTCCTTTGTCAAGGTTTACAATCTCGTTTTTAGCCTTATTGTAGGAGATCATACAAAAATCCAAATTCTCTGTAAGAATGAAAAGATTATCTGTAGCTGGATTATTTGTTTCTGCGTTAAATGATGGAATTTTCTCTATCAAAATTATTCTGCCGTATACATTTAAATAGGGCGTCGATTCAAGTCCTTCTTTAGTTATGTTGTATATTTCTATTATGTTGCTCTTAGTAATGATCAGATTAAGATTCGATTGATTATTTAAAAAATTGCAGGTAATTGAGTGATTAATAGCCGACGATTTGTTTATGAATCCAATATAATTGTACATTTTTAAAATATTATTTATAAAGAATAAATTATTTACTAAAAATTTTTTAGTTTAAATTATAAGAGCGGAATAAATAAAATTAGAATAAAAATGTGTAATTGTGTGTAAATTATTTTTGGTTAGAAATCTATCATGAACTAATTCTTATTCTACTTAAATTCAAATTGAATTCTTATTCCATCTGAGTGTTTTTCCTTTAACATCGACAATAAGCAAAGATTCAATTGGAATCACAATTACGACCTTGTCATCCCCTCTGAATGCGTCTCCCCATTTAGGATGTGCCGATATTTGTTTCTGTCTGTATTCTTTATCCTTTAGTTCATTTGGAAAATAAGCCTTCGCATAAACAGTTGCTGATGCTGGTTTTTGTCCTTGAAAGGAACATTGTGTTGAAGCTCTTCCTTCGAAGGAGTGCAGCAATACACTCACATTAGGGTTCAGAATAATGTCTTCATATTTCTTGTCTCTCTTGGTAGTTAAGATGACAACGTTATCTTCAACATCGTAGGTAAAAAACATTATGTGTATGTCTGGAATGTTAGCGCGTGAAGTCGTCAAAAAACACAATTGACAATGTTCTGATAAAAAAACGAATTCTTCTGGTATATTAAGTAAAGAATATTTATCATTGTCTTCATTTGTAGTTATCATTATGATTATAAAAATTATTTTATATAAAATGATAACTCATGGGACAAAATATATGTCTATATATTCCTGGAATTTTTAGAAAATTAATTTTATGATAATATGCATGATAACAATTTTTATATAAATAAAATATCTAAAGCATCATACTATAATATTTTAACTCTTAAAAGATGAAATATGTTTTTAATTTTGAAAAATAAACTTTTACATTAAATTTGGTGTATAGCTTATTATTTTTATTATAAGAAAATATTTTCTCAATTTAAAAAATATTAATGTCAGAAATAAATTCTCATGATAAATTTGATAATTCACATCTTTTAAATGAGTGCACAATTAATCAGATTGATTCAGGTATCAACAACGATCCTAATATATCTGAACAATTATATTTAGAAAACAATGACACAGTGGATATTACTAGTGAAGAATCTTATATGGACATAAATAATTTCGAAAGCAAATTATACTCAAATAATAATCTGCAAATTTTAAAAGAACACAATGGAGCTGTCTGCTCATTGATATCACTGTCGGATGGATTAATTGCTTCTGGTAGTTATGATGCTACAATCAAGATATGGAAAACAACAACAGGAGAATCCTTAAATAGTTTAAAAGGTCATAATAGCTATGTCTCTTCATTAGTTTATCTCAACGATGGAAAATTAGCTTCAGGAAGTTATGATTCAACCATTAAAATTTGGAATATCCAAACTGGTGAGTGCCTACATACACTAAAAGGTCATTCAGGCTGTATCAACTCGTTAATATCCCTGTCTGATGGTAGATTAGCTTCAGGAAGCGAAGACAAAACAATAAAAATATGGAAAACAAAGACAGGGGATTGCATAAAGACTTTAAAAGGGCATACAGGTTATGTCTGGTCATTAACATCTATAAGTGATGACATAATTGCATCTGGTGGTAATGATAAAACAATTAGGATCTGGAATATAAAAACTGCGGAATGTCTTTACGCTCTAAACGAACATAGCGGATATGTGTGGTCATTGATCACTATCTCTGACGGAATTATCGCCTCTGGTAGTAATGATATGACAATCAGAATATGGAACTCTAAAACAGGAATCTGCATAAATACATTAATAGGTCATTCTAATTCTGTCTACTCCTTGGTTTCTCTAAATGATAATCTCCTTGCTTCTGGAAGTAATGACACTACAATTAGAATATGGAATGCTATATCGGGAGAATGCCTTCATACTCTCAATGGGCATACTGGATGGGTCTTTTCGCTTATTTTACTTTCTGATGGAATGTTTGCCTCTGGAAGTGAAGATACAACCATAAGGATATGGAAAATATCTACCGGAGAATGTGAAACTACTCTTAACGGACATACTGATTCTATACTGTCATTAACATCTCTACCCGATGGACTAATTGCATCAGGAAGTAATGATAAAAGCATCAGAATCTGGAATTTTAAATCAAAAATTGAAGAATAAATAATACTATAGTTTTGGCATAATCCAAATAAAATAATGAATAAATTTTTAAGTATTTATTATATTAAAATTTTGGAATCTGAAATTCTCAGATGATAAATTAAGTAAATACTACAAACAGAAATAAGAAAAATGCTAGTGACTGTATGAGGTTGGATTCTATATTTGAAAATTTTGGTATCAAAGAAAAAAGGCGTAGGAATTTGCTAGTTTCCATATATTTATTTGACTTCATAATTTTATTTTTATTTTAAATTCCCTATTTTATAGCGTAATTTCTAATTTTTTAAGTAAGCATTAATTTTAAATTCTACTAACAAAAAATTTTATTTTTAATTAAATGAATATAAATGTGTATAATAATCTTAACACTAAAATGAATGATGACCTTAGCATAAATCTCTCAGCCTTGATTAAAACAAATATAATTCTTTCATTTTTTTCCTTATTCGGGAGTATAGCAATTATTTGCCTGTATGTTTTCAGAAAGAAAAATCAGAATTTTGTATTCAACTTGGTTTTTTATCTCTCAATCAGTGAAACTCTAAACAGCATTGGGAATATCATGTCCATCCACAAACTATATGATGATGAATCCGGTTTCAATGATACAGTGTGTGATATTCAAGCAGTTATCATCAACTACACAGATTTCTGTTCCTTAACATGGATGTGCATAATCTCCTACACGCTTTATGATCTTATGATCAATTACAATCAAGATTTTTCAAGTAAAAGAATATTCTTCTTGGTATTTGGATTTGGATTGCCCTTTGTTTTTACATTAGTCCAAGTTATCATTTTCTACATGACCAAGATTAATCATAAAAATAGTGAGGGAAAATACGAATGTTGGTGCTGGTTATTTCACATGAATGAAAACTGGGTCGCTGTTCTAATCTTCTACATTTTCTACTGGGTTTTGATTGTAGGAAATTTTTTTGTTATATGGCGGGTTATAAGAGTTCTTAAAAGTTGTGTTGATGAATCAGACATGTTCTGCAGTAGAATTAAGAAAATGGTATATAAATTATACATGTATCCTTTGGTATCTGCTGCCTGCTTTGTTTTCGCTACGATGCATAGAATGTATCAAATTTTTTACATTTCCAGACAAAACAGAGATAAATTACCGACGGAGGCCTTACGCCTTGAAGTTGTTTTGTACCTTCTTCACGGAATGTTTATATGTTCTAGAGGATTCATTTATTTCCTTTTATATGGTTGTGATAAAAAAGGGAAGGAGACAATGAAAATTATTTTAGGCAAGGTATATAAATTTTTCTGTAGAAAGGAAGCTAAATGGTTGAAATTAGAAAATATCGAGTAATAAATAGAAATCACATAGATATAAAATTTAGACACTGATACTGTTATATGATGTAAATAAAAGGCTTTTTTTTAAAACTATATTTTAATTAGACTAGAATCTGTGTATTTTTATATTTAATTATCAATAATCTATTTTACTATACTAGAAATGTTTTCAATTTAAACATGTATTTATTATTATATACCTTTACGATAATTCAATTATACGACATATATAAAATTATTATGTTATTATTTTAGTAGAAATTTTCTTATGTTTTATAAATTAAATAAAAAGCGACATTCATAAACATACTTAATCAATATATATGTTTATATTCCATCAGGATTAATCTTGATGAAATTGTAAGAATCCGCACACATTTCTTTTAATGTTGTAAAAGGCTTCCATCCCAGTTCATTTCTCATCTTATCGCAATTAGGGCAACTTTTTTCTGCATCACCTGCTCTTCTTGATGTAAACTCATATTTTATATTAACATCTGTCGCTTCCATGTATGTCTTGACTACTTCATAAACTGAATAGCCTGTGTTGGTTCCCATATTGTAAATAACTGTATTGTCTTTAAGAAGATGATTTTTATATGATTCGAAGCATTGCAAAGCTAGTACATGTCCTCTCGCAACATCCGAAACATGAACATAATCTCTAATCGCAGTGCCGTCTCTTGTGTTATAATCGTTTCCAAATATAAATAATTTCTCTCTTTTTCCTCTGACAACGCCCTCTATAATAGGAAACAGATTAGCAGGAGCGCCTTTAGGATTTTCTCCAATAAGCCCAGATTTATGAGCAGCTACAGGGTTACAATATCTCAATAAAACACTTTTAAAATTTTTGTTAGTTTTCGACACGTCTTTCAAAATATTCTCGACGTATAATTTGGTCTTTCCATAAGTGTTGATTGGTTGAAGATTTGTTTCCTCCTCTGTTGCGGAATCGTCTCTGTTTCCATAGACACAAGAACTTGAACTAAAAATAAAATTATTAACATTGTGCTTTAGACATAACTCGATCAACCCTATGGATCCTATCACATTTGTTTTGTAATATTTCAAGGGATTTCTTGTGCTTTCCTCAACTGATTTCAATCCTGCAAAGTGAATAACAGCATGCAAATTATGCAAGAGAAAAACTTTTTCGAGTCCTAAAGTATCGAGTATGTCTAGTCTATAAAAAGTAATTTTTCTATTAGTAATTTTTTCCAAGCGTTCCAAAATATTTTCACTAGCATTTGAACAATCATCAACAATGAGTATCTCATATGATTCTTTAACATCAACTGCGTTCAAATATTCTTCAGACAGTAGTTCAACGACTGTGTGAGATCCAATGTACCCCAACCCCCCTGTTACTAAAATTATCTTTTTATCTACTTCCATTTTAATTACGTATTAATTAATATTTATATAAGAGAATATAAAATGGGCATGTGTAAATCTTTACAAAAGAATAAAAACCAAACAGACACAAAGACTCCTACAGTTAGTACCAAGTCCACAGATAATCTTAACTTAAACACAAAGAGGAAGAGAGGAAAAAAGATGGAGGAAGATGAAAAGAAGTTGGCTATTTCGAGCGGTATGTTAGTCAACAAATCGGAAGGGTTACCAACTGACAATTATCAAATTCTTAAAAAACTAGGTGAAGGCTCATATGGCGTCGTTTGGAGGGTTAAACATCTTGTCACAGGCCAGGAAAGAGCAATGAAAAAAATCCTGAAAAGCTCAAAAGTTAAGAAAGAAACAGACAGCGAAATAATGAATGAGATTGAGATTCTTAAAAAGCTCGATCACCCTAATATAGTAAAAATATTCGAATTCTATAATGCAGCTGATGGATACTACATCATAACAGAATATTGTAACAAGGGAGAATTATTCGCACAAATTTATGAAAAAGCTCCAATAGCAGAGAATATTTCAGCACATATCATCTACCAAATATTCGCAGCTATAAATTACTGCCACTGTTCAAACATAATTCATAGAGACTTGAAACCAGAAAACATTTTGATAGACTCTGTTGAAGATGGCTATTACAATATCAAGGTCATAGACTTCGGAACTGCCAAATTATTCGATAAAAACAAATCAGAAAACAAAGTCATAGGCTCTGCATACTACATAGCGCCTGAAGTTCTTAATAAAAACTATGACGAGAAGTGCGATATGTGGAGTACGGGTGTTATAATTTACATGTTACTCTCTGGAACAGCTCCATTCAATGGAGAAAAAGACACGATAATTCTTGAGAAGATCATGGCAGGTAAATATGATTTAAAGAAACCTGTATTCCAAAAGACATCAGCAGAAGCAAAGGATCTCATTAAGAAACTTTTAGAATTAAACCCCAAAAAGAGAATATCTGCTTCTGAAGCTCTGAATCATCCCTGGTTTAAGAAATTCAACATTAAGAAAAGATTCGTCGACGTTAACGAGGACATCTTGAAATCAACTTTGATAAATCTTAAGAATTACGACCCAGAATATAAATTGCAACAGGTTGTTTTAGCCTATCTTGTGCATAATTTCCCTAAACTTCATCAAATTCAGGAAATTTATAAAATCTTTAACAGATTCGACGAAAACTCTGATGGTAAACTTACTAAAGCTGAAATGGTCAAAGGGCTTTCCGTCTATGTAAAACTTCAACCGAAAGAGATTGAAAAAGAAGTCGAAGATATTTTTGCAAGGATTGATAATGATAACAATGGGTACATAGACTACGAAGAGTTTGCCAGAGCAGGAATCGATAAAAATATCTTCCTTAACGAAAAAACATTGAAATTTGCTTTCGACTATTTTGACAAGGATGGCTCTGGTGAGATTACCGTACACGAGTTAAAGACAGTTTTTTGCATCGATGGTGATATTGCCACAACTGAAAAATTATTGAAGAATATAATCAGTGAAATCGATCAGGATGGAAACGGGGAGATATCCTTCAATGAGTTTAAAAAGATGATGGAAAAAATTTTGGAGTGAGTATTATTTAAAGTTAAAGGATTCGTGTTCAAATTATATTTGATAATAATCTTTTAAAATTTATTTTAAATTACTTTGGATAATTATTAAAATAATTTTTTTTTAATTATATAAGAATTTTTTATCACATTTCATATAGGGTAAATATACTTTACATTTAGTCATCAATATTTTAATCAGCAGTATCACCAGTTACTAATTCTTAAATATGCCATTTAGGAGATTAGAAAATTGAAGACCCATGGCAAATGAATAAACGTGGGATGAACATCCATAATTATCCTTTTCGATTTTTTCTGTTATAAAATTTAGAAGTTGAGACAGCTTTACTTCATGGACTTTTATAACCTCACATTCATCCAAGTTTTGCACAGGAGATAAATTTTCTTCTGAGGATTTGTCTATTTCAAATATACAAAGTGCTGAGTTTTCTAGTCCCTTCCAAGGATCGTAAAAAACATTCTGAAAAATTTTATTAGCATTCGTATTCGGTAGAGTAAAGAAGGATTTGAAGGTTCCTGTGTATCCTGTTTCTTCTTTTAACTCTCGAAGTCCTGAACTGATAGTAATTTCTTTCATCTGTGAATCGAATTCGGAACTTAATCTGGCTTTGAGTTCTGAATCTGTTGTCGATTCGATTTCGTTATGAAGTTCTTTTAATATCCCGTAATCACTGTTTTCTATAAGGCCGGCAGGAAATTCCAAAATCTTTTTGTCGACAGGAAATCTGTAATTTTCTATAAGGATTATACTTGTGTTATCTATAATATTGTCTTGTTTATTATTCTTATCCTCATTATCAAATCTATCCCTTATCAATGCGATTATTTCCGCACCATATATTTTTTTAAAATTTTCAATATTATTTCTATACACACATTCCCATTCTATACATCTAGTGCTATCATTTTCTAAACAATATTTTTTTGTTGATAGTCTTAAATATTTTCCGGTGAAGAGATTTGTTTCCTTCTCAAGAATGTAATTTTTCTTTTCCATACTATTACTGGTATATTTCTCCATTCGAATTTTTTATATTAATATTTTAATAAAAATGTTTAATTATAATTTAAAAGATGATCTGCAAAAATATTTTAAAGAAAACTTCAAAGAACGAATTAAAATTAAACAATTTCAATCTTTCTAAAACTTTATTGGGAAATAGAAATTTTTATAAAAACATTTCTATAAAAACTTTCAGCGATGATTGTAATACTAATCAGCAACTCGGACAAAATTTTAACATAAGTCTTTCAAATAACTTAAATGGAAAACCAACGATATTCTTCGATCTTCAATCAACTACGCCAGTAGACCCAAGAGTGTTGGATGCTATGCTACCATATCTTACTGTTAGATTCGGAAACCCCCATTCGAAATCGCATGAATACGGATGGGAAGCAGACACCGCAGTGGAGAAAGCAAGAGAGGTAAGAAAATATTTTAATTGAATAAATTAGAAAATAGCTAACTTAGTCGGTGCAGATAGTAAGGAGATTGTTTTCACATCAGGTGCCACTGAGTCTAATAACATGGCCCTTAAAGGATTGGCTGAATTCTATAAAAATAAGAAGAAACATATCATCACAGTTCAAACAGTATCAATTAAAATAATGAATTAGGAACACAAATGCGTACTCGATACTTGCAGACATCTCCAAGAGAAAGGCTTTGAGGTTACATATCTCCCTGTCCAGAATAATGGGTTACTAGATTTAAATATATTAAAAGAAAATATCAGAAAAGACACCCTTGCAGTTAGTGCGATGTTTGTGAACAATGAGATAGGGGTAATTCATCCAATGAAAGAAATCGGAAAACTCTGCAGAGAGAACGGAGTATTCTTCCATACAGACGCAGCACAAGCTTTAGGAAAAATCCCTATTAATGTGAACGATTTAAATATTGATCTAATGTCTATGACTGGTCACAAAATCTACGGTCCTAAGGGTATCGGTGCTTTGTATATTAGGAGAAAGCCGAGAGTAAGATTAACACCAATTATCAACGGAGGAGGACAAGAAAGAGGTTTTAGATCAGGAACTCTTCCTACTGCGGTAAATAAATCATAAATAATCTTCTTGTAGTTATGTGTAGGATTCGGTGCAGCAGCTGAACTCGCAGCACAAGAAATGGAATTCGATAATGCGCATATTAAAAGACTCTCAGAAAAATTCCATTCAAAAATTAAACAAAATATCCCTGAGGTATATCTTAACGGTGACTTAGAATCAAGATATCCAGGTAACCTCAATCTGTCTTTTGCTTATGTGGAAGGAGAGAGCTTAATAATGGGATTGAAAGGACTGGCATTGTCAAGCGGAAGTGCATGCACTAGTGCCAGTTTAGAGCCTAGCTATGTTCTAAGAGCCTTGGGAGTCGATGAGGAATTGGCACATACCTCTTTAAGAATAGGAATAGGCAGATTCACCACAGATGAGGAGATTGAAGAGGGCATCAAAACTATAACAAATGCCGTTGAGAATCTAAGAAAAATATCTCCATTGTGGGAGATGGTACAAGAGGGAATAGATCTTAAATCAATCAAATGGACACAACATTAATTTTATAGGATAGGAATATTAATAGTAAATAATAAATTTATTATTTTGTGAATTCATTTATTATAATTAATGGCTAGTTCAATAGTTTTAATTAACATTAAAGGAGAAGTATTAATCTATCGTAGTTACAAATATGATGTCTCAAGACAAGAAACTATGGAATTCTGCAGAAAAATCATTGCAACAAAAGAAGCTAAGGAGAAGCCAATTATCTACATGAACGGTGTCAGCTATTTACATACTACTGAAGGCGAGGTAACTATACTGGCAACAACCAAGTCGAATGTTAATTCTGCGATGATATTCAATTTCCTATATAGTTTTATTAAAATTTGCAAGAGTTATTTCGGAGAATGGTCTGAAGCCCAAATAAAAAATAATTTCGTACTCATTTATGAATTGCTAGACGAAGTAATGGATTACGGATATCCTCAAATCACAGAGTCAGATGTCCTTAAAAAATTGATAACACAAGGAGGTTTAAAGAACGATGCAGAAACTGCGATGAAACTACAAAAAACTCTTACACAGATAACAGGACAGGTCAGCTGGAGAGAAGAAGGAATATTCTACAAAACAAACGAAGTGTTCATCGATGTCATAGAAAATGTTAATCTGTTAATAAGTAAAACAGGAGAAATCATAAAATCTGAAGTTATGGGATGTGTGCAGGTGAGGCCGCAACTATCTGGATGGCCAGAATGTAAATTCGGCATGAACGATAAGCTTCAAATATCTCAATCAAAGAATCCATCATCCAGTACAAAGGGAATTTCGATAGAAGATATTCGATTTGATCAATGCGTCAGACTGAGTGACTTTAATAAAGACAGAACTATCACCTTTATTCCTCCAGACAAACTATTCAATCTTATGACATACAGAGTTACTGAAAATGTAATCATACCTTTCAAGGTATATTGCAATATAATTGAAAATCCGATACCAGACAACCCATCCGTTCCTCAAAATATTGACTTAGATTTAAATGTGAAGGCATTATTTGACAGACTTTTATATGCGCAGGATGTTGTGATAAAGATACAAATTCCAAAGAATGCAACTAAGGTAAAGACCCATTCGAATCTTGGAAAAGCCAAGCACGAAGTTGACAAAGGGGCAATAATTTGGAGAATCAAAAAGATTTTCGGTGATAAAGATTGTAAGCTAAAATGCGAGATCCCCTTGATACCTGTCAAAGATCCTAAGCCCTGGAGTAGAGCACCTATAAGTATGGAGTTCAATATACCCATGTTTACATCTTCCGGTCTTCGTGTCAGATTTTTGAAAATAACCGAAAAATCAGGATATAAACCTATGAAATGGATAAGATATGTCAGTAAAGCAGGAGAGTTCCAATTCAGGATATAAACAGGGATAGTAAAAATTTAAACAATTTCATATATTTTAAAATTATTAAAAGCTAATACTTAATGAGAAAATTGAAATTTATTAATATAAGATTGAGTTAAAATTTTATCAAACTTATAAACTTAATCTATAGGATAGAGTCGTCCCCTTATTTGTTGATGATGTATGTGAAGTGTATATTGAATTAATTAATTTATTGCTTCTTATAATTTTCCGAAACCCCCAAAGTATTTAAAAAATATCATCGGGGATGGTATCATCGTTTAATTTATTTTATTACAACCCTCCCTTATAATTAAATATTTTCTATATTTTTATTCGAATTTGAATTATATTGTGAATTAATCCTTGCATATTAAATTTTATTAAAATATTTTAAACAAAAATTAATTTATTTAATTATCTTTTATTATGATGGATTATGAAAAAATCTCAAACGAAAGCAAAGACATAATTTATGAAAAAATGAACAGAACAATAGAAAAATCCCAGAATATTCTACACAAGAAAGCCATCGCTTTAATAAAAGGATTGAAGGAACAAATAGGAAACGAAAAATCTTCCGGGCTAGAGGGAATCAAAGCATATACAAAAAGTGTGATGGATTTGGTTCAGCTCCTCCTCATCAAATTAATTTCATCTAAAAATTACACAAACGAAATCCAATATGATGACGATCTGAAAAACTGCGAGGCTCTAATCTTCACATTAGCAGTTTGTATCAAACAACTACCTTTTCCTTTACTACGCTCAACGAAATTGACTAACAGAATCCTCGACATCCTTGAGAAAGCGATAGCAGTTATCAAGCACCAAGAAATAAAAAAATATTTCATAATAATTTTAGAAAAGTTGCTTCTAAGCAGAAACGAAGCTGAACTACAAAATGAAAACGACGAAGTCGTAAAATTCTACATCGAGTACCTTTTCATGTTTTTAGAAGATTCACATTTAAATGACGAAGTTCAAAAAACCTTAGCGAAGAGCATGTCCAAAATCCTAAAAGTGCCTAACATGATAAATTTATTGAAATATTCGTTACTTATTCAAATAAAAAATTTTCTAATAGCAAAAATTCGCGGAATGTGTTACGGTAAGGATTACGAAGGAAACATGATCAACAACAATTCAAAAAATTACCCAATTGGGTATCCAAATAATCAAAATAATCACAAGTCTCCTCATTCGAGTACAAACACCAAAGCAATCACCACAAATGAAGGAGAGATCATCTTAAAATTCTTATGTTCTATAATGCAATTCTTCCCATTCGATATGGTCAACGACCTAATTTGCGAACTAACAGAAGTAGTCGCAGTATCTGAGAAAGAGCATATTCTTCTTAATTCTCTTCTGTGTTTCGAAGTTGCATTCAACACAAAAAGCTTCGCATTAGAGACAAGCGAGAAAATAATGGCAATTCTCTTAGGTAAAGAAAATCTCATCAACACAGAGTCAAAAATCGATGTAGATTCATACAGCCTAGGTGATAACAAGAAGAGACAAGGCGTCAATATCAACACATCCCTTACAGTATCCTACATTAAATCAACTACTCAAGTTCTTCTAAATATCGCCAAGGTCAACGTCCTAGTCGCAGTGAAATATTTCAATTCTGTTGTTTCCTTGTTTGGGGAATTTCTTTCGAGTCAAGACGAATTCCTGAAGAGTTCGGTATTTAACTGCCTGCAGAACATGCTGAATAACCTTCTAAATCACAAGAATATGGAAATAATATCCAGATCGATCCTTGGCACTAGAAACAATACAAATATCATTCACGATGAGATGAACGACTTCAATCCCGACGATTTAAGTTTGGAAATTAATTTATCAAATAACAAGAAAGACGTCACAGTCTTATCCATCTTAGAAAATATCACACAATGTCTACTCTACATGGTCAGTGACAGATTCGATGATCTCAAGCCAGGCTTCAACCTTCTCTACAATTTCATAGAAAGAATCAACAAAGAAAACATAAAAGAAATAATCCATCCGATGATAGAGAACGTTCTGTTGAAGCTATCTGAAGCTGAGAAATTACATAAGAATCAAACATTCAAAGTCTTCATTGGGAAATTATTCAACCTGATTAACTCAACACAAATTCTGAAATTCTTCCCAGTTCAAATTCTTGACTACGAGATTTGTTCAGATGAGTATACAGAAAATTCGAAGGTTTGGATCATCTCTTACATCGACAAATTCCTAAGGCAAGACACCAAATCAGATCACAATTCGAAAGTCAACACACTAAAGGAATTCTTTGAATCTTTCTACATGAACATTTTAGATATAGAAAAAGTTATTTTGAAGTTAAAATCCTCTAAGTGCCTTAATAATAACAACAAGAATTCGATACTCGATTCCAACGAAATGGAGATGGAACAAAACAATGAAGAAGACGAAGACGAAAAATTCCAAATAAACGAAAACGAATCTGAACATGTAAGAATGATCAAAATTAAGAGATACGAACTTATCCTTCAGCAAATATGGAATCTCTCTCTCAAATTCTTAAACTGGAATGAAAACTTTCATGAATACACTAAAGAATTACTAAAGAAATTTGAAGAAATTCTAAATTTATACAACACAAACAATCACATTATGATTTGTAACATTAGAGAGATAGTCTTTAGATGCGTTGCTAAGTTAGTCCAAACTTCAATTTCTCAGAACGATATGAAAAGCATCGAAGTTATCAAAAAAGAAGGAGGAAAAAACTTATTTTCGAAGTGTCTGAATTTAATCATCTTACAGAAATTGAATACACCTGAACAACGCGAAGGGTTTAATCTTATCTCTGCTTTCTGTAAGATAACAACTGAGAAATTTTTATTCAAAATTATTTGTGACATGATTGAGAAATTTGACAAAACATTCCAGAAGAATTTCCAAGTGATGAATGATAATCTTTCCAACAGTTCGAACAAAGCTAAACTGAATGAAAGTCTGAACGTTACAAACGACGGTAAGAAGAAAGACAACAAAGATCAGAAACAGAAAGACATAAAAACTCTTTGCTTCAGAATTGAGATTATTAACTACATCTTAAAAAACATCAAAGGAATACAATTAGGGGACACGAATCCGGGCTTACAAGAATCTGATTCATTAGCAAGAGGAGACCTGTTTGTGTTGCTTAACTCTTTCTTCGAGAAATTTTTCTTTAATGAATCTGTCTCAAAGATTCACATTCTAAACAAGAAACTCATAGATCTATTCATGAAGATCCTGGAAAAAATCTCAGATCCAGAAAAAGTTTTAGAGATCTTCACACGATTCACTAATGAGTACAGAGGACTTGACAATCTCACTCCTAAACAGAAAGCGAAGTTGTTCGAATTCATAATAGACATCGTCATTAAAAGAATCCAAGATAAAAATTTGAATCTTCAGAATTTGAACATAGCAGAAAGCATTTCCAAGTTACATATATTAGTTGAAATTGTGTCTCTTACAAAAGATACAAACAGGAAAGTAAGAAACTTAGCTTATGAAATGATAGGAAAAATAACAGAATTTATGAAAGACTCGAATATGTTCGATGAATGGATTAAAATGATTCTTGCTATTTTAGCTTCGACCTCAAGCTACTTGAAATCAGGAGCGATAAATTCCCTCGCAAGGGTATTCTGGCAGTTAAGAAATTCCAATGGCAGCAGAGCTTTTAACACAAATGAATTGAAAAAGCTAGTTTTAGATACAGCTGACATCGTCATAATACTGACAAGAGAAAGCAACAAGGAGATAACAAGATCCATCTTTCTATTTTACAGAGTTCTCGTTTATTTGATAAAGAACATCTTCTCACTTTCAGTCTCAGTCGCAGTCTCAGTTGATTCTTCCTCCACAATTCACAAGATCCTTCATTCCATTTTTGTTGATTCTAACGAGGAAATCAGAAAAGAGTTCAAAGTTAAGATAAGAAATCTCTTGAAAAATCTTATCATAAATTTCTCCTTTGATGAAGTCAAGAAAATCATTCCAAAGGATTTCGAAGCTCTCTTGAACTATGTCAACAAGTATATCGTCAAGAAAATAAAGAACATGACCAAAGAAGAAGAGAGTGTCTACGGAGCAAATCTCGACCATAGTGTGATGATGGACAACGAAGAGAATTTAGTTGACGAGGAAGAAGAATATATCGAGAAGGAATTTAAGAAAATAGAAAAGAGGAGAAACGATGAGGAAAAGATCTTCGAAAATTTGGAAAAATTCAAATTAGAAGAAGATGACCCTGAAGCAATCAGAAGACAAAATGAGAAGGAGTCTAAACCTGAGGATAAATTGGACAAAATCGATCAACTGTTTAAAAAGGATAATGTAAGTTCTTTAATATATATTCATTTATATAAATTATTTTTTCTTTACTCATACATTTAGATCGAATTAGAAAATTTCTTCTATGTCAATCCCTATGCACAAACTAAACAAGCGATCACAATCGACAACAAACTAGGGGAGGAAGAAAAGGATGTCGTTTTTGACAAAAAGAAAGGAAAGATAATTGTGAAAGACCTTAACGCCTTTAAAAATAAAAAACCTGAGAGAGAGAACAAGGACAAGGCATTAGCTGGTGCAATAAATTTTGCAAGTGAGCTTAAGAAATTAAATGAAGACTTTGCTACTCCGGTTGCAAGGAATAAACTTCTTAATCAAAAGAGAGTCAAGAACGTTCTAAAAGACAAAGATGACGTAAGTGACGATGATAACGATATCTCACCTAAAGCGAAAAGAAAAATCGCACACGGTGATCACACTGGATCTAAATTCGAGAGACGAGGCCATAAAGAATCTCATGTTATAAAATTCTCAGGGGAAGAGTACAAAAACAAATCAGCGAAAGGAGATAAGATTATATCAGGAAAATATGAACCATTTGCATATATCCAATTGAATCCCAAAGCGACATCAAAGAAGAATAGAAAGGAGGCCGTTGAAGTTTTTGAAAAAGTGATGAAGAAGAATAAAAAAAATATTTAGTTTTAAGAAAATTATAAAATAAAAAAATATTTTTAAAAAGAGCTTCTGCTTTGTAAATAATTTAAATTACTGCCTAAAATTACCTAATCGGTTCGCAATTTAAATTTTAAAATTATTATTTATTTTAATATTTAAAATATTAAAAAGGCTCCAATTATTATAATGGAAAAAATTCAACAACACAACAACATACAAAAGAACTCTCAACAAACATTTGTGAGAGGCTGGTCTTGGGGAGGAATCAAAGTCACAGGTGACCACATTGAATTCGAATCATGTAATCAGCCCTGGTTTGTGCTACCTTACTCTGGAATTTCGAATGCGTCTATGCCAAGTAAAAACGAAATCGGTCTTGAATTCAACTTCGAAGAAGAAGACGGAGATAACGAGTAAGACTTTTTCTTAATTCTCTTAGAGAGGATCAGTTATGCGAAATGAGGTTGTATATCCCCAACAAGAGTCAGGACGAAAACATAGATGAAGAGATGGAGGAGAAAAAATCTAAAAGCTCCCCAAATTCAAATCAATCTGAAGAAGAAAATGACGAAGAAACGAAGAATACAACAGCTGAAGCAATCAAGGAAGATATAATGAAATATGCGAACATCGGCTCTTTTGGTGATTCAATCGCTCATATTCCGGAGATTTCGATGCTGACACCGAGAGGCAAATTTGATATGTATATGCTTAAAAATGCTCTTAAAATACATGGTCCCAGTCACGACTACAAGATATCATATAAAAATATTTCCAGAGCATTCTTACTTCCCAAGCCAGACGGTGTTCATTTAAATTTCGTTGTTGCTTTAAATAATCCTATAAGACAAGGTAAAACCGTTTATCCTTTCCTGGTATTCCAATTCAAAGACAAGGCGCCACATAAACCAGTCACACTAAACCTTCCAGAAGACGAAGAAGAACGAAAAGCTCTATTCAAATATGACATAGTAGAGCCTACTATGACTGGGGAAGTCTATGACAACATGGCCAAGTTATTTAAATCATTAATAGGCATCGCAGTCGTTATCCCTTCCAAATCCTTCAGAAGTTCAAGAGGCGCTACTTCCATCAAATGCTCAGTCAAAGCTAACGAGGGTTATATCTACTTCTTAGAGAAATGTTTATTATTCATTCACAAACCGGTTGTATACATAAGCTTAGAGGATGTGAAATATGTTGAATGCTCGAGAGTGAATGACTCTTTACAGCAAAGAACGTTTGACTTTACAGTGTTTTGTAAGAAGGAAGAAATTCAGTTTGCCGGAATCGAGAAGAACGAGCTTGAGCATATCACTAACTACTTTAATATTAAGAAAATTAGAATCAAAAGCGCAGAAGGAGGAGAAATCAAAGCAAGCGTAAATATTATATTAACACCTATAGACTACTACATCAAGACGACAAAGAAAAGCTCCAGAAGATGTTCCTATGGAATTGCCCTCAGAAGATGAATTCGACGAAGATTATAATTCTGAAGAAAGTATGGATGTAGAGGATGACGGTTCAGATGAGGAGGACGAAGATTCTGAAGAAGACAGGAGAAAAAAGAAAAAAGAAGATAAAAAGAGGGGAGATAAAAAGAAAAATAAATAAATATTTAATATTCATCAATTAGGTTCAGTTCAGTTTAGTTCAGTTAAGTAAAGAAAAGAATATTATGAGGAACTATAATTATAATTAATAATAAATATTTTTTCTTTAAGATATGTTTGTTTTAAAATTGTATATAATCTTATATATTGTATTTATTTTATTTTTTTATATGTGATTTATTAAAATCTCATTGACCTATTTAAAATTTTTTATAAAACTTTCTTAATTTCAGAAGAAATTAAATGGATGCTACTATTCTTAAACCTTTAAATTTCAATTACTTTCCAGAACAAGATAGAGTTACCGAAATATCCAAAAAGTCTCATTTCAAATCAGACAAAAAGGTATATGAATTTCTACTCTTCCATCCTGTATGTGCATCAAGCGAAATGGTAGGAACTTCTATTGAAGAGTTGTTTATTCATAATTATCCAAACAAGAGATCATGGGAGTGTTCTAGGATATGTAACTTTCCTCAAGAAGTAATTATACGTTTAGATTCCAGATCGCATTTAAAATACGTCCTCCTCAGAGCCAAGTTAAATAGGCCAATACAAGAGGTAGAATTGCACATTGCTGACGGAATCGAAGGTAATTTTAACGATGCCACATACAGAAAAATTGGGACTGGTAAATTAATCACAGAAGAAGCACAGACAGTTAAAGTAGATGGCATAGGAAATTATCTTAAGATTGTATTCACCAAGCCAAGCCTAAAAACGATTCTCAACCCATTCGGTCAAGTGTCCTTATCTCAGCTTAAAATATTTGGAAAGAAAATGAACTATCATATTACATATGACACCTTCGAAGAAAATAAAACTCAAGATCTAGTTGATAGAATCTTAATAGACATGGGAATCCCTTTGAATGATCCTTACTATTTTGTGAATGACTTAAATCATGAAATTTCGGCCGTTGATGAAGAGACAAAAACCACACTTAAAGACATGCTAAATATTTTGTATCGATCAGATAAAAGTAA
>Ga0169931_10004110_pt1 | contig 22774 bp, 21 predicted proteins | sample Kivu_15m_20L_FD_129675 | JGI IMG/M metagenome (GOLD analysis project Ga0169931, IMG submission 129675) | Freshwater microbial communities from Lake Kivu, Western Province, Rwanda to study Microbial Dark Matter (Phase II) - Kivu_15m_20L... | ecosystem: Environmental > Aquatic > Freshwater > Lake...
GAGCAACTTACAATCCATGGAGGATCAAACCGCTATTGGCTAAGGGCTTCAAACTTGGACAGAGCCTCTGATCCACTCGTTGAAAAACTGGTGAAATTGGAAATAGAGAGTGGTCTTTTTGATTCAAAAGAGTGGGCTAGTTTATCTTCAAAAGTGTCAAAGATACTCTCTGATTTCCTCCAATGGCTTCGCCTTGGTGAGCGAAACAACAGTAGAATTTATGGTTATGGGGCAGCAGCGAAGGCAAGTACGATTCTAAATTCGATTGACGCAGCACCAAGTTTTATCCGAGCAATCGCTGATCTCAGTTTAGAAAAGCAGAAGCGTTTTATGCCTCCTAATGCAATTAGAATTATTTCGCCTCAAGAGTTATTCCTTGAAAACCCAACGGATATAGTTATTTTCCCCTGGAATATCAAATCGGAAATTGCAGTTTTTTTGCGTTCGAATCTGGGAGATCAAGTGCGGTTATGGTGTGTAATTCCTGAGATGCATCAAATTGAAGAAGAATGAAGTTAAATCGAGTGGCAGAAATTGATGGGGTCAGAATCAATCCAATTAAGTCTGCATCTGACATTAGGGGCTCATTCTCCAAATTCCATCCATTGAGCGAGATTGAAGACCCACTTGATACTGTCGCGATTTCTTTCAATCCAACTATCGGGACTGTCAGAGGTTTGCATTTTCAAGTAGACCCATTTGCAGAGGAAAAACTGGTTACATGCATCCAAGGATCAATTTTTGATGTCATCGTGGATTTGCGTCCAAATTCAAAAACTTTTGGTAAGTGGACTTCGTTTGAGTTAAATCCGACCAACCTGCTGCAGGTCTATTTGCCAAAAGGATGTGCGCATGGATTTCAGACTCTTGCGCCAAATTCAATTGTGCATTATTGCCTAACCGCTCAGTATGCACCTGATTCTTCATATGTCATCAATCCATTCGGAGACCTCAACATTTCTTGGCCATTAACTACCAACAATGTTTCCGAAAGAGATAAAGGTGGTTTAACTTTTTCTAACGCTGCACAAAAATATGCTGCTGCAATCGGACTTACCTAAGAATGAAGATTCTTGTCATTGGGGGTGGGTTTGTAGCAAGTTCCATAGTTCAGAAACTTGAGTGTGAAGGGCATGAGCTTTTAGTTTATTCACGTACTGGGAGTAAGAGACTAAAGTGCCGACAGGTAGAGGGCGATATCTTTAACTTTAGTGATTTTGTTAAGATTTTTGCATGGAAACCACAAATAATTATACATACGGCTTGGATAACGACACCTGGTAAGTACAAAAGTGATCTATCCAATTTCGATTATGCCAAGTTCACAGTGAACTTGGCAAATTATGTTTGCAATTCTGAAGTAGAACATTTGATAATTCTGGGAACTTGCGCTGAGTACGGAAAACAAACTGGACCTAGTACTGCAGGAATTACCAAAACTTCTCCAAATATATTGTACTCCGAACAGAAAGTCGCGGCCTTTCGGGCAGTTAAAAACATACTCCAGGAAACCAATACACGCTTTACTTGGGCGCGCCTATTTTATCCATATGGTCCACACCAACATGAAAAACGCTTAATTCCGCACTTAATTCATTCACTAAAAAATGAGATTCCGATTCGACTAGCAGATATTTCCTCAGTCTATGACTGGATTACTACTCGAGATATAGCCTCAGCGATTTCTTGGACAATTGAACACGAACTTCCCCTCGAAATCGATATTGGAACATCCATCGGGGCAACAAATCACGAATTATTGATGACCCTCGAGGAATTGTTGCAGATTAAGTACCAAGTGAATATAGGGCAGGGACATGAAATTGGTGTAGGAGAATTTTTTGTTACAGGTAAGGCTTCTCCTCTCTTGTCATCAGGCTGGCTACCGAGCGACACCTTACTCTCCGGCCTGGAATGGGTTTTAGAAGCATGAGAAAGCTCAAAATAGGATACTGGCCCCTGTCCGAATCTTTACTTGCAGCTGGGGATAGGCGTCGATTAGTTTTTTGGGCCAACGCTCGAGGTCATGAGATTGTAAGAGATTTGAACCAGAACGTGGATGTAATTGTGGCGAGTGAAAATTCAGATTTTAATTCCCCCCATTTCATTCGAAAATCCACGCCAATTATCTTCGATCTTGTTGATGCTTATCTTTCGCCACAAAATCCGTTCGATGATTTTACGCGAGGACTTGCCAAGCTTCTTTCAGGCCAGATTAGTGGGGCTATAAAACCTTTCAGCCACCACGTCATGCATTTCTGTGAAATTTCCAGCGCAGTTATTTGCTCGTCGCCTGAACAAGAAGAAATAATCGCACAGCATAATATTAATACCCATGTTATTTTGGACTCACATGATGAAATTGCGTTTATCGATCCGTTACATCTTACTGAGCAAATGACTAATAGACCCAGAGTTCTCTGGGAGGGCCAACCGGCAACTATTCAAGGTGTCAGGGACATTTATCCAGTACTTTCAGAGGTTGCAAAAACTAAGAATTTGAATTTTGATTTCGTCACCGATGAGAGCTATTTTCAGTTTCTAAATAAATATATAAAAAGAAGCACCCTAGGACTATTGAAAAAGGATTTGAGCGCGATAGCTAATCGCGTAAATGTAATCCCTTGGTCTTCCTCCAGTTTAGTTGAGGCAGCTCAAAAAAGCACTGTCGCGATGATACCTATTAATTTATCTATTCCTATGCAAAATTTGAAGCCCGAAAATAGGCTTCTTATAATGTGGCGCCTAGGACTTCCCTGTCTAACATCACCGAGCCCTGCTTATGTTCGTGTCGCACAAAAAGCCGGAGTCAACGCTATTTGTAACAATCTGCATGAGTGGGCTGAGAATTTCTACCAAATTCTAGACGACCCAGATTTTGCTAAAAATCAAATTACTGCTGGCCAAAATTATTTGTACGAAAACCACAATCGATCACTTTTACTCAGTAAGTGGGACTTAGCATTTGAATCGGTGGTGGGTTAAGTAATGAGTAAATATGAAGATTTTGATCTAGCTTATGTAACAATCGATTCACTCTCTGAAGGGGTAGGAAGTAGTCAAATATCACCATTGATTTCCCTTCTCAGCAAATCTGGGTTGAAAATCAAATTGATCAGTTATGAAAAATTGAATCCGAGCGTTAAATTGAGAGATTACTTTGATTCTATCGGTGTGGATTGGGACTTTCGTCCATTCGGTTCGCATGGATTAATTGGTGGACTTGAGAGACTCATTGACCTCAGAACTTGGATTCCAAATGCTCGGTTGATACATGCCCGAAGTGATATACCTGCTGTTTCTGCAATTACTTCACATCAAGGGCCTGTCCTTTGGGATGTACGGAGTTTGTGGGCAGATCAAAAAATAGTGATTCAGAAAAACATCCTCAATAAGACTCTTTATAAATCGTATAGAAAACTTGAGAAAATTTCAGCCCACAAGAGCTTAGGTATGTCCACCCTAACTAGCGCAGTGGTTCCAATACTTGAAAGGAGAAATGGACGCTTGCCGATGATGCGCACGGTTGTGTCAACAGCCGTTGATTTGGACCGTTTTCAATTAACAAACAAAATGCCGAGTTTACTTAGGGCGCTTTTTTCGGGTACTTACAATGACTACTATGACTTGAATTTGAGCTCAATATTTATGGAAGAACTTCGAAGGCAAATTCAAGTTGAAACGCACTGGGCCAGACCTTTTGAGTCAAGTAAGTCTTACTTAGGTGTCGGTGAAGAAGAGATTCTCTTTGTTCCGCAAAATGAAATTGCTAAACTGATTCCAAATTACAGTTTTGGTGTTTCTATTTGCAAATTAAATGCAGGCCCATCTCTTACTGCTGCGATGCCAACGAAGATTGGAGAATTTCTTGCTTGTGGAAGGCCAGTAGTCGTTAATAGAGGCCTCGGAGATATGGATAAATTCATTGCCGAATCCAAAGTAGGAGTTACCCTTAGTGGTGGTCCTGGTAACGCAAGAGATGCTGCAACAGAGTTAATAGAGCTAGTTTCCGATCCAGAAACTCCATCTAGATGTAGAGCTATTGCCGAAAAATACTTCAGCATGGATATCGGCGCCCAGAAATACCTTGATTTATACGCTCGGATGCTCACAAATTAGCTCCAAGACGCTCAATCGTACTTCCTCGTTCAAAGTCAAGTATCGCAAACGAGCAATAGTGCTTGTGATTATGCATTAGTAATGCGATTATTCATTCTAAAATCCTGCTATATTGTACTCTTATTCCAAATAAGACGCTGAAAAAGTTCATTTCAGGTGAATTTGGATATGAGTTGTCAATTAAAGATATAAAGAGAATTAATCCTATGTTTCTCTACACAGTTGCAGTCGAATTGTAGACATGCTCATCAATTATCTTGGGAATCTGGGAATACTCTCGTTTGCTTAGTATATTCAGGCTCTACACATGCCACGAACTGGTATGACGTCAAACATTCTTGTATCTAGGGGGCTCATATGAAACATAGAATAAAATTGACATATGATGCGGCGGCAGGAATTGATGGCACTGGTGCACAACTACAAAGAGTTTTTGCTCTATATGCGGCATGTAAAATGCTTCATCTTCCGTATTTACATTCTGAACTTCAGAATCTAACTATCACGCCTTTGGATCCATTTCAGGACGAAATTGCGCTCAAATCCTACTTGATTCGAGTAAATAAAGAATTCAAATTGCCATCGAGCGATGGTGAAGAGATCGATTTCGATGAGGTTTATAGAATTAGATTTCTCAATTATAGAGATTTGATCAAATACTACATAAGAGCTTTCGTGTTGCGTGAAAAATACCTACTGAAGGTTCAAAATCCATTCCAATTAGTTGAAAAATTCCCTACGAGCTTTCTTCATGTCCAAAGATACTTTCATAGTTTGCTCCCTGAAGCTGAAAAAAGAACTGAGGACAAAACCATTGTTATCCATGTTAGACGTGGTAGTAATGGAGCAGATTTATTGCCGGGTGAGACCACGCCAAGAATGTTACCTAATTCCTATTACTTTGCTCGTATTAATGAGATCAGGACGAAGTATTGTAAGAAAGTCAATAACATTGAGTTAGTTGTAATAACGGATACACCAAAAGAAGATTTCAAGTACTTTCCTGCAGAGTTTCAGTTGCCACTTTGGTCAAATGAACCTAGATTTCAGCATGGAGGAGTAGAAATTCGTGGAGAAACTTTTCGCGAATTCGAATTGGATTTCTTATCGAAGTTCACAGTAATCCATGGTGGTGACCCAATTTTGGCATTGCGACAGATGCAGGATGCAGACTTTTTAGTGATGAGCCGGTCAAGTTTTAGCTACGTCGGTGCAATCCTGAATCCGAAGGGAAAAGTCTTTTATCCGCCAAATTTCTGGCACCGCCCAATGAAAAAGTGGATCAAAGTCAAGTAAGAACCCAAAAATTACCTAGCCTGCCGTTAAGGTACTACTGTGAATATTAGCAAAGAAATGTCTTCGGGACTTGAAATAAACAGTCTCCGCGCCCAGATATTGCTTATGGCTCAAAAATCCGGTGAAGGCCACGTTCCCAGTTCTTTATCTATTTTAGATCTTCTTTGGGTGCTCTACACAAGAGTGCTAACAATTGACCCTTCAAATCCTAATCTCGAAAATCGTGACCGATTTTTTCTTTCTAAGGGTCATGCATCATTAGCGCTCTACTCAGTGCTATCTGCACGAGGGTTTTTCCCTAAAAGTGAGCTTGAAAACTTTTGCGAATTTGAAAGTATTCTGGGAGGTCACCCAGATCGGTTAAAAGTTCCCGGAGTTGAGGCATCAACTGGTTCGCTTGGACATGGATTTCCGCAAGCAGTAGGGGTGGCGCTTGCACTAAAAATAAAGCGGAATCCTTCACGAGTCTTTGTGCTAATTGGCGATGGGGAGGCAAATGAAGGCACTATTTGGGAAAGCGCCCTTTTGGCTGCACATCACAACTTAGACAATCTTGTTTGTATTTTAGATTTTAACCACTCTACGGATCGGGCATTGAAGTTGGGTGAGATAAGTTCAAAATTTATGTCTTTTAACTGGAAAGTAAAGGAAATCGATGGACATAATCATGAGCAAATTACGAAATCCCTTATGCCTCAATTGAGTTCTAAGCCACTGTTTCTCTTAGCTCATACCATTAAAGGAAAGGGGTTTTCTGCTATGGAAAATAATCCTGAATGGCATCATAAGGCTCCAAATAAGGAGGAAACGAAAACTTTCTTGGGAGAATTGAATTGAGAAAAAATTTTGCTCTAACAGTTAGTAGAGAACTAAGTAACAATTCATCGAGCGTCCTATTACTGGGGGATATTGGAGTACATGCTTTCAGGGACTCTCTAAAAGAATTCCCAGAGCGTGTCTATAACATTGGTATATTAGAGCAATCAATGATTAGTGTTGGAGCGGGAATGTCTCTAGAAGGCCTAATCCCCACAATTCATACCATTGCCCCATTTATTGTAGAGAGAGCACTAGAGCAACTTAAGGTTGACTTTGGATACCAAAAATTGCAAGGAAATGTGGTAACTGTGGGTGCGTCTATCGATTATGCCGCACTAGGATGCACGCACCACTGCCCAGGAGATGTTTCAATTTTACTAAATATTCCAGATGTTCAGATAGTCGTTCCTGGCCATGGTGAAGAATTTGCATCACTATATGCGGAGACTTCTCGGAATGGTGAGCTCACCTACACCCGACTAAGCGAGACAAGTAATAGTGCACCACAAAAAGTGCAATTTGGTAAAGGACTTTTGATTCGAGAAGGATATGAAGTTACGGTCCTCTGTGTTGGCCCAACTCTAGATTTAGCTTTAGAGGCGTGTGCCGATCTCAATGTCAACATTCTGTATTTCACTACAGTTAGTCCTTTTGACTCCGAACTACTTAAATCTGTTTGCACCAATGGCAAAGTACTATTAATGGAACCATTTTATGAACATACTTTAAGTCCTCTGATTATTGAAGCGCTGAGTCCACTTTCGGTTCAGATAAAATCTATCGGAATTCCAAGAAGATTCTTAAGAAATTATGGAACATCGGCACAACATTTAAATTATATTGGGCTCACAGTGGATAACATTAGAAACACAATTACGGAGCTCATCGGTGCATAATATAATTTTTGAAGATATCGAGAAAGTGGCCTCCAGAGTAGATTGTTCGCCCCTAGAAGGAAAAAAGATCTTGGTCACAGGTGGTACCGGTTTGATTGGTTTGTATTTCCTCAATTTTTTCACTTATTTAATCAAAAACCGAAATATGTCAATTTTAGTAGATTCAATATCGAAAACTGACCCTCGTGAAGAGACTAAGGAGAATTTTCCTAATGTAAATTTCATAACTTTAGATCTTGGCGCAAGTCAAGAGCTAGGTCTTGAAGCAAACTATGATCTAATCATTCATGCAGCAGGTTATGGTCAACCCAAAAAATTTCTTGCTGATGAAATAACTACAATGATGATTAATGGTGTAGCTACCATGGCGTTAGCTAGATTGCTGAAACAGGGTGGGACATTTGTTTTTCTAAGTACAAGTGAGATTTATCTAGGCTCACCTTCTTTACCCAATAAAGAATCTGATACCGGTTTTGTTAGTTCTGACCATGCCCGAGCACCATACATTATTGGAAAGTGCTTTGGGGAGACAGTATTGGCTTCATTGAATCGCTCTGGAGTTAATACAAAGATCGCGAGAATCGCTTTGGCTTATGGTCCGGGCACGAAATTGGATGACGAACGAATATTAAATCAGTTAATCAAGCGTGGAATTACTGAGGGTGAGGTGCGTTTGCTTGACCAAGGAAAAGCAGTTCGTACTTATTGCTATGTAGCCAACACGGTAGAAATGCTTCTCAATATTGCGCTATTTGGAAAATCGATGACCTACAACGTCGGGGGTATTTCACGAATCACCATTAGGGAGCTGGCAGATATGCTAGGAGGAATTCTCAACGTTAGAGTCATGGGATCCGAAAATCAAGCATTTCTTGATAGCGCACCAAAAGAAGTAGCCTTGGACATGAGCAAATATATTGAAGAATTCGGTATCCCAAAATTTGAAGATTTAAGGGTGGGCCTGAAGCGAACTATAATTTGGCAAAGAGAAAACCTCTATCCTGAAGGGAAAAATGCATAAAACTCTTGTCACTGGTTCAGGGGGATTAGTTGGCCATGCTCTGAAAAGTTTAAATCCAGCGGAATGTTATTTTGCTACACGCGATGACGCTGACCTAACCGATTTCGAGGCCACAAAGAGACTTTTTGAGAAAGTTCAACCTACGCATGTCATACATTTAGCTGCCGCAGTTGGCGGTATTGGAGGAAATTCAATTCACTCTGGTGAGTACTTCAAAAACAATATTATGATGAATTTGAACGTGCTAGAACTTGCCCGTGAGTTCAAAGTTAAAAAAGTTATTTCATTTATGTCAACTTGTGTATTCCCGGTAGAATCAAATTATCCACTGACTGTTGATCAACTGCATGACGGACCTCCACATGCATCCAATTTTGGATATGCATATGCTAAAAGAATGCTTGAAGTCCAAAGTTCTGCTTACAGAAAAGAGTTTGGATGCAATTTTATCACTTTAATACCAACTAATATTTATGGACCTGGAGATTATTGGAACCTAGAAGAGGGGCATGTAATTCCTTCTCTGATTCATAAGTTTTATATTGCCAAGAAAACTTCCACAGACGTTAAGTTGTGGGGTAGTGGAACTCCGCTTAGGGAGTTTATTTATTCTGATGATGTAGCGAAGCTAATCCTTTGGGCCATGGCGAATTATGATGAAGTTGACCCATTGATTTTGACGCCTTCGGAGGAAGTTAGTATCAAGGAGCTTTCTAATGTGGTTAGTACTCTAATGGGATTTCAAGGTGAAGTCATTTGGGATACTGATAAGCCCGATGGTCAACTTCGTAAACCTTCAAGCAACAAGCATCTATTGAGTTTTAACCCTAAGGTCACTTTCACCCCCCTCAGAGAAGGATTACAAAAGACAATTGAATGGTTCTTATTGAACTATCCTGACCTGCGTCTTTGATAGGCTATAAAATGAACTTTGATTCGTGTGAATTTGAGAAGCTATTAGGTGTACGTCTGGGTGAAAGAGCAAAGACACAAATTGACTCTTTTGATATTCAATATTCTATTTTGAGTCATGAAGAGGAACGCCTTGTAGTTAAGGAACTGGTGGATGAAATATTCCGACTTGATTTGTCGGTTGCAGGTAGGAAACGTGAATCCGATTGGAGCGAAGGTTGGAGACAAAATCTATTGGACTTTCAAAAAGATGGTTCTCTTAGATCACTGATTCCAGGGTATTTCGGTAAAAACAAAGTCAATAGACTTAACCAAAAATTCGTTCAAAGCCAGGATACAGATTTTGAATTGAAATTGTTAAGGTGCTTGGAAAGTTGGATTTTTGATGAGTACCTATCAACTTTTGAAAGCATTTATGAATTTGGCTGTGGAACTGGACATAATCTCGTTTTTCTACAACAATTTGCCGAAAATGCTGAGCTAACAGGTTTTGATTGGGTTGAATCCTCACAAACACTTATTGATCTGATAAGGGCCAGCAGAAAAAACATGAAATTAACCAGTGGCAAGTTTGATTATTTCAATCCAGATATCAATCTAAAACTTCGCGATGGTAGTGCCATATTCACTATCGCATCCCTAGAGCAAATAGGAAAGGATTATGAAAACTTCGTCGATTTTTTAATGAGAAATAGACCCCAATTAGTGGTTCATATTGAGCCTTTTGAAGACTTACTCGATCCTTATTGTCTATTGGATAATCTTTCGATTCAATACATGCGCAAACGTAATTATATAAATGGCTACGTTGAACACATTCAGAATTTAGAGAAGGAAGGGAAAGCCAAGATTCATCGTTATCAAAGAAGTTATATCGGAAGCAAATATATCGACGGTTACACGGTGTTAATTTGGAGCCCTGGCAATTGAATTTCTCAATGATTTTTCCAGCTGCTTTCCGAAAAGTTAATGACATCCAATTTGAGTGATTGATTTTCATAATTTCCCCATTGTGACCACTCACGGGGTAGTACTTGCTGTTTGCCATTTTTCGATACTAAATATGCCCCCCACCATGAGAGAGAGCTATTCGACCCAACAAAAAACTGCGCATTAGACATCAAAGCTAGAGTTTGCAACGGACTTGCCTCTGTGGCAGATAAAATCATGTGTGGTTTCAAAGCTTTAGAAAGATTTGAAACCTCGCTTGCATTTTCAGTTAAAACAATTATGGGCAGATCAACTTCTTCAAGGTGTTTCATGAAATAGTTGTCATCCAACTGACCGATGGCTCTAGAAGGTGTATCCGAAATTGGGTAATCTCCCCGTCTAACGTGAACCGCTATGTACTCCCTTGGAATTTGCCTTGATGTTTTGAGGGAGTCAAGTGACTCGTTTAACGCAAAATCTAACTCTGATTCAATGTAGTGGAAAGCTTGTTCCACTAAGGAACCATTTTGAAACAGGCCGTTTACCATGATTGGTAGGGAGAGTGAAGCGCGTCTTTTCGTACGTGACTGAAAATTCTGTATTTCTTGGTTTTCACGAAAATATCCAAGAAATTCCATAAACCTTACAGGTACCCCTTTGTGAGCTGCCCATTCAAGAGCTCTAACTGACGATAGCCTATGCGTTGCAACCCTTTGGTCCACCGCGTGCTTACAACATTTCACGATGGGAGCAAGCTGGAATTCTCTCTCTTTATTAATTCGATAGTGCCCTAAATCAAAGGAGAATGCCGCTCTGTCGAATAAGGTGTGGGCTGCTGCCCACTGGAATAACTGATTCCCAATACCTCCGCTTAGGGAAATTTTTGGTGTAAGTAACTTTCCCAAGTTTTTTCTTCTTCGTCTTAAATATTTTTCTCAGTAGAGTTAGATAGATCAGCTTCCACCATCAGTTTTGCTAGTCCTCTCCACTCTGTTGTGTGTTTCCATCCAAGCTCACGTTCAATTCTTGAAGGATTACCAATCAATGACTCAACTTCGAGTGGGCGCAAGTAAGCATCGTCGGTTTTTACGTACTTAGTCCAATCTAAACCAACTGTTTCAAATGCTGCTGCACAAAAATCTTTGACTGACGCAGCAATTCCTGTAGCCACTACATACGATTCCGCCGAATCGTTTTGCAGCATCATCCACATAGCTTCAACATATTCCTTTGCATATCCCCAGTCCCGGACAGCTTCAAGATTGCCAAGATAAAGTGACTCTTGCTTGCCTTCGACAATTCTAGCTACAGCTTTTGAGATTTTTCTCGTTACAAAAGTTTCACCACGGCGCGGTGATTCGTGATTGAAGAGAATACCATTTACTGCGAAAAGTCCGTAACCTTCTTTATAATTATTCGTAACCCAGTAGCTATAAAGCTTTGCAGCAGCGTACGGGCTTCTAGGGTGAAAATTTGAACTTTCACTTTGTGGGGGTGGAGTACTTCCAAAGAGCTCACTTGTGCTCGCTTGGTAGAATTTTATGCTTGGGTCTGTCATGCGAATAGCTTCTAACAATGCAATTGTTCCAACCGCATCAACATTTGCAGTATAGATTGGAACGGAAAACGACACCATTACATGACTCTGGGCGGCAAGATTGTATATTTCATGAGGCATGACTTTACGAACAAGATTGCTTATTGCAATGCCGTCCGTGAGGTCTCCATAATGCAAGACTAACTTTCTTTCTTTTTCATGTGGATCAGCGTATAGATGCTCAATTCGGCTTGTGTTAAAGCCACTTGAGCGACGGATTAATCCATGAACTTCATAACCTTTTGAGATTAAGAATTCAGCTAGGTAGGAGCCATCTTGACCAGTAATTCCCGTTATCAAAGCTCTTTTCATTTATTCTTCCTAATCGAGATTCCACCGTTTTCTAGATACCATGAATAAGTTTGTCTTAATCCTGATTCAAGTGGTATCCGAGGTTGCCAACCCAATGCTCTTATCTTAGAGGAATCCATAAGTTTCTCGTGTGTCCCATCTGGAAACTTGGAGTTATAGGAGATTTTCCCATCGTATCCAACCACCTTTGCTATGAGTTTTGCTAGTTCATTTATTGAAATATTGACTCCTGACCCAACATTTAAGGTTGAGTACTGGCTCCGGCTTTCTATTGAAACCCGGACTGCCGTGGCCAAATCTTGAGCATGAAGAAACTCACGTAAAGGTGATCCGGTGCCCCAGAGCTCAACGGAACTTAATCCATTAACACGTGCATATTCCATTTTTGCGAAAAGCGAGGGAATCACATGTCCATTCTTCATGTCGAAAGTATCGAAAGGCCCATACAAGCTACTAGGCATAAGTGAGAGCCAAGTACGCCCATACTCCTCGTTATAGGCTTCCAAAAGTTTAAGCCCTGCAATCTTAGCAATTGCGTAAGCTTCGTTGGACTTTTCAAGAGGACCGCTAAGAATCCGTTCTTCTGTTATTGGTTGAGGAGACTGACGTGGATAAATACAAGATGAACCTAAAAAGATAAAGCGTTCCACATCTGTGTTATGTGATGCATCCAGTAAATTAGTTTGAATTTGTAGATTATCGCTCAAGAATTTTACTGGGGAATCACGATTAGCGAGGATGCCTCCGACAATTGCTGCTGCATTGACAATAATTGTTGGCTTTAATTCTGATATGTAACTAAAAACCTTAACTCTATCGCGCAAATCTAGAATCGTAGAAGATAACCCAAAAACATTATCATAATGCTCTCTCAGATCAGAGAAAATTGCGCTCCCAGCAAGCCCTGTGTGTCCAGTTACTAGAATTTTTATCATTTTATTAACCTCCCTTGCCTTTGCGCATTAAATTGACCCATGTTTTAGAAACATAGCCTTTTGCCTTACTAGATTCAACAAAATCTTATATCTGCCATAAATCTGGATCACTTGCCCGTTTGAATCCTTAAATTCGTGTCGCCCATGGGTAATTAGCTGTTTCCTGAATTTCTTGTGCATCGCACCATAGGCAGCCATCTTTCGCTCAAATAAACCAGATCCTTGCCAGGCCTGAGTTCTTTGATCTGCATGAACGCGAACAAAATTCGCCGTTATTGGAAGATAGGAACTTAAGAATCCTGTGCTGTGAAATCGAAATTGCAACAATAAATTAATGTCTTCTTTGGATTCATATTCGTCATCAGGAACATCGAGCTCGGAAAGGCAAGATTCCAGCACTTCTCGTCTTATGCAATAGTTTGTTTCAGGTAAATTAACAGACGAAATTACCCAATAAAAAAACATGTCAAATCCATTGGGAACTCTAAAGTCTTCTTTAGGCCAAGAACGCTTTTCAATCAACTCACCCGCCTGATTTGCCGTAGTCAATCCCCCCCAAACAAGCGATACTTCAGGTTCCCTCTCTAAAACTTCTACACAGTTTTGAATCCAATTCGGATCGATATACATATCTGAACTTTGGCAGAGCATTACATATTTGCCTTTGGACATTCTCAACCCTTTTAAGAAAGCATCAAGGACACCTTTGTCTGGTTCGCTCACCCACTTAATCCCATCCGACTTTTGAAGTAACTCTTTTGATCCGTCAGATGAGTTGGCATCGATAACAATGTGTTCAAGATTTCTATAAGTTTGTCGATTGACACTCACTAGTGTGTCCTGGAGATAGTGCCCGTGATTGTAATTAGGGGTAATAACTGTTACAAGGGGAATATTCGGCAAACTAATTACTCGCAAAATCGATGGCAGCTTAAGTATTTCTGGACGTTGATTCGGCACCCCTAAACATTACACTATCTTCTTAATCAATTTGATCAAAATTTCTAACCAAATTCAGCTTCAGGAGTTTGAAATAATACTTCTGACTAATGCCGCACCTTCCGAGTTTAAATGACATCCATCTTCTGTTAATTCTCGCCGTAGCCCACCTTGCTCATCGACTAAAACTGCGCGTGAATTAATGTAACTACTAAAATTTGAAATTGCGTTTTTCTCTAATTCACCACAGTAGTCATTATGGGCTCTAACACGTTCAATTAGATTTCCACGCCTTGGAAAACTAGAATGATCCATATAGAAATCACTTGGAGGTGTTGGCGTCAAAAACATGACATTTTTTGATTTAGAATTTACTAATTTTATGCAGTTTGATACATAAGAATTGACAAATCCAGTATTCTTTTCTGGATCAGCTAAATGGCATCTAATGTCTATTTCTCCAAAGCAAAATACAAATTTTGCTCCAATGTTGCCAAGTAAACCAAATACACGTGCTAATCTCACTGCAGTCTTAGGAGAATCTCCTTTTGAAACTTGAAAAGCAAGTGTGTCTCGAAACCAGAGTGAGATAAACAAGTGGTTTCGTTGCATGATTCGACAAATCTTGGCACTTACAATTCTTTCATACCTAGAATCAGTAAGTGAAACTACGTGACTATCACCAATAATGACAAAGATTTTTGGGGTTTGATATTTCTTAATTATCAAGAATTATTCCTTCGAAATTGAAAAACTAGTTTTATGCGATGTAGATTAAACTCTTGAATCGACAACTTCCAACGAAAATCCATGAACTTTAAGTTGAGATATGGAACAATTTTGATATTCCTTTTCCTTACAAATATAGCGTCACCTTGCCCCATAGTCTTCGAAATTCTTTGTGAGATTTTTACAAAATCATGAGCCTTCAAAAACTGTTCAATTTGCGATTGGTAACTTTGCCCTTTGTAATACGCGACAGTTGATACTTCTACTTTTATTAATAACGTCTTTTCCAAAACAGAAACTGCACCCTTTAACACTGCAAGCTCAGCGCCTTGTACATCAATAATCAGCATAATTTTTTCTGCTGAACTAGTAGTAATGTCATCCAATTTCAAGGTTTGAACTTTGATCGCTTCCATCTCTGTGAAGTCTGCAAAAATTCCACGTAGTAAATCCAGGTTTGGCTTTAAAAGTGAACTCGACCCGTAATTTAGTGGATAGAAAGTCACGAGTTTACCACTCGTGTCGCTGGCTGCATATTCAAGGATTTCGACATTGTCATAAGTTTTAAATTTAGTTCTTAAGAGCTTTGCTTTTTCTGAAAGAGCTTCTATCAATGTAATCCTTGGAATTTCCAATTCCAAGTAATCAGGTACGTCTACGCCCTCCCAGGCGCCTACATGAATTACATGGTTTGGACGATCGCAACATAAACCTTCCAGGTCTTTTGCACTATAACTCACTTCGTTAATCTTTCAGATAACAATTTAGAATTTCTCATTTCTGAAGTTCAATTCTGGACAAAGTAGTTGCATTTCTACTGCTTATCTCTTTCCATCTCCCTTGATCTACAATTCGACCATCTAAGAGAAGATGGACTTGATCTGCGAACTCTATCGTTGCAAAGCGATGGGCGATAATCAGAATGGATGTGGTGGTCCTAAGATTTTCAAGTGTAGAAATAATAAGTTCTTCTGTTTTTCCATCTAACGCGCTCGTTGCCTCATCCAAGATCAGAAATGTTGGATTTGTGTAAAGGGCCCGTGCCAATGCAATACGCTGTAGTTGCCCCCCACTAAATCTCGCGCCTCCTTCGCCAAGTTGTGTGTGTACTCCTTCTGGTAGCACTTCAATGAACTGATTTGCCCCGGCTTTCTCGAGTAGTGAGGAAACAAATTGTAGGTCCACTTCTTGAAGTGAGACACCCAATGCCACGTTTTCAAGTATTGAACCAGTCAGAAAATATGGATTTTGAGATACATACGCAATTCGTCCGGGATTAGCATCGATAAAATCTGAAATAGATAGACCATCAAGTGTTATCTCGCCTTTATTTGCTTCATAAAATCCGGTGATTAATTCAATTAGCGTTGACTTGCCAGCACCAGAGGGCCCAATGAGTGCTGACATTGTTCCAGGCTTTATTTCAAGTGAAATGTCATGGAGTAGATTTTTGCCATCTTCGTAGTGAAAACTTAAGTCAGATACCTTTAGATATGACGGCCCTTCATTCATCACTCTGGGTGAGGTCTCTACTGTATTCTTCGGCGCAGATCGACCATGTTGGTTAAGTTCATCAACGGTTGTAAACACCAACAAAGAGCTGCCGATACTCGACTTTATCGAAATGATTAATGTATTTATCCGGGCTAAAGCTGGAAGCACACGGGTAACCGCGATCAGGAATATTAGATAAATCCTTCCATCAATATCAATTTGGGTAGCCAAAATGAGTAACATAAGGGCAGCTGCCGTAATCAGTATTTCAAAGACATACTTTGGGAACTGTTGAATCCAGGTGGACCTTCCGTAAGCAGTTGCGCCTTCAACTTTGTTTACCACGAACTTATCAAGAAAAACATTTTCTTTATTTGTCAGTCGTAGCTCTTGGAATAAGGAAATCACATCAGATGCATTTCGACGAGTTTGAATACTTGAATTAGAAATTGATTGACCAAGTCGAACTGACCTTAATGCAAGTATCAAGTTTAGCAGAATGACAAGCATTGAAGCGAACAAAATCAAAATTAGAGTCCAAGTGAAATTTACAGTAAGTAAAAAAATCACAATTAGTAAAGTCAAAGTTAATTCTGAAAAAAGATTTGCGGTCTGACCAAGAACTCCTACTATAGAAGCGTTTGGCCCATCAGTAACCACATAAATGAGTTTTTGCAAGTCCTGTTTTTGGAGCCAATAATATTTGACATTCTGGATCTTTCGTAATAAGTCTGCTGACACTCTAGCCTGCTGTATACCTAAAAAAATGAAAATTCTTCGCGATATGAGGAGACTGAAATAAGTACGGCATATGAAAATTACTAGAGCGGCAATTATCCCTAATAAGAGAGTTTGGTTTGATGCTTCAAAATTGAGACCGGCGATTTCAATACGGTTAAGAGTTATGCCTGGCTGTGAAGAATTACTTGCTCGAAACTGAGGGATTAATGAAACAATTGACCCCAAAACAAAAATTGCCACTAAGTCTAGGGTGTTAATTATAAGAACGCTCAAAAGAACCCATATGTAACGGGTTCTAGCTGTCTTTGGAAGAAGCAAGAATGATCGATATATAGACTTAAGCATCTGCCATCTTCATCTGATTCGCCCCTGATTATTGAACCTTTTACCAATCATATCCCTATATTGAGTCCCAACCGACATTATGTGCGAACGACAATTAGCTCCTTTGACTAATTAGTTTACTCAAGTCTCGAGGATCAGATAGAGCCGCTTAGCGCTTTTGTAAAGCACTCCTCGGTTTCTTTGAGCATCCGAGAAACTGTAAATCTCTCTCTCACTGATTTTGCTCCATTCAAACCGAGTTCATTCATTAGCTCTCTATTATTATGGAGATGAAGAATAGCTAAAGCCAATTCGGAGCTACTCCTCTCTTGCACGATTATTCCTGTCACTCCATCTTCAATTTGCTCTCGCGCAGCTGCAATATCAGTTGCAATTAACGGTGCTCCCACTCCTTGAGCTTCTATCAGGAGCTGACTAAATGCGTCGACAAGAGAGGGGTGAACCACTAAATCTGCAGCAGCCAAGCAAGCTGGAATATCAGGATTATAACCGTCCAACCGAATGTAGTCTTCGAGCCCTAGTTCATGCAAAATGTCAGCTAGCCACTTACTATCGCCTGGTCCGACAAATACAAGTCTAATTTCAGGAATGAATGGTATTAATTCGCGGACTGCCTCTACAAGATATCTCTGCCCTTTGGTCTTAGAATATCTTGAAATGCAAATTAGATTGAAGGTTTCTCGTGAAAAACCAAGTTGTTTGCGCGCATATTGGATTTCTTCAAACGAAGGAGATAGCCTTTGAAAATCAAATCCTTGATTTATAACAAATATTTTCTTTTGGTGCACGCCCTCCACCTCAATGAGCCATTCTTGAGCAGCAATCGAAAACACCATTACGAAGTCCGCCATTTTTGCTGAGTATCTATCAATTATCTGATGAAACCTTGAACCATCTTCTACATGCTCGGTAATATGATGTCTTGTAAGAATAGTCGGCTTGCGCATTACTTTACCTATTAAATTGCCGAGAATTCCCGCACGAAATAGGTGACTTTGAATCAAGTCAGGTTTGAACTTAAAGGCTGCGTAAACTCCACCGACCAATTGTAGAATCAGACTCCGACTTTCTATGAATCTGTTATTAAGATTTTGGATCTGAAACTCTTCGATCCAGTTTGGTGGATTATCCTTTGAAAGCCACATAAACCCCAACTTGATTTCGGAATGCATTGCGCCCTTCGCAAAATCTTCAAAATAGCGACCCGCCATATGATGACTAGATACCATTAGAACTCGCATCTATTTATGCCCTTTCTTTTGGATCTTTTAGCATTGATTAACAATATCTGATAAACTTTTATTCGTTGGAATCTCGCGGAATTCTTGGAGGATTGATGCGTGTCTTACTCACAGGCGCTGGTGGTTTTGTTGGTCACCACACATTGGCGCACCTTCTGAAAACAACCGACTGGGATTTTATTGCAACGGACTCTTTCAGACATTTGGGAACTTCTGCTCGAATCCGTGCAGTTTTTGAAGAGTTACCCACGGAGCGTTCACGGGTGAGTGTCATCACGCACGACCTGACTACTCCTATTGATCACATTACAGCTTCTGAGTTAGGCGACATTGATGTTATTATTAATATGGCAAGTGAATCACATGTCGATCGTTCAATAGCAGAACCTCGTCCCTTTGTTGAGAACAATGTCTCCTTGGCTTTGACAATCTTGGAGTATGCACGAACTCTTCACAATTTAAAGACTTTTATACAGATTGGAACTGATGAGGTTTATGGTCCTGCTCCAGCGGGAGAAAACCATCCTGAATGGAGTCCACAGATTCCTTCAAATCCATATTCGGCCAGCAAATGCGCGCAGGAAGCTCTAGCTATTTCCTATTGGCGCACATTCAACATCCCCGTGATTCTCACAAATACAATGAACATCATCGGCGAGAGACAAGATGTTGAAAAGTTTGTCCCTCGGGTTCTTCACCACCTGGGCAATTCCAAGCCTGTATCGGTACATGCTAGTCAGACTAAGACCGGGTGGAAGGCTGGGAGCCGGTTTTATCTTCATGCACGAAACCAAGCAGATGCACTTCGCTTCCTGATCGAGAAGTTCAAGTCAACACCCCACAGATATACCGACGGTCTTGAGAAACCAGAAAGATTCAACGTCCGGGGAGAGCGAGAGGTTTTAAATGATGAAATGGTTCTATTAATTGCGAAGTTACTCGGCATAACTAAGTCAAGTGAAGAACTAATAGAATATATTAGCGTTGAAGGAATACGTCCAGGCCATGATCTTCGTTATGCCCTTGATGGAAGCAAGTTGACTAATCTTGGATGGAATCCACCTGTCCCTTTTGAAGAATCGCTGGAGCGTACAGTCAATTGGACAATTAAAAACCCCTTGTGGATTACCTAACGCCTTTTCAAGCGATATTTTAACAGCAGCATAGTGGTCAAGAACCAAATTTTCAATCGCGCGCATTTCGAACTTGTAACTCGGTCATCGATTAGCATTTTACTGACACAGCGCTTGGTGTCGCTGGTAAAGGAATCTGAATAAGTACTCATGTTTTTGGAATGTTGCCTATAGAAGGTTAATTGATTCTCCAAAATTGCGACTTTCCCGTAATCACAATAACGGCGAAAAAAATCCCAATCTGCGCTAATGGAAAGTTTTGGGTCCAGAATTCCGGATTGTGCCAGTATTTTTTTTCTAAAAAGCGCGTTACTTGCTCCAAGAGTGATAATAGCTTTAGCGGGATATCGCCTAAAATGTGATGAACAGTCCCCTTCATAATCAGGTTTTATAGTACCAATAATCTGTACCCCGTCAGACGCTACCAAAGTTACACCTGTGTAGACAAGATCAACACTAGAATTTGAAAGACTATTTACTTGCTTGTTGATTTTCGACGAATCCCAAAAATCATCCGCATCTAAAAAAGCTATAAACTCTCCCTTTGACTCGAATAATCCAATGTTTCGCGCAATCGACACACCCTGATTTCTTTGTTGCAGAATCTTGATGGGATTAGTCAAACTTTGCAAATACTCAAGTGAACCATCTGTTGATCCATCGTCCACGACGATTACCTCAATATTTGGATAATCTTGATTAAACACACTCTCCAGGCATTTATCGATATATCTAAGATAATTGTAACTGGGGATGATAACGCTTACTAGAGGAAATTTGTTTGTCACTTAACCGCGCCTGCAATTTTGTGAATAAATCTCTTTCCCATTCTTAAGATTGGGCGAGGAACCCGGCTAAATGCTTTAAACCAAAGTGGGGTCTTTCGGTACCTCATTGCAGAATTCCAAGCTTCAGGGTGCACTAGCGAGAGAGGAATAGTCGCTTCCTTTGTTGTGACTTTTTCAAAGACTAGAAGATTCTGGCGATAACAAGAAGCGATATTTGAATTGTTCCAAATCAAAAGTCGTGGATCCCATTCGAGACTAAATCCCTTTTCGGCAAAAAGTAAGGCCCAAAACTCTGGCCATTGTTCATTGACATGGTGATTGCCTCCTTGATGTGGAATTGCCGCAGAAAATACGACCCTTGGACTGAGAGAAGTCAGAGTCGACACAAGTGTTCGGGCAGATGAATAATCCAAATGTTCAGCAACTTCCAAACATAAGCACAGATCATAAGTTCTTGAAGTACGCAATTCTTTGGAAATGTCAACATAAACATACTTATCTTTTTGTAAGAGTGTCTTTACCTTGCGCATCCATTCACCTTCATAACCCAATACATCACTGACACCGTTATGTAGGAATTCTCTTGCAAAAGCGCCGGTTCCACAGCCTACGTCCACAACAGAAAATGGCTGATACCTGTTAATCAAGATGGGAATAATTTCCTTCGCAGACATAATTGAAGCAATCTCCATGTCTACGTAAAATTCATTACCATACTTTCCCATTGATTCCACCTTTCGTCAAAGTACCTTATCATCTAGATTCTATTTTTCTATTACTCAGATAATAGAAATATCACCTTAGCACTCCAATTAAATCTTTATAATCAATTTATGTGCATGTCTAAACTTTACTCGCAGATTGGGCAATGGGTTAACAAACAACTCATGGGCGACAGAAGAAAATTCGAGTCTCGGTAACAGGCATGTTTGGCTTCAAAGTCTCAATCTTAGAGGACTAAGAAACTCCTCTAAGCTAGTTTCAGTCAGGGAGTGCAGGAGTACATTCTGCATCAACATCAGTTGGATGGGTCTTTAAGCTATGGCTCCGTAATGCCACAAGAAAAATCACAGTTATAGATGTTTGGGAGATTTCTGATGCAGTTGAAAGGGTTTCTGATGGTAGTTAATCTTATATCCATACAGGAAAGCAGGACAAGGGTCTGTGTCGGCCCACTCTAAAATTAGGCGTTAAGAGCACATCTTTTAAGAACCAAATTAGAAACTAGATTCTAATCGAGCCAAGTCCTAGCCCAGAGCTCCAACATCAACATAGGCCAGAGTAAATTGTCTTTGTCTTCACCGGACATATGAATTTCAATAATCTTCTTTACCTCTAAGGGATTTAACCAGCCACGCTGCCTTGCAGTTGGGTCAGTGAGAGTGTCGACAACCAATTCCTTCATTCCGGTGCGCAGCCAATCGGCGCGGGGAATTCCAAAACCCATTTTGGGACGATCTATCAAGTTAGCTGGGACCAATGAACGAGCTATGTCCTTGAGGATGTGTTTGGTTTCAAAACCTTTGAGTTTGTATTTGCGAGGAAGTGAAATCCCCCACTCAACAACGTTGACATCTAACATCGGGGATCTGAGTTCAAGGCCACTTGCCATAGTTGCGATATCTGCTTTTACTAGCAAATCTCCCGGTAGATATGCATCAAAGTCTGATCGAATCATGCGATCAAATGATGATATCTCCCCAAGTTTAAATTGAGACTTATAAGCAATTTCGGCGGTTTTGGTTTGGAAATCTGGGTTTAGTAAAGTCAATAACTCATGTGGTTGGGTCAAAGACAAAATCGAACTGTATCTATCGGCCAGCGAAGGTTTTGAGAATAATTGCGAACCAACCCGATTAATTCTTCTAGTGTTGCCATACGATTGTTTGCCCGCAAGATTTAAACCCAAGCGGGCGAGAGCTAGGAATTGATTCAGTTTTTGCATGACCGGGGTCGCTAGATAGCGGTCATAACCACCAAAGACTTCATCGCCACCATCGCCACCAAGGGCGACTATTAAGTTTTCACGTGCGAATTTAGCGAGTAAATAGGTTGGAACTATTGAGGAATCGGCAAAGGGTTGATCTAAAACGTGTGCAATTTTTTCGACAATCAGAGCCGGATCTGGACTCAATATCTCTTCGTGGTGGTTAGTACCTAAAAAATTAGCAACTTGTTTGGCGTGGTGGGCCTCGTTGAACAGTGCGTTATAAAAACCAATTGAATACGTCTGTACTTTTTCACTCATTAGTTTGGCCATGTAGGCCGTGACCACGGTTGAGTCGTAACCACCGCTTAAGAATGATCCGATTGGGCGCTCAGAGACCAGGCGACGCGACACCGCGGCTTCAATTAAATTCTTGGTTGTTTCTAGCGCCTCTTGGTAGGAAATTTTGACTTTCGTATCGAAGTCTGGAACCCAATAGGTAGAGGTGGTTGTCTTACCATCTCGCCAGGTTAGTAATGATGCTGGAAGCAGTTGGCTAATCTCATTAAAGGCAGAGTTTGGGGCATTGATATAGCCATA
>Ga0169931_10004111_pt1 | contig 22771 bp, 20 predicted proteins | sample Kivu_15m_20L_FD_129675 | JGI IMG/M metagenome (GOLD analysis project Ga0169931, IMG submission 129675) | Freshwater microbial communities from Lake Kivu, Western Province, Rwanda to study Microbial Dark Matter (Phase II) - Kivu_15m_20L... | ecosystem: Environmental > Aquatic > Freshwater > Lake...
TCAAGTATGAATGGCTTGATGTCAGGGCTTATCAAGGCTGGGCTTACTTAGTTAAGCATGTAGAAGAAGTGCTAAGAGAATTTGGAGATAAATATGTAATTAATTTTGTCTAACTACTTACTTCTGCCTAAAAAAGGGCCAAGCAGTGCTATCTTTTGAGAATTTAGAGATTCTAAGGCTATGATTTCTTCTAAAGTATTATCAATAGACTTGGATAAGTGTGCCAATACTTCATTTATGTCACTATTGTCGTCAACTAAATTTCCACAAAGCATTCTTGCTAATGACGACTGTTCTAAAATAGGCTCGTCAGCGCTCATTTCTAGCATGCTCACTTTGCCTCAGTCAGGCTCTGATTACGTCTAAACTTCTGGGTGAGCCTATTTTATCCCCTTCAACGCTCGGCAACAAGCGTTAGGCTTTTCTTGCCAACATAATTAGGCAATTTCTGCTGGCTGTCTTGCCTAACCCTAACCTTGCTCATTTTCAGTAATCATTCCTAGATAAAGCCACACAAACTCCTTGGCGGCCAAGGGGTTCAGCATTTTAAGCGCCTGGGTAATCTGGGCAATATTTTCAGCGCTGGGGTCAAGCCCGTGGTACCAGCGCCCCACATTGGCGCGACTAATGCCCATTGTCACCGCCAGTTTGTTCTGGCTAATGCTGTAGGTGTCTAACACCTGCTTCAGTGCGTCGCTTGCCCTTCCCATGCCCTAATCCTGTCAGAGACGCACAAGAAGGTAAATGTCACACTTGTGGATACATTGCACCTGTGATAGCGTCACACTTGTGACTACATTGACTTTGTTTTCCCATGCCTGAAGAATTCATCCCCAACGCCGAAATCTACACCGCCCCACCCTCCGCCAAGCCCCCTGGCGCTGAGCCAGTCGAAACGCGCGAACCCATCCTGATTACCATCATCGGCCCCGCCATCGGCCTCGACCTGGTGATCAAAATCCTCCATCGCCTCGGCTTTGCCGAAGCCCGCGCCTGGAGCAAACCCCAGGTAGACCCCAACACTGGTAGACCCATGCGCGTACTCACCAAATGGCTGCGGTACTGATTCAGAGTTGTGGCTTTTTCTACCCAGGCAGCAGGCGCATGCGCACTCGATCTATCTCGACGACGCTAAAGTGCCCCGCCCAATCAGAACGCGAGGCGATCGCCTGGGCAACCACCCTGGCCACTTGCTGAGCAGATGTCATTCTGAAGCGAAACAAGACAATGCCGATAGTTGCCGGAAGGCCAGAGCGAAAGGCCAATTCACCAAAATCTGTGTCAAAGGTTAGCAGAATGCGTTCCTCGGCCTGAGCCAAAGCCAAAACGTGGGGGTCAGAACTGCCAGGGGCGTCTGCACGAATCCAGCGGATATCATGTCCTTGAAGTCGGAGCGCTTCAACCGCATCCCCAGGGAAATTTTCATTAGCCAAAAACCGCACAGCTAGACCGCCAGAGGGTAAACGCGCTCCGCTTTGAGAAGTTTGCTGGCATAGCGAAGACAGGCCTGGATATCTTCACTCGTAATACCAGGATAGTTACGTAAAACCTCTGACTCAGGCCACCCCTCGGCTAGAAGGTCAATGATGAACTCAACGGCCAAGCGAGTACCTCGGATAGTAGGCTTGCCAACCAAGATATTAGGATCAATAACAATGCGCTCTTGCCAGTTCATAGAACCTTAGATAGGATACAACTCACCCATTTCTAGCCTAATTTTAGCTTGGCGTCCTGAACCTAAGAGCCGATCGCATCTCCTAGCCGCTCAGCAATCCACCAGATTAGGAAATCAATATCTATGATACTGAAGCCCTATGCCCTACGTTGACGCCGAAGGGGGCTTGGGCCACCCAAGCGGTGGCTGACCCACAATATCCATCCGGAACTGCCTGACTCATTTGGGTATATTGGATACAAGTAACAACACCCATTACCGGTTCTGGCGAGACCCTATGGCACGCAAACAGACGGATCCCCAGGCCCTTCACCTTCGCCCCATTCGTCGGCAACAGCTTCAAACGAGCTTGGCCATGGCGGCTATGCTGGCCACCCTGGTATCCGCATGCGGCGGAAATCAGTCGTCCAGCCAGACTGCCGACGACCAGATTCCGGCTGTTTTTTACGAAACGACCGAGCAGTGCGAAGCCGACGTGGCCAAGCAGCAGCAAGAATACGCGGTCTTGCTCAAGGCGCAGCAGCAGGGCCAGTTGACCGAGCCCCCCACGGCCCCGATCATGAAGGTAGAAGACTGCGCCCCACAAATGCTCGCCGCCAGGCAAGAGCACGATCGCACCGCCCCCGTCTACTCCACCCTGGAAGACTGCCAGGCTGACGGGGTACAGTGTGAACCCACTCCAGCCAATGAACAGACGGCGGGCTACCGTCCTGCCTATGGCGGCACCTTTCTCTACCCCTACGGCATCCCTAGCTTTGTCTTCCTTAATTTTGGCGGCGCAAATCGGAGCGTTTATCAGCCCTACACCGTTTTTCGAGGTAATACACCGGGCGAGGTGGTTACCCCCTACGGGCAAACCGTTACCAAGACCCAACCGGGGCAGGTGACGGTGCCCCGATCCACCAGCCAGGTTGCTCCGCCTCGTCCCACCGGCACCGCCGCCCGAGGCACCATTACAGGGCGCAGTAGCCAGGGCTTTGGGTCAACCTACAAAGGCACCGGCAGCGGTGGAAAATAGGCACCTATGAGACCCTTCAAAGTAGCTCGTCGTCGCAACTGGCAGCGCCACATCCAAGAAAACGCCTACCAGACCGATGTCTTGAGCGATCCCCAGCAAAAATATTGGATTGAAGCGCTGCCCCAGCCGTTTGCGATTCAGTTCGACACCCAGGAAGAAACGGCGATCGCAACGGCCACTGAGCAGCTCTGGCAGATGTGTGTGGAGTTTCTGGACTGGTTCTTCACCGATCATCACCCTGGGGATGTCGATCAGCGCCTGGCTCAGCTCAAAATTCGCCCGGAGTATTGGCCAGCGATTAAAGCGAGCTGGGATCGCACCGACCCGGTCGAAGACCTATCGCTCTGCACCCGATTTGATCTGGTGGTGACGGAAGACGGCCAAATTAAATTGATCGAAATCAACGGTGAGACACCCCTGCTCGGGGCCGAAACCATTTATCAGTGGAACTGGTTGGTGGACTACCAGCGCAATTATCAGTCTAGTCAATTTCCCCTGCCCAGGGACGCCAGCCAGTTCAACGAATTTTGGGACAGGCTGGCCGGTCAATGGCGGCGCATTGCTGAAACCTATGACCTGAAGCAAACCGGTATTTCCTTCCTGGTGGATGAAAATCTGGAGGAGGATCTGGAGATGGCGATGCAGCTGATCCAAATTCTCCAAGATGAGGTCGATAGCGACATCTACACCCAGATTGTCTACCTGCGCGGGCTCAAAGATGAGCAGGGCCATGAGATCCAGCGGGGGCTAGGCCTCGATGAGGAGGGCTACTTTGTCGATCACGTCAACGATCGCATTCCGGTACTTTGGAAGATATATGACTGGTCCGATCTTCAGAACGACATGGCCAATACCGGGTCTACCCAAACCCTGGCCCGTCGCCTAGAGGTGGGCGATGGCAAAATTCTCGAACCTCTGTGGAAGCAGGTGCTCTCCAACAAGGGGGCCATGGCCATGATGTGGGAGCAGTTTAAAACCTCTGACTACCGGCCCTATTTATTAGAAACCTACTTTGATCATGACACCTCCCCCGATGCCACAAAACTGATCCTGGGCATGCATATTAAAAAGCCCATGCTAGGGCTAGAAGGGGTTGGCACCTCCATTGAAACCGGCTTGGGTGAGCTCGAAAAACGCGACACCTTTGGCTATGGCTCAGAAGGATTTATCATTCAGGACTACATTGATCTACCTGAAGCCTTTAATTATTACTATATGGTCGGCAGCTGGGTCATTGACGGTGAGGCAGCTGGCATCATTATCCGAGGCGATACCTCGCGAATCACCGGACGCCACTGCCTGATCATTCCCCATATTGTCTCTGATGATGGCCTCTTTATCGCCGGTATGGGTTAATGGTGGGCAATCCTAAATTAAGGCAAAACTGTTGGGTTCTAGATGATGTGCTTCCCCTCGATCACCGCATTCCAGAGCGATATTTAGCGGCGGCCCCTGAGGGCGTGGTTCAAAATTTTTGTAACCTACTGAGCCGAGACGTCTACTCTGAAGGCGATGCTCAGTCTCTCTATGACTACGTCATGGCTCGCCAAGGCAAGATGTCCGCGCCCTTCCTCACGATGCTAGAGCTGTGGCTCGCCGATGAGCTGAAGCATTATGAGGCCCTGCGGCGCACCTATCACAGCCTAGCGGGGGTAGATTTTGCTGATATGGATCGGCACTTTGCGGCCCGTTACCATGAATTTGAGCCGCTTCAATTGGCCCTAGAGGATGAATTTACGCTGCTGGTTACCTTGATGTTCGATGAGATTGGTTCGGTCTATTCCTACCGTCGCGATTTAAAGGAATATTATCGACATTTTGGCCAAAACATCGAGCGGATCGGGCATCACCTGGTCAAGGATGAAGGGATGCACTTTAACAATGCTGCCGAGGTGTTGTTGGCCTGTCATCGCCATCGATTCAGCGAGGTGAAGGGCTTTCTAGAGAAAATTTCTCGGTTAGAGAGCAGCTTGAAAACCTATTACAAGACTTTTTTTCTAGACCATGCCCAAGAGCAGCATCGGTTTCCCCAGCCCTTTAACCAGGTGATCAGTCGGGTGATTTTGGCTCGGTTGGGTCTGGGCCAGCGACCCAGCGCGGCAGAGCTCAAACACCTGTGGCAATGGGTGCCCGAGGGGTATAGCTTGGTGCCGATTAGCTCTGATCGTCCAGCAGGCTGAGCTGACGAAGGTTGGGATCCGTGGCCGGGGCTTTGGGCCGGCGGCGGCCCTTCGACGGCAAGATATTGACATGGGCCACAAACCAGGTGCGTAGGGCCTGGGCTTCCTCCAGGCCAAGGGTCTCTAGGGCCAGGGGCGGCGGAAACAGCGTTGCGGTTGGGGCAGCGGCCCAGGCCACGTCGCCGCCGTGGATCTCGGTACCAAAGGGGGTGAGGTCGTCGGGCAGGGTAGCCAAAAAAGGCCGCAGGTTGCTGGCGTTGAGAAATGGGCGGCGCTGGGCCTCGAGCTGTTTGACCCGGCGCTGGCGGGCGGCCTTGTAGTTGAGAATGGGGGCTGGGTAGCCCGACAGGGTGGGCGGGTGGCCCAGGGACTGGGGGGGCACATCGGCCAGCTCTGGTACCCAGCGTTTAATGAACGCGCCCTCGGGGTCGCAGCGGTCGACGGCCATCTGGCCAGGGTTGTAGATGCGGGTCCAGGTTTTGTCGATGCAGTGGGTGACGCCCGCCTGCATGGCCCATTGATAGTGGTCGATGGGGCAGTCGCCGTCGATCAGGTGGCGCATAAAGTGCAGCGCCCCGTAGCGCCAGTCGAGGCCGCCCAGGTTGCTGAGAAAGCTGGCGTAGATGGCGCGGGTGCGAAAGTTGAGGGCCAGGTAGCCCCCGGTGGCCAGCAGGCAGCGGGCGGCGGCATCCACGATGGGGTAGCCGGTGTGGCCGGTTTGCCAGGCCTGGTAGAGGTCGGGGTCGAAGGCCCAGCCGTCGTCGTCGAAGACTGGGTAGAGCGATCGCAGCTCGAGCTGGGGCAAATAGCGAAACCGCTGGGTAAATCCGCTGCCCCAGCGCAGGCGCGAGATCAGCTGCTGGTGGCTGCGGCGCAGGCGGTGATCGCCGTGGTCTGGGGCGCTGCGAATGGTCTGGACACACTCGCGCACCGAGATGACGCCAAATTTAATATGGGGGCTCAGGCCCGTGGTGGCCTCGGCGCTGGGGTAGGAGAGCTGCCAGTAGTAGCGATCGGCCTTGTCGGTCAAAAAGTCTGTGAGCAGGGTGCGGGCGGCGGCGGTACTGGCTGGGGGAATGGGCTTGCCGTCGGCCTGGTGGCCCAGGGCGGCTAGGGTGGGCAGCGGGTCGCTGGGGATCTCGGGAGGCACCGACACCTGCTGGGGGGTGGGCACCAGGGGCTGGCCCATCTCTCGGTGCCACAGTTCCCGGTACTGGGGGTAGGCCATGGCGGTATCGACGCTGGCGGGGGGCTCAAACCAGCGCATTTTCATGCCCCGTTGGGCCAGGGCGGCGTTGAGGCGGGCATCGCGCACCCGGCCATAGATGCGTTCCACATCGGTGTAGGCGTAGATGCCGTCGGCCTGGGTGGTTTGCACCAGATCGGGCAGCACCTGGACAGGGTCGCCCGATCGCACAATCAGTCGCCCACCCAGGGCCCGTAGGTCGGCCTCCAGGGCGTTCAGCGCCGCCAGCAAAAAAGCGACCCGGGCCGACCCGGTTTCGGGGTGGTGCACCAGGGCGCGATCGAACACAAACACCGGCACCACGAGCCCCCGCGTGGCCGCCCGCCGCAGCGGCTCATGGTCAGCGACCCGCAGATCACGGCGAAACCAAACCAGGGTTCTGTTCATAGGGGTGTGAAGAATGGCCACGGATGACCGGGAAAAAGCTTCCCAGGAGCGGCCTTTTCAAACCGTAACAAAAAAACAACGACCTGGCCCTAGACGAATAGTATTTTTGTACTATACTGAAAATTCCAAGGGTAAAGACCCCCTGGCCGCCCTTGCCTCCGTTAGACAGTACAGGTCGACGCTCAGGTTAACGCTATGGATCACCGCTCTCCCTATTCCGTCTCGTCCCACTACCGCCCGGCCCCCCCGCCGGGCCACCCCCCGGCCCCGGCTGGAGCTCCCCTCCCCTACGGGGGCTACCCTGCCGTAGGCGTGACCGAGGCCATGGCCCCCGCCTCGCCCCAGTCGCGCCAGGTACTGGTGGTCGGCGGGTCAATGCTGGCCCTGGCCGCCCTGGTGATTACGCCTCGGTTAAACCAGAGCCAGGTCCAGGAGGTCGAGCCCTTTACCTGTATGCGGCAGGAGCAGCCCAAGGCGTTGGTGTCTCGCGACCAGATCAAAACGCTGCTCGCTACCGAGCTACAAACGCCCAAGGCCACGGTGCAAGGGTTTCTCAAGCCGCCCTACTGCGTGCTGTCGCCGGGGAAAACCGAGGCGGGCTTACCGGCCGATCGCGAGGCCTACCCCCTGGAGTTTGATCCCCAAACCTGGCTGGTGGTGCTCTACGAGGGCGATCGCTACGCCGGATACGACTTTCGCTTTCGCTGAGGCCAAGTCAGCCGAGTATTCCGGCCCAGTCCCCTAGGCCAGCGGCAGGCCATGGTTCTTCTCTAGAGTTCTTTGCTAAAGTGGCAGGGCAAATCGGCCCCGCCCCTGGTTATACCATGCTGCTGCCCAACAAGCTGCTCCAAAAGAAACCTCCACTGCCATTGATTCTCGGTGCTGCTCTGCTGTTTATCGGCGGTAGCGCCCTTACCTTTTGGGCCATGACCCGTCGCGGTCACCTGGCTAAGACCCTGCCGGTGGGGGCCAACGCGGTGCCTGCCGATGCCTTGGTGGTGCTGGCCCTGAGCAGCGATGAGGCCCAGTGGCGACGCCTGCGGCAGTTTGGCACTAAGGCCACCCAGGCCCAGTTTGATCAGACCTTGGTGCAGTGGCGCGATCGCCTGCTCACGGATCAAGACCTCGACTTTGCCCGCGACATTCAGCCCTGGGTTGGCCCTGAGATTACCCTGGCGGTGTTGCCCGTCGAGGGGCCTCCTAGCGATCTACCCCTCTCCTGGCCGGCCCCAGAGCTCGCCTTGACCTCAAACCTGGTGGTCGTGGTGCCCATTGCCGATGCCGCCAAGGCCCAAAGCAGCCTGGGCGAACGCTTAGAGGATTCTAACCGGGCCGAAGACGCCCCCTACCGGGGCATCGCGCTCCAGCAGATCGATCGGGATGGGGAGACTCCCCTCTATGCCGCTGTCCTCAATGCCCAAACGGCGGTGATGAGCCCGCAGCTGGCGCTCTTGAAGCGATCGATCGATGCCTACCGGGGCGACGACTCCCTGGTCGATAACCCTGAGGTGGGCAAAGCCTTTGGGCAAATTACCGAAGATCGTCCCCTGGCGCGCTTCTACGTGGATGTGCCTGCCCTGGCCCAAACCCTGGCCCAAACCGCCGACCCCCCCATTGCGGCCGACCGGATGCAGGCCTTTCAGATCCCGCGTGGGCTGGCGGGGGCGATCGCCCTGCGCAATCGGGGCGTAGCCCTCCAGGGGATGAGCTGGCTAGAGCCCGGCCCCCAGACCTTTGCCCTGGGCAACAGTGCCGACCAGATGCCCCAACGGTTGCCCACGGGCACCCTGGTGGCGCTTTCCGGGGGTGACTTTCAGCAGTTTTGGCAAGACTTTAAAGCTGGGGAGCAGCTTTCGGCCCTATTTCCGCTACGGGCTGAGGATCTCGACCTGGGTCTGCAAACCGCCACCGGCCTCAGCCTGGACGAAAATCTGCTGCCCTGGATGGCCGGCGAGTTTGCCCTGGGGGTGCTAACTCCCCCCAAGCCGCCGGGGGACGCGGCGGCTCCGCCCCTGCCTAACCCGGCCCTGGTGCTGATGGTCAAGACCAACAACCGCGAGGCGGCTACCGCCACCTTTGAGCAACTGGATGCGGTGATGGAGAACCGCTACCGGTTTGCGGTGGATGCCGTGGATATCGGCGGCATTCCGGTCACCCGCTGGACGGCCCCCTTCGACTCGCTGGTGATGGCCTACGGCTGGTTAGAGGGCGATATTGCCTTCTTTACCGTCGGGGAAGGCATCGCTGAGCTGATCGCCCCCTCTCCTGGCCGCAGCCTGGGAGAAAATGCGCTGTTTCAGACCACCACCGGGGAAGCACCGCGCCCCAACAATGGCCATTTCTTTGCCAATCTAGAGGCCTTGGTCACGGTGCAAAATAGCCTGCTGCTGCCGCCGCTGCCCCAGGAGGGATTGCTGAGCTCTGAGGCGATCGAGGCGCTGGGGGTAACCGCCACGGTGCTCAGCGATCGTCAGGTGCGCTACGACATTACCGTCGCCCTCAAGCGGGGCGATCGCCCTGGCCCGTTGCTCACCCCCAATGCCGCGCCCAATGGCGCACCCAATGGGGCCCCGGCTACACCACCCGCCACCCAGGCCCCAGCGAAGACCCCGACAGCGTCCCCGGCCGCGCCCCCGGCCGCGCCAGCGCCGGAGCCTCAGCCCGAGGTCGTGCCACCGCCGGGTCAGTGACCCACGCCGCTTGCGAGACCCATCAGCCCTGGCGAGCGGTTCAGTTGTCGGCCTGGGTCGCCGCCTGGGCCACAAAACTCGGTAGGATAGAAAACATCTATCCCCAACGAAACCTATGGACTTGATTGCGCTCCAGGGCTGGCTCGACAACGCTTCCTTTGCCGTGCTCTTTGCCGCCATGCTGCTCTACTGGTGTGGCATCGCCTTTCCCAAGGCCATCCTGCTGCCCGCCCTGGGCACCGCGGCCATGGCGGTGGGCAACCTCACCATGGCCGCTCTGCTGGTGGCCCGCTGGGTCGAGGGGGGCTACTTCCCCATGAGCAACCTCTACGAGTCGCTGTTTGCCCTGGCCTGGGGCATTACCACCATGCACTTGGTCGCAGAGCGCATGAGCCGCAGTGCTCTGGTGGGTGCGGTGACGGCCCCCATTGCCATGGCCATTACCGCCTTTGCTACCCTGTCACTACCCGGCACTATGCAGGGTTCAGAGCCCCTGGTGCCCGCACTCAAATCCAACTGGTTAATGATGCATGTCAGCGTCATGCTGCTCAGCTATGCGGCGTTGCTGGTGGGGTCGCTGCTGGCGATCGCCTTTTTGATCGTCACCCAGGGCCAGGCTGTAGAGCTCAAGGGCAGTTCCGTCGGTACCGGTGGCTTTCGCAATGTTAAGCTGCTCCGGGCTGGCGATCGCGACACCCCGGCCCCAGCGGCGGCCCAGGGCTTGGCCATGGCCACCGGGGGCACGGCAGTGCTCGAAAAACCCGCCGCTGTCAAGCTCTCGCCCCAGCGCCTCACCCTGGCCGACACCCTCGACAACATCAGCTACCGCATGATTGGCCTGGGCTTTCCCCTGCTCACCATTGGCATTATTGCCGGAGCCGTGTGGGCCAACGAGGCCTGGGGCTCCTACTGGAGTTGGGATCCCAAAGAAACCTGGGCGCTGATTACCTGGCTGGTGTTTGCCGCCTACCTCCACGCCCGCATTACCAAGGGCTGGCAGGGTCGCCGCCCGGCCCTGCTGGCGGCCACCGGGTTTGTGGTGGTGTGGGTGTGCTATCTGGGGGTGAATATTTTGGGCAAGGGGCTCCACAGCTACGGCTGGTTTTTCTAGCTCGGCCAGTTAGCTCAGTAGGGCCAGGTCGTAGTCAACCATCTCAGCCACGATCGCCTCAAAGGGCTTTTTGGCCTGCCACCCCAGGGTTCGGTGAATCTTTGACGCATCGCCCCGCAGCGGCACCGCCTCGGCTTCGCGATAAAAACGCGGGTCAACCTCCACGTACTGCCGGTAGTCTAGCCCCAGGTGGCTAAAGGCGCAGTCTACAAACTCTGCCACCACATGGTTCGTGCCCGAAGCGATCACGTAGTCGTCGGGGACGTCGTGCTGCAAAATTTGCCAGATCGCCTCCACGTAGTCGGGGGCATAGCCCCAGTCTCGCAGGGCGGCCAGGTTACCCAGATAGAGCCTGTCGGCCAGGCCCATTTTGATCCGGGCCGCCTGGGCCGTAATTTTGCGGGTCACAAACTTAAAGTCGCGGCGGGGTGACTCGTGGTTGTACAAAATGCCGGTGCAGGCAAACAGACCGTACTGGATGCGGTAGTTGCGCACCAGGTGGTGGCTGGCCAGTTTAGAAATGCCGTAGATCGAGCGGGGGTTAAAGGGGGTGGCCTCGGTTTGGGGGGCCACCTCAACGGTGCCAAACATCTCGCTCGACCCGGCAAAGAAAAAGCGGCAATGGGGCACCGCTTCCTTGAGCGAGGCCAGCAAAAAGTGGGTGCCGCTAAAGTTGGTGGTCAAGATCGAAGACTCTTCCTCAAAGGAATAGCTGACGAAGCTGGAGGCCGCCATGTGGTAGCACTCGTCGGGCTGTACCTTGGCGATTAGCTTATAGAGCGATAGCTCGTTCTCCAGGGCCGCCGCGTGAAACGTAATCTGGTCCTTGAGCGCATCCAGTTTAGCGAGCTGTCGGGAGGCGTCTTCCAAGGAAGCCCGGCGCACTAGCCCGTGCACCTCGTAACCCTTAGCCAACAACAGCTCTGCCAGGTAAGAGCCATCCTGGCCAGATATTCCAGTAATTGGCGCACGTTTCACAGCGTTCATCTCAGGGTTTAATGGTCGTCGCGGGATCTGGGCTTCAGGGGGAATGTTGAACCTGGGGCAGGAGGCAGAATTCAGGAGCCAGGAGGCAGAATTCAGGAGTCAGGAGGCAGAATTCAGGAGCCAGAATTCAGGAGCCAGAATGAAGGAGATTCTCGGGAAAGAAGATATCTCCAGGTAGGGGCGCAGGGCCTGCGCCCTTAGGAAGAATCAGACTTCTGGGGCATTGTCGTTGCCAGAATTGTCCTAGGTTCTTATCAGCGGTGCATTGCTTCGTGTTGGCGTTAGCCTCGCCCTAGCGTTATGCACCGCTAAGGAAAACCCGAATTTCTACCCCAATTTTCAAATTGGACAGAGCACTAGGTTCCCTCCTGACTCCTGGCTCCTGGCTCCTCACTCCCGACTCCTGGCTCCTTAAAAACTAACCGCCTGTGATGAACTCTCGAAGGATATAGCCTCTGACACCATCCAGATGGTAAATCAAGTTCGGTACACTGTACCCCTACCCATGCCTATGCCATCCTCCCGGTTAACCCAGAGACATCGTCTGCCAAAGCTGCTGCTGGGGCTGCTGCTGGGGCTGCTGCTGACCCTCGCCGGGGGCTGGGCGGCTCCCCCGGCCCCCGCCCAGTTTTCGAACCCCTTTGCCGGTGGCAACAGCACCTTGCCTCCGGCGGGGGTGCAGCGCATTGGTCTACTCGAGGTCACCTCGGTCACCCTCGACGGTATGGCCCTGTTTGACATAGCCTCTCCGGCGGTGTTTAACCGCAACGAGTCTCGGGCAGAGGTGCCCGTGGAGGTGCGCGCTCGGCAGGTCGAAGCCAACCTCATCCAGGTGGTCGACCACGCCCTCGAGCTGATTATCGCCGATGAGCTGGTGGATAGCTCTTCCCTAGACGTGGCGATCGAAATCATTGGCGGCCAACCGGTGCTGGTGGCCGCCGGGGCCGGGCTGGAGGAATCTAGGGTGCTGCTCACGGTTACCGGCACCGATGCCCAGTACCATGGGCTCTCCGCTACGGTCTTGGCCGATCGCTGGCAGGATACCCTGCGCGACGCCCTCCAGCGGGCCATCCGCAGTCGCTTACCCGAGGCTCGTCAGCAACAAATTCGCAGAACGCTTTGGATCCTGTTGGCCAGCGTTTTGCTGACGCTGGCGCTGACCGGGTGCTGGCAGGTGCTGGGCTGGCGCAAAAGCGCCCTAGAGAAACGGCAAGCCGCCCAGGAGACCATGCTCCTTCCCCCCGCAGATGCCGAGGCAGAGTCCCTCGGGCAGCAGCTCCAGCAGCTTTTTAGCTACCAAGTGACCCTGGCTCAACGGCTCCAGATCGTCGCCTTTTTGCGCTGGCTGATGTTTTGGGGTATTGCCTTCGTGTGGGTCACCGGTACCGCCAGCGTGCTCTATCTTTTCCCCCAAACTCGGGGCTATGCGTTCAAGCTATTTTCCATTCCGGTGCTGCTGCTGGTGGCGTGGTTTGTCACGGGGTTACTCAACCGCCTCGCCAATATTGGTATTGAGCAAATCGCCCAGGCCTGGGGCAAAAATGAACTGGGCGATCTGGATGATATGCAGCAAAAATCAATGCGCATTTCGACCATTACCGGTGTGCTGAAGGGCCTGAAGACAGCCATTGTTTACTCCGTGGCGACTCTGCTGGTGCTGCAAACCCTCAAAATTGCCCCCGCATCCCTGCTGGCCTTTGGAGCCGTGGCCGCCCTGGCGATTTCCTTTGCGGCCCAGAACCTGGTCAAAGATCTGGTCAACGGATTTCTCATTTTGTTTGAAGACCAGTACGCCATTGGCGACCTGGTCACCACCGGCACCACCACCGGCATTGTCGAAAACCTCAACCTGCGCATTACCCAAATTCGGGGCGAAGATGGCCGCTTAGTCACCCTACCCAATAGCCTGATTGCCCAGGTCGATAACCTCAGCCGCACCTGGTCGCGGGCCAACCTCAAAATCGATGTCGCCTACGGCACCGACGTGGACCAGGCGCTGCGGGTGGTCCACGAGACGGCCAACACCATGGCCACGGACCCCGAGTGGCGCTATGCCATTCTCAACCCGGTGGAGATGCTGGGGGTAGAGGCCATGACCCATGCCGGACTCACCATTTTGATCTGGATTCGCACCCGGCCCCTCAAGCAGTTTTTGGTAGCCCGCGAATTTCGCCGCCGCCTGCGCCTTGCCTTTGACCAGGCTGGCATTGCCATTGGGGTACCCCAGCAGGTGTTTACCACCATGGGCGCTGGGGCAGACACGAACGGCCACGCCGAGGCAGCTCCTCAGCCCCCCATCGAAAGCGAAATCCGGTAGGGCCGTGCACAGCCCTACCGGATTTCGGGGGTATTGACAGAGATGCGGTGTCTTACTTCAGCTTTTGCTTGATAAAGGCCAGCACCTTGCCTAACTGACCCTTGAGCTGGGCTACCTCGCTCTGAAGCTGCTGCACCTGGGCCTGGAGCTGTTGAAACTCGGCGGCGCTGATGTCGCCCGTGGCGGCCACGGTTGAGGCCCCTCCCGCTGTGGTCATGGTGGTGCGCCGGGGCTTGCGGGCTTTGACCATGGCCGCTTTGATGGCTTCGATCAGCTCTTTTTGCTCGAAGGGCTTTTGAATAAACTCGAAGTACTCGAAGGGTTCGGTCATTTTTTCGGTGACTTCTTCCTTCCGGCCCGACATCAGCACCAGGGGGATGTTCTGAAGCTCGGGATTGGCCTGAATTTCTTGGAAGACCTCCCAGCCGCTCATGCGAGGCAGCAAAAAGTCGAGCATGATCAGGTTGGGGCGCTGACTGAGAATGGCATCCATGCCTTCTACGCCGTCTTGGGCCTCAATGATTTCGAAGTTGCCCTGGGGCAGCATGTCGCGCACACGCATGCGGATGACCCGGCTATCATCGATGACCAAAATCTTATGATTTGTCACTGTTGACTCCTCTTGCGGTGTCCAAGGGGTTGGTAGACGTGAAACCTAGTATAGTTCAGGTTTTTTCAGACGCTTTCTGGAAAGCCTAGGATTCGCCCATCAATTGAGTTTGCTCCCTGGCCTACCTCCGCGCACCGGGGCATCACAGCCTCAGCTACTGTAGGTTACGGTTTAGATTGTTCCCCTAGGGCCACCTTGACCTGACAAGTGGTGGCGAGATTCAGTGGCTAGCTTTAGAGCCCCGCAGCACGGATTCGCCTGAACTGGTCTGACCAGGGTTGTCTACGATCGCGATGGTGCCAAAGGCCGTGAGCTAGAATAAAAAGCTGGATCAATCCTCGGGATGGGGATGCGATCGCGGTGGATGGTCTTGTACTGGCGGTTTAGGCGCAGCATTTTAGCCATGGAAAGGATTGTAGTCGGTCTCTCTGGCGGCGTAGACAGTTCGGTGGCGGCGGCCACCCTGCACCAGCAGGGCTACGACGTGGTGGGCATTACCCTATGGCTGATGAAAGGCAAGGGTCAGTGCTGTTCCGAGGGCATGGTGGATGCCGCTAAGCTCTGCGAGGATCTGGGCATTCCCCACCACATTGTCGATAGCCGCGAGGTGTTTCAGCGGGAGATCGTCGATTATTTGGTCACGGGCTACGGCAGCGGCATGACCCCGCTGCCCTGCTCCCAGTGCAACCGAGCGGTGAAGTTTGGGCCGATGCTGGAGTACGCCAAAGCCGAATTGGGGTGCGATCGCATCGCCACCGGCCACTATGCCCGCATTACCCAAGATCCTGATACCGGGCGCTACGAGCTGCGCCGCGCCGTGGATCCGAGCAAAGACCAGTCCTACTTTCTCTACGACCTCACCCAAGAACTGTTGGCCGCCTGCGATTTCCCCCTGGGGCACCAGACCAAAACCGAAACCCGCCGCCTGGCCGCCGAGCTGGGCCTGCACACCGCCGAAAAGCCCGACAGCCAAGATCTCTGCCTGATTGAGCACCACGGCTCGATGCAGACCTTTTTAGACAAATACCTGGCTCCCAAACCCGGCGACATTGTCGATACCGAGGGCCGAATTTTGGGCCAGCACAGTGGCACTCACCACTACACCATTGGCCAGCGCAAGGGTTTGGGCATTGCCGCCGCCAACCCGCTCTACGTGGTGGGCTTTGACATAGCCCGTAACCAGGTGATCGTGGCCGATCGCAGCGATGCCCACTGGCCCGACTGCACCGTGCAGCGGGTAAACTGGGTGTCGATCGCCGCGCCCCAGGAGCCGATGGCGGTCTCGGTGCAGATTCGCTACCGCAGTGGGGCGGTGGGGGCCACCCTGGTGCCCCTGCCCGCTTGTGATGGTGCGGGCGCGGGCGACCGGGTTCGCATTGTCTTCGATCAGCCGCAGTTTGGCGTCACCCCCGGCCAGGCGGCGGTGTGGTACGACGGCGATCGGGTACTCGGCGGTGGCTTGATTGAATCGGCGGTGCCCGAGTTCTTGGCCCCCGCCAGCGCTGCTACCGTTCTGAGCCCCTGAGCATCCACCATGGCTGACATGATCAAAGACCAGCAACATCCCCAGTACAAAACCGATCGCCAGGTGGTGAGCCAGCTTTTAGCTGGCGAAGCCACCGACTATAACCTGGCCGAACTGGCTCGGTTGATCACCCGCTACGAGGGGTTCCCCGGTGCCCGCGACATTCAGGCTGACCTCAAAAAGGCTCTCAACCGCTGGCAGCTGAGCGAAGATGAGCTGTTTGAGAAGACCCGCGCCATTCACCAGCAGGGTGAGGTCTACAAAGGCCTGGGCCGAGGTCGTGAAGACTGGAGCTAGGAGAGCAGCCCCATGCCTTCCTCCACCGCAACCATGCTCGTCACGTTTGACGACTACGTAGCCTACAACGATGGCACTGAGAATCGCTATGAATTGGTGAATGGGGAGCTGGTTGTCATCACGTTGCCCACCTTGCGGCACATGCTGATTGCCAAGTTTATTGAGCAGTGCTTGGATGCAGAAATTGCCCGCCTAGGTCTGGGGTGGTTCTGTTTTCGAGCAGCCGGGGTGCGCACTGGGGTCCGAAAGTCGCGGCTGACGGATGTCTATGTGCTGACGCCAGACCAGGTGAGTAGCTTGATGAATCGAGCGGCCATCGCCCAGACCCCTCCCCTGCTCGCGGTAGAAGTGGTTAGCCCTGATTCTGTAACCCGCGACTATCGCTACAAGCGGACAGAATACGCGGCCCTAGAAATTCCTGAATACTGGATTGTGGATCCGCTGGAGTTGAAGGTGACGGTGCTGGTCTTCAACGAAGGGCTGTATGACGAAACCGTGTTTAGCGGGGATCAGCTCCTGGTGTCGTCTATGTTTCCAGATCTGACGCTAACGGTAGATCACATTCTGGCGGCGTGTGAGTTGCCCTAGAGTACCGGTACAGTAGGGCCAAAAACCCGGTTTCTTCGCCGCTGCGCTAACGGCATGATTGGCTTTTGGGTCGAGAAACCGGGTTTCTGTACCGACGTTCTAGGGTGCAGGCCCAGAAACCGGGTTTCTTTGCGGCGATCGCCAGCAAGTTTAGACGGGTCGCAGAAACCCGGTTTCTCTCCGCCGCGTTCCCCTACCGCCAGCGGTATACTAGCCAGCTATGAGTATCCCTAAACCTAACCGGGGCGCGATCGCAGCAGGCCACGCCCTCACTGCCGAGGCCGGAGCCGAGATGCTGCGCCAGGGGGGCAATGCCTTTGATGCGGCGATCGCAGCAGCCTTTACCGCCTGTGTCACCGAGAGCGCCCTCACCGCCCTGGGCGGGGGCGGTTTTTTGCTGGCCCATACCGCCCAGGGGGAGAACCGCCTGTTCGACTTTTTTTGCCAGACGCCGCGATCTAAGGCGATCGGTGGGGCGATCGGGCGGGCGGGCGGGCAGGCAGGCGGGAGATCGCCGGACTTTTACCCCATCCACGCCAACTTTGGCGACACGGTGCAGGAGTTCCACATTGGGCTGGGGGCCATGGCGGTGCCGGGGGCGATCGCCGGGCTACTCCAGGTTCACCAAAAACTTGGTCGCCTCCCCCTAGCCCAGGTGGTGGCCCCGGCCCAGCACTGGGCCACCCAGGGCACTGAGGTCGAACCCTTTCGGGCCTACTGCTTTCAAATTTTGGCCCCCATTCTGACCGCCACCGATGGGGCCAAGGCGATCTATGCGCCCCAGGGGACGTTGCTCAAGGCAGGCGATCGCTTCTACCTGGCCGACTTCGCCACTGTTTTGGATGACCTGGTGCGCCACGGGGCTGACCTGCTGTACCAGGGAGACTTGGCCCAGGCCGTAGTGCAAGCCTGCGCGGCCCAAGGTGGCTATCTGAGTCGGGATGATCTGCAAGCCTACCGAGTGATCGAGCGCCAGCCCCTGGCCGTGCGCTACGGTAAGGCCACGCTCCTGACCAACCCGCCGCCCAGCTCCGGCGGCACCCTGATCGCCTTTGCCCTGCACCTGCTGGCCCAGGCTGCTCCGGCCACCACCGCCCACGGTAGCTGCCGTCATGTGGCGGCACTGCGGGAGGTGATGGGCCTGACCAATCTGGCTCGTCAGCGGGGCTATGACGACCACCTGTACCGGGCCAACATTGCCAAGGAATTTCTCAGCCCCGACCACCTGGCCCCCTACCTGGAGGAACTGCAAGCGGCCCTCAGCCAGGGAGGCAATAAATGGGGCAGCACCACCCACATCAGCGTGGTGGATGGCGAGGGCAATGCCGCCAGCCTCACCACCTCCAACGGTGAAGGGTCGGCCTACGTCATCCCCGGTACCGGCATCATGATGAACAATATGCTGGGGGAAGAAGACCTCAACCCCCAGGGCTTTCACCAGTGGCCGACGAACCAGCGGATGTCGTCAATGATGGCCCCCACCCTGGTGCTCCAGGACGGCCAGCCCCGGCTGGTGCTGGGGTCTGGCGGGTCGAACCGCATTCGCACCGCCATTTTGCAGGTGGTGTCGAACGTGCTCGACTTTGGCATGGATATCGAAATGGCGGTCAACGCCCCGCGCCTGCACTGGGAGCGGGGGGCGCTGCATTTAGAGCCGGGCTTTGACCAGGCCACCCTGGAGGCCGAGGGCATTACCGGCGGCGATCGCTGTACCTGGTGGCAGGCCCGCAATATGTTCTTTGGCGGGGTCCATGCCGTGGCTGTGGATGCCAAGGGCACCCTGACCGGGGTGGGCGACGGGCGACGGGGGGGAGCCTGCGTGGTGGTTGAGGGGTGAAACCCCGCCCTATCGGCTGGGTGCATCCCACTTTTGTAGCCCTCACCCTAAATCCCTCTCCCAGAACGGGAGAGGGACTTTGATCCGGCTCCCCTTCTCCCGGCTTGGGAGAAGGGGCTGGGGGATGAGGGCAAATTTGCAAAACTGGGATGCACCCCATCGGCTCCGCCCCCACCGGCTCTGTCCACCTTCTAGCTGGGAATGGTTCACAATATGAAAGTCTTGTCATTCCCTGATCCCATGGCCCCTACGGCACCCCCTAAAGCGCCCCCCTCAGCTGGCCCCGTGTCGGCCCGGTGGGCTACTGCGATCGCCCAGCCTGCCACCGAATTTGCCGCTGCTCCCCTGGCAGTGCTGGCGGGGCATCTACCCACCGATCTGCGGGGTACCCTCTACCGCAATGGCCCGGCCCGGTTTGAGCGCGGCGGTACGCGGGCTGACCACTGGTTCGACGGCGATGGTGCGGTGCTGCGGGTGCACTTTGACGGTGAGAAGGCCGTGGCCACCTACCGCTACGTGCGCTCCGCTGGGTTCGTGGAGGAAGAAGCCGCCGATCGCTGTCTCTATCGAGGCTACGGCAGTTTGCCGCCGGGCGGGTTCTGGCAGCGCTGGCAGGCCCAGATCAAGAATGCTGCCAATACCTCGGTGCTGGCCCTGCCCGATGGGTCACAACCGGCCCTTGGGGGCCATCGCCTGCTGGCCCTGTGGGAGGGCGGCCTACCCCACCGCCTCGATCTAGAAACCCTGGAGACCGTAGGCTTAGACGACCTGGGGGGGCTCAACGCCAGCGACTCGTTTACCGCCCACCCCAAGCGTCACCCCCGTACCGGGAAAATTTTTGGCTTTGGCCTGGTGCCAGGGGGCAACGCCACCCTCAAGGTCTATCGCTGTAGCGCGGCGGGGATCGTGGAGCAGACGGGCACCATTCCCCTCTCGGGCATTCCCCTGATCCACGATGTGGTGCTGGCCGATCGCTACCTGGTGTTTTGCGTGTCGCCGGTGCGCCTGAGCCCCCTGCCGGCGCTGTTTGGCCTGAGCAGCTTTAGCGATGCCCTGCAATGGCAGCCCCAGCAGGGTACTCAAATTATTGTGGTGGATGCCGACAGTCTGGAGGCGATCGCCCTCAACTCGGTCGATCCCTGGTTTCAGTGGCACTTTGGCCATAGTTATCTCGATTTTGACGGCAGTGTTGTGTTTGACGTGGTGCGCTACCCCGACTTTGCCACCAATCAACAGCTCAAAGAGGTCGCCTCTGGCCAACTATCGACCCCCGCCGATGCCCAGCTCTGGCAGTACCGGATCGATCCTAAAACTGCGAAAATTCTCGACCAGCAGTGTTTGATCGATCGCCATTGCGAATTTCCCCTGGCGCTGGGCCAGGACGAGACGGCGGTCACCTATCTGAATGTGCACCGCACGGTGCCCACGCCGCTGGGGGAGCTATTTGGGGCGATCGCCCGCTTTGACCCTAGGGCAGGGCTGACCGTGGCCGATGCCGGGGAGGGGTACTATCCCTCGGAACCGATCCTCGTGGAGAACCCTGCGAACCCTGAGCAGCCCTGGGTACTGACCGTGGTGTACAACGGCCATGACCACCGCAGCGAGGTCTGGGTTTACCAGGGGGATGCGCTGGAGGCTGGGCCGGTGTGTCGGCTGGAGCTGCCCGAGGTGGTGGCCCATAGTTTTCACGGCACCTGGATGGCTGCCTAGGGAGCATTGCAGAGCCCTGGGTTCTGGAAGTTCTGGCATTTTGGGATAATTTAAATTTGAAGTAGGGGCGAACCGATGTGTTCGCCCCCATCCCCGTCGTGGGGAAATTTGCGTTGGGTAGCCGCCATCCCGTAGGGGCGAACCGATGTGTTCGCCCCCATCTCCGCCGTGGGGAAATTTACGTTGGGTAGCAGGCCCGATGCCAAGATTAGGGCAGACACATGGGTCTGCCCCTACGGGGTTTGATCGTTTAGGTGGGGTTTGTGGATGCCATGGATTCCAGGGTGATCGCCATCCCGTAGGGGCGAACTAATGTGTTCGCCCCCATCCTCGCCGTAGAGAAATTTACATTGACCTGAGTTCGGGATAATTTTCTTCTTCGCAAAAGCAGGCTAACTGTCCCCTCCTCGGAGGGGTTAGGGGTGGGTCAATCTGAGCGGAGGAGGGGCTGATCATTAGTCAGAAACTCAATTTTTGTCGCTGTTTTGACCCACCCCGCCCTTTGGGCACCCCTCCCAAGGAGGGGACGGCGTTATCTCAAAAGTAAGTTGCTCAGACAAACCAGGCTATAGTAATTGGCAACCATCTGCCCCCATTGGCCCATTTTGTTGTGACAGGCTCCCCCGACTTCGCCCAACGACGCCGGCTATTTCAGCGACTTTCGGCTTTGCCAGAGCCACAGCTTAGCGCGGTAATTTTTACGCTCAACCCAGCGAAGGGGAATATTCCACCAGCGTCAGCTGCCGCCGCCGCTCGGGTGGAAGCTCTACTGACCTAGGCCGAAAGCGAGATGGGCTGTGAGCTGGAAAGGGTGGAAGAAGTACTCGATGCGGTGCTGGCTCGGCCTGAGACCAGCGTACCGGCCTCAGGAAACACGGCCCGAGTATTCATCAGCTATCGATCGCAAGAGCCCGATGTCAGCCTGGCCCAAGCCTTCCATGACCAGCTACAGGCGGCAGGCCATGAACCGTTCATGGCGGCAGAGAGCATCGACTGGGGAGAAAACTGGGTCAAGCGTATTGATCAGGAGTTGAAGCGCTGCGATTACTTTTTGCTGTTGTTGTCTGAGCGATCGGCCACCAGTGACATGGTAGCGGGGGAAGTCCGAACGGCTAAGCGTCTGCGAGACCAGGAGGGTAAGCCGGTGATCTTACCAGTTCGAGTTAACCTGCCCCTAGATGATCCGCTGAACTACGAGCTGCGGAGCGTGTTGCAGACCATACAGCAGAAAACCTGGCAGGGGCCGGAAGACACGACGGCATTGGTGCAGCATTTTCTCACGTTGATTAATGCTGGTGATGCCCCGGCCCCGGTCAAAGAAAAAGATGGGCCTGAGATCACCCCTCCCTCCCATAAACGGCCACCCCTGCCGGTAGCCGATTTGGAGCTGCCCAGCGGCACCATGCCGCTAGACTCTAAGTTCTACATTCGGCGCGAACCCTGGGATACTCGCTGTCTTCAGGAGATTGAGAATCGAGGCGGGCTGGTGCGCGTCAAAGCTCCTCGCCAAATGGGAAAAACCTCCCTACTGGCCCGTATTCGAGATCGGGCTACTGAACTCGGCTACCAAACGGTGACGGTAGACTTTCTAGAGACCGACGAGCGGACTTTTACTGATTCCAGCCTGTTTCTGAAACGCCTGTGTGCGTTGGTCAGCCGCAAGCTGGGCTTTTCACCCCGCCAGGTAACGGAATTTTGGGATGAGGAGCTGTTTGGCCCCAAGGAGAACTGCACTGACTTTTTTGAAGAATACATCCTCTCGAAGATCGACAGGTCGCTATTCCTGGGCCTGGATGAGCTGGATCGACTGTTTCCCTATGAGGCGGTGTCGAAGGAATTTCTGACCCTGTTGCGCTCGTGGAATGAGAAAGCCAAGGTAGATAAGACCTGGGCTAAGTTCAAGCTGGCGATCGCCCACTCCACAGAATCCTATGTGGTTTTAGAAAGCAATGTGTCGCCGTTTAACGTGGGTCTGGCGGTGGAGTTGCCGGAGTTTACGCCCACTCAGGTGATGGATTTGGTGGGTAAGCATGGCCTGAATTGGAGCAAAGCAGATGTTGAGGCTTTGATGGCCATGGTGGGAGGGCACCCGTATTTGATCCGGCTGGCGCTGTACCACGTTGCTCAGCAAGATTTAACTCTGGCGCAACTGCTCCAAGCCGCCCCCACAGATGCCGGGATCTATGGCGAACACCTGCGGCGACATCTTTGGAATTTGCAGCAGCATCCTGAGTTGGCCAAGGCCTTTGAGCAGGTGATCATGTCTGAGAACCCGGTGGCGCTGAAATCGATACTGGCGTTTAAGCTCAATGGCATGGGTTTGGTTAACCTCCAGGGCAACGATGTGGTGCTGCGCCATGAGAGGCTGTATCGGCCCTATTTTCACTCGCGATTGAGGATGACGCTATGAATGCAGCCCCCAGTGCGTTCTACAAAGTGGGTGGTGGCCTACCTCAGGATGTGCCGTCTTGGGTATGTCAACTAGTTTGTGTCAAGGGTAGGATCGTTACATCGGGAACCTGCCTTCAAACTCAATGGCGAAACGATTTAAGGCACTTTTCCAATCTCGAATCGGCATCGTCCATTTTTTCGA
>Ga0169931_10004114_pt1 | contig 22764 bp, 26 predicted proteins | sample Kivu_15m_20L_FD_129675 | JGI IMG/M metagenome (GOLD analysis project Ga0169931, IMG submission 129675) | Freshwater microbial communities from Lake Kivu, Western Province, Rwanda to study Microbial Dark Matter (Phase II) - Kivu_15m_20L... | ecosystem: Environmental > Aquatic > Freshwater > Lake...
GGGATTCGAACCCCCGATGCCCGTGAGGGCATGCCGCATTTCGAGTGCGGTGCATTCAACCGCTCTGCCACCCTTCCGCGGTTGCCGCTGGTCGAAAATCGCGCGGGAACCTAGCGAAGGGGCGTGGCTGCCGCAAGCGTCGCGGGGCCCCGGCCGGCGCGCTAGTCTGCGCGCCCGCGATGCCGCCGCGTTTCGGATCCCGCATCCCGCACCCGGCGCGCGCCGCGCGCCGCGGCGCTCCCGGCGCCGACCCGACCGCCTCTCCACCGGCCCCTCGCGGGCCCTTCGCCGACAGGACGCCTCTCCATGCACGCAGCAGCCCCCGCCGCCGCCATCTCCCGCGCCGAGGCACTGGCGCGCCGCTACGGGCCGGGCGCGCCGGCGCTGCCGGACGGGCCGTGGAACGCGCATCTCGAGCTGCTGCTGTCGCACCGCTCGGTGCGCGGCTTCCTGCCCGACGCCCTGCCGCCGGGCACGCTGGAGACGCTGGTCGCCGCGGCCCAGTCGGCCGCCACCTCGTCCAACCTGCAGAGCTGGTCGGTCGCCGTCGTCGAGGACCCGGCGACGCGCGACGCGCTGTCGCGGATCGCCTCCAACCAGAAGCACATCCGCGACTGCCCGCTCTTCCTCGTCTTCCTGGCCGACCTGTCGCGCAACTGACGCCTCGGCGAACGCGCGGGGCAGGAGATGGTCGCGCTCGACTACCTGGAGAGCTTCCTGGTGGCCGCGATCGACGCCGCGCTCGCGGCGCAGAACGCGGTCGTGGCCGCCGAGGCGCTGGGCCTCTCCACCGTCTATATCGGCGCGCTGCGCAACGACCCGGAGGCGGTGGCCCGGCTGCTCGGCCTGCCGCCGGGCTGCGTCGGGGTCTTCGGCCTGTGCGTCGGCCGCGCCGCGCCCGGCGCGGAGGGCGAGGTCAAGCCGCGCCTGCCGCAGCAGGCGATCGTCTTCCGCGGCCGCCACGACGCGGCGCAGGAGGCGGCGCTGGTCGCCGCCTACGAGCCGCGCATGGAGGATTTCTCGCGCCGCAACGAGGTCTCGGCCGATGGCTGGGCCAGGCGCGTGCTGGCGCGCGTCGGCACGCTCGCCAACTTCAACGGGCGCGAGAAGCTGGCCGGGGCGCTGCGCGCGCTGGGCTTCGCGCTGAAGTGACGCGGGCGGCCCGGGAGGCCCGGGAGGCCGCGCCGGGCCGGGCTCAGCCGGCCTTGCGCGCGGGCGTGCCGTCGAAGAGCTTGGCCAGGATCCACCAGCGGCCCTTGAGCTCGATCATCTGCAGGCTGGTGTCGTAGTCGAAGCCCAGGTAGGCGCGCTCGTGGAGGATCACCGTCGCGGTGCGGCCATGCAGGGCGACCGAGCGCACCTCCGGGGCCGGGGGCGGGTCCTTGCGGACCGCCGCCTTCTGCTCGCACACATACTGGTAGAGGAAGTCGACGGGCTTCACGAAGCCCTCCTCGCCGATATAGCCGCAGACGATCGCCTGGGGCCGGAAGGCCTGGCGCAGGGACGCGACGCTGCTGTCCCGCAACCCCCGGGCGTAGAAGCCGATCGCCTTCGCGATGCCTGCCGGGATGCGTGAAGCTGCCTTGGCCATGGATGCCTGCCTTCCTGGTACCTGGGTGACCTGTCCGCGGCAGGGTGGCATGGGCGGGTGGCGCGGGGGGAGGGGGAAAGGCGGCTTTCGGCGCTTGACAGGCAGGGGGGTGGTGAAGATTATCCGCGGCCCATTCGCCGCTGGGCCGGACACCGGTCCAAGCGGCGCTTTAGCGTTTGACTCCGGAAGGCTCCTTCCATGTACGCAGTGATCAAGACCGGCGGCAAGCAGTACAAGGTCGCCAAGGACGACGTGATCGTCGTCGAGAAGCTCGCGGGCGAGGCCGGCGGCACCGTGGAGTTCACGGACGTGCTGATGGTCGGCGGCGCCGGCGCCGCCAAGGTCGGTTCCCCGGCCGTCGCGGGCGCCCGCGTCAAGGGCACCGTGCTCGCGCAGCAGCGCGGCGAGAAGGTGGTGGTGTTCAAGAAGCGCCGCCGCAAGAACTCCCGCCGCAAGAACGGTCATCGCCAGTCTCAGACCGTCGTGCGCATCTCGGACATCGTGGCGGCCTGATCGGGCGCCGGTAGAAGGAACGGAGACAGGCCATGGCACAGAAGAAGGCCGGCGGTTCGTCGCGCAACGGCCGCGACTCGGACGGCAGGCGCCTCGGCGTCAAGGCGTATGGCGGCGAGGCCGTCAGCGCCGGCAGCATCATCATCCGCCAGCGCGGCACCGTCTATCGCGCGGGCACGAATGTCGGCATGGGCCGCGACCACACGCTCTTCGCGCTGGTCGATGGCACGGTGAAGTTCGGCCGCCGCGCTGACAACCGCATGTTCGTCTCCATCCAGCCGATGCCGGCGGCCGCGGAGTAGCGGACGACCCGGCCGCGCGCGGCACGAGACCGGGGGAACGGCCCGCGCCGTTCCCCCGTTTCCTTTTCGGGCCCCGCCCGGCGCCAGGCCCGCGCCGGCGCCCCCGCCCGGCAGCGACGCGATCCCCGCCATGAAATTCCTCGACCAGTGCAAGATCTACGCGAAGGCGGGCGACGGCGGCGCCGGCTGCGTCGGCTTCCGTCGCGAGAAGTTCATCGAGTATGGCGGGCCTGACGGCGGCGATGGCGGCCGCGGCGGCGACATCGTCGTCGAGGCGATGGCCAACCTCAACACGCTGATCGACTATCGCTACCAGCAGCATTTCCGCGCCGAGAAGGGCCATCACGGCGAGGGCCGCAACAAGAGCGGCCGCGCCGGCGAGGCGATCGTCCTCAAGGTGCCGATCGGCACGCAGGTGCTGGCCGAGGACAACGAGACGCTGATCGCCGACATGGTCGAGCCGGGCCAGCGCGTCGTGCTGTGCCGCGGCGGCGATGGCGGCTTCGGCAACGCCCACTACAAGTCCTCAACCAACCAGGCGCCGCGCCGCGCCGACGCGGGCTGGCCCGGCGACGAGCGCTGGGTCTGGCTGCGCCTCAAGCTGATCGCCGACATCGGGCTGGTGGGGCTTCCCAACGCCGGCAAGTCGACCTTCCTCGCGGCGACGAGCTCGGCCCGGCCGAAGATCGCCGACTATCCCTTCACCACGCTGAAGCCGCAGCTGGGCGTCGTGCGCGTCGACGACGACGAGTTCGTGCTCGCCGACCTGCCCGGGCTGATCGAGGGCGCGGCGGAGGGGCGCGGCCTCGGCCACCGCTTCCTTGGCCATGTCGAGCGCTGCGGCGCGATCCTCCACCTCGTCGACGCCACGCAGGACGACGTCCTCGGCGCCTATCGCACGATCCGCGACGAGCTCGACGCCTATGGCGCCGGCCTGCCCGCCAAGCCGGAGATCGTCGGCCTCAACAAGTGCGACGCGGTCGATGCCGCGGACCTGAAGAAGAAGAAGGCGGCGCTGGCGCGCGCGGCGCGGCGCCGCGCGCCCGGCTCCAGGGTCATGGTGCTGTCCGGCGTGACGGGCGAGGGCGTGCGCGACCTGCTGCGCGCGCTGATGGAGCATGCCCGCGCGCGCCGCGCCGCGCCGCCGCCGCGATGGGACGAGGAGCGCGAGGCGTGAGCGGGCGCGGCCAGCCCGACCCCGCGCGGCTGCTGCGCGAGGCGCGGCGCGTGGTGGTGAAGATCGGCTCCGCGCTGCTGGTCGACGACGAGAGCGGCGGCATCCGCCGCAAGTGGCTCGATGGCCTCGCCGACGACGTCGCGATGCTGCGCGCGCGCGGCGCCGAGGTGCTGGTCGTGTCCTCCGGCGCGATCGCGGTCGGGCGCCGCCACCTGGGCCTCGTGAAGCGCACGCTGCGCCTCGAGGAGAAGCAGGCCGCGGCCGCGACCGGCCAGATCCGCCTCGCCCATGCCTGGCAGGAGGCGCTGGCGCGGCACGGCATCACGGTCGCGCAGATCCTGCTGACGCCCGACGACACCGAGGCGCGGCGCCGGCACCTCAACGCGCGCGCCACGATCGCGCAGCTGCTGCGCCTCGACGCGGTGCCGGTCATCAACGAGAACGACAGCGTCGCCACCGAGGAGATCCGCTTCGGCGACAACGACCGCCTCGCCGCGCGCGTCGCGCAGATGGTCTCCGCCGACACGCTCGTGCTGCTCTCCGACATCGACGGGCTCTACACGGCCGACCCGCGCAGGCAGGCCGACGCCGCGCGCATCCCCGTGGTAACCGAGGTGACGGCCGAGATCGAGGCGATGGGCGGCGAGGCGGCCACCAGCTATTCCTCCGGCGGCATGGTCACGAAGCTCGCGGCCGCGAAGATCGCGCTGGCCGCGGGGTGCCGCATGGCCATCGCCTTCGGCAAGAGGCCGCGCCCGCTGCAGGCGCTCGACGAGGGCGCGCCCGCGACCTGGTTCCTGCCCAGCGCGACGCCGCTTTCGGCGCGCAAGCGCTGGATCGCGGGCCATGTCGCGCCGGCGGGCACGATCGGCATCGATGCCGGCGCCGTCGCGGCGCTCGGCCGCGGCAAGAGCCTGCTGCCCGCGGGCGTGACGCGCGTCGAGGGCAGCTTCGAGCGCGGCGACCTGGTGCGCGTGGTCGGCCCCGACGGCCGCGAGATCGCGCGCGGCCTGTCCGCCTACGGCGCCGCCGAGATGGCGCGGATCGCCGGCAGGCGCTCGGCTGAAATCGCCGCCGCGCTCGGCTATCGTGGGCGCGATGAGATCATCCACCGCGACGACCTGGTGATGAGCCCGTGACCCCCGGACCCGAGGCGCTCGCCGCCACGATGGACGCGATAGGCCGCCGCGCGCGCGCCGCCGCGACCCCCATCGCCGACGCGACGCCCGCGGCCAAGCGCCTCGCGCTCGGCGCCGCGGCGACGGTGCTGCGCGGGCGCATGGCCGAGTTGCTCGCTGCCAACGCCCTCGACATGGAGGCCTGCCGTGCCGCCTCGCTCTCCGCGGCGATGGCCGATCGCTCGCGCCTCGACGAGGCGCGGGTCGAGGCGATCGCGCAGGGGCTGGAGGCCGTGGCCGCGCTGCCCGATCCCGTCGGCGCGCTCGACGCGTCCTGGACGCGGCCCAACGGCCTCGAGATCCGCCGCGTGCGCGCGCCGATCGGCGTGGTCGCGATCGTCTACGAGGCGCGGCCCAACGTCACCGCCGACGCCGGCGCGATCTGCCTCAAGGCCGGCAGCGTCGCGATCCTGCGCGGCGGGTCGGAAAGCTTCGAGAGCTCGCGCGTCATCGTCGGCTGCATGCATGCCGGGCTGCGCGCCTCTGGCCTGCCCGTGGACGCGATCCAGCTGGTGCCGACGCGAGACCGCGCGGCGGTGGGCCGGCTGCTCGCCATGTCGGGGCTGGTCGACGTCGTCGTGCCGCGAGGCGGCAAGTCGCTGATCGCGCGGGTGATGGAGGAGGCGCGGGTCCCCGTGCTCGCCCATCTCGACGGCATCTGCCACACCTACGTGCATCGCGCGGCGGATGCCGGGATGGCGCGGCGCATCGTGCTGAACGCCAAGATGCGGCGCACGACCGTCTGCGGCGCGACAGAGACGCTGCTGGTCGACCGCGACGTCGCGCTCACCCACCTGCCGCCGATCCTCCACGACCTGTTCCGCGCGGGCTGCGAGATCCGCGGCGACGAGGTGGTGCAGCGGATGGATCCGCGCGTCATCCCCGCGACCGAGGAGGACTGGCGCACCGAGTACCTCGACGCGATCCTCTCCGTGCGCGTGGTCGACGGGCTCGACGCCGCGATCGAGCACGTGAACCGCCACGGCTCGCACCACACCGACGCGATCGTCACGGAGGACGACGCCGCGGCCGAGGCGTTCTGCCGCCGCGTCGACAGCGCGATCGTGCTGCGCAACGCCTCGACGCAGTTCGCCGATGGCGGCGAGTTCGGCTTCGGCGCCGAGATCGGCATCGCCACCGGGCGCCTGCCGCCGCGTGGCCCGATCGGGCCGGAGCAGCTGACGACCTGGAAGTACCTGGTCCTCGGGGACGGGCAGACGCGGCCGTGAGCCCTCCGCTTCCTGCCCATGCGCTGGGCGTCGCGCCGCGCCGGAGCATCGGGCTCCTCGGCGGCTCGTTCAATCCCGCGCACGAGGGCCATCTCGAGATCGCGCTGATCGCGCTCAAGAAGCTCGCGCTCGACGAGATCTGGTTCCTGGTCTCGCCCGGCAACCCGCTCAAGTCCGGCAACGACATGGACGCGCTCGAGGCGCGCGCGGCCTCGGTGCGCCGCGTGGTCGGCGCGCATCCGCGCCTGCGCATCGTCACGATCGAGGCGGCGCTCGGCACGCGCTACACCGCCGACACGCTCTCCGTCCTGCGCGCGCGCTTCCGCCGCACGCGGTTCGTCTGGCTGATGGGCGCGGACAACCTGATCCAGATCCCCGCCTGGTCGCGCTGGACCGACATCTTCGGGATGGTGCCGGTTGCCGTGTTCGCGCGCCCCGGATACTCTGTGAAGGCGCTGGCAGGAAAGGCCGCGCGGCGCTTCTCGAAGGCGCGCAGGCTCGGGTCCGGCATCCGCGCCCTCCCGTCGAAGAGCCCGCCGACCTGGGTCTTCTTCCATTCCCGCCTCAACCCGGCTTCCGCCAGCGCGATCCGGGAAGCGCGCGCCCGGAGCATGGCCGCGCGAGACAGGCCCGGCGCGTGAGTGCACGCCATCCCCAGGAGGTTCCGATAGCGCCCCGTCCCAAGCGTAAGGCCCCGCCCGCCGCCGTCCGGTCGCTCGTCAAGGCGATCGAGGCGTCGCTCGACGCCGACAAGGCGGAGAACATCGTGCGCATCCCGCTCGCCGGGAAGAGCTCGATCGCCGACTTCATGGTGATCGCCTCCGGCAGCAACTCGCGCCAACTCGCCGCGATGGCCGACCACATCGTCGAGAAGCTCAAGGAGCGCGGCCGCGCGCACGTGCCGGTCGAGGGGCGCCAGCAGGGCGACTGGGTGCTGGTCGACGCGGGCGACGTGATCGTCCACCTGTTCCGGCCCGACGCGCGCAGCCACTACGCGCTCGAGAAGATGTGGCAGGCCGAGTTCGACGAGGAGGCCGGCGCTGCCGCCGGCTGAGCCGGGGGCGCGATGCGGCTGACCATCGCCGCGGTCGGCCGGCTGCGCGGCGGCCCGCTCGCCGAGGCCTTCGCCGACTATGCGGGGCGGCTGAAATCCGGACGCTGGACGCTCGACCTCGTCGAGGTCGAGGAGCGGCGCCGCCTGTCCGGCCCGGAGCTGGTGGCGCGCGAGGGCGAGCTGCTGCTCGCCGCCATCCCGCGCGGCGCCTTCGCGATCGCGCTCGACCCGCGCGGCGTCGCGCTCACGAGCGAGGACCTCGCCACGCGGCTCGGCCGGATGCGCGACGAGGGCTCGCCCGTTGCCTTCGCGATCGGCGGCGCGGACGGGCTCGACCCGTCGGTGCTGCGCGCGGCACGGCTCAGGCTGTCGCTCGGCGCGATGACCTGGCCGCACATGCTCGCGCGGGTGATGCTGGCCGAGCAGCTCTTCCGCGCGCAGTCGATCCTCTCGGGCCATCCCTACCACCGGGGCTGAGGCATGGAACTCTTCGAAGCGATCGCCATCCTCGAGGGCCTGCCCGGCGGGCTTGCCGCCGCCGCGCTCGCCACCGGCCTCGGCCTCGGCGCGCTCGGCGCGTGGCTCGCGATGCGCGGGCGCCTCGCGACGGAGCGTCGCGTCGCCGCGGAGCGGCTGCGCGCGCGCGAGGAGGCGGAGGCGCGGCTCGGGGATTCCTTCCGCGCGCTCTCCGCCGAGGCGCTGCAGCGGAACAACGCGATGTTCCTCGACCTCGCGCGCGAGCGCCTCGCCCAGGGCGAGCAGCGCGCGAGCGGCGAGCTCGAGCGCCGCGAGCAGGCGGTGGCGGCGCTGGTCGCGCCCGTGCGCGAGGCTCTGGAGAAGATGGACGCGCGCCTCGGCGAACTCGAGGCGCGGCGCGCGGGCGCCTTCGGCGAGCTCCGCGGCGAGGTCGAGCGCCTGGCGCAGGCGAGCGAGACTCTGCGCAGCGAGACCGCGCGGCTGGCGCAGTCGCTGCGCTCGCCAGTGGCGCGTGGGCGCTGGGGCGAGGTGCAGCTGCGCCGCGTCGTGGAGCTGGCCGGCATGCTGGCGCATTGCGACTTCGTCGAGCAGTCGACGATCGGCGCGGAGCGCCGCTTGCGGCCCGACATGATCGTGCGCCTTCCCGGCGGCAAGACGGTGGTGGTCGACGCCAAGGCGCCGCTCGAGGCCTATCTCGACGCCGCGGAGACCGAGGACGAGGAGGCGCGGCGCGCGCGCCTGCTGCAGCACGCCGCCGACGTGAAGGGGCACATGCGCCGGCTGGCCGAGCGCGGCTATGCCGAGCAGTTCGACGAGGCGCCGGAATTCGTCGTCATGTTCCTGCCGGGCGAGGCCTTCTTCGCCGCGGCGCTGCAGGCCGATCCGGCGCTGATCGAGTTCGGCGCGGCGAGCGGCGTCGTGCCGGCGACGCCGACGACGCTGATCTCGCTCCTGCGCGCCGTTCAGCATGGCTGGAAGCAGGAGCGCGTGGCGGAGAACGCGCGCGAGATCAGCGCGCTGGGCGCCGAGCTCTATCGCCGCGTCGGCACGATGGCCGAGCACATGGCCGGGCTGGGCAAGGCGCTGGAGAAGTCCGTGCAGCAGTACAACCAGGCGGTCGGCGGGCTCGAGGCGCGCGTGCTGCCGCAGGCGCGACGCTTCCGCGAGCTCGGCGCCGCGCCCGCGGGCAACGAGATCGAGCCGCTGCGCCAGCTCGACTCCACGCCGCGCCAGCCCTCGGCGCTCAGCGAGGCCGCGCGCGGCGAAGCCACGCTCGGCGAAGCCACGCTCGGCGAAGGCTGAGGGCGCGCGCTCAGGCGCGCTTCCAGGCCGGGTCGAGGAAGGCCTGGAACTCGAGCAGGTAGCCGTTCGGGTCGCGCGCGAAGAAGCAGTAGACGTTGAACTTCTCGCTGCGCTCCGGCTGTCCCTCCGGCGTGACGCCGGCGGCGACGAGGTGGCGATGCCACGCGTCGACGTCGGGCACGACGAAGGTGATCACCACGCCCTTCGGCTCGACATGGCGCCCCGGCCGCACCTGGCACACGCCAAGGAAGTTCGCCGGCCCCATGCGGAAGATCCGGCACAGGCCCTGGTCGAGCACCTGCGCGAGGCCGATGCGGTCGCGGTAGAAGGCGGAGGTCGCGTCGAGGTCGTGGGTGTAGACCCAGGTGACGCCCTGGTCGATCTGCGGATGCGCCATGCGATCAGCCGCCCCCGCCGGCGAGGCGCGCGTCGGCGGCCAGGTATTCCGGCAGGCGGATCGCGGTGCCGAGCTCGGCCGGCGTCGCCATCGGCGGGCGCTCGCCGCCCTTGAGGCTGGCGAGCGCGCCGCGCATCGCGCGCACCGAGGCGGCGAGCATCTCCTGCGGGTAGACCACGATCCTGATGCCGAGCTTCTCGAGCGTCGCGTCGGGCGGCATGAAATGCTTCGCCGCGGGCGCGTTGACCGCGAGCATCGGGCGGCCCTGGCCGGCCTCGACGCTGGCGCGGATCTCGGCCTCGTCCTGCGGCGAGTCGAGGAAGAGTATGTCGGCGCCCTCGGCGACGAAGGCCTCGATGCGCCTGCGCGCCTCGTCGAAGCCGCGCGACGGCCGCGCGTCGGTGCGCGCGAGCAGCAGGATGCCCTCCTCGCGGCAGGCCTCGGCGGCGGCGCGGCAGCGCAGGATCGCCTCTTCGCGCTCGACGGCGAGCTTGGCGCCCTTGTGGCCGAGCGGCCGCGGCCAGGCCTTGTCCTCGACCAGCACCGCGGCGGCGCCGGTGCGCGCATAGGCGCGGATCGTGCGCTGGACGTTGAGCGCGTTGCCGTAGCCGGTGTCGCCATCGGCGAGCCACAGCACCTTCGGCGCGGCGGCGACGCAGGCCTCGACCGCGTCGCGCATCTCCGTGACCGAGAGCAGGTCCATGTCCGGCTGGGCGAGGCGCAGCGCGGAGATCGAGGAGCCCGAGGCGAAGCCGAGGCGGAAGCCCGCCTCCTCGACCAGCCGCGCCCCCATGCCGTCGCCCGCGCCGGGCATCACGTGGAGCCCGGGCTTCGCCAGGAGCTCCTTCATCGCCGCGGCCTGCTTCTGCATCGTCCCTTCCCCCTTGCCTGTCGTGGAAACCCAGTGTGTCGGCGCGGCGTGCGGCCGGCAAGCGCCGGGCGACCCGCGTGTTGACCCTGCGCCGCGGCCTGACTAGGTAACCGCCCCATGGCCCTGCTCCCGATCCTCGTCGCCCCCGATCCGCGCCTGAAGCTGAAGGCGAAGCCCGTCGCGTCGGTGGATGCGCGCGTCGCCAGGCTGATGGAGGACATGCTGGAGACGATGTACGCCGCGCCCGGCATCGGCCTCGCCGCGCCGCAGGTCGGCGAATCGCTGCGCGTGATCGTCGTCGACGTCGGCAAGGGCGAGGAGGAGCGCGCCCCGCTGCGCATGGCCAATCCCGAGATCGCCTGGGCCTCGGAGGAGAGCATCCCGTTCGAGGAAGGCTGCCTGTCGTTGCCCGAGCAATATGCCGACGTGACGCGGCCCAGGGCCGTGCGCGTGCGCTACCTCGACGAGGCCGGCGCCGCGCGCGAGATCGAGGCCGAGGGCCTGCTCGCGGTCTGCATCCAGCACGAGATGGACCATCTAGAGGGCACGCTCTTCGTCGACCATCTCTCGGTCCTGCGCCGCGGGATGATCATGAAGCGCCTGCAGAAGGCCATGAAGTCGAAGCCGGCCTGACGATGCGCGTCGTCTTCATGGGCACGCCGGCCTTCGCCGCGACGGCGCTGGCGGCGATCGCCGATGCGGGCCACGAGGTCGCCTGCGCCTACAGCCAGCCGCCGCGCCCCGCCGGACGCGGCCACCGCGAGACGCTCTCCGAGGTGCACGAGCTCGCGGTCGCGCGCGGCATACCCGTGCGCACGCCCGCGCGGCTGCGCGACCCGGCGGAGCACGCGGCCTTCGCGGCGCTCGACGCCGACATCGCGGTGGTCGCGGCCTATGGCCTCATCCTGCCGCGGCCCGTCCTCGACGCGCCGCGCCATGGCTGCATCAACATCCATGCCTCGCTGCTGCCGCGCTGGCGCGGCGCGGCGCCGATCCAGCGCGCGATCCTCGCGGGCGACCACGAGACCGGCGTTTGCATCATGCGCATGGAGGAGGGGCTCGACACCGGTCCGGTGCTGATGCGCGAGGCGATCGCGATCGGCGAGGAGGCGACGGCCGGGACGCTGCACGACGCGCTCGCCGCGCTAGGCGCGCGGCTCGTCGTCGATGCGCTGCGCGGCATCGCCGCCGGCACGCTGCGCGCGGAGCCGCAGCCGGATGTCGGCATCACCTATGCGAGCAAGATCGCCAAGGACGAGGCGCGGCTCGCCTGGGCGCGGCCCGCCGCCGAGCTCGCCCGCGCGGTGCGCGGCTTCAACCCGTTCCCCGGCGCCTTCTTCGAGCTTGGCGGGGAGCGCATCCGCGTCCTCGCCGCGCGCGCCGAGCCGGGCAGCGGCGCGCCGGGCACCGCGCTCGACGACGCGCTTCTCGTCGCCTGCGGCGAGGGCGCGCTGCGCGCGCTGGTCGTGCAGCGCGCTGGCCGGGGCGCGATGAAGGCCCCGGATTTCCTGCGCGGCCGCGCCGTCCCCGCGGGGACGACGCTGTCCTGATGCCGCGCTACCGCCTCACGCTCGAATACGACGGCGGCCCGTTCGTGGGCTGGCAGCGCCAGTCGGAGGGCGCCTCCGTGCAGGCGACGCTGGAGGCGGCGCTCGCGAAGTTCACGGGCGAGGCGCCCGAGGTGGTGGCCGCGGGCCGCACGGACGCTGGCGTCCACGCGCTGGGCCAGGTGGTGCATTTCGACCTCGCCCGGGACTGGAAGCCGCAGAAGATTTGCGACGCGCTCAACTTCCACCTTCGGCCCGCGCCGGTCAGCGCGCTCGCGGCCGAGGAGGTGCCGGCCGATTTCCACGCGCGGCTTTCCGCCACGCGCCGCAGCTACCTGTTCCGCATCCTCGACCGCCGCGCGCCGCCGGCGCTCGACGCGGGCAGGGCCTGGCATGTCGGCCATCGCCTTGACGCCGACGCCATGCACGACGCGGCGCAGGCGCTGGTCGGCCACCACGACTTCACCTCTTTCCGCGCCACCGCCTGCCAGGCGCGCAGCCCGCTGAAGACGCTCGACCTGCTGCGCGTGCGGCGCGCGGGCGACGAGGTCCAGGTCGACGCCTCGGCGCGCTCCTTCCTGCACCACCAGGTGCGCAACCTCGTCGGCACGCTGGCGCTCGTGGGCGAGGGCAAGTGGAGCCGGCGCGACGTCGAGGCCGCGCTCGCCGCGCGCGCGCGCAGCGCCGCCGGGCCGACCGCGCCACCCGAGGGGCTCTACCTCGTCAAGGTCGGCTACTGATCAGGCCGCGCCGGGCGGCAGCGGCCAGGCGTCCTCGATCGTCACCACGGTGCGGAAGATCGACAGGCCCAGCGCGAACTCGACCACCGCGAGGCCGATCGCGGCGGGCCACGAGACGTCGAGCGCGACCCGGATGGCGAAGGCGAGCCACGCGACGAGCGCCGCGCGCAGCCCGATCTCGAGCAGCGCGTCGAGCGCCGCGGGCAGGACGTCGGAGAGCGTCAGCGGGGCGGCGACGAGCAGGACGAGGACCTGGGCGAGGCTCGTCCAGTTGTAGGCCACGACGAGCGCCGGATAGCGCGCCTCGCGCTCGGCCACGCGCGCGGCCACGTGGGCGAGCACGGGGAAGGCCGTCCAGCCGACCACGTAGGCGATGGCCTCGACCAGCGCGACGTCGATCGCGTCCGCGCGCGGCGGGAACAGCGAGAGGCGGGTGGCCACCAGCGGCAGCGCCGCGGGCAGCGCGACGGCGGCCGCCCAGAAGGAGCGCAGCGCGCCGGCGCGGCTGGTGTCCATGTAGCGCAGCCCCTCCGGCCTGCGGCGGGCGAGGAGCCACGCGCCGTGGAGGCCGGCGAGGACTTCGCCGAGGCGGATCATGCGCCGGTCGCGAAGAAGCGGCGGAGGATCGCCTCGTAGATGCGCGACAGCGCGAGGATGTCGGCGACCGGCGCGCGCTCGTCGATCTTGTGCATCGAGCGCCCGACCAGGCCGAAGTCGATCACCGGCGCGTGCCGGGTGATGAAGCGCGCGTCCGACGTGCCTCCGGTGGTGCTCAGCGCGGGCCTGCGGCCCGTCACCTCCTGCACCGCCTCGACGAGGATGGCGCTCAGCCGGCCCTCGGGCGTCAGGAACGACTCGCCGGAGACCTCGACCGTGAGCGCGTAGCGCCCGCCGGCGGCGTCGAGCGTCCGGCGGATCCAGGCCTCGAGCGTGCGCGAGGAATGCATGTCGTTGAAGCGGATGTTGAAGCGCGCGCGCGCGCGCGCCGGGATCACGTTCGTCGCCGGGTTGCCGACGTCGATCGTCGTGACCTGCAGGCTCGAGGGCTGGAACGCCGCGTTGCCGGCGTCGATGGGTTCCGCGGTCAGCGCCGACAGCATCCGCAGCAGCGCATGGATCGGGTTGTCGGCGAGATGCGGGTAGCCGACATGGCCCTGCACCCCCGTCACCTCGATGGTGACGTTCATGCTGCCGCGGCGGCCGATCTTGGCCATGTCGCCGAGCACGCTCTCGCTGGTGGGCTCGCCGACGATGCAGGCGTCGAAGCCCTCGCCGCGGCCCGCGAGCAGGTCGAGCATCTTGCGCGTTCCGTTGATCGAGGGGCCTTCCTCGTCGCCGGTGACCAGCAGGCTGATCGAGCCGCCGAAGCCCGCGCCGCGCGCGGCGAGGAAGCGCTGCGCCGCCGCGACGAAGGCCGCGATCGCGCCCTTCATGTCGGCGGCGCCGCGGCCGTAGAGCGTGCCGTTGTGGACCTCGCCCGCGAAGGGCGCGATCGACCAGCCGTTGAGGTCGCCGACCGGCACGACGTCGCTGTGGCCCGCGAAGCAGAAATGCGGGCCGCCGGTGCCGATGCGGGCGTAGAGGTTGTCGACGTCGGGCGTGCCGGGCTCGGAGAACGGCATGCGCTCGCAGCGGAAGCCGAGCGGGCCGAGCGCGGCCTCGAGCACGCCCAGCACGCCCTCGTCCCTGGGGGTCACCGAGGGGCGGCGGATCAGGGCCTGCGCGAGGCCGACGGGATCGATCCCCGCCATCGCCGCCCCCGCGGTCATCCGCGCAGGAGCTCGTTGATCGAGGTCTTGGAGCGCGTCTTCTCGTCGACGCGCTTCACGATCACCGCGCAATAGGTGCTGGGGCCGGGCGTGCCGTCCGCCATCGGCTTGCCGGGCAGGGCGCCCGGGACGACGACCGAGTAGGCGGGCACGCGGCCCATGAAGACCTCGCCTGTATGCCGGTCGACGATCTTCGTCGACGCGCCGATGAAGACGCCCATGGACAGCACGGAGCCCGTCTCGACGATCACGCCCTCGGCGACCTCGCTGCGCGCGCCGACGAAGCAGTTGTCCTCGATGCGCACGGGATCCGCCTGCAGGGGCTCGAGCACGCCGCCGATGCCGGCGCCGCCGGAGATGTGGCAGTTCTTCCCGATCTGGGCGCAGGAGCCGACCGTGGCCCAGGTGTCGATCATGGTGCCGCTGTCGACATAGGCGCCGACATTGACGAAGGACGGCATCAGCACGACGCCCGGCGCGATGAAGGCGGAGCGGCGCACGACGCAGCTCGGCACGGCGCGGAAGCCGGCGGCGCGGAAGGCGTTGTCGCCCCAGCCCTCGAACTTGGATGGCACCTTGTCGTACCAGCTCGAGCCGCCGGGGCCGCCCGGCATGGGCGCGGAGTCGTTGAGGCGGAAGGACAGCAGCACCGCCTTCTTGAGCCACTGGTTGACCGTCCAGCCGCTGGCGCCCTTCTCGGCCACGCGCGCCTTGCCCGCGTCAAGGGCGGCAAGGGCGGCGTCCACCGCCTCGCGCACCGGCCCGGTCGTCCCGGGATTGATCGTGTCGCGCTTTTCCCAAGCATTCTCGATGGTTGCCTGAAGCGTGGCGAGTTCCATGGCGGTTTCCGTCCGGTTGGATGAGGCGCGCGAAGATGGTCGGGAACGCGCCCCCAGTCAACGAGGCCGCCCGGTCGACGCCCAGGCTTTCGTTCACGGGGAATTAACCTGATTCCAGCAGGCTTGGGTCGCATTCATTCCAATCGACAGCCTGGTCGCCAGCACCCTCCCGCCATGCCACCCACGATGCCCGCGAAGCGCCGCCGCCAAACGCTTCCCTCGCGCGCCCTCCAGGCGATGGCGCAACCGCGATTCACGGAACTGTGCCGGCGCTATCCCGGTCCTGCCGCCTTCGTCGACGCGGCGGGCCAGGTGCTCGACATGAACGACGCCGCGCCGCCGCTGCTCGACGCGGTCGATGCGCGGCCCGGCGGGCTCAAGGGCCTCGCGACCGCGGTCGGCGGCTTCTCGCTCTTCGATTCCCTCGATGCGTCCTCGCCCACGCCGAGGCGCCTCGACGTCGCCTTCGTCCCGCTCGCCGATGGCGTGCTGCTGCTCGGCCGCGACCGCTCGCTGACCGACAACCTCAACGAGGCGCTCGCCGAGTCCCGCTCGCGCTACAAGGACCTCGTCGACATCTCCAGCGACTTCGCGTGGGAGGTCGACGCCGCCGGCGTGTTCTCCTTCGTCTCCGCGCGCGGCGCGATCGGGTTCGAGGCGCGCGAGCTGATCGGGTCCCCGGCGCGCGACGTGCTGCGCCCGGCGGGCGAGGAGTTCGGCGCCGCCGAGGCATCGCCCTTCCTCGCCCTCGAGCACATAGACGACGTGCAGTTCTGGACCAGCAGGCGCGATGGCGAGCCGGCCCTGCTTTCCGTCTCGGCGATGCCACTCTTCTCGCCGTCCGGCGCATGGCGCGGCGCGCGCGGCGTCGCGCGCGACGTCACGGCCGCGAACGAGCGCGAGACCGAGCTCGCCGAGAGCGAGACGCGCGACCGCATCCTCGCGCATGTCCTGCGCGCGCTCGTCGATGCCGAGGACGCCGATGGCGGCATCGCCGCCGCGCTGCGCTCCTGCGTGCGCGCCTATGGCGCGGCGGGCGGCCAGGTCTGGCGGCGCGAGTCCGGTGGCTTCGTGCTCGCCGCGACGCTGGGCGCCGAGCCGGCGGAGGCGCCGGACCTCGAGGCGCTCGAGGCCGGTTCGCCGCCCGACGCGCCGATCGGCGAGGGGCGGCGCCTGCTGCGCGCCACCGCCTTCCGCCACCGCATCAACGGCGCCCTCATGCTCTCGCGCGGCGAGCACGACCCGGCCTGGCCGGTCGGCGACGTCGCGCTCTTCGACCGCATCGCCACCCAGTTCGGCCTCGCGCTCGCGCAGATCTCGCTGCAGGAGGAACTCGAGCGCCAGGCGCGTACCGACCCCCTGACGGGGCTGCTCAACCGCCGCGCCTTCCTCGGCGACATGGCGATCCGCCTCGCGGCGGCACGCCGCTCCGCGCGCCCTGCGGCGCTGGTCTATGTCGACGTCGACAACTTCAAGGCCGTGAACGACCTGCACGGCCACGCGGCGGGCGACGGCGCCCTGCGGCGCATCGCCGACCGCCTGCGCCGCGGCGCGCGGGCGAGCGACCTCGTCGCGCGCGTCGGCGGCGACGAGTTCGCGCTGTGGCTCGACGAGGCCGACCCGGATGGCGCCGAGCGCAGGGGCCGTGAACTGCTCGCGATACGCGACGAGATCGCCGACATGTCGGCCTCGGCGCTCCTTCCGCTCGGCATCTCCGTCGGCATCGTCGCGGTCGACCCGCGCGACGAGGACGGCATCGACCGACTGATCGAGCGCGCCGACGCGGCGATGTACGAGGCCAAGCGCGGCGGCAAGGGACGCCTCGCGATCGCGCCCGCGAGGATCGCTCCATGAGCGTCGAGCGGGACAAGGCGCTCGCGCGGACGGGCAGCGTCGAGCAGCGCCGCGGCCTCGCGCGCCGGAAGGACCTGACGCCCGAACTGCTCTACTTCCTCGCCGGCGACGCCAACGCCGAGGTCCGCCAGGAGGTCGCGGGCAACGACGCCACGCCGTGGCAGGCCGACGCCATACTCGTCCTCGACCAGGACGTCGATGTCCGCTCGGGCCTCGGCCCCAAGCTCGCCAGGCTCCTGCCCGGCCTCTCGGACGCCGCGCGCGCCTCGGTGCGCGATCGCGTCCTCAAGATGGTCGAGCAGCTGGCGCGCGACGAGGCGGAGAAGGTCCGCGCCGCGCTCTCGGAGGCGATCAAGCGCCTCGACTGCGTCCCCGCCGACATCGTCAAGATCCTCGCCACCGACATGGCGCTGCTGGTCGCCGAGCCGGTGCTGCGCTTCTCGCCGATGCTCGGCGAGGCGGACCTGCTGGAGATCATCGCCGGCCGCCACGCGCGCGGCGCGCTCGGCGCCATCGCCTCGCGCGACCCGGTGACGGCCGCGGTGGCCGACGCGATCGCCTACTCGAACGACACCGCCGCCGTCGCGACGCTGCTCGCCAACCCGCTGGCGCAGGTCCGCGAGGAGACGCTCGACGCGCTCGTGGAGCGCGCGCCCGGCCAGGTGGAGTGGCACCCGCCGCTGGTCGACAGGCCGGTGATGCCGCAGCGCCTGCTGAGCCGGCTCGCCGCCTTCGTCGCGGAGGCGCTGGTCGCGCGGCTGCAGCAGCGCAAGGACCTCGACCCGAAGACGCGCGTCGCGATCGCGAACGCCCTCGGCGCGCACAAGGCCGAGGGTGAGGAGCCTGCCAGGGAGGCCGAGGCGGAGCCCGAGGAGAGGATCGAGCTCGTCGAGGACAAGGTCCGCCGCCTGCGCGCGGAGGGAAGTCTCGACGAGGACGCCGTCTTCGAGGCGCTCGACAAGGGCGACCGCCCCTTCGTGCGCGCCGCCGTCGCCGCGCTCGCGCGCACGGAGCCCGAGATCTTCGACCGCGTCATCAGCGGGCGCAGCGCCAAGGGCATGGTGGCGCTGGCCTGGCGCGCGCGGCTAGGTCCGCGCCTCGCCTACCAGCTGCAGCTGCGCATGGGCGGCCTGTCGCCGCGTCAGGCGCTCGCGCCGCGCAACGGCGAGTGGCCCCTCACGCCCGACGAGATGGTCTGGCACCTGGAGTTCTTCGGGATCACCGACGCCCAGCTGCGCCCCGTCAGCCAGGGGCGCGACCGATAAGGGTGCCGATCCCGCCATCGGTGAAGAGCTCGAGCAGGATCGCGTGCGACAGGCGCCCGTCGAGGATGACCGCGCCCTCCACGCCCTGCGCGACCGCCGAGAGGCAGGTCTCCACCTTCGGGATCATCCCGCCGGAGATCGTGCCATCGGCGATCATCTCCTGCACGCGCTGCGGCGACAGGTGCTGGAGCAGGTTCTTCTCGCCGTCGAGCACGCCCGACACGTCGGTCATCATCAGCAGCCGCGTCGCGCGCATCGCGCCGGCGATGGCGCCCGCCGCCGTGTCCGCGTTGATGTTGTAGGTCTCGCCGTCCGGGCCGAACCCGACGGGCGCGATCACCGGGATGATGCCCGAATTCGCCAGCGTCTCGAGCAGGTGCGCGTTGACCATGTCCGGCTCGCCGACGAAGCCGAGGTCGACATGCTCGTCCCTGCCGGTCGCGGGGTCGCGGCGCACGCGCATCGCCTTGCGCGCGCGGATCAGGTGGCCGTCGCGGCCGGAGAGCCCGATCGCGAGGCCGCCCGCGCGCGTGATCGCGGCGGCAAGCTGCTTGTTGATGGAGCCCGCGAGGACCATCTCGACGACCTCGACGGCCTTGGCGTCGGTGACGCGCAGCCCGTCGACGAAGCTCGACTTGATGGCGAGGCGATCGAGCATCTGCGCGATCTGCGGCCCGCCGCCATGCACGACGATCGGGTTGATCCCGACCTGGCGCAGCAGCACGACGTCGCGCGCGAACTCGGCCGCGACCGCGGCGTCGCCCATCGCGTGGCCGCCATACTTCACGACCACGGTGCGGCCGGCGTAGCGGCGCATGAAGGGCAGGGCCTCGGCGAGCACGCGGCTCTTGGCTATGGCCTCGGGGGCCACGCCGGACGCGGGTTTCCTTGCGTTCTCAGTCATGCGGGACGACCCCCTGGATCGCGGATTGTCTAGCCGAAGGTGGCGAGGCCCGCCAGCGCCGCGCGCAGCTCGGCGATGCCCGCGCCGGTCTGCGCGCTCGTGGCATGGACATGCGGGTGGCCGGCGGGATGCCTGGCCGCCTCGGCCGCGACCTCGGCGACGCGCCGGCGCAGCTCGGCGGGCGGCAGCTGGTCGCATTTCGTCAGCACGACCTGCCAGCTGAGCGCGGCCTCGTCGAGCAGCGCGAAGAGCTCGCGGTCGAGCGGCTTGGGCCCGTGCCGCGCGTCGACCAGGACCAGCACGCGCGCCAGCGCCGAGCGGCCGCGCAGGTATTGCCGGATCAGCGCCGACCACTGCTTGAGCAGCGAGCGCGAGACGCGCGCGAAGCCGTAGCCCGGCATGTCGACGAGCACGAGCCGGTGGCCGGCCGCGTCGGGGCCGAGCGCGAAGAAGTTGAGCTGCTGCGTGCGTCCCGGTTCCTTCGACGTCCGCGCGAGCGCGGCGTGGCCGGCGAGCGCGTTGAGCAGGCTCGACTTGCCCACGTTGGAGCGGCCCGCGAAGGCGATCTCCGGCGCACGGCGCGCCGGCAGGTCGTCCGCGCGCTGCGCGGCGTGGAAGAACGCGCAGTGCGACGCGAAGAGGAGGCGCCCCGCCTCGAGCGCCTCGGGGCTCAGCCCTTCTCCGCCGCCGTCTGCCTCATGATCACCCATTGCTGCGCCACCGAGAGGATGTTGTTCCAGGCCCAGTAGATCACGAGGCCGGCTGGAAAGGAGGCGAGCATGAAGGTGAACAGCACCGGCATGAACATGAAGATCTTCGCCTGGATGGGGTCCGGCGGGGCCGGGTTCAGCTTCTGCTGCAGGAACATCGTCAGGCCCATGATCAGCGGCCAGGCGCCCATCGTGGCGCCGAGCAGCCAGACCTCGGGCGCGCCCCAGGGCAGCAGCCCGAAGAGGTTGAAGACCGAGGTCGGGTCGCTCGCCGAGAGGTCCACGATCCAGCCGTAGAAGGGCGCGTGGCGCATCTCGATGGTGACGAACAGCACCTTGTAGAGCGCGAAGAAGACGGGGATCTGGATGATGACGGGCAGGCAGCCCGCGAGCGGGTTGGCGCCCGACTTGCGGTAGAGCTCCATCATCGCCTGCGACATCTTCTGCTGGTCGGCGCCGTGCAGCGCCTTGAGCTTCTCGATCTCCGGCTGCAGGAGCTTCATCTTGCTCATCGCGCGGTACGACTTGTTCGCGAGCGGGAAGAACACCGCCTTGACGCAGAGCGTCAGCAGCAGGATGGCGAGGCCGAAATTGCCGAGCAGGCGGAAGAAGAAGTCGAGCACGTAGAAGATCGGCTTGGTCAGCCAGTAGAACCAGCCGAAGTCCACGGCGCGGTCGAAGCGCGCTATGCCGAACCTGTCCTCGTAGTCGTCGAGCAGGCGCACTTCCTTGGCCCCGGCGAAGAGGCGGTTGGTCGTCGAGGCGGAGGCGCCGGGGGCGACCTCGATCGTGCCGGTGATGTAGTCCGCCTGGTAGGCGTCTCGGCCCTGCTGCGTGCTGTGCACGAAGCGCGCCTGCTTCTGCGCCTTCTGGTCCGGGACCAGCGCCACGAGCCAGTACTTGTCGGTGATGCCGAGCCAGCCGCCGGTGGACGCGGCCTCGATCCGGCCCTTCTTCTTCACGTCGTCGTAGCTCGGCTCGTTGAGCACGCCGTTGAACACGCCGATCGGCCCCTCGTGGAGGATGTAGAAGCCAAGAGTCTTGGGCGTGCCGACGCGCTGCACCCGGCCATAGGGCTGGAGTTGCACGGGCTCGCGACCCTCGTTCACGACGCTGTCGACGACCTCGAACATGAAGTCGCCGTCGATCGAGATGCGGCGCTGGAAGCGCAGGCCGGCGCCGTTGCTCCAGGCCAGCGTGACGGGGTTGCCCGGCGTGAGCGTGTCGCGGTCGGCGGTCCACTGCGTCTGGCCGCCGGGCAGGGCGAGGCCTGCATTCGCCGAGACCCAGCCGAACTCCGCGAGGTAGGGATCGGGCGAGCCCTGCGGCGAGAGCAGCGTGATCAGCGGGCTCGTCGGGTCCGCGGCTTCGTGGTAGCGCGCGAGGCGGATGTCGTCGAGCTGGCCGCCGAGGAGGCGGATCGAGCCGCGCACGGCCGGCGTCTCGATGCGTACGCGCGGCGATTGCGCGACGACCGCGGCGCGGTCGGCGGGCGCGGCGACCGCGCCGGCGGCGAGCGGGGCGGCGGCGGTGCCGGGCTGCGCGGCGGGCGCGCCTGCGGGCGGCGGCGCGCCGGTGGCCGGCGCGGCCTGCTGCCCGCTGGCCTGCTGGCGCGCGGCGCGCTCCTTCTCGAGGCGCGGGCCCTCGATCCAGAGCTGCCAGCCGAGCACGATGGCGACCGAGATGACGATCGCGAGGATGAGGTTCTTCTGGTTTTCGTCTTTGAACATGGCTGTCGTCAGAACCTGATGTCGTTGCCGGGGCGGGCACCGAGGCCGCGCGCGGGCGGCACGGGATCCCAGCCGCCGGGATTCCAGGGATGGCAGCGGGCGAGGCGGCGCGCGGCCAGCGCGACGCCCGCCCACGGCCCGTGGGCGGAGATGGCTTCCAGCGCGTAGGCCGAGCAGCTCGGCGCGAAGCGGCAGCACGGCCCGAGCAGGGGCGACAGGGTCCAGCGATAGGCATGGACGAGGCCGCGCAGCGCGGCGCCGAGCAACCTGTTCATCGCCGCGGCCGCGCCGGTTCGAGCGCGCGGTCGATGCCCTGGCCGACATCGCGCAGCAATTGCTCCCAGGGACGGTCGAGCGTGCCGGCGCGGGCGACGAAGACGTAGTCCACGCCGGGGCGGGCGCGCCCGGGTCCGAGCAGCGCCGCGGCGGCCTTGAGGCGCCGGCGCGCGCGGTTGCGGACCACCGCGCCGCCAAGCTTGCGGGTCGCAGTGAAGCCGAAGCGGGCCGGTGCATCGGGGGCGGCGCCGGCATCCGCGGGGCGCGCCTGCACGACGACGCCGGGCGTCACGCATTTGCGCGAGGCGGCGGCCACGGCGAGGAATTCCGGCCGCCTGGTGAGGCGGAGTATGCGAAGCCCGTCCATGAGCGCCACCGGGCGCCTAGCGCGGGCGGGGAGCAGCGGCCCTGCGGGCCGGCTCAGGCGGAGAGCCGCTTGCGGCCCTTCGCGCGGCGACGGGCGAGCACGCGGCGGCCGCCGACGGTCTCCATGCGGGCGCGGAAGCCATGGCGGCGCTTGCGGACCAGCTTGCTGGGTTGGAACGTGCGCTTGGACAAGGGACTGGCTCCGGTCTTGGCCCGCGCGAGGCGGGGGTGCTTTCGAGGACCGCGGCTTATATCGGCCCCCCGGCAGGCAAGTCAAATGAAGCGGCGCCCGCAGGGCGCAGCGGCGGGTGCATGGCCGCGGAGGCGGCGCCTTGCTAGCATCCCCGTCCTCGCGGCCCGGCCCCGCGCCTCGCGCGGCGGCCGGCGCCCGAGCCCTTCCTCGAAGCGGATGCCATGATGCGCCTCGTCCCCAGACCCGCCGCGGGCCTCGTCCGGCTGGCGGCCATCCTCCTGCTGGCCCTCGCGCCCGCCCTGCCGGCCCTCGCCCAGGCGCCGGCCCCCCAGCCCGAGGGCGCGGGTGGCGGCGGGGCGAAGCGCCTGGCGACCGCCAGCCGCCACATGGCCGCGGCCGCCAACCCGCTGGCGTCGGCCGCCGGGAGGGAGATCCTGCGCCAGGGCGGCAGCGCGATCGACGCGGCGATCGCCATCCAGA
>Ga0169931_10004116_pt1 | contig 22751 bp, 20 predicted proteins | sample Kivu_15m_20L_FD_129675 | JGI IMG/M metagenome (GOLD analysis project Ga0169931, IMG submission 129675) | Freshwater microbial communities from Lake Kivu, Western Province, Rwanda to study Microbial Dark Matter (Phase II) - Kivu_15m_20L... | ecosystem: Environmental > Aquatic > Freshwater > Lake...
AAGCACCTCGCCACGAAGTTCCGCACTATAAGGCTTCATCAGGTCACCTCCTTGAGATGACCCACTCTACCGAAATATCCTAGAGGGCGCTAGACGTTCGATGGAACCGCTCTAGTGGCGGCGGCCCGTCGTTTCTTACAGCTTCCTTGAAAAAAACAATAATTGTCACGCCGCTGGGCACCTGGTCTGAAAACTCCTCAACCTTTGCGAGTCGCCGGCCGTTCTTGAGCGGCGGGTCTTCCGTCGGTAATCGCAGCGTCAATCGCTTCCCAAAAATCGCGGCGCATGCCCTCGGCGTCGATCGCCTCAAAAACCGTGACCCGGCGAGGATTGTCGGGAAACTGCTGGACTGTCGTCGAATCGTGGATGGTCGGCGCGCCAATGACCACCGGCGTGGCGAGCTTCGGACGCAGCACGGCTTCGACCAGGGCAATGTCCCACATCGTCTTCGTCTGCTTGCTGGCCGTCCGCGGAAACGTCTCCCACCGCTCAACCAGCAATTCCCAGACGCCCCCCCTTCCGCTCAAGTGCTCATCCACTTCTTTCTTCGACAGTTCCATTTCCACACTGACCGTCGGGGCCGGCATGTGCAGGTACTCCACCTGCGACTCGAAGATCGCCTTCACGGCATGGATGTCGTTCTTCCAGTTGAAGATGCCCGGCCCCCAACGGCGGTCCTTGTAGTCGCCATCAATGAATGCAAACACAACCTTCGGCTCAATGGAAGGATCCAGTAAGAGTGCCGATGCCAGGTTCGTGCAAGCCCCCAGTGCAAACACGACCAGCTTGTCGTCGGGGCCGCCGGCATGTGCCCTCTCGATGATGAGCCGTGCTGCCGGTGAATCGACCGGGGTGGACGGATCGGCCATCGAGCGATCCGCCCCCACGGGATGTGGTATCGATTCGCGCAGAGCCATCGCGTCGAGAATCTGCTCGTTGATCGCCTGGCTGCGATGTACCGTGTCGTTGGGCTTGGTCGAACGCGTGTAGTGGGCCGAAGTTAACCCCTCCACCCGGAACTCGGGCGCGACCAGCGCTCGAACGATGGCATACAGATCATCGATCTCGTTGGCTGTATCGGCATCGACGATGACTCGCACTGGATGGCCCGCGTAACTCGCAGCTCCCAAGATATGGAATGCCAGAACGACGATGCCCAGAACGAGACGGCTTTTCTTCACTTCCAAAACTCCACATTGCTGGCAGCGAGGCGAGCTTCTTGCGAGGTGAGCGTCCCCGTGCCGTTACCGCCCGACTTCGATCGTTCCCTCATACACGTGTCCTTCCGCGTCCGAGGCCAGCACGATCGCCGGCGCATTCCGCGGCAGAAACGACTTGCAACCGGTCACGTTGTTTAGTCCCTTCGACGGTGGAATCACTTCTAGCGCCGCATCATCCAACTCCAGGCCAGGACGCGGACTAACCACACAGTCAATCGAACTTGCTGGTCCGGCTCCGCGCACCGAATGACACAGCACCAGCCGGGGCGGACACTGCGACAACAACACAATCGGCCGGCTGGGCCTGGCGTCTGCTGAAAGCATCGCATAATCGTGGCTCCTCCAGCATCCGCGAGGCGACCGCACGCGCAGCGAAAAAATCGGTTTGCCAAACGTGTCCAGCGAGGTCTTGGTCGCGACGTACAGGGTGCCATCTTCCGCGACAGCCGTATTCAGATGATCGTCTGCAGTCTTGCCACCCTGGGCCACCGTCTCCTCCCAATTCCAGAAGTACGGCGAACAGCCGTCCCGGTGAAAGCGAAACAGCACGGCATCGGTATTCTGATTCGACCAGATGACGCCGACGCCGCACGGCAGCCGCGTGATCGTGCAGATGTCATCGTCGTGCGTGCCGCTAGCGATCTCGATCGGCTCGGTCCAGCGAGCGCCGCACACGTCGCGCGACGCCCGCACCCACACCGAGCTTCCGGCGCAGTACGCCACCCACAGCCGGCCGGTCCGATCGCGCGTGATTGTCGCGGTTTCAACCTTCTGTTCCGCGGGCACCAGCCACATCGTGGGGCGTCCGCAGCGTACATAGCCGTCTTGCCTGCGGTCATAGCGCAGCCTCGCGACGGTGAGCGTCTGCTGGCTGACCAGCACGATCTGCACCTGGTCGCGCTCGGCATAGACGTCGCCATGCCCTATCAGCCCGCTGAGCGCCGGATCAAGGGCGTCTCCCCGCACCCAGCCCGCACTGGTTCGCTTCCAGATCTGGTTTCCATCGCGCGCCGGCAGGCAGGCCCACCACCGTCCGTGCGCGAACCATAGCTTCGATTGCGGCTTATCCGCCGTGGGATTCGGCACATCGACCGAGAACACCGGCGTAGCGGCCGGCCGCAGGGGCTCGTCCGCCAGTGCCCATTCGCTGGCACCATTCAGCAGCATCACGACCGCGAGCGCAACGGCGGCGCGCGTTGCCAGGGTTTGATTTGGCTTGGCACCGCTGTCCGCTGTCATCGTTTGGCTCCGGTGAATTCGCATCCCCGGCGATTATGCTTGCGCGACGGCAGCAATGCCAATGGCTGAGAACGAAACGGGAGTAGGCTCAGGGGCCTTCTATTTGAGCCGCTTCAACTTGCCCTTGGTCTTGTAGATGTTCTTGTAGTCCCACTGGATCTCGCGCGATTTCTTCAGCCACCGCGCCAGCTCGGCCGTTTTCACCTCGTCCGCCGCGGTGTAGGTGACCGACGCGTCCTTGAACTTTCCGCTGCCGGGCTGCAGCCGCTCCTCGTCGAAATCCGCTCCGCTCCAGAACATCAGGCGAATGCCCGCCTTCAGTTTGCTGTAGCCAACCGTCGGATTCCCCTCCAGGAACCACACCGGGTGGCGATGCCAGATCTTCGACTCCGCCTCCGGCAGCCGCTTGTCGATCTCGGCCGCCAGCAGTTCGCAAATCTTGCGGTCGCTCGCTGCCTGCTCCGCGTTGTAAGCCTTGATGTCCGCGTTCATGTCTTGTTCATTGACTTGGTGGCAGGATCCCTACGCAAAGAGGCCCGCGCCAATCCTCGCCAGCGGGTTGAAACGGAAAAGCAGTACTAACGAGCAGCGCGACGACGAACCGCGAAAGCGAGGAATGCCAGTGTGCCGACGCCGCCCAACACGAAGGTGGACGGTTCTGGCACGGGCGCCGCGAGGCGGAAACCAAACAGATCCGAGGCCCAGTCGGCGCCGTAAGAGTATTGATTGGACGCGGGCAGAAAACTCGATCCGCTGAAAGCGCCGCCGCCGCGTACGACGCGGAACGTGGTGTAGGTGTGAAAGACCGTTTCGGTCCATTCGTGCACGTTGCCATTCTGGTCGAACGTGCCATAGGGACTGGCGGACAGCTCGAACTCGCCCACGTTCGTGGTGTAGTAGATTCCCGAGTCGATCGGGTAAGGAATGTCATAGTAATTGGCGTTGTTGCCCGGCGAGGTCGTCTCGGACATGTCGCGCCCTGGCAGCGTGTCGCTCCCCGTGGCGTAGTCGAAGTACGTTCCCGCCACGCCAGCGTTCTTGTCGTGATACGCCGCCTTGTACCACTCGTTTTCCGTCGGGATGAAGAACTTGGCGCCGGGCTGCCTGGCGAACGTCAGGTGGTTCCCAATATTGCTGTACGCGCCGCTTTCGGTGGTTCCAATGCCCTGCAGGCCCGTTGGCTGGCCATTGTGCATCCAGTTGGCAAACCGCGCCGCCGACCAGAAGCTCACGTAGTTCACCGGACGATCTGCATAGGCGGGCGGCACGCTATAGGCCCAGTTCCCCGGAAAACCAAACTGCGAGATCTGGCAGCCGTACTGAGACATCATGCCCGGGTTGTACAGCCCGTTGGTGTCGTTGCCGGCCACCGCATTCAGAAACTCGACATACTGGCCGGACGTGATTTCGTACTTCGCGATCTGGTATTCGTAAGGCACGTTGCCCAGCGTCAGCGGGCCAAAGAATTGGCTGGGCTGAATCTCTGCCTGATTGCCGGCATTGCCCACCGGGACCAGATCGATCGTGACGGCCCGAGCCACATTTGCAGGCAGGGCGATCAAGCACATGCACGCCATAAATTCGGCCAGACGCACTGCTCCCGCCAAACGACGCACGCGTCTTGCTCGAATCGTCATGAGCAGTCCCCCCCCCGGAGAATGAAATTGATCGAAGAGGCCGGTCGAATGCCCGAGAGTATGCGTCGACCAGAAATGCATGTCAAGCAATCCGCCGCCAGCCGCGGACCGCGGGTCGTTGCTTCCCAGCTCTGGGCCTCTCGACCCCAAATAAAAAACCCGCCGCAAGCGCCAATCAAGCACCTGCGGGCGGGTTCTTGTTACTCGTCAAACGCGCGGCCGCGATCTACTTCAGCTCCATCACCTCAACCTTGCGGATCGAGACCTTGCTCCCCGGATCGTGCTGCTGGAACGCGAAGTGCCCTTCCTTGAAGGTCTTCTCGAAATCCATGTACTCGTACAGCTCGTCGCCGTTCACGGTGATCTTGATACGCGTCATCGGGCGACCGCGCCACACGTCGTCGCGCACCGTCAGGTCGTAGGTGAACCACTCGTCCGGCTCGACCAGCCGCTTGTACACGTGGCACATGCCATACAACGAACCCGTGCGAATCGGGTCGGTGTGCGTGCTGTCGATCTGGGCTTCGTAGCCATCGGAGAAGCCGGGCTTGCGCGTGGTGCGGAAGTACAGGCCCGAGTTGCCGCGGTCGTTGATTTTGATTTCCGCGCGGTAGCGGAAGTTCTTGTAAGGACCGGTGGTGTTCACCAGCATCGAAGCGGGGCCCGAGCCCTGGATCGCGCCGTCCTTGACTTCCCAGACGCTCTTTTCGGCGCCGACCTTCTCCCACCCGTCGAGGCTCTTGCCGTCGAACAGCGGGGTCCAGTTCTCCTCGGCCTGCGCCGCTTGGCCGGCCACGGCAAACACCAGCGCCACGACGGCGCACAACATCGAAACAGATCGCATCATTCGGTCCTCTATCATCAGGGTGGACATTCGGGGATGGCTAGCGGGTCCGGCGGGGCAATTAGTTCCTCAGAACTCACTCGCCCACACGGCCGCTGGATTATCGAACCTGCCGGCCCCGCTGACAAGCACCGGCCGCCGTGCCAGCAGGAAATCGCGATTGGGCGGCCGCCGATACGTTTGGCCGCGTTTCCGCGCGTTACCGGCCGTCCACTCGCTACATTCGGTCACTGCCGCCTGCCCGCACGTCCGCCAACCTGCTGGTTTTCCCCAGCCAACCCTGCTGGCAAGTTCCAAGATTCATGAGACAATCGCGGGCGAGCGCTTCGGCAGTCCTCGTCCGCGGGTCAACTGCGACAGGAGCGCAATCCATCATGGCCGAACTTGAACGTCGACAATTCTTCCTCAGCGCCGGCCTCGCGGCGGCAGCAACCGCAATGTTCTCAAACAACCAGTCCGCCGCCGGCGGCGATCCCAGCTTCATGAACAACGTGCCCGATCCGCTCCTCTCGGACAAGGAACTTCCCTCGTTCAAGTTCGAGCTCGAAAAGTCTCCCGCCAAGGTCGACGGCGGCAACACGGCTCGCGAAGCCTCGGTCTCGCAGCTTCCGATCAGCAAGGGGCTGGCCGGCGTCTCGATGCAGCTCGAGCCCGGCGCGATGCGCGAACTGCACTGGCACGCCACCGCCGCCGAATGGGCCTACGTCACACGCGGCCGCGTTCGCACCACGGTCATTGCACCGGGCGGCGCCACCGAAACCAACGACTTCGAGCCGGGCGACGTTTGGTACTTTCCCCGCGGCCATGCCCACATGCTCGAGTGCCTCGGGGACGAGCCGTGCCACTTCATCCTCATCTTCGACAACGGCTACTTCAGCGAGTTCGGCACGTTCAGCATCTCGGATTGGATCGGTCACACGCCCGCGCCGCTGCTGGCCAAGAACTTCGGCCTGCCGGAGTCGACATTCAAGAGCTTCCCCAAGAGCGAGGTCTGCTTCGGCAAGGGCGTGATTCCGCCCGAGCCGGCAGCTCCGCCGCTGGCGGGCAACAATCCCTGTCCACTCACGCACAAGTACCGCCTGATGCAGGACGAACCGAAGGTAAACAACCGCGGCGGCAAGCTGTGGCTCGTCGACTCCACGAAGTTCCCCATCTCCACGACCGTAACCGGCGCCGTGCTCGAATTGGAACCCGGTGCGATGCGCGAATTGCACTGGCACCCCAATGCCGACGAATGGCAGTACGTGCTCGAAGGTTCGTGCAGCGTCACGCTCTTTGGCGCGAAGGGGCGCTACCGCATCGAGACGCTCAACTAAGGGGACGTCGGCTACATGCCGCAAGGCTACGGCCACTCGATCGAGAACGTCGGGAAGGGCAAATGCCGCGTGCTGATCGGCTTCAACGCTGGCATTTACGAGGACATCGACCTCACCGAGTGGATCGCCGGCAACCCGGTCGACGTCCTGGCCACGAACTTCAACCAACCCGCCGCCGTGTTCGAGAAGTTTCCCAAGCAGGACGTGTTCATCTCGGACGGCAAGGAACAAAAGTAGTCTGCATGCCACTCCTCTTCGGTCACGGATATCTCGGCTCGCGGGTCGCTCGGCTGTGGCAGGCCGAAGGTCGCACAGTGCACGTCGTCACGCGATCAGAGTCTCGCGCGCGTGAGCTGGCGGCGCTCGGCTACACACCGCTCGTGGCCGATGTGACTGACGCCGACGCCATCCGCGCCGCACTCGCCGAGCTCCCGCCGCCCGACACCGTGCTCTTCGCCGTCGGCTACGACCGAAGCGCGAAGTCGCAATCGACCTCAACTCCCTCGATCAACGACGTCTACGCCGGCGGCCTGGCTAACGTCCTCGCCGCGCTGCCAGACGCAACGTGTCGCATCATCTACATCAGCACCACCGGGGTTTACAGCCAGACCGGCGGCGCCGTGGTCGACGAGGACTCGCCCACCGAACCAACCCGCGAAGGTGGTCGCGCCAGCCTCGCCGCCGAGCGGGCCCTCGCCGCTAGCCGCCTCGCTTCGCGCGGCATCGTACTCCGCCTGGCCGGCATCTATGGCTCCGAGCGCATCCCGCTGGCCGAGCCGCTCCGCCGTGGTGAACCGCTGGCAGTGCCGGCCGAAGGCTGCGTAAATCTGATCCACGTCGACGACGCCGCCCGCGTGGTGCTGGCTGCCGAGCAACTCGCCGTTCCCGCCGGCCATGCGCCCCGCATATACAACGTCAGCGATGGCCATCCGGCGATCCGCGGCGAGTATTATGCCGAACTCGCCCGGCTGCTCGGCGCGCCACCGCCCACTTTCGCCACACCGGCCGCCGACGCCCCCGCAACCTTACGAGCATCGAGCGACAAGCGGATCTCCAATGCCCGGCTGCTGCGCGAGCTGGCAATCACGCTCCAGTATCCATCCTATCGCGAAGGCTTGCGGGCAATCGTCGACAGATAGTTATTAGCTTTCGTTGTCGAGTCGTCTTTGATTCGTGGCGCCACCAGTTCCTTCATCGCGCGGGAAGAGTATCTGCATGTGTCTCCATGGTGAGATTCGGCGTGTGATACGGTCGGGTGGCACTGACAACTCGCTTGTCAGTGTGCCTCCGGCACAAGAGGGTTCATCGCGCGCGTTCCCAACCTTAAACCTTCCATTACCTCCATGCACTCCGCAGCCCCTCTTGTCGCTGCGCGACACCGACACACTGTCGGTGCCACCCGAACCACGAACTACCCTACACTACTTGCTTAGCTCTGCGTCGAGCATCTCGGCCATCTGCTCCCACGCATTCGCCGAACCGACCAGCTTGCCGTCCGGTCCAATCAGGTAGTACGCCGGCACCGAGCTGACGCCCAATTGCAGCATCAGGTCGGACTCGTCTCCTAGATAGTTCTGCGTCCAGTTCCAACCGCCAGCTTTCACAATCGCCTTTGCTGCTTCAACGTCCGCCGTCTTGTCGACGTTCAGCCCAACGACCGTCAGCGGCTTGTCGGCGTACTTCTCGACGGTCGCCTTCAACTCCGGCATCGACGATAGACACGGCTGGCACCAACTGGCCCACACGTCCAGCAGCACGAGTCGGCCTCTCAGGTCGCCAACCATCCGCACTTGACCGTCCGCGTCGGTGAACTTGTAGGCGCGCATATCGGAACCCACCCGCGGCCCGCGCCGCACGGGCACCAAGATGGCGCGTCTATGGACACGAAGATCTTTCACGTCCTCAATCATGGCGTCCATGCCCACCACCGCCACTTGGGCTTGCCCCTCGGCTATGGTGACCGGCACGACCTTCTCGCCGATCGATTCCACCAGGCACCCCGCCGGTTGCTCATAAAGCTGAATCACCAGGTCGTACTCTCCCGGCCGCACGCCCTGGATCACCATTTGGCCATCATCGGCGAGCTTCACGAAGTGGTTCTCGCGCGTGGCTACCCACCGCTGAAAATCATCCTGCCGCAGCCAGCTTAGCTGCACCGGACCACTAAAGTTGGAGCTCAGCGGCGTGGCATCGGCGGGATACTCCACGCCGCGGTCGCGACTGATCAAATAGTTCAGCGACCAACGCTTGCTGAGCTTGTCGGCGTTGTTGCCCGTTGCCACGACACCCTTGCTTGGTTTGTCGGCGTTGTCCGCCCATGCTATGACCTGCCCCAACACTTTGACCTTGCCGCCGCCGAGCGTGATCTCCTTCTTATCCCCGGGCTGCAAATCGACGGGCACCGATTCGCCCGACGTCATCACCGAGTCTTCCCAAGGTCCCAGCGCAGGGCGAACCGAGTAGCTTCCCGGCGGCAGCCGATCGAAGCGGAAGCCGCCGCTGGCATCCGTCTTGGCTGTGTAGCCTTCCTGAAACCTGGCTTCCTTCAGCCCACGATTCGCCAGCGGAAAACAATAGATCGTCTCCCCCACCAGCGGCTCGCCGGCCTGGATCAGGCGTCCCGAGATCGATGCCGTGGGCCGCAGCGTGAGCGTGCCAATGTCCTCGTTTGGCTGCCTGAAGACCTCCGCGTATCCTGTCTCGTCGAAGACTCGAATGCGCTGCGGCTCGAACGTCGCCGGCAAGCGGAACTCGTTCGCGCCTTCGACTCGTAGCGCGATGCCGAAACTCGTGTCAAGCCGGTCGAAATCGAAGCCCGAAGCAATCGTCGGCGTGCCTACACAAACCATGAAGTTATTGATCGGCTGTCCGCCTTCATCCACGACGACTCCGCGCAGTGCCGGTGCCGGCTCCAGGCGGAAATCCAACTCCAGTGGCGGATCGCTTGCCGCCATCGACTTGTCACCCAACGCGGTGCGATACCCCTCGGCCTCGATCCGCGCGAAATACCGATTGCCAGTCTGGCCGTATGTCCCGATCTCGATTCGATACTTGCCGTCCTTCCCTTCAGCGACTCGGCCATCCTGAAAATCGGTCGAGTAGAAATCCGGCCGAAAAGCCTGCACCGGGACCACGCGAAACTTCTTGATCGGCTCGCCGGTCTTCGCATCCACGACCTTGCCAAAGAATGTCGGGGCCGCGGTGAGCACGATCTCGTGCTGCTCGTCCTTGGCTACCAGCGTCAACGTCTTGTAATCGAACCCCGATGCGGACACGTTGAGCCCGATGCCATCCTCGGGCGCCCAGGTCCAGGTGTAATTGCCTTCTTTGTCGGCCTGTCGCGGAATTCCCGAGTCAGGCACGTTCGGATGGTCATGATTGTAGATGGCTTTCGTGCCGCGCCACTCGTCGATCTGCACGGCCGCTTCGGGAACCGGTTTACCTGCCGCATCGACAAACTTGAGTTTCAATGTGCGGCCCGGAGCAAGCTTGAAGTCCACCGGTCCCAGCGAATCGTCGAGCTTCACCTTCCGCTGCTCGGGCGCGAAGCCTGGCGCGAGCACGGTGATTGGATACTCACCGGGCGAGAGTCGCCGCGTTTTGTACTTCCCCTCCGAATCGATCCGCGCCTCGTTCACGCCCTTGGCATAGTAGGGATCGTCATCGTAAACCACGAGCCCCTTGGATACCGGCTTGCCATCGGGGCCCGTGATCGTTCCCGAAATGGCCAGGCCGCGACCGAGTGTGATCTTGGCCGTCCCCTCGCGAAGCTGCTCGACCGTCACGCCCTGTTTGCCTTGGAGCTCGCCCCAATTGCTGTCGCCCGCGAAATCGCGATGCGTGACCATGATTCGGAAGTTGTAATCTGAACCTTCTCGCGGAGCGGGCGCATTCACGACCTCCCAACGCCCGTCCTTGTCAGTTCGCACCGCGCTGGTTTCAGACGCCAGCCAGGTGCTGATTCCCGCGGTCGGATTGGGCCCGGCGAATCGGTCATTCACATTCACCATCACTTGCACCCGGGCGTTGGCCACTGGCTGGCCCACCTCATCCACGACAAGTCCGCTCAGCCGATGTCCCGCAGGCATGCGAAACTCAAACTCATCGGGGATCAAACGACCATCCTCGTGCGAGCCCTCGCCAAAGTTGACGAACAACGGCACGTGCTTGGACTTCGACGACCATAGCCGGAGAATCCGCAGCCGCCGGGGAATCTCGACCGTCACCTCCCCATCAGCATTCGTTTTATAGTCGCGCGTTGGATATCGCTCGTCCGTTGGCTCGATATTCCACACGCTGGCCGTGACCCGGGCGTCGGCGACCGGCTGGCCAGACTCATCTCGAACGCGAACTAGGAGCTTACTCAATTCGCCCGGATCATTTGGCGATTCGTTTGAAACCGGCTTCTTTTCGCCCTGCTTAGCGGCATCGGTCGCAACTTTGTCCTCGGCGGCTTGTTTCGCGGCTTCCTTCGACTTTGCGTCCTCGGCCTGCTCCTCTGCTCGCGAAGTCAACTGCAGCGACCCCATACCGACGACAATCACAACGGCCGCGATTCCCACGATCCGCGCGGTACGCTTCGAAAGCGATGCCCGCTCGCGCGTGGCATCCAGAATCGCGCGAATCCGGCCTTCGACCTGCGTGTTGCGGGCCATTGCCACGCTGAACACCTGCTGCCGGCAGCGATACTGCTTCGCCACGTCGAGCAGCGTCTGAGCGTACGTGCTTGGCCCCTGGGTATGCCTCACCACCACGTCGTCGCAGGCGATCTCGCGCAAGCGCCGCATCTGTGCCGCGCCCCACCAGGCCAACGGATTGAACCAGTACAGCGCGCAAGCCGTGCCGGCCAGCAGCTGCGCCAGCACGTCGCGGCGCTGCACATGCGCCAGCTCATGCAACAGCACGTGCCGCCTCTGTTCCGCACCCCACTGATCCGCGTCGCTCGGCACGAGCACCAGCGGCCGCCAAAAGCCGACCACCATCGGGGTCAGCGCCTCGCGATGCGTGCGCAGCGAGATCGTCTGACGCACGCGCAGCTCCCGCGCGACTTCATCGCACAGGCTGCGCCACGTTTCGCTCTCGAGCGCGGGACAAGCGCGCGCGGCTCGCCGCACAATCCAGACTTGCCAAATCAGTCGAGTTCCGCACAGTGCAACACCCGCCGCCCAGATGGCCAGTAGCCATGCCTGCCAGGTGGGCCACGCGAACGCCGCCGGCTCGATAGCTGCCGGTTGGAGGTTCGCATTCGGCTGCATCGCACCCGCGGGCGGCGCAAGCGCCGGTCGCTCGAGTCTGGCGTCCACGGCCGCCTCGTGAGCTTCGCTCCGCAGCGGCGGCGCCGGTCGCAGCGACATCACCTCGTAATTCTGCTGCCCCGGTGTCAAACCCGCCGGGTGAACAACCGCGGTCTCGCGTGGAGTCACCGGCGGCAGCACCGGCACCGCCACATTCGGCGCCAGCAGCGTTACGATCGGAATCAGCAGGCACCCACTGAATCCCAGGACCCAGACGTGATGCCCTACGGCCGCGGATCGCCGCCGCACGACAAACGCAATGATCAGCGTGATCGTCAGCAGCAGAATCGATCGCAGCGCCACGCTGGTAAGGAGATGTTCGAACAACTCGAGAGTCATGGGTTTATTCCTTCATGCGAGCACGTTGGATTGCCTCTTCCAGCCGCTGAATGTCATCATCCGAAAGCTTTTTGGCCGAGTCGTCGATCAACGCCGCCAGGGCATCGGCCGGCGAGTTGGGAAAGAACGTCTCGATCAACCGGCGAAACGCACTCATGCTGGCCGATTTTTGCGGTCGCACCGGCAGATAGATGTGCGTCACGTCGCTCCGGTCGCGCTTCAGATAGCCCTTCCGCTCAAGTTGCCCCAGCATCGTGCGGACGGCCGAGTAACTCGGCGCGTCGGCCAGATGCTCACGGACCTGCGCCACCGACGCCTTCCCCAGCCGGTACACGACGCTCATGATCTGCTCCTCGCGCGGAGCGAGCTGCCGATCGATCTTTTTCTTTGCCATCCGTCTTCACTCGCAAGCTTGTTGTTTTTAACGGCGGCGCGTTCCAGGCTCTGTGCGACCCTTCGTACACCGCGCCGGCCGAATGCCAATTCATTGACAGGTGTCATTGTATTGGCATTTCCGGGAACGTCAACAGAATTCTCGACCCACCGGTAAATGCCCTTCGCCCGCCGGAAACACGCCCAGGCCATCGCTTCGAGGTCGCCGCCACCTGGCTCGCCGCTTCCAGTTCGCGGCCGAGCTCGCCTCCGTGGGGTGCCGATTTGAAGAATCGCCGTAACAGCTCGCCGGCACTAGCCAGCCGGCGCAATGTCGTAATACGTCCCGTAGACTTGGCTCACCCGCGCGACGAGCGCCTCACCCGCCGGCGGACGTGTGCCGAAGCGGCCGATCTCCATCCCGGCCAGATCCTGCTGCGGCTTGCCCTCCACGATCCACTCGGCCAGCGCCTTGCCCACGCCGCCGCCAGCCGACACGCCATGCGCACAGAACCCGCACGCGATCCACATCCCGCCGACCGCCGCAATCGGACCCAGCAGAAACGCCCCGTCGGGCGTGAACGACTCCAGTCCGTTCACCTGCTTCGTCGGTTTGCTCGCCGCGAGCATGGGGAACCGCCGCACCGCCGCCTGCCATAGCGGCTCGAAGTGTGCCGCGTCATACGTGAGCACCGTGGGGTTCTCGCCGCCGGGAATCGCCGCCGTCCACGCGCGCGGATTCCGCTCGTATCCACCCACGCTCAATCCGCCGTTCTTCACCCGCGCATAAACGAGGTTATCCGGATCGCGCACATTCGGCAGCGGCTTTCCCAACTTTGCGGCCGCGTCCGCAATCTCCTCCAGCGGCTCCGTCTCATGATATTGATGCTGCATCGGCACCAGAGGCACGCCCACGCCGGCCAGACCCGCCACCACGGGCGACCAGATGCCGCAGGCCACAATCAGCGACGCGGTCTCGATACGGCCGGCCGTCGTCTCGACCGCGCTCACGCGATCCGCTTTCCTCTCGATCGCCGTCACGCGCGCCCGCGGCCGAAACTCCACGCCCAGCCGTTTCGCCTCGCGAATCATCGCCCCGGCCAGCACGGGCGCCGTCGCCGAACCATCGCTCGGAATGTACAGCGCCCCGGTGATCGCCTCGCTGCTCATTGCCGGGAACATCGCCAAGGCTTCGTCCGAACTGACCAGATGCGCCTCGAGCCCGCACTGCTCGGCCCAGTGTTTCTGCCGGCGCAGCTCGTCGAGTCGCGCCGCGCTCGAGGCCAGCCGCAAGCTGCCGACCTCTTCGAACCCGCGCACGCCATCCAGCTCCAACGTGCGATAGAGCGCGACGCTGTCCTTGAGGATTCGCGTGAGCGCCGCTGACGACCGCAACTGCCCGACCAGTCCCGGCGCGTGCGACGTCGTGCCGCTCACCAGCTCGCCTTGTTCGAGCACGACGACGTCGGTCCGCCCCAGCTTCGCAAGGTGCATCGCGATGCTCGCCCCGCAGATCCCCGCTCCAATTACAACCGTTTCCGCTCGTTCCTTCATGGCGTCTCCGTTTCCTCGCTTAACTTCTTGGCTCGTTCCAAATGCTTTTCACCGTAAGCGGCAAATCCAAAGTCCAATTCAGAAACGGCCACCTGGGCAAATCCCCACGCCGCCTCGCGCATCGCCGAGGCAAACCGCATCTGCCGCAGTCGCGCCAGGTCTTTGTCCGAAGCATTGCCCAAGTACAGTTTTAGCAGTCGCCGCTCCGCCGGCTCACTCAATAAGTTGTTCTCCGCCAGGTTCCCCAGGTCGAACCACGGGTCACCCATCGCCGCATACTCCCAATCGATCAGCCGCACGCGCTCGCCATCGTCGATCAGGTTCGCCGGCAAGAGGTCGTTGTGACACGGACGCAAGCTCTGCACGCCGATCGTTTCCATCTCAGACTGCAACCGCGTCGCCAGTCGCGCGATCTCCATCGGAAGACGGACGCCCCCTTCGTGCGCGATCTTCAGATACTGGGCCACCGTCCACGGCACCCGGAAGCGGCCCGGCACCTCGCTCCCCGCGTGAAACAGTTGCAGTGCCGCAACCGACCGCGCCAGCAAGGCGGCATCTTCCAAGTCGCGCGGCGCGAGCGACCTGCCCGGTGCGTACCGCACGACTAACGAATGATGCTCTGGCAGAAAGGCGATCACCTCGCATGCCGCTCCGCATTCCGCCGCCGCCACGGCGCAGGCATGCTCCCGCTCGCGGTCGATTCCCAGCCGCTCCGTGCCCGCGCCGGCGATGCGCAGCACGAACGCTTCGCCCGCCGCTCCCTCACTCCCTTCCACCTGGATCATAAAATTCTGGTTCGTGATCCCGCCGGCCAGCGGGCTCAAGGTCCAAGCCCTTCCGCGCAGCGGCCGGAGCGTGCTCAGCGTGTCTCTCAGCTCTGGAGGCAGATCGGGCATTCGTCGTGCTCACGTCGAGCGTATCTTTACGCCGAGGCATCACTGCTCCTCGACCGTCGGCTTGCCTTCGAGCCAGCCCAGCCCGGCCAGAAACTTGTCCGTTTCGCGCAGCGTCGCACGGTACATCTCGCCTCCGCCGCGGCCGTAGTTGAAGAAGCCGTGCCCCTCGCCTTCGTAGCCGAACAGCTCGCACGTGTTGCCGGCGGCCTGCATCGCCTTGGCGAATGCTTCGACACTCGCATATGGCACCGTCGTGTCCGCGCGGCCGTGAAAGATCACCGTCGGCGGCAGCCCGCTCTTCACATGATGGTACGGCGAAATCCGCTTCGCCTCGACGCCCGCCCGCTCGTCCATGTTGATGGTCCGCTGGCGGTTGAGCGTCACGCCCTCGACCGGCGCCAGCACCACGGCCGGATTGAACAGCACCAGCGCGTTGGGCTTGCAACTGATGCTCAGGTCTTCGCCCGGCTCGTCGAACTCCTCCAGCGTGCCGCACGCCGCGGCCAGGTGCCCGCCGGCCGATCCACCACCGGCCGCAATTCGCTCGGGATCGACGCCCAGCCGCGCGGCGTTCTTCCGCACATAGCGGATCGCACTCTTGGCGTCGCGCACGCAATCGACCGCCTTCACGCCGTGCAGGCTGGCCACGCGATAGTCGGCCGCAATCGCCACCATCCCGCGCGAGGCGAGATACTTGCCCTGCTGGAGAAACTGACCCGGCGAACCGCCCGTCCACCCGCCACCAAAGAACAACACGATCGCCGGCCGTTTATCGTTCTTGTTCCAACCCTCCGGCTCAAACACGTACAGCTTCAGCTCCACCTCGCCGGGCTGCTGGTCTCCTCCAGGCTGACTCGCGGCTTGCTTGTACGTCTCCACCTTCGCGTCAGGCATCTCGGGCGGATAGCCACGTCCGCCGCGCTCCTGGGCGACAGCCGAGAGTGAAGAAACGACGACGAGCGCGGCCAGCACGATGAGCGTTTTCATGCCCCGAATGTAGACGCAACGCGGGCCAAATGCAAAAACGCCAAGCCGACAACTCCTGTCGTTTGGCGTTCTGCACATCGATTTTTCATCGATGATTGTTAATCGCTTTTTCAAGGGCGACAAACTTCGCCCGGCTAGACCACGCCGCGGCGGCCTTGCAGCACTTGCACGATGAGCACGACCAGGGCCACGAGCAACAGCAGGTGCACCAGGTTGCCAGCCACGCCAAACCCAAGGCCCAGCGCCCACATGATGAGCAGGATCAACAGCACGGTCCACAACATGACACACCTCCGGAGTGAAACAGAATGACTTGGGTTCGCTGTACCGCATCGGCACACGGCGCCGCACTTCGGCGCCTGGCACAGCGATTGGCTTTCGTTCGCCGAGGGATACTAAGCATTAACCGCGCCAAGTCGCAATCGCCCTCCGGCAGCCCCACTTTTCCGCCCTGAATGCATCCGAACCCACCTGCGCCGCGCGAGCGCTGGCCGCCAAACGCTCAACCTGATAATTTGTCAGGCGATCGCTTTCCCTCGCTGCAGCGAGCCCAAATTGAAAGCGGAGCCGCCCCGTGTAAGCACCCTGGGACCTGCCATTCTCAAGTCCGTTCCAGGGCCGCTATGATGATTTCCGTGCCTGCCGCACCCGGCCCTTCCTGGCCTTGCGAACCGGGGATTAGCGCCGGCCCCAAAGTCCTGCTTTCCGAAAACCTCTCCGACGGCTCCGGCCGCACCCTATGAACTCCATCCTTGTCTCGCTGATTGTGCTCGGAGCGGCCATTGCGGGTTCGCTCCTGGGCTACCTACTGCAACGCCTCTTGCCCGATCGGTATCTGCAGTCCGAGACGAAGGAGATCGTCTGGCTCGGCACCGGGTTGATTGCCACGATGGCGGCTCTCGTGCTGGGCTTGCTCGTCGACAACGCCAAGTCGTCCTTCGACGATGAGAACGCCAGCTTTCGAGAACTGGCCCTCAACGTCGTGATGCTCGATCGAACGCTTGCTTCCTATGGGCAGGAGGCCCAGCCTGCCAGGGAACAGTTGAAACGCACCATCGAGCAGGTGATCGAAAGTCTGTGGCCGCAAGACCCCTCTGCCGAGTCGGCGGCGATCGACGATGTGAAGATCACGGCCGAGGGACACGCACTGGTCGAGTCGCTTCGCAAGCTCGCCCCGCGGGACGACACGCAAACATCGCTCAAGTCGTCGGCCGTGCAACTGAGCACCGACCTGACGCGCGATCGCTGGCGATTGAGCCAATCCAGCGAAAGTTCGTTGCCCGTTCCCTTCCTGGTGGTCCTGGCCCTCTGGCTGGCATTGTTGTTTGGCAGTTTTGGCCTGTTCGCGCCACGCAACCCTCTGGCCTTCGCGGCGATGATCGTCTGCGCGGCCTCGGTGGCGGGCGCGGTATTCTTAATCGTCGATCTCGATCAACCATTCCACGGCATCGTCAAGATTTCGCCCGCCGCGCTCGAAGACGCGTTGTCCAAGCTGGGCAGGTAGCGGGCGGTGAAGCCCGGCGATCGCCGCTCCCCGCCGGGCGTATCTTCCGTGCGTCGACATGCGATTCTTCTTGCCGGAGCCGCCCTCGGCGAGGACAATTGGATGGTAGACTGCTCAAGGGAGATCGCACGATGAAAGCTTACGAAACATCCGCGACCGTAGACGCTGAGGGACAACTCCGCTTGTCCAGCGTGCCCTTCGCACCGGGCACCCAGGTCGAAGTTACGATCAAGCCTACCAACGAGATGACCAGCGAGGCGGCCGCCGAGTGCGCAGCGAGACTGCTGGCCGCCTTGGATCAGGCACGAAATACCCAGGCCGTTGGACCACTTGGCCGCGAGCAACTCTATGATCGCGACGTACTTCGTTGACACCAACGTGCTGATCTATGCCGGCTCGAACGCCGCCGAAGACCGCGCCAAGCGGCAAACTGCTCGAGAATTGCTCAGCCGCCCCGGCGTCACGTTTTCCGCACAGGTGTTGCAGGAATTTTATGTCGTTGCCGTCACCAGGAACCGTTTGAAAATCACGCCGAACGAAGCACTCGCCGTGCTGCAATCCTTGGCGGCGTTTCCGATCTGCCCTATCTCGCGCGACCTCGTGCTCGACGCGATTGATGATAGCCAACGCTTTCAAATCTCTTACTGGGACGCGGCGATCCTTGCGGCCGCAAGGCACATGGGCTGCTCTACCGTCTACAGCGAAGATTTGAGTGCCGGACAAATCTATAACGGAGTCACCGTCATCAATCCGTTTTCGCCCAGCCCGACTTCCTAAGACAACCCGACGCCTTTTTTCCTCTGCGTCTCCGTCCCTGCGCGTTATTGTGTTGAAAACCTGTCTCTCCATTTCGCGTTGTCGCGTCTCCGCGCCTTTGCATTTCAACGGCCCAGCTCGGCAAGTTGGGACTGAGAAAAATTCGCATCCTTTTGGCCGCTTGACCACAAGTGTGACTGGCTCGATTGGTAAGTCGTTACCACGCATCGCGCAGCGCTGCGCACGGCACACACCGCCCACCTGTCCACCACCTCTAGAAATGTGGCCAGGATTTCGTTTAGGGTAAGGTCACGACAACAGGTAGAGACCGCATCATGCCGACGACCAATTCGAACACGACTGGCAAACTGGAGAAATCGCGAAGCCTGGCTGCCCGCGATCGGGCTCGCGAAGGCCGCGATGGGCGAGGGTGTGTGCGCGTGAAACATCCTTTGCACGAGTTTCTAATTCCACACACCCCCAAAATGCGATCGCGAAACACAGCCACCACAACTTTTTTGGAGGAGGGAAAGGAACTTCACACCAGGCGAGGAAGGAATGCAGCCGCGGCGGTCCCGTCGACCTGGGAGCTAGATCCCCTTTTGCTTGGCGATGATGTCGTACATGACTTCGGTGGTGCCGCCGCCAATCCGGTCGAGGCGAATGTCGCGATAAGCACGCTGGATGGGGTAGGCGCTCAGGTAGCCAGCCCCGCCGTGCAGTTGCAGGCAGTCGTCGATGATGCGGCAGGCCGCGTCGGCGGCGAAGGCCTTGGCCATCGCAACTTCCTTCAGGCTAGGGATCCCGCGCACGACGCGCCAGGCCGTGCCGTAGACGAGTTGCCGCGCGGCTTCGAGCTCCATGTAGCTTTTGGCGAGTCGCTGCTTGGTGACTTGCATGTCCGAGAGATGCCCCTCGCCGTAGCCGCGCTGTTTGACATAGGCCACGGTTTCGTCGAGCGAAACTTCAGCCAGTCCGACGCAGCCGGCAGCGATCACGATCCGCTCGTGCTCGAAACACTGCATGATCTGATAGAAGCCCTGGTTGACCGCGCCGATCAGCGCGCTGGCCGGCAAGCGGCAATTGTCGAACTTCAGGTAACCGGTGTCGCTGGCGAGCCGGCCGAGCTTGCCGGTCAGCTCGGTGCGCGAGAAGCCAGGCGTGTCTCGCTCGACCAGCAGCATGCTGATGCCCTGGCGGCCGAGGGCGGGATCGGTCTTGGCGGCGATGAAGAACAGATCGGCGTCGACGCCGTTGGTGATGTACATCTTTTCGCCGCTGAGGCGCCAGCCGTCGCCATCACGCACCGCGGTGGTGGTGATGCCGGCGACGTTGGTGCCCGCCTTGGGCTCGGTCACGCCCAGCGCACCGACTTTGCGACCGGCGATCATGTCGGCCAGGTGCTTGTCCTTCTGCTCGGACGTGCCGAAACGCACCAGGTGCGGCTTGGCGATTTCATTATGCGCGCCAAGCGCCATGCCGACGCCGCGCGTGTTGCCGCGCGAGATCTCCTCGCTCATGACGATTGCCATCCGGCAATCGATGCCGGTGCCGCCTTCGGCTTCGGGCACGCCATGCTTGAAGAGGCCGAGCTCGCCCGCCTTGCGAAACAGCTCGCGCGGCACGTGACCGGCGGCTTCCCAGGCGTCGGCATGGGGGTTCACTTCGCGGTCGACAAAGCTCCGCACAAGCTGGCGAAACTCGTGATGGCGGGGTTCGAAGAGGAAAGCGCCAGGGTCGGCGGCGAGCGGATCTGTGGTGAACGCAGGGGCGGGGGCGTTGGACTTCATGGCAGCTTCCTGGCGAGCGTGTTCGTGGAAGGAACGTCTCGTCATTACAGCGGGGCGCGAGAGGAACGTCAAACTGTTTGGGGTGTGGCGGAGAGGATCTCCCAGGGAAAGAATTCCCTGGGCTTTAAAGATTGCGACACTCCGTGCGCGCTACAAACCAACGATCAGTCCGAGGAGCATCATGGCGATGCACAGCAGGATGACCACGATGATCCAGGCCGGTTTGTTCTGGCCCGGACGATCTTCGTCGGAAAGGTACTGGCCGCAGTGCGGGCACTGCTCGGTGTCGTCGTACATCTCCTCGCCGCAGTAGGGGCAGGCCATCGTCACGTCGCTGTCGTCGGAGCCGTAGCCCGCGTCATCGAGTTCATCGTCCGCGTCGTAGCCGCCGTAGTCGTCATCGTCGTTGTGGGTCATAAAGAAGAGCGTAGCCGGTGGCGGAGTCCCAGAAAAGCCGAGTCTTGGCACGGTTGTGGCAAACTGGTTCCCAAGGCGCTATGGCGCACTACAATTGCGATGCTGACGAGAAAGTATGTCGCTGCCCCCCTGCCCTGCCCACGTTGATTCTGCCGCGAGGAACATTCATGCGAACTTGCCTGCTCACCGCCTTCGTTCTGGGAGGACTAGTGTTGTCGACTCAACCTGCCGCGAGCGCCGATCGGGTGCTCACGATGAACGACATGTTCGCCCTGAAGCGAATCAGCGATCCGCAGATCAGCCCCGACGGCAAGAGCGTGGCCTACGTCGTGAGCGTCGTGGATCGGGAGAAGAACGCGAGCACTTCGACGATCTGGCTGGCGCCGGTTGCAGGCGGTGAGGCCCGACAATTGACCGGCGGACCGAAGCACGACAGCCATCCGCGGTTCAGCCCCGATGGCACGAAGCTGCTGTTCGAATCGGATCGCTCGGGCGAGGGACAACTGTGGGTGCTCGACCTGGTGGCTGGCGGCGAGGCGAAGCAGCTTACGACGATTACGACCGGCGCGAGCACGGGCATCTGGTCCCCGGATGGCAAGCACGTGGCGTTCGTCTCGGCCGTGTATCCCGAGTTCTCGGACAAGCCCTACGCCGAGAGCAATGAGGCCAACAAGAAGAAGGCGGAGGAGATTGAGAAGAACCCGGTGAAGGCGCGAGTGTTCGACAAGCTGTTCTTTCGGCATTGGGACTCGTGGGTCGAGGGGAAGCGGCAGCACTTGTTCGTGATGCCAGCGGCCGGCGGCGAACCGCGCGACGTGACGCCCGGCGACATCGACGGGTATCCGACGAGCTCGACGTTCTCGATGGGGGATGACTTTACGTTTACGCCGGACAGCCAGGCGATCGTGTACACCGCGCCAGCACAGAAGGAAGAGGCCTGGAGCACGAATCACGATTTGTGGCGCGTGCCAATCGCGGGCGGCACGGCCGTGAACCTGACAAAGGACAACGCGGCGGCGGATAGCTGCCCCCGGTTCAGTCCAGACGGAAAGTGGATCGCGTATCGCGCTCAAGAGAAAGCCGGCTTCGAGGCGGATCGCTGGCAGTTGATGGTGATGCCGGCTGCGGGCGGGAAGCCGAAGAGCCTCACGGCGGCGCACGATCGTTCGATCGATGCGTTTGTGTGGGGTGACGACGCGACGATCTACTGCACGAGCGAGCGGAACGGCGGCGTGCCGATCTGCAAGATCAGCGTAAAGGACGGCGCGATCACCGAGTTGGCCACAGGCGGAGCGTTCGGTTCGCCCGGCATCAGCAAGGACGGCAAGACGCTCACGGCCACGCGGGCCACGATGAATGCGCCGGCCGAAGTCGTGGCAATCGACACGGCGACCGGTAAGGTTCGCAATGTGACGAACGTCAACGAGAAGCTGCTGGCCGAGATCACGATGAACAGGCCGGAGAGCGTCACGGTGAAGGGCGCGGGTGGGACGCCGATGCAGATGTGGATCCTCAAGCCGCCGGGTTTTGATGCGAAAAAGAAGTGGCCGCTGGTGTACCTGGTACACGGCGGTCCGCAGGGGGCGTGGGACGATAGCTGGAGTTATCGCTGGAACCCGCAGCTGTGGGCGGCCCAGGGGTATGTCGTGGCGATGCCGAATCCGCGCGGCAGCACAGGGTTTGGCCAGAAGTATGTCGACGAGATCAGCGGCGACTGGGGTGGCAAGTGCTTTGATGACCTGATGGCGGGCGTGGATTACCTGGAGAAGCTGCCGTATATCGACAGCTCGCGGATGGCCGCGGCCGGGGCGAGCTTCGGCGGGTACATGATGAACTGGTTCGCGGGACATACTGACAAGTTCAAGACGCTGATCACGCACTGCGGCGTGTACAACTTCGACAGCATGTACTCGACCACTGAGGAATTATGGTTCGACGAGTGGGAGCATGGCGGCCCGCCGTGGGTGAACCGCGAAAGCTATGAGAAGTTTTCGCCGCACCTGTTTGCGAAGAACTTCAAGACGCCGATGCTCGTGATTCACAACGATCAGGACTTTCGCGTGCCGATCGGCGAAGGCCTGATGACGTTCACGACGCTGCAGCGGCTGGGCATTCCAAGCCGGATGGTGAACTTCCCGGATGAAGGACACTGGGTCCTGAAGCCGGCGAATAGCGAGTACTGGCACAAGGAAGTGTTCGACTGGCTCAAGAAGTATGTGCCGCCGGGAGCGAAGTAGTCCCGTTGGTGGCGGACGCGGGGAGGATTCACCGCAGAGCTCGCGGAGGGTTAGATCACGCAGGACTCAACAACAAACTCTACTTGCCAAGCAAAATCATCCTGCCAGACGGTGCAAGGAAGATGACGGGCTGGTTGAGCGTCGTGTAATCGGAGGTGCCGAGCACATCGTTGAAATACGGCAGCCGGATGCGCGGAGACCGCAGTTCGTCAGCGCTGGCCTTGAAGTAATCGTTCACGCCCCAGGGTGAGAAACTGATCTTGGCTTGGCGGGCGTTTTCGGCGACATCATGGGGATGTCGCTCGACGAACTCAGCGAGGAACTGATCGCCCGCCAGCCGCCCGAGGCG
>Ga0169931_10004117_pt1 | contig 22748 bp, 19 predicted proteins | sample Kivu_15m_20L_FD_129675 | JGI IMG/M metagenome (GOLD analysis project Ga0169931, IMG submission 129675) | Freshwater microbial communities from Lake Kivu, Western Province, Rwanda to study Microbial Dark Matter (Phase II) - Kivu_15m_20L... | ecosystem: Environmental > Aquatic > Freshwater > Lake...
AACAATACGGTTTGAATGTTGGCCACGTTTCCCGACGGCGTCAGAGCAACAATTTCCAGGCTGGCCCATCGCAATTGCACAGCATGCGAATGATGGTCGCAAGGCCGTTGGAGTGCTGCCGCATGTTGTCAGTCGTTCCGGCAAACGTCCTGTTATTCAAGTGATCGATGAATCATCGGGTGAAATTGTCTATACGATTCGCGCTAAGCATAGTGTATTCATCCCCCGAGTTTATTCTGCTGGACCATTTACACTTCAAGCGGGTCACGATAACGCGGATACTGTTATCGCTAAAGGGCTTGAACCAGAATATGTAGACGACACCAAGCGTCGGATCGAAATCGATTAAATCTTTTCTTCTCGGAGCCAAATGTTATGACGACCGCCTTTTTGGGAGAGTTTTTAGGAACTGCGATCTTGATTTTGTTGGGGGGAGGCGTGTGTGCGGCAACGAAATTAGAGAAGAGTTATGCCAAAGGGAGTGGCTGGATTGTCGTGACGGCAGGCTGGGCGTTTGCTGTAGCCTGCGGGATTTTAGTCGCGAAAGCTCTCGGTGGAAGCGGCGCTCTCAATCCGGTTGGACCAATTTCCAATATCATGCTGGGTAAGGAAACGCTGGCGAGCAATTTAGTGCAGGTGGCAGCAGAATTTTGCGGTGCATTTGCCGGAGCAGTACTTGTTTGGCTGCAATACCTTCCTCATTGGAAAGAAACCACGGATGCAGAGGCCAAGCGTGGTGTTTTTTGCACCGGTCCAGCTATACGCAATGCGCCCGCAAATTTTCTCTCTGAATTTATTGCCACTTTCGCTCTGGTGCTCATTGGAACATCCATTGGTGAAGCGGTTGAAGGTACATTACAAGCTCCCTTGGTGGGCATGGTGGTCTGGGCCATTGGACTGAGTCTCGGAGGAGCTACTGGCTATGCAATAAATCCGTTTCGCGATTTAGCGCCGCGGTTGGCTCACTCTCTTTTGCCAATCGAGGGGAAAGGAGATTCCGATTGGGGCTATGCCTGGGTCCCCGTACTGGGACCTATTGCTGGGGCAATAGCGGCCGCTTTGCTCTACCAAGCGATACATCAAGCTTGAGCAGCGGAACTAGGCTCGCTAAGAAATTTCAAATGGTCTATGTGATATCAGTAACGAACTTGTAACTGAAAGCGGAGAAGGTCTCCATCAAATTGTTGATAAGAGAGCGTATTGGCCGCGTTGATGGAGCGAGTGTTGGTCCGTTCGGTCCAAGTATACGTTGTCACGAATTCAACATAGGAATTGATTTGCCATTCGCACCCTAATTCAAGTTCGCTAACTTCAGAGAAGGGGGAGTTGAACTCTCCCTTGTAGCCGCCTTCATAATATCCCCAGCGAAAAAAGGGCCAAACTTCGCCGTGGCATTGAGATTGATAGCGATACAGAAGCATCGCATAACCGCCGTAGAGTGGCCGATCGATGACTTCGTTTTGAGCCTCATTAAGTGCTGGCCCACGCCCGACATTCCACTCCGTTTGGAATCCTAACGGTTGCGGATAGTAAATCCACGATGCCCCAACTCGCTGGTCTAAAATGCCGGGAATATTTCCCTGCTCCAAAGTACCTAAAGGGCGTACTGCCGGGCCGACCCCCAAAGGGCTGATCGGTTGACTGAGCACTGTGTACTTTCCATAGTAACCTTGCAGGCCAAACTCTGTCATTTGACCGTCCGCAAAGGTGTAAGGAATGGTCAATCGCGAGACGATATGTAAGTTATCATTTTGCTCTTTGAATGATCCCCCTTGTCCGTTGTAGAAGCCGATGCCGAAAACGCCGTAATTTCCTGATCCCTTGAGATTGTCATCGACGGCCGACTTAAAAAAGTCTTGAGCGTACTTTGGCGTCCAATAGAAAAATGCACCAAGGTCGCGTTCGTTTCTGGCAGCGCTGTTAAAGGCATCGTTTCGGTCTAGTGGTAGGCGATTGCGACTCGATTGAAGGTTTTCCCAACCGTAGGGTACTTTCGATAGGCCTACGCGAACACGATATTCTTTTTCATCATCGAGATAGAGATCGGTATACCAATCTCTCAGTTGGGCGTAGTGGATGTTATCCGTACTGTTGGGCACAGTTCCCGCAAATTCCGGTTGAAGATAAACAAAAATCCGATCGGAAACATCACCCTCAAAAATCAAACGCGCTCGCCGAATCAAAAATTCGTTATTGCGGCCCACGGATGAATCGCCCACATGCTGCGCCAAGGCTGAGCCTGGCTCTTCCAAAAGTGTTTCGTTGAGGCGAACTTGCATGTAGCCGCCAAGCTTATATTTTTCAAACCAACCCTTTTTTTTCTCTTCTTTCTTTTCAGGTTTATCCTTGTCTGATGATGCGGGATTTTCATTGGCTAAATCTGCGATTTTTTCTTCAGCAGCTTTCAGTCGCTCAAGAATTTCTTCGGAGTTCCATTGCGAGGGTTGCTCCAACTGACTTAGATCGGTGTCGGGTATCGCAACCGGATCGGCCGATTCTTGGCCCAAAACAATGCAAGAGGAACCCAAAGTTGCTATGAAAGCCAGTGTCACGCTTCGCAAGTTGACCCAAGGAAGAAGGTTCAAACGGTGGGATGGTAGAGACGAGAAAAAATGACTGAGCATTTTAGTGTTTTTCGAGCTTGCGGATCGCACAACCTTTACAGCCCTTACAACTGTTACAAATTCACAAAAACTATCGTCGAGAACTTCATCCTTTATGAATCGCTTCTTCGTGAAATGTGATGGAATCTTAACGAAGTGCGAGCTACCTTCGTTTTCTGGTTGTCAGTCTGGGTGGTCTGGGATGGCTGCGCGTTGTCGAGGTATTGGATGAGTTCAGCGACTGGATGGAGATTGGGGAGACTACGATCGGACTGAGAATTTAATGCGCTGTGGATACTCTATCGCTAGGCTAGTCGATATGGATTGATCGGAACCAGCGGCTGGGATCGAGTTGGAATAGCTCGGTGAGGAGTTCGAATAGATCTGGAAATTGTTCTGTCATCAGGTTGGGATGGCAGAAAAAGGCTTCGCAGGCTTCAGCAAAGAATTCTTCGGGGTTGGTTAGTCCGTAGGTATCGATTGCTGGTTGGATGCCGATGGAATCGAGTTCGGCGACGCGTTCCATAGCATCTTGCGTGAGTTTTTTCCAAGCGCGGCGTTGTGCGGGTTTGGGAAAGGGTGGTTCTCCATCCAGGGCGCCATCGAGGTCATCGATGTGGTGTGCAAATTCATGAATAACAACATTGGCGGCATGTTCTGGGCTATAGCATTCACTGGCAACTTGCTCCCAGGCAAGAAGAAGGGGACCCCCTTTGGCATAGACGCCGGAGGCAGCGATCTCCTGGACGATATGCGGGGAATGAGAGCGCACTTTTTGCTTGAAGCTTTGCATTTGAAGGACGATGGATTTCACTCGATCGTAGCAATAGAAATCTTTGAAACCGAGCAGCATTAAGCAAGCCGCCGCAGCCACGGTGACTTTGGCATGTTCTGCGTTTTTAATTTCTGCGGGAACAACGATTTCTTTTTCGCGGATAAAAATATGAACGAGTTTCAGCAAACGGTTTTGTTCTGCCGCAGAGAGAAATTCCCAGTACCAAAAACTTTGCTGAAGAATGTCCGGCCAATGAGGTGGCGTGGGTTGCTTGAAAATTTTTTGGCGACGTCGGTCTTTAAACCACAAGTCGAACATGGGAAGACTCCGGAGAATCTAAATGGTATCGAACTATTGTAAGCGGCAATTATAGTTAAGGCGATATAAGCCGACGCCGAATTGAGGGGGTACGTTGGAGGCGGAGTGTTGGAATAAGGAAGGAATTACGCACACAAATGGACCAAGAAGAAGTTATACTCTCAGGAAGCTTTCCAAGTTTTTTGTTTTTGGCAACGGATAATCTGTTGGCTCGTGAAGATTCTGCGGCACGAAAAAGTGGCAAATGATTTAGGGCTAGAGCGTTCGTTTCCCTTTAGTTTTTGAACGGGCGGAAGATGTTTCAGCGATGGTTGATTTGGCACATTAGCGTTTTCTTTATGGCGTCAGCCTTTCATTCGGTGAGTGGAGGTGAGTGGCGAGTTCCGTTAGGTGGAAATGCTTATCGTACGGAACCGCGCGGGGACAATGCTACAAATCGAGAGGGCATATTGTCCATTCGAGATGCGCGGCAGAAGTTTTCGATTTATTTTGCGGTGGATCAGTCCTGTGAACTTGAACTTTTTGTGGCAGCTCGCGGCAGTGAGCGGGGTACCTTGAATATCAAGGTTGCTGAGGTCGCTAAAGAGCTCACTATCGACAGCCAAGACTTCACTGAGGTGAGTGTTGGCAAATTTGAAATTGCCGGTAAGGTTTATGTGAGAGTGGAGTTGGAGCGAAAGGATTCGCTTAAGGGAGAGTTACAACTAGGCGAGTTGATTGTGCGTTCTGAAACTGAGGGGTTACAGGTGGACTATGTGCGCAGCAACGAAGGGAACATGTTTTACTGGGGACGTCGCGGGCCATCGGTCCATTTGAGTTATCAGGTACCGCGTGGGGTGGACATTCAGTACGCCTACAGCGAGATTCTTGTTCCGGAGGGCGAGGATCCTATTGGATCCTACTTTATGGCCAATGGATTTGGTGAAGGTTACTTTGGCATACAAGTAAACGGCGAAACGGAACGCCGCGTTTTGTTCTCGGTCTGGAGTCCGTTTCAGACCGATAATCCTAAGGATATACCGGAGGAGCAAAGAATCGTAGCGTTGGGACGCGGACCAGATGTTCGAATTGGCGAGTTCGGGAACGAAGGATCTGGAGGGCAGAGTTTTTTGGTTTATCCCTGGATAGCTGGCAAGGTGTATCGTTTTTTAACCGAGGTTAAACCCGACGGGAAAGGGAATACCATCTACACCTCTTGGTTCGGCGATAAGGGGGCGGGTGAGTGGCGTTTGATAGCGAGTTTTCGCAGGCCCAAAACGAATACGCATTTGAAGGGCTTTCACTCATTTCTGGAGAGCTTTAATCCAACGCTGGGGTACATAGGTCGACGTAGCCTGAACGGCAACATTTGGGTAGTAGATACCGCTGGCAATTGGCATGAGTGTGTGCAGGCAAGATTCTCTGTCGACCCGACGGGAGGAAATCGCCAACGCCTCGATTATTTGGGTGGAGCCGAGGGGGATTATTTCTTTATGCGAAATTGTGGCTTCTTCAATGAAACGGGTAAGGCGGGTGACATTTTCAAAAGGAACTCGACGGCAGGCCAAAAGCCCGAAATTGAATTCGATAAGCTGCCTCGGTAGTCGGTTAGGATTAAGAGCCAATCCGAAAACCCCGAAATCCGAAAACCCCGAAACCGCAGCCAAAGCCGGGGCGTTTGCTCTGGATTTCGGATAGGCTGTAAGTCAGTCATGATCGGCAAGCCAGCCTTGATCAGCAAGCCAGTGTTGATCGGCAAGTGTTTTGGACCGCTCAAATTTCGGCGATACGTTTCTTGATCCGCTTGAGCATTTTGGCTGATTTGAGTTCTTGGGCAATGTTGAGAGCGGTTTGCCAAAAATCATGGGCATCCGAATAGCGTTTTTGCGCAACACGAATTTCAGCCAATTCGTCATAAATGGATAGCAGAAAATCCTTGTTCTTCATTTTGAGTGATATTTCCAGAGATTCGTTCTGCAGACGCTCGGACTCGGTCAAATTTCCTTGCAATCGGCGGAGATAACCCAGAACACTGATGGCATTGACATAATCATCCGCCTGTCCGGTGTGGGAAAACAGTTTGAGCAACGACTGTAAGACTTTATCGGCTGCTTCATAGTTCTGAGTGCCAATATCGCATTCGGCCAAAAGTAGCTTGGCGAATCCCACGCCTTCGGTCGATTCTTCATCCGTTTCGAGTCGCAGCAGTCGATTCGCATACTGTCGCGCTAAGTCCCAATCTTCCATATGAATATGGACGCGAGCAAGATTCGCTAAGTTGGTCACTATTCCGAAATGTTCATCTTCGCTTTGGTTGATTTTTAAGGAGCGTTGGTGATACTTTTCCGCCTCGGAAAATTTACCTTGAATTTGGTGGACAACTCCGATGCCGTCCAGAGCGTTTGCAAATTCGTCCATGATTTCCAGTTCTTCGCAGATGGCTGCGACGGACTCGTATTGTTCTAGGGCATCCTCGAGCTTACCGAGACAACGGAGAGCATCGGCGAATTGTCGCGCGCAGCTGAGATAAACCAGGCTGCAGTCTTCATCCAGTTCGACATCCTGGTATTTTTCGAGGATTTCGTGAAACGTTTCCGCAGACGATTCAAATTGCCCGAGGTCGTATTGGATTTCGCCGATGGTTACGGATGCCTGTAGGAGGTCATACAGTCTGTCCGAGTCGCCCAGTAGCGGAATAGCCCGATTCAGTGATTCAATAGCTTCGGGCCGCTTCTCCATGCCAACGTATAAATAACCGAGGCTCAGATGGCCCCTACCGACCTCATGCGAATCGCCAATGACGAGTATTTCTTTGTAACATTCAATGGCTTTATCGTAATCGTGCTCCTCTTTCGCGCAGTCTCCGGCAATCTCCAGCGTTCTCGCATCTTTGGGGGCCAGAGAAACCATCTTGGCGAGGCATTTTTTTGCATCGGTTACATTTTGTTGATTCAGAAGATAGAGCGCTTCTTCATAGAAGTCATCGAATGAATGTGACATTTCGGTTCCGGTTCGGCTGTCCTTGGAATCATCAGTTGAATATTTGAAAACAAATCGTAACCGGATGGTTGAAAGTTCACAATCAGGTTTGGCAGGAAGGGGAACGATTAAGGCCTCCCCGAGTGGCCTCCCGGAGCAGGATTGTGCGTCTCAACCGTACGGGCTTATCTGTAATTCGCACACGGATTTGCTGTCTCTCTTGCTCAGTCTCTCGTTCTGCAGAGAGCTGAATTGAGCATTTTGGTTCGACTTACAGGCAGTTTGGGGGTTGGCAAGGGTACGAGACAATGGGAGGGGGCGGAGCGATAATCTGGCAAAGTACGGTTGGTCTTGGCGGAAAATTGACCAACCTTGGCGTGAAAGACGTCACTGTTGGGAATTCGCCACAGTTGAATTACGGCTAATGAGAAGGTTGAATGAATCCAAAGATGCGATTAAATCGGAAACCTGAAAAGAAAGGAGGATAGGGTATTTTGCTTGAACAGTTTGGCGCATGATTTGCTCGAGACTACGTTGGTATTCATAATGGGCTAAGCATAGTCGATTGCTGGAAAGACGATTACTTGAAAGTCGATTACTTGAAAGTCGATTACTTGAAAGTCGATTTCTTGAAAGACGATTGATGAAAAAATTTGCAAATCGTGGTGCCGGCTTTACCTTGGTTGAGTTGCTTGTAGTCATAGCCATCATTGGTATTTTGGTCGGGCTATTGTTGCCGGCGGTTCAAGCGGCTCGTGAAGCTGCCCGTCGAATGCAGTGCTCCAACAACATGAAGCAACTTGGGTTAGCGCTGCTCAACTACGAATCAACCCACAAACGTTTTCCACCTTCAGTCGTGGTGAATTTGAATATTTCTCTGACTGGGAACAATGTTTCTTGGGGAGTGCATGGCCGCATTTTGCCTTATTTAGAGCAAGGCAATGTTTATAACGTCGTGGACTTGAATGTTGCTTGGGACAATCAGCTTGCGATCCACGAATTGAAAATACCAACCTTCATTTGTCCGAGCGACCCACGAGGTAATGAGCTGCGTGTGATGGGAGCGGGACGGCCTAGTTTGTATCCAACCACCTATGGTTTCAATTTGGGTACGTGGTTTGTGTACAATCCGGTCACAAGAGTTGGTGGAGACGGAATGTTTTTTCCAAACTCGTTTCTGCGAATGGCGGATTGTGTCGATGGAACGAGCAACACGTTGTTCGCTGCTGAAGTCAGGGCTTGGACTCCCTATACGCGAAATGGTGGTCCGGTATCCCCCAGCATTCCAATGTCTCGTGCCGATGTGGAAGCAAACGTGGCGAGCGCGACGGATTTCAAAAATACGGGGCATACGGAATGGCCTGATGGCCGAGTTCACCACATCGGTTTCACCGCGACTTTAGCTCCCAACAGTTTAGTGCATTATACCAACGCGGGGGTACTGTACACGCATTCGGATTTCAATTCCTGGCAGGAGGGGCGTAATGGGAACGCGGGTATGCCGACATATGCTGCGATTACATCGCGCAGTTTCCATCCGGGTGTTGTCAATGTCGTGCGTGTCGATGGTTCGGTACAATCGATCGGCAACACGATCGATCTGTTCGCGTGGCGGGCGCTGGCTACTCGAGCAATGGGTGAAGTAACGGGTGAGATACCGTAGGAGACGGATTCGACCTGACGCTTGGCCTGCTTCGCAGGTTGCGCGATGGTGAAGGGGTTGAAAATTCTGGGATTTTGCGACTACTTTCGTCTCGGACGTTTGGACTCTCTTGCGAAGACAAGCGAACTGTGGGGATACTAAAGAATTCCTCGTGAGTTTGCGATTCGTTTGATTTGGCCGCGTTTTGGGCTTCTCCATACCTATGTTCAATCGTCTGCAGAATCGAACTTTTCGCTCGCTGCAAATTCGATTGCTAATTCCGCTGGTGGTCTGTTCTTTGCTCATTGCTTTGTTGGTGGCAATTTCATCAGCGTGGTTGGGATCGCAATGGGGAAAACGCACTGTCGATGGTCAATTTGCGAGTTTGGAACGGACTTTGAAGGAGTCCTCCTTCCCTATGACCGAGTCGGTCTTGACGCTCTTGGCTGAGTTGACTCAATCTGAATTGATCAGTTTTGATCGCGAGGGGGCAAGGATGCACTCCACGTTCACCAATGTAGCGTTGCCCCGCTGGTTAGAGTCAAGGCGAAAAAGCCAGAAAAGTTGGGATGATAAAATCGCTACTTTTGTGCAAGGGGAATTGGTTGAAATCGGTGATCGCCGCTTTCATATCTATCGAGTTCAACGCAACTTGCAGGCAAGCGGCAGCGATCCCACCGCTCAAATTCTGGTTTTCTTCGACCATCAAGCAGTGGCAGCGACCAGTTTTCGCGCAGCATTATTGCCACTTGTAACCGCGCTTCCTACGATCCTGGTGCTCTCTTCTGTAGCGTACTATTTGTCGAATCGTTGGATAGTACGATTGCGTAAGCTACAGCAACATGTCGGTCGTGTTGCGAGAGGTGATTTTGACAGCCAGAACGAAAATGACTCGGAAAATGATGAAGTGGGTGCTTTGCAGCAATCCGTCACGAAGATGTCGGCTGAGTTGAAGCAATTATGGAGTATGGTACGCCAGCAGCAAAGCGCGCTGGTTTTGAATCAGATCGCTAGCGGCATGGCACATCAATTACGAAATACGCTAACGGGGGCAAGGATGGCTCTAGAATTATTTCAGCGCAGGCAAACATGTCACGAAGAGGAGATCGAAGTAGCGATGCGTGAGATGCAGCATGCGGAGGAGTATATCAAGAGATTGCTACGCGTTGGCAAGGGAGAGCGAGAAACAGAGCAGCCTGCATCTTTAGAGGATTGTATTCAGCATATGGATGCCAGTTTGAGTGTGATGGCGAATCATTTGGGCGTGCGATTTACGTGGGATTTAGCAAATGATGTGAAGGGGGTGTGGGTAAAAGATGGAGCAAGTTTGATAGCGGCGGTCAGCAATTTGGGAATCAATGCGATTCAAGTTGCTTCCGCTGTAACAATTCTCGTCGACAAGTGCAACGGAGATAAAATCCGTTTTTTGGTTTCCGATAATGGTCCGGGAGTAAGAGAGGATGTGGCTGCCACGATTTTTGATCCGCTGGTGACGACGAAACCGGAAGGAGCAGGCTTGGGCTTGGCCGTCGTTAAACGGGCCGCCGATACGTTGGGAGGGAGCATTCGATGGTATAGGGATGGTGCGATGACCCGTTTTGAAATGATTGTGTCTTGTTGCGAGAAACCAGCATTATCGTGAGAAAGACTTGAATATGTCGCATGTAGATCGAGCGGGTTCGGATAGTACCGTTTTGGTAGTCGATGATGAGGCTTCTATTTGCTGGGCATTTGAAAAAATGCTCAAAAGCGAGGGTTACAAGGCGTTTACAGCATCGTCGGCCGAAGAGGGGTTGCGTTTAGCGGCTACGATCAAGCCGTCCCTGGTCTTTCTTGATGTGAGGTTACCGAAAGAAGATGGTTTATCGGCGCTGCCAAAGTTTCAAGCGGCGACGGGTGGAGCCCCCATAATTATCATGACAGCGTTCGGAGATTTAGAAACCGCGGTAACAGCGGTATCTCGGGGCGCTGCCGACTATGTTACGAAGCCATTTAAGCTTGATGATATTCTGGCGAAATGCCGGCAAGTTTTGAGGCATGGTGTAAAAGGTTCATTTATTGCCGTTCGAAGAGCGGAGGATTTCAAGCCAACGTTGGTCGGCCGATCGATGGCGATTCAAGCGGCATTTCGGCAAATTGCACTTGTCGCTGCCAGCGATCTTTCTGTTTTGATTACCGGCGAAACAGGTACTGGTAAAGAGTTAGTTGCGATGGCTCTGCATCAAAACAGCTCGCGCAAGCAGAAGGCCTATTTTCCGATTGCTCCGATTACCTTAAATCCTGAGCTTATTGAAAGCGAGTTGTTTGGTCATGTTAAGGGTGCATTTACGGGAGCGACTGAGGATAAAGTTGGCTTATTCGAAAAAGCGGAAGGTGGCACGATTCTACTTGACGAAATAGGAGAGCTTCCCTTAGGTACGCAGGCCAAGTTGTTGCGAGTGCTCGAGCAGGGCGATTATTTCCGAGTGGGTGATGTTCGGCCCCGACGCTGTAACGTTCGCATTTTGGCTGCGACGAATCGAGATTTGCGATTCCTGGTTCGGCAGAGAACTTTTCGGGAAGATTTGTATTATCGTTTGAACGGTTTGCATATTCATCTGCCACCACTGCGCGAACGAAAGGAAGATATCGTTTTGTTGTGCCATCACTTTTTGGAGGCGATCGGTTATCCCAATGTGGAGCAGGCGATTGCCAAAGATTTGTTGGACTTATTGGAACAGCGAAAATGGCGTGGCAATATTCGCGAGTTAAGAAATGCGATAGAACATGCTGCAGTGATTGCCCGCGGACGGCCTCTGGTGATAAGCGATTTTCCCGCTGAAGAGGATTGGGTTGATACTCATATTGCTTCAGGTGTAAGTTTGGTTGATTTGCTTGAAGAATTATTGCGAAGCCTGATGGGAACCGATGAAATAGGCGTTAAAGGGTTACAGCAGGCATTTCTTGATCGCATTGAGCCAACGTTGCTGCGATTTGCTATGTCTCAGTGTGGTGGTAATCGTGTCAAAGCGGCTGAGTTATTGGGTATTCATCGTGGTACTTTGCGGGAACGACTTCGTTTACATCAAATCGAGGACGGGTAATAAAAGTTGGCTAGCTGACGCTTGCTGAGCAAATCACAAATGATGCTCATGTTTTCTTTTGCACTTTTTTCATCCCGCTGGAGGATTGAGGATCATCATGCCAAAGTATCACATTGAAAAATCGATCACAGTAGAAGCGGACACGGTTACCGTTTTCAATACCTTAGTCGATTATGGACAATGGACTACCTGGTCGCCCTGGCTTATTGCAGAGCCGAGTGCGGTTGTATCGGTCTCGGATAATCCGAGGGCTGTCGGCTCGACCTATGCTTGGGTCGGCCGGATTACGGGGGAGGGTAAATTAACACATCTTTCACTCGAACCGGGTAAGCGAATCGAGGATGAATTACTCTTTATCAAGCCTTTCAAATCCTCTTGTCGCAATATTTTTCAGCTTTCTGCAGATGGATCTCGAACAAAGGTCACTTGGGAGATGGATGGAAGTCTACCATGGTTCTTGTTTTGGATGATCCCTATGCTGAAGACTATGGTCGGTATGGACTTCTCGCGAGGGTTGCGCATGCTCAAGGAATGGATTGAAACAGGGATGGTTTCTTCGAAGATCACAGTCGAGGGAACGCAACCGGTGAGGAAGTTTAAAATGATCGGTATTGCGGCATCCTGTTCGGTCGATAGCGTTGGTGCGTCGATGGAAGTTGCAATTGAAAAAGCGCAGAAGGAATTTGCAAAATATCAGTTGCCGATGGATGGCCAAATGATTTCAGTTTATACTCGCTTCCGCATGAGTCAGGGTATTTTCGAGTATATTAGTGGGTATATCGTACCTGAGGGGACGCTATTGCCAGCTGAGTCGAGTTTAAAGCAATGGACACTCCAAGCGACTAGTGCATTTAAGGTTACGCACCGCGGCCCTTATTTTTATCTTGGAAATGGATGGAGTGTGGCTAATCAAATAGTCCGATACGAGAAATTGAAGCAGCATCGCTGTGGAACATATGAAATCTATGTCAACACGCCGTCGGATACGGCCGAGAAAGATTTGGTAACCGAGATTTATTTGCCATTGAAATAATGCGGTATCTGATGGCTTCCGTTCCTCTTGAGTCTGTCGTTTCAACCCTATCTGCGTCGCTCGAGATATCAGGGGAGTTGGGGGGGATTGACTGAGCATTATTTTAAAATGCTAGGAATCGGCAAAAGCTATGGTTACTAGGGTGCACAGTAAAAGGGCAACTGTTGTTTGGTTTGCCGAAAAAATCGCGGTATCAACGGTTTTTTTTGCAGTGACCACCCAATAATTGGCCTTGAGTTGCGAATAGCAGAGGCGCGTGGTTTTGCTTTAATGAGTCCGAGAGAACAATAGCAATGAATTCAAAAGATAGCTCGTTTGATCCGGCAAGCCTGCCACTTCCGCCGCCACAGCTTTTTACTTACTATTTGCTGGGGGCGATACTTTCCGGGCCATTCATTATTTTTGTTTTGCCGGCGATTTGGTTTCGCTACAAGACACTCAAGTATCGCTTTGAAGAGACGGGTATGCGAATGAGTGTGGGGGTACTGTTTCGCAAAGAGACGGTGACTGCTTACCGGCGAATTCAGGATATTCATGTTTCCAGCAACGTGATTCAACGTTGGCTGGGTATCTCGAATATATCGATACAGACTGCGTCAGGAAGCGCCCTACCTGAGATTGTGATCGAGGGTGTGACTGAACCGGATAAGCTGCGCGATTGGCTTTATGAACGACTTCGAGGAGCGAAGGGGGAGCGTAGCGTTTCTCTTCGCGAAGATCAAACTCAGGCCCTTGAATCGGAGCAATCGTCAGGTAGTGGAGATGATGAAACAACGCGACTGCTGACCTCCATCCGCGACAATTTGGCTGAGATGGTGCGGAAACAGGAGGCGAAGTCATGAAGGAAAATGGTGTCATTCATGAGGCGACCCAGTGGTGTTATACGGGTATATGGGGAATTCTATCATCCTATTTCAAGCTGCCGAAGGATCCGCCCAATCTCCCGAGCGTTGAAGGGGAGAATGTCGAGTATCTTCATCCATCCGAAGCATTTCTGCGATATCGGAAATTCGAGTTTTGGATCATGTTGTTTGTCGTGGATATCTTTTTGATCGTTTTGTGGGGCGTGATTTTTATTTTTACACCTTGGCTTGGTGTACTCGTCACGCCAATAGCACTAGCCCTGATCATTTTGCCTGATATCGTGGCCTATATCGGCATCCATCTTAACTACGATACGACATGGTATGTGTTGAGCGACCGAAGTATGCGGTTGCGCCGCGGTGTGTGGAATTTGCATGAAACAACAATCACCTTTGAGAACATCCAGAATATTCATATCGAGCAGGGTCCGCTCCAACGTTGGTTTGGTTTTTCGAATCTTGTCGTACAAACAGCTGGAGGGGGTGGAGGAGGGCCCCAGGGTGTTCCTGGTTCGATGATGCATCTGGGTGTATTGATTGGACTGTCCAATGCTCAGGAAATTCGCGAACGAATATTGGCTCGTTGCGGCAAACAGAGTGGTGCTGGACTGGGCGAGGAACGGTCAAGTGACGTCAGTGATGAAAGTCCAGTTCAACGCATGTTGATCGATCCGCGACATGTGATGTTGCTGAGAGAAATTCGGGATTTGACCGCTCAACTTGCGAAATAGTATTTTGGTATCGTCCGCAACAGATATCGATGCCACTATCAAGTTCACAAAAAACTTTTCTTCTCAAGCGATGTTACAACTTTCTGCGATGTAACGGGGGTTTCTCGTGCTTGGCCGTTGGTTAGTTGTCGCGAGGCGATAATATCGAAGGATTCGGCAGCAAATAGATCGCGATCGAAAATGTGGTCGCAGAAACCTTGGTATGCAGTGAATAGCTTTTAAATCGACTCTTGACTTCAGTCATAGAAGCATTTCTGGAGAGGGCTTTACCGCGGTGAGGGAGATACCGCTTACTTGCCTAAGAACCAAAGTGAGTCCAACCGTACCGGCGCCCACATCTGGAATCTTCTTTTCTTTGGAAATCGGGCAACACTCGGGGGTATCTTCTGGGGAAACAGAGTTATCTTCTGGGCGTGATTGTTCTTGGGAGATGCGTCAGTTCATCATTTTGCTACTCAATCAGAAAGCTTGAGTGTGTAAATTGGATGTGCAAGGTAATGAATTTGAGAAGAATGTATGGGTTTATTCTGTAGTATCTTGAGGGTTAGCCGGTAGAAGGTTAGTCTAGATCTCGAGATTTCGGCATTATTTGGATGTAAGCAGTGGTAACATAGGAAGGGGCATGAATGTTTTTCATTTATGGCTGGGGTAATAGGCAAAAGATAGTGGCCGAGGGTAGTTTTCAGTGTCCGGTTTGCCGTACGCGAACGAGTTATACTCACTATAGCCAAAGACGTTGGTTCAGTTTTTTCTTTGTGCCGCTTTTCCCACTTTCGCAGACTCAAGAATTTGTCGGATGCCATCAATGTGGAAATCAGCTCAATTTGCAATCGCTCCCTGCAAGTCAAGGGATTCGAGAGGCGGGTGTCGCGATTTCGGGGTTAGCCTTGGGTAGCATGTGGATTGCGTTTTTCTCGTTGTTGACGATCTGCGTTTTCTTTATTTCTCTACCGTTGTCGATTGCAGCGGTGGTCATGGGACATCTGGGTTTGAATGCCATCCGTAAGAATCAACCCGTTATGGAGGGAGGTTGGCAAGCCATTACTGCATTGATTGTGGGTTACACGTCGATGTTTCTATCGACCATGGTCGGGTTACTTTTGATTTTTGGTCCTCAATGGTTTCCTCGTCCGGAGAGTGAGCGGACTGCGATGGGTGCTTTCGCCGATGGGGCGTCTGTATCGAGGGATGAAGCTGGGGAGTTTTCTTCGAAACGGGCGTTAGCGGCGGCTGAGTTGCTTATTGCGACCAAACAGGACTTACCGCCTGGTAGGGGAAACACCAAAGCGGCGACAGAGCTTGCGAATATATTTGCGAAACAGATGAAGAAGATGAGTGATGAATCATTTACGAAAGGGAGCAAAAATTCATTGCTTCTGTCGGGAGGAGAGTACTTAACCTATTGCGAAATGCATCCGGACCGCTGCCTCTTTTTGGTGCATGTTCCCGCTTATCGCGAATTTACAGATGATGCGAAAAAAGTTTTAGCCGAATTAGCATGGTTCAATGCTCAGGTTACGGTTGCAGGGAAACTTAGGCCTGATTCCAAATTGGGAGTGGGGCTGCGAGGTGCGATTTTCTATGGTGATATTTTGATTGGAAAAAGTTCTGCTGAGGAGCAGCAGTTAACGGATAGTGCTGCTGGTAAGAAAGAGGATTTATTGGCTTTCTTTATTTCTCCACAATCAACACAATCGCAGGAAAATTCAGGGAATGACAAGCTTTTAGCCAGTAATGCAATTCAACCGAAGCCGCTGGAACCCGATTCTGTTGAAGATGATCCCTTTGGAACAGCAGCCCCAGGTGAGTCGAAGACGCCCAGTGATGATCCATTTACAGCGGCCGAGATGGAATCGGATGAATCAAAAAGTAAGTCGAAGATACAGGCAATGGCGAATTCTAATGATCGTCGGGAGGAGGAAGACGCTGCTGAGCCACTGACGGGTAGGAAAAAGTCCAATGTCGAGCAAAGGCGTGGGGATAAGCCAGGTGCCGAACTTGCACCAGCGCGGCAATCAGAGAAATCGGATTTCCAAAATAAGATTCCCGTTAAATCGCTCACGATCATTGAAAATAAAGGCTGGGCTTTTAACTCGTTGGCATTCAGCCATGACGGTAAATGGCTTGCAGCGGGTAAGCTTGATGCGGCAGTGTATGTGTTTGACGCATCCTCCGGTGATATGGTTACCAGTAAAGAGAAATTGGACCGCATGCAGCAAGTTATTGCCATCGGCTTTAGTCATGACGATCGACATCTGGTTGCAGCGAGTTATTCGGGCGAGAGTTTGTGTTGGAACTTGTCGCCGGAGGGTAAGTTGGCGGACGAAAAGTCACTGTTTGCTTTCAAGGGGGAAGTTAGTTGTTTGACGACGAGCCCTAAACATGATTTCTTTATCGGCGGTGACAAAGAGGGTGGAGTGGCCTACATGCCGTACGGTGACGGTGGTAATCAAGTGCGTTTGTTCAAGGAGTTAAAGAAAAAAGTGCTGGCTTTGTGGTTGCCTGAAAGCGGTGTAGCGGCGTTAGCGACGGATGGTGAAAAGGTCTATAAATTCTCGTTGAAAGATGGCAAAGTGTTGGAGCTTCATGAGTTGCCGGTGAAGTATCCGCAGCATGCCTGTTTTAGCAAAGATGGTCGGCAGTTGGTGGTGACGGATTACGATCACATTAGGGTGTTTGATACGGTGAACTATAAAGAAACAAAGTCAATCGCAAATCCTGCAGGCGAAATGTTGCACTGTGTCAAGCTTCATCCGAATGGAAAATGGCTTGCGACTGGGCTGAGAGCGAAGACTGCCATTTGGGATATTGCCAGTGGCGAGGTTCTTGCTTATTTGGAATCAGGGACAGTATTCTACGATCAGTTGATTGCCTTTAATGACGCGGGTACCAAAATCGCGATCACATCAAATGTTGCCCAACAGTCGATAAGAATTTTCGAAATTGCGGATGATCCCTTATGAGAAAATGGCTCAAGCGAATTGCTATCGTCTTTGCTTTGCTTTTCGTGGGGATTGCAGGGATCGTGTGGTATACGTGGAGTTACTACAATCCTCGATTTGAGCGAACCGATGGTGTTGTTTACGGAGAAAGAAATGGTTTGCCGTTGACAATGGATGTGATACGTCCGTCCAAGCCGAATGGTTTGGGGATTGCGTTTATGGTGAGCGGTGGTTGGAAGTCGAAAGGGGCAGGTGAAGCGCCGGTTTGGCTTATGGCTCCGTTACTGAATCGAGGTTACACCATTTTTGCGGTCTGTCATATTTCGCAGCCAGATTCTTTGGTTCCAGAGATCATCGAAGATGTGCAGCGTTCGATTCGATTTATTCGAACGCACGCGGAGGAGTACGGGGTCGATCCAAGTCGGTTGGGTGTTACAGGGGGAAGTGCGGGCGGCCATTTGAGTTTGATGTTGGCAACGCGTGGCGGGGATGGAAACTTGGATGCCGCGGACGAGGTGGAGCGGGCGAGCAGTGCAGTGCAAGCGGTGGCCATATTTTATCCGGTGACGGACTTACTCAATTTGGGCGAGTCAACAGAGAATCTCGGCGACGGTGGTCCACCGAAGAGTTTTGTGAAGGCTTTCGGTGAAGCTGGGAAGGATCTTGAGCGATGGAAGGTGGTGGGACGTGAGTGTTCACCGATTTATTCCATCCATCGGAACTTACCACCGACTCTGATTTATCATGGTGATGCAGATACGTTGGTTCCGCTGGATCAGAGCGAGCGATATTGTGCGGCAGTGGCTGAGACGGGTTGTCGCGCGGAGTTGGTGGTGCATCCGCGCGGGGGACATGGGTGGCCATCGATGATTTTGGATTTGGAGAAGTTTGCAGACTGGTTTGACGAGCACCTTGATAAGAGGGTGCCGTAGTTGGCGATACGATTTCCGAAGTTTCGAAATGTATCGATTGACGATCGTAGTCGCGAGGTGGACTGAGGGTGTGAGCGATCTTTACACTCGGTCTGTTGGGGTGGGGTAGGGCCGGGGTGGGGTAAGAATAAGGTCTAAAAGATCGCCGATATTTCGGTGTTCTTCGATGGGGTGTCGCAGTGGCAGGTTGCGAACGACACGATAGTGATTTTGTCGACCGACTTTCTCGCGGATCAGGAATCCATCTTCTTCAAGGTCAACGATAATTCTTTGCACAGCCCGCTCGGTGATTCCAATTTGGGCGGCAACTTCGCGGATCACCATATCGGGCCTATTGGCGAGCAGAATAATGACGTGAGAGTGGTTGGTGAGAAAGGTCCATCCTCTTTTCTTATGGTTTGCCTGATTTGAGTTATCAGAGGCATGCGGTAGCGAATTTCGCTCGCTATTCGGTAGGCGTCGGTTAGCCTCCTGGCTTTCGGGAGCTTTTTTCTTTCTGGGTGGGTTCTCCTTGCCCGTTTTCCCGACGTTCTTAATCGGCATAACCAAGATCCTTGTTAGGTGACATGGCCCAGAGGGGTGGTTTAGAAGTAATGGTAGCAGCTAAAAGGGGAATTTGAAATCGCGAAATTCAAGTTACGAACTGCTCTTCGTCTATTTTTGCTCATTTGGGGCGAAAATCAAGAAATAAGGCGACGTGTAATTGACGAAATTTATGTCGCGTATTAAATTTCGTAAAATACGAGTCTCAGGTTGACGTTTGTGTCTAGGCGGCGATTTGAGCCGGGTGTTTCTACGACAAAGAGAGGGGAAGAGTCATGGGAGTTGGAATGGCGATTTGCGTTGCCGTTTTAGCGATGTGGGGTGTTGGGTTGATTCCTTCACGCTTCGCCAATCAGAGTGTGCCGAAAGTGCAGTGGATGGCCAATTGGGTTGTGGGGTTAAATCTGTTTTGTGCCGCCTGGGGATGCGCAGCGAGTTTTGCCGACGATTTTTCGCCCATTGCCTTCAAGATCTACGATGTGGCGGGGCTGACGGTCGGCATTTACGGCGATCGACTCTCGTTGACCATGTATCTTCTGGTCAGTTTCGTTGGGCTTGCCGTGCTTCGCTATGCAGGTCGTTATCTGCAGGGAGATGTGAAGCAAGGAAGGTTTCTGCGCTGGTTAAGCTTTACGCTGGCCGCTGTCTGTTCGATGGTTCTAGCAGGAAATCTGAGCCTCTTTTTTGTTGCATGGGTCCTGACCAGTTTCGGCCTACATCAATTGTTGACGTATTACGGTGATCGCCCTAACGCCCAAAGGGTGGCATTCAAGAAGTTTGTCATCAGTCGCTTGGGTGATGCGTTTCTGATTGTGGCAATAGCACTCATATATCGCGCCTGTGGAACAGTCGAGTATGCAGAATTGCTTCCAATGATGCATTCCAATAGCTTGGAACTGATAGGTCGCCCCGAGCTTTCATGGTCGGCGGTATTTTTGGTCTTGGGTGGGCTGACCAAATCGGCACAATTCCCATTCCATACATGGTTACCCGATACGATGGAGACACCGACACCCGTTTCCGCACTGATGCATGCTGGCGTTATCAATGCAGGGGGCTATCTCTTGATCCGTATGAGTTTTCTGGTGGAAAAATTTCCTGTTGCGATGTCGATTCTTGTTGTGCTGGGTGGAGTAACGGCGGCGATCGGTGCTGCGATCATGTTGACGCAAACGAACGTGAAGCGGGGACTGGCCTATTCGACGATCGCGCAAATGGGAATGATGATGTTGCAATGCGGACTCGGCGCTTTTTCAACCGCTTTTTTGCATATCATCGCGCACTCACTATACAAGTCGTACGCTTTTTTGAGCGCTGGAACTTTGGGGCAGCGATCTGCTGCGATCCGTACCAAGAAGGAAGTTCCGCTCAGTAACGCTTTAGGAAGTTCGGCGATCATCTTGCTGATAACCACTCTGGGGGTCATGTTACCTTTTCTTGGCTTGTGGTTTCAGGATTGGATTTCACTGAATAAGTTGCCGTTGATTTTTATCTTTGCATTGGCTGTTCACGCTCTGGTTCAGCAAGTTTGGGTAGCATATCGCAGTTTCTGGAGAGTGCTTGTAGCGAGTTTGGTTCTGGGGGGACTGTTTTTTGGAATGACCTTGCTAGCTCAGTGGTATCTACAAAATTCGCTTCCCGTAATGGAGAAGCAATTCGGCCTCTGGCAGACGATATTTACAGCTTACGTTGGACTAATATTCATGGGGCTGTGGGGGATTCAGTTCCTGGTAGATTATGCTCCGAAACTTCCTCTTACGCGCAAGCTCTATGCGCATATGGCCAACGAGCTATATCTGGACCTGATTGTGCATCGCTGCGTGGCTTTGTTTAGCTCCAAGCAAAAAACGAATGTTAAACCTTTGATGATTGGAAAGGAAAGTCATGTCTAATTCCTATCTGACAAACACCGAGAAGGCCTCAAAGGATAAATTCGATTTCCCGAAAATTACATCGATTGAACGGCAGCAGGCAATTGATTTGCTTCCAAAGCTCATGGGGCGTTTAGCTCCGCAGTGGCCATTGAGGGATTTCGTAGCAGTCAATCTCTTGCACGGCTACAACGACATGAGTCTACTGCAAGCGATGCAGGAACTTCAGAGGGTTCGTGATGCTGAGTTGTTAATGCTGCTGTCGCATTATCGTCAGCATCTTATCAATGGATTGATAAGCAGAGAGGGGCTTCAGCATGCCTGTGCAAGCGTGCGCGAATCATTTGAGGTTTTGTTAGAAGCCTATAACGTGACAGATGATGATATACTCGCAAGGTTTGAAAATGAGGAAAATGTTGCGGCCAAGTTTTCCAAAGAGTATCGAACATTTGCGGAACAAGTTGACTATACCAGCAGTCTTTGTTGGGAAAGCATCATCGTTGAGGAGATTTCTCGCCATTGTAGTGCGTATTATGCTGAGGATGGTACCAGTTGGGAGCATCCGCACAAAGATCGTTCAGCGGATGCTGCCTATGCTCGTGAAACGGGCAAGCGACAAAGATCAAATTCGCGAGAATGATTCACGGCGTTCGCTTTTGTTAAAGAGACCGAATGGTTTGGGAATAAGCCTAGATTTGGCCCAGCGAGTGGAGTTGGCAAAAGGCATTCTTCATAATCTCGGTATCAAGGATCGTCTGGCCTCGCTGGTTGTTTTCGTAGGCCACGGAAGTCATTCGACAAACAACCCGTTTCAGGCAAGTTTAGATTGCGGGGCTTGTGGTGGCCATTCTGGCGAGAGCAATGCCCGCCTGGCGGCGCAGCTTCTCAATGATTTGGACGTTCGAGCATCTTTGAAAAAATCCGGAGTAGTGATCCCCGAAAATTGTTGGTTTATGGCAGGATTGCATAATACGACAACCGACGAAATCAGTCTGTTCGAGGAAGAGGGGATGCCCGAGTTTGCTCGGGAGGAGATGGAAGCGATTCGCTTGTCGCTTCCGCAGGCAACTCAGCGGGCACAGGAGGAACGCAATCTTCGCTTTGGTAGTCCTGCGAGCGACAATGTCTATCGGAGAGCGTTGGACTGGTCGGAGGTGCGACCAGAATGGGGACTTGTCAATAATGCCGCGTTTATTGCGGCACCGCGAAGCCTTACCAAACATTGTGGTTTTGATGGACGGGTATTTTTGCATAGCTACGATCCAGCGACCGATCCTGATGGCTCGATCCTAGAACTTATTTTGACCGCTCCAGTGGTCGTAGCGCATTGGATAAACACCCAGTATTATTTTTCGACCGTGGATCCACAGGCTTTTGGTAGTGGCAACAAGGTTTTGCATAGCGTCGTCGGTGGTATTGGCGTTTTTGAGGGAAATGGTGGGGATTTAAAAACCGGCTTACCATGGCAATCGGTGCATGATGGAGAGAGGTTTCGGCACGAACCATTGCGTCTGTCCGTGGTGCTTTACGCTGGAACTGAGGCGATCGATCGAGTCATCGAACGTCATGCCATCGTGAAGAACTTGGTAGGCAATAGTTGGATTCATATCTCCGCATGGGGCAATGATGGACTTTATGAGCGAAGGCCGGAAGGTGGTTGGGCAAAAGCTTTCTAGGAAGTAAGGATTGAGTGTCAATCGATTTGCGCCGAAACAGCTTATGGGACTGATTTATCGATGGTGAGGTGAGGGGATAGCTGTAGAATAAAGAGACGTAAGGCTGAGGCTTCCAGCGTTTTTGATGGAGTGTGGATGAAGGTTATCGGTATTCGTTACGTCTATCCGATTTTTACAGCCGGTTTGCTTGTGATAGCACTGGCCGCCTATATGGCCGTTGGATTATTGTTTGAGCAATCACGTATCACGAGTGTGTTGCGCGAAAATGTATCCAGTCGTGCGGCAACAGCCGATTTCCGAGGGACATTGAATACATTGGTTGCTTTGGAATCAAACCAAGTTGAAAATGTTTCCGAGCTTCATTCAAAGGCTCTCACCCAGATTTCAACGATTCAGAATTTCGCGGATCATGCAGAAGAGCAGCGGTTGGTTCGTATCATCGTAGACGGATTCGCCAGTTATCTGAACATGTGGGAAAACGCTGTAGCCACGACCGCAGGGGAAGGGGGAGAAGGTCAGGCGGTGGCGATCAAGTTTCTGCAGACTAATGTTTTGCTCCCTGTTCGCGAGATTGAAGCGTACAACGATAAACAGATTGAGACTTGGTTGAAAAATATGTTCTCACCCGCGTATTGAATCATGTCGAAGGGAATCGAGTGAAAGCGGCGAAGATCTTGGGCATAACCCGCACCAGCCTGCGGCACAAACTTCGCAATCTGGGTATTCAAGTCGAAAAAACGGTCTGGGCAGAGGATGGTCAGGATGAGCAGTAAATGCT
>Ga0169931_10004118_pt1 | contig 22741 bp, 12 predicted proteins | sample Kivu_15m_20L_FD_129675 | JGI IMG/M metagenome (GOLD analysis project Ga0169931, IMG submission 129675) | Freshwater microbial communities from Lake Kivu, Western Province, Rwanda to study Microbial Dark Matter (Phase II) - Kivu_15m_20L... | ecosystem: Environmental > Aquatic > Freshwater > Lake...
CCGTAGACCCCGAGGGCGGCCTCGGTGCTGACGAAGGCCATGTGCGGGGCACCGAAGCCGCGGAAGTTCTCCAGCGCCTGCAACCGCGCCCGCTCGCGGTCGTCCCGGCCGATGCCGAGCGACTCGTAGAGCTGCACGCCGCAGACCTTGCGGCGTTCCCGGTAGATCCCGTCGTAGCCCGGCGGGAAGGGAAAATCGGGATCTGCCGGCTGTCCGGCGGCCGCCAGCGCGTGCAGGCGCTCGGCCAGCGCCTGCCGCGCCGCCCCCGACACCACGTGCACCTGCCAGGGCTGGGTATTGCACCACGAGGGGGTGCGCTGGGCCGCCGCAAAGGCACGCATCAGCACCTCCCGGGGCACCGGATCGGGACGGTAGGCGCGGCAGCTGTAGCGCGCATGCAGGAGCTGGTGGAGACGCTCGACGTCGGGTGTTTCGTTCATGTCGGATGTGGGTCGCAAGCTGATGCCGGGTTCGGAGGATTCAGGGGTGCACCTGAACATGCCCGGTGCCGGAAGCGACGGGCACCCTGGCCGCGGCATCCCGCCACCGGCGCGCCAGGGCGCCGGGCCGCTGCCAAACCGGGGTTTACTTGAACCTGTCGTCCACCTCGACCTGATAGCCGATCGCCAGACGATTGCCCTTGTTCGCCAGGGCCACCACCTCGATCAGTTCACCCAGCATCTGGTCGTCCAGCCCCTTGCGACGCGCCGCCGCGGTGTGGGAGCGGATGCAGTACTCGCAGTTGTTGGTCATGCTGACCGCCACGTAGATCAGTTCCCGGGTCAGCGGGTCCAGACGCCCGCCTTCCCGTCCCATCACCTCCTTTACCTCCCCCCAGAACTGGCGCAGCGTCGGCGGGTGGTTGGCCAGCGCCTTCCAGACGTTGTTGATCCAGTCGGTCTTGCGGGTGGCGAGGATGTCGTCGTAGACGGCGCGCACCTCGGGGCTCGCGTCCTCGTATTCGATGAGCTTGGTCAGAGCCATGTCACAGGGTCTCCAGGTCCCGGGACGGGCGCCGTGGACATGCCGCGCGCGCCCCTTGCATAATCGCCGATCCGTCGCGGAACACAGACTCCAGCGCGTCCATCCACGGAACGGCCCGATGAAAATCCTGTTCGATCTTATCCCGGTGTTCGTCTTCTTTCTGGCCTATTTCGGTGCCGGACAGTGGCCCGAGGACGCCGCCCGGGTGACGGGTGCGATCCTCGGCGGCTTGGGCCTCGGGCAGGACCTCCCGGCCAGCCAGGTGCCCATTCTCCTGGCCACCGCGCTCGCCATCGTCGCCACCATCGGACAGGTGCTGTGGCTCATGGCGCGCGGCCGGAAGGTCGACCGCATGCTCTGGATCAGCCTGGCCATCATCGTGGTGATGGGTGGCCTCACCCTGGCGTTCCGCGACGCGACCTTCATCAAGTGGAAGCCGACACTGTTGTACTGGGCGTTCGGCATCGTCCTGCTGGTGTCCGACCGCCTGCTCGGGAAGAACCTCATCCGGGCCATGACCCAGGGGCAGTTCACCCTTCCCGAACCGGTCTGGCGCAGGCTCAATCTGACCTGGGTCGGCTTCTTTGCCTTCATGGGCGCGCTCAATCTGTTCGTCGCCTTCAGCTTCGCCGAGCCCACCTGGGTCAAGTTCAAGCTCTTCGGCGGCATGGGTCTCATGTTCGTGTTTGCCCTCGCGCAGGGCATGTTCCTGGCGCGCCACGTCCAGGATCAGGAGGCGGGAAAATGAACGCCAGCCAACCCCTTGCCGATGTGATCCGCGCGCGGCTGGCGCCGCTGTGCGCCGACAGCCTCGAGGTATTCGACGACAGTGCCGACCACGACGGTCACGCCGGCGCGGCGGAGAGCGGTGGCGGGCACTTTCAGGTCTTCGTCGTGTCCGAGGCGTTCGAGGGCCTGTCGCGGGTGGCAAGGCACCGGCTGGTGTATGATCCGCTGCGCGATCTGATGCCCCAGCGCATTCATGCACTTGCCATCATCGCCCAGACACCCGCGGAGGCGGCGGCGTCCGGGCCGGCGGGCTGAAGGCCAGCCCGGCTGGTGACCTCTGCCCTCATCCCTGATCTTTCCTCAAACGACCACCTGAAGGATTCGTCATGCGATTCATCAAGCCCGCCGCGCTCGTCGCGGCCAGCGTCTTCGGTCTGTCCCTGCTGTCCGCCTGCAACGCCGAGGAGGCGGGCAGGACCGCTGCGGTCGTGAACGGGGTGCCGATCCCCCAGGCGCGCCTCGACTTCGTTCTGAAGATGCAGCAACAACAGGGCGCCAAGGACAACCCCGAGGCGCGCAAGCAGCTGCGCGACGTGCTCATCACCCGCGAGATCATCACCCAGGCGGCCATCAAGGAGGGCCTGGACAAGTCCGAAGAGTTCCAGACCCAGATCGACCTCGCCCGTCAGCAGGTCCTGGTCAACGCCTACCTCGAGGACTACCTGAAGAAGCACGAGCCCACCGAGGATGATCTGCGCGCCGAATACGACCGCGTCAAGGCCGAGCAGGCCGACCCGGATGCCAAGGAATACAAGGCGCGCCACATTCTGGTGAAGAAGGAGGCCGACGCCAAGGCCATCATCGCCCAGCTGAAGAAAGGCGCGAAGTTCGAGGACATCGCCAAGAAGAAGTCCGAGGACAGCGGCTCGAAGGTCAAGGGCGGCGAACTCGACTGGACCGACGGCAACAACATGGTCAAGCCCTTCGCCGAGGCGATGCGCGCCCTGAAGAAAGGCGAGACCACCAGCAAGCCGGTCCAGACCCAGTACGGGTATCACATCATTCGCATGGACGATGTTCGCCCCGTGACGTTCCCGGCCTTCGAGGAAGTGAAGGAACAGGTCATGAAGCAGGTCATCGGCAGGCAGCGCGACCAGATGGTGGACGAACTGCGCAAGACCGCAGTGGTGGAATGACGGCCTGAAGGAGCGGACCGGGGACCGTCATGCTCCCCGGTGCCGGCCCGAAGGTTTCACCAGGTCCGCACCGAATCTGCGCCCCGCACCCATGAATGTCGGGTGCGCGACAACCTGCCTCCAGCGAGAGCTGGTCAGTCTGCCTGCACGGGCCCTGTCAGCCGCCCTGCGGTGTTGCTGTGACCTGGGCAACCATCCAGGGAAAGTCCGGGCGTTGAATGGCTTCGCACGTTTTCCTTGCGGAGCCGGCGTCGCGTGACGCTCAGAAACCGTCCCGGTCATGGAGGATTTTCCAGCGCTCGCGCGAGCGGATCTCTTCATCGAGCTGCTGGCGATCGATCTGATCGCGCTCGCCCTCGAACAGCATCAGCTTGGCGAACTGCCCATAGGTGATGTCTCCGGCGTAGAGGTCCGCCAACCCTTCGGAAATGCGGTTGTTGGTGCGCAGCCGGTAGGAGGGCAGCGTGCCAAGCCGGATGGTGGCCCGCTGGATGCACGCATCGAATGCACCCGACAAGGCCTTGAGCGCAGGCTTCTCGGCCTCGGTCGCCTTGACCCGCCGGGCGAGCATGTCGACTGGTTGCGGCTCGCCGATCTGCAGCGGGATGAGGATCTTGTCGCGCACCGGGTCTATCTTGGGGTCGGCGTAATCCTGAGCATTCGGCCCGGATGTCCTTCTCCGGCGGAGAGGGGGGCGCCACCGCGCAGCCCGCCACCATCACGCCCGCAACCGCCAACAGAAACATTTCCTTCATTGCATCCCTCTCCACATGCTTGCAGCCATGGGGCCGTAACGACCCGCCCGGAAAGCCGTCAGGCTCAACCCTGCCGCGTCCAGTCGAAGGCGTTTCGGAACATCTTCATCCAGGGGGAATCCTCCCCCCAGTGACGGGGATGCCACGACATCTGCACCGTGCGGAACACGCGTTCCGGATGCGGCATGAGGACGGTGAACCTTCCATCCGGCGTCGTCAAGCCCGTGATGCCCCCGGGCGAGCCGTTCGGGTTGGCGGGATAGCGGCGGGCGACACGCCCACGCCCATCGACGTAGCGCATCGCCACCAGCGGCCCGGCGGCGCGGGCGGCGGCTGCATCGGCGAACTCCGCCCGCCCTTCGCCGTGCGAGACCACCACCGGCAGGCGCGAACCCGCCATGTCACGGAAGAACAGCGACGGACTGTCCGTGATCTCGACCATCACCACTCGCGCCTCGAATTGCTCGGAGCGGTTGCGCACGAAATGTGGCCACGCCGCGCTGCCGGGGATGAGTTCATGCAGGTTGCTCATCATCTGACAGCCGTTGCACACGCCCAGGGCGAAGGTGTCGTCCCGCGTGAAGAAGGCCGAGAACGCCTCGCGCGCCCGCTGATTGAACAGCACCGACTTCGCCCATCCCTCCCCGGCACCCAGCACGTCACCGTAGGAGAAGCCACCGCAGGCCGCCAGCCCCCGGAAGTCCCGCAGCGATGCGCGGCCCTCCAGCAGGTCGCTCATGTGCACGTCCACCGCCTCGAAGCCGGCGCGATGGAAGGCCGCCGCCATTTCCACCTGGCCATTGACGCCCTGCTCGCGCAGGATGGCCACCCGGGGGCGGGCGCCCGCAAACACCGGTGCACGCACCGCGTCGGGATCGAAACTGAGCTGGACGCCCAGGCCGGGATCGGCGACATCGTCGAGGGCAGCGTACTCCTCGTCGGCGCAGTCGGGGTCGTCGCGCAGGCGTTGCAGCGCGTGGCTGGTTTCGGACCACGCCTTGAGCAGCGTCACACCGGAGATCGTGAGCGCCTCCTGGCCCTTCACCAGCACGCGCAGATGTCCGTCGGTGTTGATGGTGCCGATGTCGTGCACGCAGCCCGCCAGCCCCGCCGCCTCGAACTCCGCCCGCACTTCATCCAGATCCGCGCTACGGACCTGCAGCACCACGCCCAGCTCCTCGGAAAACAGCGCCCCGGTCGCACCGCCCCGCCGGGCCAGCGCACCGAGGTCGACGGTGACGCCGACGTGGGTGGCGAACATCATCTCGGCCAGCGCCACTGCCAGCCCCCCGTCCGAGCGGTCGTGACAGGCCAGCAGGCGTCCCCGCCGCAGCAGCCTCTGGTGCGCGATGAACCAGCCGCGCAGGCGCGCCGGATCGTCCACATCGGGAATCTCGCTGCCCATGGCACCATGCACCTGGGCGAGCACCGAACCCCCGAGGCGGTTGCGTCCCGCGCCCAGGTCCACCAGCACCAGCCGGGTGTCGCCCGCGTCCAGCCGCAGCTCGGGCGTGAGCGTCGCGCGGACGTCGTCGACCCGCGCGAAGGCGGTGACGATGAGCGACATCGGTGCCGTCATGTCGCGGTCCGCCCCCCCCTCGCGCCAGGTCGTGCGCATGGACAGGCTGTCCTTGCCGACGGGGATCGAGATGCCGAGCGCCGGGCACAACGCCATGCCGACCGCGTGCACCGCATCGAACAGGGCGGCATCCTCCCCGGGCTGGCCGGCCGCTGCCATCCAGTTGGCGGACAGCTTCACGGCGGCGAGGTCGCCGACGGCAGCTGCGGAAAGATTGGTGAGCGCCTCACCCACCGCCATGCGCGCGGACGCAGCGGCATCCACCACGGCAAGCGGAGTGCGCTCGCCCATGGCCATGGCCTCGCCGAGCCGGGTGTCGAAACCCATGGCCGTGACGGCCACGTCTGCCACCGACACCTGCCAGCGTCCCACCAGCTGGTCGCGCGCCGTCAGGCCGCCCACGCTGCGGTCGCCGATGGTGATCAGGAAGCCCTTGCCCGCCACCGCCGGAAAACGCAGCACCTGCAGGATCGCCTCCCGCAGGTCCAGCGCCCCGGGCTTGAAGGCGGGCAGGCGTGGCCGCAAGCGCTGCACGTCGCGGTGCATGCGCGGCGGCTTGCCCAGAAGCACGCCCAGATCCATGTCCACGGGGCGATTGCCGAACAGCGGGTCCTCGACCAGCAGGCGCTGCTCCGCCGTGGCGGTGCCCACCACCGAGAACGGACAGCGCTCGCGCGCGCAGATCGCCTCGAAGCGCGCCAGACGGGCCGCGTCCACCGCCAGGACGTAGCGTTCCTGCGCCTCGTTGGACCAGATCTGCATCGGCGACATGCCCGGTTCCTCGGAGGGAACGCGGCGCAGATCGATGCGGCCGCCCCGCCCGGAACCGTGCACCAGCTCGGGCAGCGCGTTGGAAAGACCGCCCGCGCCGACGTCGTGAATCGAGAGGATGGGGTTGTCGGCGCCCAGTGCCCAGCAGCGGTCGATCACCTCCTGGCAGCGACGCTGGATCTCGGGGTTGCCACGTTGCACAGAATCGAAGTCCAGGGCCTCCGTGTTGGTCCCGGTCGCCATGCTCGAGGCCGCGCCGCCGCCGAGCCCTATCAACATGCCGGGCCCGCCGAGTTGCACCAGGGCCGCGCCGGCCGGGATGTCGAGTTTCTCCACCTGATCGGCGCGGATGTTGCCCAGGCCGCCGGCGATCATGATGGGCTTGTGATAGCCCCGCACGCGCCCGCCCACCCGCTGCTCGAACGTGCGGAAGTAGCCGGTGAGGTTGGGTCGCCCGAACTCGTTGTTGAAGGCTGCGCCACCGATCGGCCCGTCGATCATGATGTCCAGGGCGGACGCGATGCGGCCCGGCTTGCCTGGATCGAAGCTCTCCCAGGGCTGGGGCAAACCGGGAATGCGCAGGTGCGAAGTGGAGAATCCGGTGAGCCCCGCCTTGGGCCGGGCGCCCCGGCCGGTCGCCCCCTCGTCGCGGATCTCGCCCCCCGATCCGGTCGCCGCACCGGCAAACGGCGAGATCGCCGTCGGGTGGTTGTGGGTCTCGACCTTCATCAGGATATGGGTGGCCTCGTCGTGGCGCCGGTACACGCCGTCGGCGTCGGGACGGAAGCGCGGCACCGCAGCCCCCTGCATGACCGCGGCGTTGTCGGAGTAGGCCACCACGGTGTGGGCCGGCTGCAGCGCATGGGTGTTGCGGATCATCTGGAACAGCGACATCGCCTGCGCCTGGCCGTCCACGGTCCAGGAGGCGTTGAAGATCTTGTGACGGCAGTGCTCGGAGTTCGCCTGGGCGAACATCATCAGCTCGACATCCGTCGGGTTGCGCCCGTCCGCGCGAAAGGCCGTCAGCAGGTAGTCGATTTCGTCGTCCGACAGGGCCAGCCCCATGTCCCGGTTGGCGGTCTCCAGCGCCGTGCGGCCGCCGCCCAGCACGTCCACCGTCGCGAGCGGCACGGGCGCGACGCGCTCGAACAGCTGCGCGGCCTGATCGAAGGAGGCAAGCACCGTCTCGGTCATGCGGTCATGCAGCAGCGCCGCCACGGCCCGGCGCGAGGCCTCGTCGGGCGGCACGCCCGCCACCGTGAAGGCGATGCCGCGCTCCACCCTGAGCACGGCTTCGAGCCCGCAGTTGCGGACGATCTCGGTGGCCTTGGACGACCACGGCGAGATCGTGCCCAGCCGCGGAGCAACCAGGAACAGCGTCCCACGGGCGCGCCCCATGGAGGAACGCGGGCCGTAGGTGAGCAGACGTCCGAGACGCGCGGACTCCTCCCCGGACAGCGGGCGCTCAAGCTGCGCCAGGTGGTGGTAGACGGCCGACACGCCGGTCACGCCGGGGGCGACACGACGCAATGAATCGAGCAGGCGCTGGTGGCGGAATCGCGACAGGGCGTTGCGCCCTGGGAGTTGCAGCAACTGGGGCATGGCGATCAGGCGTTCTACAAACCGCGAGTATAGCGGCGCACCGGCCGGCGCCGATGACAAGGTGATGCCTTGCGGTGGTAAGTTGCAGCAACTCCACCGCCCTGCCCTGCAGGCACTGCCGCCATGACCACGACCATCCGCCAACGCCCCCACCCTGTCTGCACGGTTGCCGCCATACGCCGCCTGGAAGCGGAGGCCTTCGCGCAGACCCCGCCGCCGGATCTGATGGAACGGGCCGGCCTGGCCGCCGCGGCCTGCGCACGGCGTCTGCTGGGCGACATACGGCGGGTACTGGTGCTGGCCGGACCCGGCAACAACGGCGGGGACGCCCTGGTGGCAGCGCGGCACTTGCACGCGGCGGGGCTCGAGGTGACGACGGTCTTCTGTGGCCGGGCCGATGCCCTGCCCGCGGATGCCGCCGCCGCGCTGACGGCGTGGCAGGCCGTGGGCGGCGCACCGCAGGCCGACCTGCCCGAGCGTCTCGATCACGATCTGGTCATCGACGGCCTGTTCGGCATCGGCCTCGGCCGCCCGCTCGACGGCGTGCCGGCGTGCTGGGTCAGGCGGGTCAATGCCTCGGGCCGGCCGGTACTCGCACTCGACATCCCCAGCGGGCTGCACGCAGACACCGGGCGCATCCTGGGTGAGTGCATCCGCGCGGACCACACCCTGAGCTTCATCGCGCTGAAGCCGGGACTGCTGACGCGCGCCGGTCCGGACATGTGCGGCACTCTCGAGGTGGAGAGCCTCGGCCTCGAGACGTGCGGTGGGGACCCGGGCATCGGCCATGTGGTGGACGACACCGACATCCTCGCAGCCATCCCGCGGCGTCGGCGTGACAGCCACAAGGGCACCTACGGCACCCTGGTCGTGGTGGGCGGCGCACCGGGCATGGCGGGGGCCGCCCTGCTCGCGGCGCGCGCCGCCCTGCTCGCGGGGGCCGGTCGGGTCCACGTGGCACAGATCGACCCCCAGGGCTTGCGCGTCGATCCGGTGCAGCCCGAACTCATGCTCCGCCACGGGCTGACCTCCACGACCCTCGCGGCGGCCTCGGCCGTGTGCGCAGGCCCCGGCATGGGTGCCGGCAGCGAATCTGCACTGGCGCTGGAGCAGTGCATCGAACAGCCCCTGCCCCTGCTGCTGGACGCCGACGCGCTCAATCTCCTCGCCGGCGATGCCGGTGCCGAGGCCCGCGTGCGCGCCCGCGTGGCCCCCACGGTGCTGACACCCCATCCGGCGGAGGCGGCGCGCCTGCTCGGCTGCGACACCGCCGCGGCGCAGGATGACCGCCTCGCCGCCGCACTGGCGCTCGCAGAGCGCTACCGGGCTGCGGTGGTCCTCAAGGGTGCCGGGAGCGTCTGTGCAACGCCCGATGGACGCTGGCACATCAACACATCCGGCAACCCCGGCATGGCGGTGGCCGGCATGGGCGACGTCCTGTCGGGAATCGTCGGCGCGCTGCTGGCCCAGGGCTGCGAGCCTGCGCTCGCGCTGCGCGCAGGCGTCAGGCTGCACGGCCTCGCCGGCGACGCGGCGGCTTCGGCAGGCGGTGGCATGGTCGGCATCAGTGCCACCGAGGTCGCGCTGATGGCGCGGGACGTGGCCAACCGGATCGCCATGCAAGGGCGGGCGCCTGCCGCGCCGCCGCAACGCTGATATGTTCCTGAAACCGCATCCGGCCGCACCTGGGACCTTTCCCTGTGCTAAGAATGTTTCTTGAAAAGTCGTCCGAGTGACTGATATTTCAGGATGTACGCACAGAAACCCACCTCGCCGATACGCTGGGCTGATATGTCAAATATTTCCCAGACGGAACAAGTCATGTTCGACCCCTCCCTCTAATTTTTGCAGCGCACCATGCGTATAGTTCGCCTATCGGATCGACGTTCTGATCGATCCTGTCAGGGGGTGACAGATGACTGCACGTTCTCTAGCAGCATTGCTGCTCGGCGGCTGGCTCGTGCTCCTCGCCGCAGGCGCGGCGATCTCCGCGGATCGCACGGGTGAGCCGGTGCCGTCGGTGGTGGGACACGTGGAGATCCATGCTCCGTGAGTTTTTCGCACCGGCCCCGCGGGCCGGTGGGTGGTCGCAGTGGCACTGTTGTCGGGTACGGTAGTGTTGGTTGCAGTGAGGTGTGCTTCGCAGTGGCTTCAAAGCGGACCGGGTCTCTCTCCTCCCTCCTCCTTGACCGGTTCGCGTCCTTCCAGCGGTGGCCCCGGCCACCGCTCTTTTTTTTGGCCCTCGGGTGCCCACTTCCACGGCAGTGAACCCTGGTTCCAGAGTAAGCTTCCGCCTCCGGCACCGGCAGTGTCGTTGCCGTTCCGCAGTCTCCACATCCCACATCCCAGTTCGCAGGCCATGGCTCAATACGTCTACACCATGAACCGCGTGGGCAAGGTCGTCCCGCCCAAGCGTCAGATCCTCAAGGACATCTCCCTGTCGTTCTTCCCCGGCGCCAAGATCGGCGTGCTCGGCCTGAACGGCGCCGGCAAGTCGACCCTGCTGCGCATCATGGCCGGCGTGGACACGGAGATCGAAGGCGAAGCCGTGCCCATGCCCGGCATCAAGATCGGGTATCTGCCCCAGGAACCCCGCCTCGACCCGGAGCATACCGTCCGCCACGAGGTCGAGGCCGGACTGGGCGAGGTGATGCAGGCCAGGCAGAAGCTCGACGAGATCTACGCCGCATACGCCGAGCCCGACGCCGATTTCGACCAGCTGGCCGCCGATCAGGCGAAGTACGAGGCCATCCTCGCCACCGCGGGCAACGATACGGAGCATCAGCTCGAGATCGCGGCCGACGCCCTGCGCCTGCCCCCCTGGGAGGCGAAGATCGGGCAGTTGTCGGGTGGCGAGAAGCGCCGCGTCGCCCTGTGCCAGCTGCTGCTGTCCAAACCCGACATGCTGCTGCTGGACGAGCCCACCAACCACCTCGACGCCGAAAGCGTCGAATGGCTAGAGCAGTTCCTGCAGCGCTTCCCCGGCACGGTGGTGGGCGTCACCCACGACCGCTATTTCCTCGACAACGCCTGCGAGTGGATTCTCGAACTCGACCGGGGTCATGGCATCCCCTGGAAGGGCAACTACAGCTCCTGGCTGGAACAGAAGGAGGCGCGGCTGGAGCAGGAGGCGCGCACCGAGGCGGCCCGCCTCAAGGCCATGAAGCAGGAGCTCGAATGGGTGCGTCAGAACCCCAAGGGTCGTCAGGCCAAGAGCAAGGCGCGGATCGCGCGCTTCGAGGAGCTGTCCTCCTACGACTACCAGAAGCGCAACGAGACCCAGGAGATCTTCATTCCCGTGGCCGAGCGGCTCGGCGATCAGGTGATCGAGTTCCGCGGCGTGAGCAAGGGCTACGGCGACCGGTTGCTGATCGACAACCTCAGCTTCTCCATCCCGCCAGGCGCCATCGTCGGCATCATCGGCCCCAACGGCGCCGGCAAGTCGACGCTGTTCCGCATGATCATGGGCCGGGAGCAGCCTGACAGCGGCGAGGTGGTCATCGGCCAGACGGCGCAACTGGCCTTCGTCGACCAGTCGCGTGATGCGCTCGACGGCACCAAGACCGTGTGGGAGGAGATCTCGGGCGGCCGGGACATCATCAACGTCGGCAAGTTCGAGATGCCCTCGCGCGCCTACATCGGCCGCTTCAATTTCAAGGGCTCGGACCAGCAGAAGAACGTCGGCCAGCTCTCCGGCGGTGAGCGCGGCCGGCTGCATCTGGCCAAGACGCTGCTGCGCGGCGGCAACGTGCTGATGCTCGACGAGCCCTCGAACGACCTCGACGTCGAGACCCTGCGCGCACTCGAGGAGGCCTTGCTCGAGTTCGCCGGCAGCGTGATGGTGATCTCCCACGATCGCTGGTTCCTCGACCGCATCGCCACCCACATTCTGGCCGCCGAGGGTGACTCGCAGTGGGTGTTCTTCAACGGCAACTACCAGGAGTACGAGGCGGACAAGCGCAAGCGCCTGGGCGAGGAAGGCGCCAAGCCAAGGCGGCTGCGCTACAAGCCGTTGACGGCCTGACGATGCACCTGCTTCTCCCGGTCCCCGACCCTGGGCCGGGGGAGGCGCCGCGAAGCATCCGGCCTCATCCCATGTCGTCGGCGTCCGCCACCAGCGCCGCGAGCCAGCGCCCGCGCAATGCACCCAGGCACAGCCAGACCAGCAGTGCTGCCCCCAGGACCCCGACTGCAAGAAGCGACCCGTCGGCGCTGTCCAGGACCTCCCAGCGCCGGTAGCTCTCGCCGCGGAACAGCAGCGACTGGCGCAGTTCCAGCAGCGAGGCGGCCACCATCGCGGCGAGCACGCCCAGGCTGCCCAGCACCACCCAGGCGAACAGATTCACCAGCCAAACCGTCGCCAGCCCAAAGCACAGCATCAGCAGCGGCAGGAACAGGCCGGCGTCGAACTCCTCCGCCACGGCAAACAGCGGCAGGCATCCGACCACCATCAGGACACTCCGACCTGCATAGCCAGGCAACGGGGAAGCACGACGCACGCGCGCCGCGGTGCCGCGACTGGCCATGCGGTGCGACACTTCCTCCTTCACCCGCGCGTAGTTGTCCGGCGTGCATTGCACCCACAGGAGGGTGCGCCAGGCATTGCGGAACAGGATGCTGTGGTGCCGGTCGTCGAAGCGGGCGCGGAACGCCCCCTTCCAGGACACCTGTTCCGTCTCGCGCGACAAGCCGATGAGACCGCTGCCCACCAGCTGGGCGCGGCCGCTCAGGGCACCCAGCACCAGGGCCGCGCGATGGCTGCCGCGCGCCACCCGGTCCAGCACTTCGCAGCGCAACCCGGCGGCGGACACGGTGTAGCGCACCCGCATGCTGCCGCGGAACAGCAGCGCCATGACCAGCAGGCCCAGCACCCAGAGCCCGCCGGTGCAGGCGACGATGGCGCCAGCCATGGGTAGCATCGCATCCCACTCGCCCTGCACCAGGAACACCACGCCGAGGATCAGGCACATCACCCCGGCGGTCGCTGCCATGGCGCCGGCCCACTGGCGTTGCATCGTGGCGCTGAACAGTGGCAGCGCCGTCTCCCAGCTCAGACCCGCGGCATCGCCACCGGCCTCGGCGGCTGCGCGACGGGTCATTTCCGGAACAGGTCGCGCAACGACTTCAGCGACTTGCGCAGTTCCTCGACCGACTTGCGCAGGTCGTCCTTCGCAGCTGGAGCCGCCGGCGGCTGAGGTGCAGCCGGCGCTGCGCCAGCCGGGGCAGGCGTCTGCGCCGCCGGCGGCGGCGTCACAGCCGCTGCGGGCGCCCCCGGTGCCGGCGCGGCGGGAATGGCGACCGCCTGGCCCTCGATGCGCACGAAGCCGGCGCCCTTTGAATGGATGTTGTGGGACCAGGTCTCGGGTGCCGAATCAACCACTTCGTAACGACCGGGCGCCAACACCACGTTCGGCGTGGCCGTCCAGTAGACGTCACGCGCGCCCCCCTGCCCCGGCGAACCCGTCGCCGGCCAGGGACCGTGGACGATACCGCCGGCGTCGCGCAGCGCGATGGTGCCGGGCGGCGCGCCACGTCCGCCGTTCCAGTGATAGGTGCGCAAGGACAGGACGCGCGTGGTCTCCGCCAGCGTCAGCACACTCGGCCGGGTCGGCCTGCTGGTCACGGCGTAGATGTTGTCGATGTCCAGGAGTACCACCGGTGCGCCCGCTGCTGCCGGGGCCGGCACAGGCACCGCGGCAGGCACGGGGGCCGGAGCGGGTGGCGGCACTGCCGTCGCCGGGAGTGCCACCGCAGGGGTGGCAACGGCCACGGCGGGCGTCGCCGCCGCCTGCGCCCGGACCGCGCGCACCGCCTCCTCGCGTTGGCGCAGCCAGTCCTCCAGACCCTGCGGAGCCGTCGGGACGAGCAGTCCATCCACGCCGCGGAACAGGTCCAGGGCCAGGGCCGGGTGGGTGGCGGGCCAGAGCATGCCCTGACCGCCGACGGGCGGCACGACGACCTCGCCTTCCCCCGGCTGCCGGGTGCCGGCGATCTGCACCCGCGCCCGTGACACCGCCCCGTCGCGTCCCGCGACCATGGCCTCGAGCGTCTGGGCACCGAAGGCGACCGGTACGCGGATGCGCACCTGGCCACCCTCGCGCGTGCCGACGTACCAGTTGCCGCCGCCGCTGCGCGCCGCGACCACCGGGGAGTCGGCCGGTGCTTCCACCAGCACGTCGATCTCGCGGCCATCGACGCGCGCCCCCTCGGCCGGTGCGACCAGACGCAGCGGCGGTGTCGCCACTTCCAATCTGACGCTCAGCGCGCGGCTGGCGACGTTGCCGGAAAAATCGCTCGCCCGGATCTCGATCCGGTGCGTGCCCGGTTGCAGGAGCAGCAAGCGGTCCGCCGCGCCATCGCGGGCGCCCAGATCGGCCCACAGACCACCATCGACCGAGACCGCAAGGGCGGCGATCCCCTGATCGTCGGTGGCGCTCACCGACAGTGGCACCACAGTGGCACGCAGCACCTGGCCATCGGCCGGCTGGGTCACCGAGAGCACCGGTGCGATGGTCTCGCCGGCGGCCTGCATGAAGACCACACCGGCGTTGTTGGCACGGTCGAGGTCACCGAACGCATCTTCGGGATCGACCGTCACCGTCAGGGTGTTGGCCCCGCCGCGGGCCTTGAACGGTATGCGTATCGTCACCGGCCGGTCCAGGCCGATCCTGGGGACCTGGATGCGGGCCAGCTCGTCCCGGGCACCACCCGGCAGCGTGCGCGACACCGTCACGGGCACATTGAGACCCTCGCTTGCACCGAGGTTGCGCAGCGGCACCTCCAGCACCATGTCGTCCCCCGCGTTGGGCTGCGCCGGACCGCTGAGCCGCAACTGCGCCGAGGTGACGCTGAAGTCGGGGGCGGAGACGGTCACGCCGGACATCTTCGTCACCGCGGCACGTGCCTCGGATTCGCTGCGCGCCACTGTCCAGACCGGCGTCGCCGTCAGGCGGAACTTGAAGCGGAAGTCGCTGTTGACCACGTAATGCCCGCCGCGCAGGTGCTTGGAGCGGATGCCGACGTGGTTCGCCCCGGGCGCGCCCGAGGCATCGAAGCGCAGCGCCCGGGGTGGTATGCGGAAGGTGTAGTTGCCCTCCGGAACCGTATTGCGCAGGCTGCCGATGACGGTATCGTTGAGCACGATGTCGGCATCGTGGGCGTGATAGGCATCGCGGCTCCACGGCAGCGCGAAGCCCATCTCGAGCCAGGCCTCGACCAGATTGGTGGGCTCCCAGCGCCCGTTCTCCAGCAGTGCCGAGTACTCGAACACGCCGTCGTCACCGACGTCGGCGTGCACGAAGTCGACCCGATCGTCGCCGTCGGTATCGTCGCCGACCCACAGGACGCCCTCGACCAGCTGCGACCAGCGATCGGCTCGTCCGTCGCCATCGGTGTCCTCGGGATTGGGCAGTGACGTCCAGGCAACCGCTTCCGGACGCAGGCGTGCGGCGCGTTCGGCGTTGGCGATCAGGGTCCGCTCGGCCGCTGGCGCAGCCGTGGAGGCCGCATCGACCCCCGGGAACAACCAGACGCGGCGGACCGACTCGCCCTCGCCCAGACGATGGCTGAAGGCCTGCTCCACGGTCTTGTCCAGGGTACTCGCGAAGATGCGGGTGGCGACCCCGGTATAGCCTTCGCGGAACAGCGGCGACACGGTGAAATCCATCGCCTGCCCTGCCGGCAGCAGCCCGTGACGCACCGTGGGCACGATGGACACCTTGCCGGCCTCGCCCGGCATCACGGCAAGGTCGGTCACCGGGTCGCCGCGGTTGGTCAGTCGCAGCACGCGACCCCGTCCGTCCGGAGCCGGGCCTACATCGCTCCAGACAAGTTCCACCCGCGGCAGGCGCACGTGGACCGCCACCTCGGCTTCATCGCTGAGGCCGGCATCCGAAACGATGCGCACCGGCACGACGTGATCGGCCCGGGTCACGTCCTGGGTGCTGAGCCCCAGCACGAACTGGCGCGACTCGCCGGGTGCGAGATCGATGGGCTTGTCCTCCGAGCCCTCGCCGACGAAGCTCACCAGCATGGCCGGATCCGCGGGCCGGCCGCATTCGAGCCGCACCTTCAGCGGCTTGTCGCCATTGTTGCGCACGCCGATGGCCACACGCTGGTCGTAGTCGCGGCGCAGATCGGCGGCAAACTTCGCCTGCGTAAAGGACAGACCCTTGACCCGCGTCACGGTACGCACCGGTCCGGGCTCCCGCCCACCGAGCGGCTGCACCTCGTAGGCCACCCCGTGCTCCAGACCCTGCAGCACCACCACGTGCTCCCGGCCGCTCTGGCCCACCGCCTCCTGCCAGGCTTCGCTGCCCTTGCGGCGGTAGCGCACCTGCGAGGGCCCGAAGGCACCGGAGGCCCAGTTCACCCGCACCGATTCGCCACTGAGCACCGCGCCGTCGGCCGGTATCAGGCCGAAGTATTCCGACAGGCTGAAGCGCCGGATCACCTCGGCACTGCTGCCCGCCGTGTCCCAGGCCGTGACCTTCAGGCGGTGCTCGCCCGGACCGAGCGTCTGCCAGGGCAGCGCCGCCTCGAAGGGCGTGCCGTGATCCTCTGCGAACACGCGTCCATCGACCTCGAATCGGACGCGATTCACCGCCCGCCCATCGTAACTCATGGCCTGCACCCGCACCGGCAGCGGCGCGTCGAGCACCTGTCCCTCACCGGGCTGCGCCAGGCTCACGACCACGCCGCGGCGCTCCAGGGGCCAGGTCGGCTGCACCCAGAAACGCTGGCGACTCGGCTGCTCGCCCCCGGCGCAGCTGACCTGCGCCAGGAACAGCCCCGGCGCGGGGAAGGCGTGCATGCGCGGCTGGTCGTTGTCCAGACGCAGTTCCGGCCGCCCGTCCTGATCGAGGTCCACGTCGCAGGCGCCAGGGCGGTTCGTGCCCGGTACCGCCTCACGCCGGAAGCTCACCCGCAGCGGCTGCGCCGGGTCTGTCTCCACCACCACCCGGTCCGCGACCTGCGGCTCGTCACGGGCGGAGATGCTCACGAAGCCGGCCTGCAGGGAGGCATTGTTGTCGCCCCACTCGCTCAGATGGATCCGCAACCGGGCCGGGTTCTTCAGCTCGATCGACATCCGCGCTCGCGCCGGTGCGTAGTGACCGGATTCATGCAGCAAGGCGCCAGTCTGATCGTCATACACCCGCACCAGCGTCTCGAGCGGACCATTGACGCTCAGCGTCCAGCGCGCCGCCCGCCCCGCCTCGAACATGAAACGGTCGACATCGCCGCGGTGATCGAAGGCGAACGACTGTGCCTCGCCTTCCTTCAGGCGGCGCACCGGGTCGGAAGCCAGCGGCCAGGTCTCGTCCGGCTCCACCCTTTCGAGAAGCACCGTCAGCTCGTAGGGCGCAGGCGACGAACCGTTGTCGCCCCACTCCCCGACCATCACGTAGTAAGTCCCCGGGCCGACGGCCGGCGCGATCTCGGCCGTCCGGCCGGCGTAAGCACCGGTGTCGACGATCTGCTGACGGCGCGCGTCGAATATCCTGAGGTGGGTCTCGTGGGCGCTGGTGGCACGCGCCCGCAGGTAGCCCGGGCGATCCACGTCCACCACGTACAGGTCGCGATCGCCGCGCGGCAGGTAGCTGCCGCGTGCCGTGTCGCCGACCGCCAGCGGCGTGGCATGGTCGAAGTCCTCGTTGCGGGTGCGGAAGTCGGTCTCGTCCGCCGGCTCGAACCACGCGGCCAGCGCGTGGGCCGCCGCGGAGTTGCCGTTGTCGCCCCACTCGCGCAGTCCGACGAACACGGTCGCAGGCCCGGGGAAGTCCCAGGCCAGGGCGACCGGCCGGTTGGCGTAGGCGCCGGCGTCCGCCAGCTGCCTGCCCTCACCATCGAACAGCTGCAGGTGCCGCTCCGGTCGCCCGTCGGCCTGCAGGCGCAGCGTGCCGGCGCCGGGAATCTGTACCCGGTAGAGGTCGCGATCACCGGTGGGCATGAGCGTGGCGTGCACCGTCGTGCCCAGGGGAAGCTCACGCACTGCCCGCATCGGCCCGGGTTCGCCGAGAGGATCATCCGTGCCATCATCCGGCAGCTGGTCCACCTGCAGGCGATAGGGCTCGAGACCGGCGTTGTTGTTGCCCCACTCCCCGATCGCAACGAAGTACGTGCCGGGTGCGACCTGCACCTGGAGGTCGATGGGGCGGCCGGCGTAGGCACCCTGGTCCGCCAGCTGACTGCCGTCGGCACGCAGGATGCGCACATGGCGCTCCAGACCCATGCCGGGCTCGCGCACCCGCATCAGCCCGGGCCGCGTGACATCGACCCGGTAGGTGTCGACATCCCCCAGGGGAAAGATCAGGCCGGCCGCCTGCTGCATCGGCCGCAGCGGCGTGGCCTGGACCGGGGCATTGTTCGGCTCGGACGGATCGACCGCCGGATCGACCGTCACCGTCAGGGTCACGGGCTTGCCCGGCGCCGAGCCGTTGCCGCCCCACTCCTGCACCTCGGCAACATAGACCCCGGCCTCGAGGCGCATCTCGATGACGTTGTCGCGGCCACTGTAGGCACCGCTTTCGACGATCATCTTCGCCTGGGCGTCGTAGATGCGCAGATGGGTTTCGAGCGGGTTGTCCGGCCCCACCTTCACCACCACCCGGGCCGGATGGGCGAGGCGGAAGCGGAAGGCGTCGCGGTCGTCGTTCCTCTCGATGCTGAAGCGCACCGGCGCCCCAGTCCGGATGTCCTGCGGCGCGCCGAGGTCGTTGGGTTCGACCTCGGGCTGGACTGCCAGCGGATGCAGCTTCACCGCCACGGCCGCGCCCAGGGTCACGGGCACCACGGTGGGCTCGTGACCATCGGCCTCGACGCGCAGGCTGAGTTGACGTCTGGCCATGCCCACGCGACCGTTGCCCTGCAACCAGTTCACGGCTCCCGTCGCCAGACCGGTGAACGCTGCCGCGCCGCGCGCGTCTGTGGCCGCTTCCGCGACCACACCGTTGGGCCAGGACTCGGCCAGGATCAGCTTCGCCTTCGCCAGAGGCCGGTCGGTGACGGACTCGCTCACGTTGACGTCCAGGCGCGCCGGCGAGGACTGGGGCTGCAGCGTGAACAGCGGCGGCGATCCCTCGGCAACCGTGACCTCACGGGCCAGCGGCGCAAACCCCGGCGCCTCCACCGACATCCGGTAGCGGCCGGGCGCCAGCTGCACGAACTCGAAATTCCCGTCCCAGTCGCTGGTCGCCACCCCCGGACCATGCAGCGCCGCCTTCACCTCCACCGGTTCGAGGTCGATCCGGGCACCCGCCACCGGCTGGTCCGGGACTGCAGCGCGGATGCCGCCACGCCAGTCCACCGGGATCACCCGCGCCAGGGGCACGTCGAGCTCGGCGCGGCCGCCTGCGGCCACGTCGACACTCCGTTCCGCGAACTCGTAGCCTGCCTGCCGCACCCGCACCAGGTGGCGACCGCCAGGCGTGCCGTCGAACACCGCGATACCGTTCGCGTCCGTGGGGGCGTGACGCGCGTTCAGATGGACGGTGACGTTTGGCAACGGACCGGCCTTGCCGGCGGCATCCACGCCGCTGACGCGCACGCGCAGGATGCCCCCCAACGCTCCGGTCCGGGGCGCGGCCGCGGGTGCGGCGATCGGTGCCTCCGGTGCCAGGGCGCGCGAGGTGTAGTCGCGCCCGCCCTCGGCGGGCGCCAGGCTGCGGTCCGGGCTCAGGCCCGAGCGGATCAGCTCGATCTCGTCGCGCGACAGCGTGCGTCCGTAGAAGCGCACATCGTCCAGCGCGCCCGCGAAGAACTCGCCGAACCCAGGGTTGCGTGCGAGGTTCACCTTGAAGCCACTCCCACCGCTCTGGCCACGCCGTTCGAAGACCTCGCCATCGACGTGCAGGCGGACCGTGCCGGCCACCTGATCCCAGACCGCGGCGACGAAGGTCCAGCGGCCCTTCTCCACCGGCTTGAAGCCGACCACGCCGCCAGTCCCGCCAAAGGCCGACCAGCCGGCGCCACCGCCGCGCTGGTCGATCCCCAGCGAGCGATCGAAGCCGCCGTCGTCGTGGGACATCACCTGGCGGATCGGATTGGTCTCCTCGGCCCTCACCCAGGCGGTGAAGGTGAGCTGGGGCAGCACCCCGGGATTGATGTCCAGCGGCAGTTCGACGTGGGAGCGGCCATCGAACTGCAAGGCCTTGCCCGCGGCGCCGTAGCGGTCGGTCGTCGGGGTGACGGTGCCCTTGATGCTGCCGTGCCGGTTGCCACCGGCGCTGTCGCGCGCATCACCGTCGAGGTCATAGGCGGCAAGCAGACCCTGGCCGCGGTCGTCGGCGCTGCCGATTCCGGCGAGCACCACAGCCGCGCCCAGCAGCAGACCGAGCAGGACAAACTGGAGACGTGACTTCATGGTTCACTTCCCTCCGGTGGAAGCGCCGCGGTTCAGGATCGGCGGCAGGGCGACTGGCGCGTCGATCGACGGGCGGTTGGTGCAGTACCAGTCCTTCTGGCTGTGGTGCGAGGTCACGTAGCCGCCGCGCAGCTTGCGGAACATGTCCCGCAGCTTCTTCATGTCACCCCCGAAATAGTCATTGATGGCCGCCAGCGCATCCCGCGGCTTGACGCCGGCCTTGATCAGCCGCTGGAACAGCTTCGCGCGCATCCACGCCTCCTGGCTGGCGCTCTGGTACTCCAGCTCGGCCTCCGCCAGCTCGCCCTGGGCCCAGGCTTCGACCACGCGTGACGGGGCGGCGACGATGTAGCGCACCCCGTTGACTGCGCCGGTGACGATGCCGGTCACGGTGTCGACCCCTTGTTCGAGGATCTCCTTGCCGGTCTCTCCCCAGGCGAACCCGTCCACCTGCAGCGTCGGTCGCGTCACGGGTATGCCATCCTCGGCGAGCCGGTCCGCCACGCGCTCCAGCTGGCTGGCGTCGCCGCTGGCCATCGCCTGGGACACCAGCCGGCGGGCATCCGCCGCCGACAGCCCCGCCCTGCGCAACTGCAGTTCCCACTGCGTGAAGTAGGCGACGACGTTCTGCCGGTTGGCCTGGCGCAGGGTCTCGTTCTGGTCCCAGAAGGTGTCCCAGCTGGAGGCCACCTTCTTGCCGGCCCCGATCAGCCCCAGGGTCAGGGTCTGGTCGACCAGCACCTCCGCCGCCTCGGCACCGGTGATCTCGCCGCCCAGGTACTTCTCCAGCGTTTCGCAGGCATTGCCGATGTCGGAGATCACCATGATGGTGCCGATGCCCTCGACGACGCGGGTCTTGGTGTTCGGCACCTCGGGTGCGCCGGGCTTCACCGTCGGGTCGGGGGTCCCCGGGCGCTTCGGGGCGTCGGGGCCCTCCGGTGTTCCCGGCCGGGTCGTGGCGCCGGGTTTGTCCGGCGCGGCAGGCTTGTCCGGGGTCGCGGGCTTGTCCGGCGTGCCGGTCTTGGCCGGCCCGGCGTGGGCCCCCTCGGGATGGGTCTTTCGGTAATCGGCGGCAGCGGTCTTCGCCTTGCCGGCCAGACCCTTGTCGAAGCCCTCCGGGTCCAGGCCACCGCTCCTGGTGTAGGCCTCCCGTGCCTTGCCCATGACCTTCTCCCGCATCTCGGGGCTCATGTGCTTGATCTGCTCGGCGATCTGCTTCTGCGCCGCAGCGGCCTGGGCGGGATCCTTGGCAGCAATGCGGGCCAGGGTCTCGGAATACTCCTTCACACCGCGGTTGACGGCCAGAGAACCGAGGTCGCCGATCACGTCCGCCCCAGCCTTGGAGCCGGTACCGCGGCCGCCGGCGATGTTCCTGCCCGCAGCGACCAGATCGTCGTTCGGGCGGCTGGTGCGTGGCACACCGTTCTGGGTCACCAGAACGTCCGTCACCTTGTCGATGCGATCGATGTACTTGCTGCCCTGCGAACGCAGCAGTTGGGCCTCGGCGTCGAGCTTCCGTGCCTGCGCCGGATTGCTGCGCCGGACAAGGTCGGCGTCGGCCTCGAGTTTCGCCGCCGCCTCGAGCTTGTGATTGGCGAGGTTCTGCATCTCGGCCACGTAGGCACCGCTCTCCTCCACGCTCAGCGGCGGGATGTCCTGACCCTTGGGCGGCCGCATCTTGGCCTCGACCTTCGCCGCGCCCGGGCTTTCGTAGGCAGTGCCGCCGCGTTCGTTGATGCCCTTGTTGATCTTGGTGAACTCCTCCGGCGTGGTGTGATCCGGATGCGGCATGAAGTCGGTGTCGGTGTTGACCTTGACGTCATCCGGCGTGGGCACGCCGCTGTCGTTCAGGTACTCCCGCACCTTCTTCTGGTAGGCGTCCTCGGTGTTGCGGATCTGCTTCTCGGTGATCATCTGCCCGGGCTTGCCGCTCTCGACGATGATGTCGGTGTCGGTACCGGGGTTGTGCACCTCGGGGGCGCCGGGCTTCTTCGCCTGGGTCCTGGCCTCCAGCCCCGCATCCTTCGCGGCCTTCTGGACGAACTCGCGGTTCTTCGCCTCGAACTTGTCCTGCACCCGCTGGTAGAGCTCGGGCTCGACCTCGCCCTTGATGGCGGCGAGATTGATGTCCTTGTTGTGCTTGAACGCGAGCGCCTCGGCACGCGCCATCTCGGCGGGGCTCTTGACGCCGCGGATGCCGGACACGATGTCGATCGCGTCCATGATCTCCCTGGACAGGAAGGCATGCGCGGGTGCCGCGAGGGCCAGCAGCAACCATGCCGCGCCGTGGCCCAGACGCCAGCCCAGTGATGCGTGTGCGCCCGCCCCCGATCGCCGCGCCGCGGACGCATCCGCGCCGCCCAACCCCACTGCCCTGCCGTCCCGCATGAGATCGTCCCCCCGTCTGTCGTGGCCGCTCCAGCGCCCGGGAACGGGCGCCTGTTGCGACCAAGCCATTGTCGGGATGACGGCAGGGACGGGACTTGTGCTGGATCAAACCGGCCACGGCGCGGCCGCGCACCGGATTTGCTCCAGATCAAGCCATCGGTGGGAAACCGGTCGGCGGGCGCCGACCGGCCTGCGAGGGCCGGCCTACTCCTCGACGCCGTCCAGGGTCTCGAGCAGTTCGGACAGGAAGCGCCCGAGCATCGCCGTCATGAGGGTGAAGTCCGACTCGAACTGCTCCTCGGCGGATTCGGCGTCGGCCTCGCGGTCGCCGCGAACGATGTCGAGGAAGGACACGCGGCGGATCTCCAGCTTGTCG
>Ga0169931_10004119_pt1 | contig 22738 bp, 14 predicted proteins | sample Kivu_15m_20L_FD_129675 | JGI IMG/M metagenome (GOLD analysis project Ga0169931, IMG submission 129675) | Freshwater microbial communities from Lake Kivu, Western Province, Rwanda to study Microbial Dark Matter (Phase II) - Kivu_15m_20L... | ecosystem: Environmental > Aquatic > Freshwater > Lake...
GCTGCTGGATGTCGGACATCTGCCCCCCGCCCCGGTTCAGCTGTTCGCGGCCTTGGGGGCCGCGCCATGCTTGCTGCGGTAGTCCTCGATCGCCGCCTTGATCGCGTCCTCGGCCAGCACCGAGCAATGGATCTTGACCGGCGGCAGGGCGAGGTGCTGCGCGATCTGCGTGTTGCGGATCGACGCCGCCTCGTCGAGCGACTTGCCCTTGACCCATTCGGTGACGAGCGAGCTCGACGCGATCGCCGAGCCGCAGCCGAAGGTCTTGAACTTCGCGTCCTCGATGATGCCGTCCGCGCCGACCTTGATCTGCAGCTTCATCACGTCGCCGCAGGCCGGGGCGCCGACGAGGCCCGTGCCGACCGCGCTGTCGTCCTTGTCGAAGGCGCCGACGTTGCGCGGGTTCTCGTAGTGGTCGACCACCTTGTCGCTGTAGGCCATGTGCGAGTCTCCTGTCTGCGGAGGGTATAGAACGTCGGTCGACGGCTTTGAAGGGCCTGCGCCCTCAATGGGCCGCCCACTGGATGGATTTCAGGTCGATCCCGGCCTGCGCCATCTCCCAGAGCGGGCTCATCTCGCGCAGCTTCTGCACCGCGGCGATGATGCGGTCGGCGGCGTAGTCGACCTCGGCGTCGGTCGTGAAGCGGCCGAAGCCGATGCGCAGGCTGGTATGCGCGAGCTCCTCCTCGACGCCCAGCGCGCGCAGCACGTAGCTGGGCTCGAGCGAGGCCGAGGTGCAGGCGGATCCCGACGAGACCGAGAGGTCCTTGATCCCCATCATCAGCCCCTCGCCCTCGACATAGGCGAAGGAGAGGTTGAGGTTGCCGGGGATGCGGTTCGTCGCGTCGCCGTTCATGAACACCTCGGGCAGGCGCGCGTTGATGCGCGACAGGAAGCGGTCGCGCAGCGCCTCGAGGCGCGCAGTCTCCTGCGCCATCTCGCGCTGGCAGATCGCCGCGGCCTCGCCCAGCCCGACGCAGAGCGGCGTCGGCAGCGTGCCCGAGCGCATGCCGCGCTCCTGGCCGCCGCCATGGATGAGCGCCTGCATGCGCACCCGCGGCTTGCGGCGGACATAGAGCGCGCCGATGCCCTTGGGCCCGTAGATCTTGTGGCCGGAGATCGACATGAGGTCGATGTTCATCGCCTCGACGTCGAGCGGGATCTTGCCGTAGGCCTGCGCGCAGTCGGTGTGGAAGAAGGCGCCCTTCGCGCGGCAGAGCCTGCCGATCTCCGCGAGCGGCTGGATGACGCCGATCTCGTTGTTCACGCCCATGATCGAGACGAGCACCGTGCGCTCGCCGATCGCGGCCTCTAGCGCGGCGAGTTCGACGAGCCCATCCTTGCCGACCGGGAGGTACGTCACCTCGAAGCCCTCGCCCTCGAGGTGGCGGCAGGTGTCGAGCACGCATTTGTGCTCGGTCACCAGCGTCACGATGTGGTTGCGCCTGTCCTTGTAGAAGCGCGCGACGCCGGCGATGGCGAGGTTGTTGGACTCGGTCGCGCCGGAGGTGAACACGATCTCGCGCTCGTCCGCGCCGATCACGGCCGCGAGCTGCGCGCGCGCCTTCTCGACGCCCTCCTCCGCCTCCCAGCCATGCAGGTGGTTGCGGCTATGCGGGTTGCCGAAGCGCTCCGTGAAGTACGGCATCATGGCCTCGAGCACGCGCGGATCCATCGGCGTGGTGGCCTGGTAGTCGAGGTAGATGGGCCGGGGCTCGTTGGTGCCCGCGCGCCTCTCGTCCTTCTGTGCCGTGCCGGTCATGTCGATGCTCGTCCTTGCAGGTTCGGGTGTCGTACGGGTCTGGTTCAGGCCGCCGCGCGGGCGTCGCGCACGCGGGCGGCGATGCGTCCCCATTCGCCTGCAAAGCGCCCGGCCTCGTCGAGCGAGGTGGCGGGCCCGAGGCTCACGCGCACGGCGCCGGACCGGATCTCCGGCGCGAGGCCCATGGCCGCTAGGACATGCGACGGACGGACCTTGCCGGAGGAGCAGGCCGCCCCGGCGCTGATCGCGAAGCCGGCGAGGTCCATCGCCATGACGATGGTCGCCGCCTCGGCGCCGGGCAGCGAGAGGCAGGCGGTATTGGCGATCCGCGGGGCGCGCGCGGCGATCGCCACCGTCTCCGGCGCGGCCGCGCGGCAGGCGCCCACGAGGCCGTCGCGCAAGGCGGCCAGCGCGGCGAAGCCCGCCGCCTCGGCGCCAGCCTCGCGCGCGGCAGCCCCGAAGGCGGATATGCCCGCGACGTTCTCGGTGCCCGCGCGCAGCCCGCCCTCCTGGCCGCCGCCGCGCAGCATCGCGCGCAGTCCCCCTTGGTCCGCGAGCACGAGCGCGCCGGCTCCCTGCGGGCCGCCGATCTTGTGCGCGGAAAGGGAAAGGAGGTCGATGCCGAGCGCGCGCATGTCGAGGGGGATGCGCCCGGCAGCCTGCACGGCGTCGCAATGGAGCAGGCCGCCATGCGCATGGACGAGGTCGGCGACGTCGCGCAGCGGTTGCACCACCCCGGTCTCGTTGTTGGCGGCCATGACCGAGACGAGCATCGGCCCGCGCCCTGCGAGGAGCGCGGCGAGCGCCGGCAGGGACACGATGCCGTCGCCATCGACCGGCAGGCGGATCGCGTCGTCGCGCGCGTCGAGGACCGAGGCATGCTCGACCGCGGAGACGGCCACGGGCAGCGCGAGGCCGCATAGCGCGAGCGCGTTGGCCTCGGTGCCCCCGGAGGTGAAGACCACCGAGCGGGCAGGCGCGCCGACGAGAGCCCCGACCGCGGCGCGGGCGTCCTCGACGAGCCTGCGTGCCTCGCGCCCCGGACCGTGCACCGAGGACGGGTTGCCGGCGCGCTCGAGCGCCGCGAGCAGCGCCGCGCGCGCCCGGGACCGCATCGGCGCGCCGGCATTCCAGTCGAGGTAGCTCACGGGGGGCATGCGGCGTCGTTCCGGCGGGTCAGCCCGCCGCCTGAGCGGCCAGGGGCGCCTCGGGCTCGTGCACGATCACCTGGCTGGTGCCGAGGATGCGTCGCGCGATCACGTCCGCGATGGTGACCGAGCTGAGGTAGAGGTGGATCTGGTTGCCCAGCTCCTCCCAGAGGTCGTGGGTCAGGCAACGGCTGCGATTCTGCCTGCAGCCCGACGGCGAGCCCGGGGCGCAGCGCGTCGCGTGGATCGGCTCGTCGACCGCGAGGATGATATCGGCGACCCGCGTCTCGGCGATCGGATGGGCGGGGAGGTAGCCGCCGCCGGGGCCGCGCACGGAGCGCACGAGCCCGCCGCGGCGCAGCTTCGCGAAGAGCTGCTCGAGATAGGAGAGCGAGATCTCCTGGCGCTCGGCGATGTCCGCCAGCGCCACCGGCTGCCCCTTGCTGTGGGTCGCAAGATCGACCATCGCCATCACCGCGTAGCGGCCCTTGGTGCTGAGCTTCACGATCCATCTCCCTTCGCTGCCCTCGGTCTCGCCGCGTCCAGAGGACCCGGCACCGGACGCCGCGCGCGAAGCCGCCGCCCCAGGCACCCGCGGCGGGTAGAGCTGCCGGTCTGGATTTGCGGCAGAGGCCGAAAATCCTTGCAATCCGGCAACATAGCTTCCTACCTTCCGGGCCGCGGGAATTTCCGCGACCCGGGCGGCCGACCTTCCCAGCCAGTGTCCTGGCAAGATATAGTTGCCCGAGTAATCCGGTCAAGAAAGCCCCAGAAATATGCCAACCTTCACGGGGGAGTTGACCTACGCGCGGCATCGGGTATCCGACGGGCGACGCGTCGTCCTCCTGCGGTTTCGGACCCATGCCTGAAGTGATCATCAACGGCGCCGAGGGGCGCCTCGAGGGCCGCTATTCTCCGGCTAAGAGCGACCGCGCACCGGTAGCCGTGCTGCTGCACCCGCACCCGCAATACGGCGGGACGATGCACAACAAGGTCGTCTTCACGCTGAACCAGTGCTTCCTCCAGGCCGGCTTCGCGACGCTGCGATTCAACTTCCGCGGCGTCGGCCGCAGCCAGGGCTCCTTCGCCCGCGGCGAGGGCGAGCTCACCGACGCCGCCTCCGCGCTCGACTGGATCCAGACCTACAACGCCAACGCGTCCGCATGCTGGATCGCCGGCTTCTCCTTCGGCGCCTGGATCGGCATGCAGCTGCTGATGCGCCGGCCGGAGATCGACCGGTTCATCGCGGTGGCGCCGCCGGCGAACGTCTACGACTTCGGCTTCCTCGCCCCCTGCCCGTCGTCCGGGCTGATCCTGCAGGGCGACAAGGACGAGATCGTGACCGAGGAATCGGTCCAGAAGCTGACCGAGAAGCTCGGCCGCCAGAAGGACATCCTTATCGACTACAGGGTCATCAAGGGCGCGAACCACTTCTTCACCGACCGGCTCGACAAGCTGGCAGCCTCGGCCTCCGACTACCTGGCCGCCTCCGTGAAGCCCGGGGCCATCGCGCGCGCGCCGGGCGTCAGGCTCAAGCGCTGAGGGCGCGGGGCGCCGCGAGGCGCCCTCGTCCGCTTCGTCCGCGGGACAGCAAGCACATGACGACCTATCGATCCGACCTGCTGCGCATCTTCCAGGAGCGCGGCTTCATCCACCAGGTGACCGATCCCGAGGGCCTCGACGCGCTCGCCGCGCGGCGCGAGGTCGTTGGCTACATCGGCTTCGACTGCACCGCGGATTCGCTCCACATCGGCAGCCTCGTGCAGATCATGATGCTGCGCTGGCTGCAGAAGGCGGGGCAGCGCGCCATCGCCCTCATGGGCGGAGGCACGACGCGCGTTGGCGACCCGTCCGGGCGCGACGAATCGCGCAAGCTCCTGACCGACGAGACGATCGCCACGAACCTCGAGGGCATCAGGCGCAACTTCGACCCGTTCCTCGACTTCGCCGGGGGCGACGGCAACGGCGCCCGGCCCGCGGTGATGATCAACAACGCGGACTGGCTGGACGAACTGCGCTACATCCCGTTCCTGCGCGACATCGGCCGGCATTTCTCGGTCAACCGCATGCTGACGATGGACTCGGTCCGCCTGCGGCTCGAGCGCGACCAGCCGCTCACGTTCCTCGAGTTCAACTACATGCTGCTGCAGTCCTACGACTTCGTCGAGCTGGCGAAGCGCCATGGCTGCAACCTCCAGATGGGCGGCTCCGACCAGTGGGGCAACATCGTCATGGGCGTCGAGCTCGGGCGCCGCGTCGCGGATGCCTCGCTCTTCGGCATGACCACGCCGCTGATCACCACCGCATCGGGGCAGAAGATGGGCAAGACCGCGGCCGGCGCGATCTGGCTCGCCCCGCATCGCCTCGCGCCCTACGACTACTTCCAGTTCTGGCGCAACACCGAGGACGCGGACGTGGGCCGCTTCCTCGGGCTGTTCACCGACATGCCGCTCGGCGAGATCGCGCGGCTCGAGGCCCTGCGCGGCGCCGAGGTCAACGAGGCGAAGAAGATCCTGGCCCACGAGGCCACGCGCATGCTGCATGGCAAGGACGCGGCGGACCGCGCCGCGGAGACCGCGCGCCAGGTGTTCGAGCAGGGCGCGGCCGGCGGCGAGCTGCCGACGATCTCCCGCCCTCGGCAGGAACTCGAGGCGGGCATCCCGCTCCATCGCCTCGTCGCCGAGGCCGGGCTCGCGAAGTCGAATTCCGAGGCGCGGCGCCTGGCCGAGCAGGGCGGCATCAGGCTCAACGACGCGCCCGCCCCCGACCCGAACCGCCTCGTCGGGCTCGCGGACATCGGTCCCGACGGAGCCATAAAGCTCAGCGCCGGGCGCAAGCGCCACGCGCTGGTGCGCCCAACCTGAGCGTCAGCGCCCCTCGGAGCCGGCCGGCGGGAACGGCGCCGCCGGCGGCGCCCCGCCGCCCTCGAAGATCCCGAAGATGTTGCGCAGCACGCCCGGCGCGAGCGCCGAGAGCGGATTGATCGCCACCTCCGGGTTGGCGCGCGGCCCCTTCAGCGAGTAGCGCGCGGCGAACAGGCCGGGGCCGAAGAGGATCTCGCCGACCACCGGGATGCGGCCGAACAGCGAGTTGATCGCGTTGGCGGGGACGATCGTGCCCTCCAGGTCGATGCGGTCGCCGTCGAAGTCGATCCTGCCGCGCGCCTGGATCCCGAGCGCCGGCCCGCTCGTGCGCAGCTCGCGTATCTCGAGTTCGCCGTCGCGCAGCAGCCCGCGCGCCTCGGCGCGATCAAAGCCGAGCCCCTCGCCGCGCAGCGTGTCGAGGATGCCGGTCAGCAGCGCGGCGGCGAGGAAGCGCGCGACGGCCGGCTCGTCGACCAGCCTGTAGTCGCGCACCGTCGCTTCCAGCGCCAGGGGCCTGTCGGGCAGCGACATGTCCGTCGCGCCCGAGACCTCGAGTTCGCCGCCGACCACCTTGTCGGTTATGCCGAGCGCGGTGAACGTCGCGCCCGCGTTCGCCGAGCGCCCCTGCAGCCGCGCGCGCCCCGACGGTTCGGTGGACAGCTCGAAGGAGAACCGGTCCTCGCGCCCGTTCCTGTCCGCGCCCGTCGCCGCGACCTGGGCCCTCTCCCAGCGCGCGCCGCGGTCGCCGCGGAAGGACACGCCCGTGATGGCGCGGTCCGGCGCCAGCCAGACGCGCCCGAGCTGCGCCTCGACGGAGAGCCTCGGCCGCGCGGGGTCGGGCGCGGAGGCGGGCCCGCCTGTCTCGACGTCCGAGAGGTCGAGCGCCGCGCCGGTGAGGCGAACGCGCCATCCCTGGCCCTCGCGCGCGGCGGCGAGCCGCGCGTTGGTCCGGCCGACGCGCAGCCGCTCCAGGTCGACGCCCTGGATGGTCCTGCCGTCGGCGCCGATCGACACGCGTCCCGCGATGTCGGCATCGCCGGCGGCGATGCGAAGGTTGCGGATCTCCTGGATCCGGCCCCGCTGGATCGCCAGGTCGAGCCGCGCGCTCCCCGCGACGCCGGCGGGCTTCTCCCACGAGAATTCCGGCACGGAGAGCCGCGCGCGCTCAAGCCCGGCCTCCAGCTTGAGCTCCGACGCGCCATTGCGCCGCGCGACGTAGTCGATGGCCAGCGGGAGCGGCCCCTCGACATGCGGCGAGACGTCGAAGCCCAGCGCCGCGAGCTCGCCTGCCGGGAGCGTGCCGCTCGCGCGGATGCGCTCGCGCACCGGGTTGGACGGCAGGAAGCCGAGCGCGTACTCGACCTCCACGGGCGCGCGCCCGAAGACCAGCCGCCCGGTGGCGGACAGGCCCTTGTCGTCGAAGCGCGCCGACATGTCGCCGTCGCGCGCGTCCTGGCCGAGCGCGGCGCGGCGCAGGGAGAAGCCCTTCGCCTCCGCGGTCCCGGAGACCGAGACCTGGTCGACCCTGAGGCCGTCCAGGAGCGGGAAGGCGAAGCGCGCGCGCGTCGTCACCTCGCCGCCGAAATCCGCCGGGTTCATCGCCACCTGGCGCATCAGGCCGAGCGGCGCATGGTCGAGAAGTTGGAGCTGCTCGCGCAGCGGACCGCGCACGGCGATGCGTATGTCGGCCATCTCGGCATTCGTGTCGAGCGCCGCGAGGAGCGCGCGCGCCTCCTCCACCCGCAGCCCGCCGATGCCGCCGGAATGCGCGGCGACCTCGACCCGGGCCAGCGACAGCTGCGCGCTGCCATCCACCCCTGCGACACGAGGCATGCCGGGGATGTAGCCGACGCTGACGCCGCGGAAGGCGACGGAGCCGGAGAAGGATGCGAGCCGCGCCGGGTTCCCCGGGACAGGCTCGAGCGCGAGGTCGAGGATCGTCTCTTCGACGATCCCGGCGGAGAGGTTGGCGACGATCCAGCTGCGGGCCTTGGGCGCGACCGGCAGGGGCCAGTAGCGGGCGAGCGCGTCGACCGGGACCGACGCGATCCGCACCCGCCCCGCGAGCCTGGGCCCGGCCGCGTCGAGCGTCGCCTCGCCCGCGAAGCCCACCATGCCGCCGCCAGGCAGCAGAATCTGCGCCGCGCCGATGCGGACACGCCGCGTGGCCGGCTCGTAGGCGAGCTGGGCCGATGCGCCGGCGATGTCGGCGGGCGCGGGAAGGACCTCCGGATCGGAGAGGCGTCCGCCGGGGCTCGAGAGCGAGAGGCTCGCGTCGAGGACCCTCCCCCCGCCGTCCATGCCGACCTGGACGCTTCCGTCGAGCGGCATGTCGATCCCGGCGAGCCGCTCCGCGCCGGGGACGAGGTCGCCGGCCATGTCGGCGAGGAGGGCGGGCGCGACGCCCGAGAAGAACAGCTCGACCGCGGTGCGGGGGTCGCCCGCGAGCTGGCGCGCCGTGGCGGCGAGACGCACCTCGCGCTCGCGCCGCACGAGGGTCATGGCCGCGTCGAGGCGCGTCGCGCCCTGCAGGCGGCTGACATGGATGGAGGCGTCGCGGGCACGCCACGTGGTGCGGGTGGGATGGTCGACGAACTCGAGTTCCGCGCCCTCGACGAGGATGTCGGCCAGGGTGCCGGCCTCGACATGGCCGGTGGCGCCACCCTCGCGCGGGCGCAGGGCCGCGGCGAGCGGATGCGGGCCGGGCGCCTCGCCGGCCAAGCGGACCACGCCGTCCACGCCGCGCTCGAGGCGCAGCGACGGCCCGGCGACGCGGATGCGCGCCGGGGCGATGCGCCCGCGCAGCAGCGCCTCGCCCGACAGGCTGATCCAGGCCTCCGCGAACTCGCCGACCTTGCCGCCGCGCAAGCTGTCGATGCGCAGCCCGACGGCCCGGATGTCGAGGCCGCGCTCCCAGCCTGCCCAGGCGACCTGGACATCCTCGAGCTCCACCGCATAGCCGGGCAGGCTCTCCTCAACCGCCTGGTCGAGGAGCGGCCGGAGGAAGCCCACCGAGATCGGTCCGTCCGACAGGCGCCACGCGCCCAGCCCGGCAGCCGCGATGGCCGCGAAGGCCAGCACGACGAGCCCCTCAAGGATGACGAGTGCGACGCGGTGGAACATCGTTGCCACCATACAACGCGCGACCGCTTGACGTCCGTCCCGGCGTCGTCGCAAGTGCGGGCGATGCCAACGATCCACCCGCACCTCGCCGCCGCCGCCTGGCCCGCGCCCGCGGACCGCCAGGCCGCCGCGCGCGGGATGGAGGGGCTCGCCGTCGAGATCGCCGCCGCCAGCGAGGGGGCCGCCGGGCTCGAAGCCGCCATGCGATCGCCGGAGGGGAAGGCGGCGCTGGCCGCGCTGTTCGGCAACAGTCCCTTCCTCACGGATTGCGTGCATCGCGACCCCGGCTTCGCGGCGCGGCTGCTGCGCGACGGGCCCGACGCGGCGCTGGGGTCCGTGTTCGACGGGATGTCGGGCGACGCCGCGAGGCGCACGACGGGGAACGAGCTGTCGCGGTCGCTGCGCGTGGCACGGCGGCGCGCGGCGCTTGCCATCGCCCTCGCGGACATCGCGGGGCTCTGGCCCCTCGGCCGCGTGACGGCCGCCCTGTCCGGCTTCGCCGACCGCGCGATCGGGCTCGCGGTCGCCGACCAGTTGCGCGCCCTCGCCGCCGCTGGCGCGTTCGCCCTCGCGGACGAGGACGCGCCGGAGCGCGGCAGCGGCCTCGTCGTGCTCGGCATGGGCAAGCTCGGCGGACGCGAGCTGAACTACTCGTCCGACGTCGACCTGATCGTGCTCTACGACCTCGAGCGCGTGCGCGCCGCCGACCAGGACACCCTGCAGAGGAGCTTCGTGCGCCTGGTGCGCGGCGTCGTGAAGCTGCTCGAGGAGCGCACCGGCGACGGCTACGTGCTGCGAACCGACCTGAGGCTAAGGCCCGATCCCGGCGCGACGCCGCTCGCCATGTCGACGGACGCGGCCGAGTTCTACTACGAGACGCTGGGCCAGAACTGGGAGCGCGCCGCGATGATCAAGGCGCGGCCCGTCGCCGGCGACGTCGAGGCCGGCGACGCCTTCCTCGCGCGGCTCCGCCCGTTCCTCTGGCGCCGGCACCTCGACTTCGCCGCCGTGCAGGACATCCACTCGATCAAGCGCCAGATCCACGCCCATCGCGGCGGCGAGGAGGTCGCGCTCGCCGGCCACAACATCAAGGTGGGGCGCGGCGGCATCCGCGAGATCGAGTTCTTCGCGCAGACGCTCCAGCTGATCTGGGGCGGCCGCGACCCCGCGCTGCGCATCCGCGCCACCTGCCCGGCGCTCGCCGCGCTCGCGGGCGCGGGCCGCGCGGATCCGGCCGCGGTCGCCGACCTCGAGCGCTGTTACGACGAGCTGCGGCGACTCGAGCACCGGCTGCAGATGATCGCGGACCAGCAGACGCAGACCCTGCCCTCAGACGAGCAGGGGATCGCGCACCTCGCCACCTTCCTCGGCCATCGCGACGCGGCTGAGTTCGCGGAGCGCACGCTGGCGACGCTGAGGACCGTGGAGCGCCACTACGCGCGCCTCTTCGAGGAGGCGCCCGAGCTCGGCGGGGGCGGCGGCGGCAACCTCGTCTTCACCGGCGCCGAGGACGATCCCGGCACGCTGCAGACCCTGGCCGGCCTCGGCTTCACCGACGCGCCTGCCGTCGCGCGGCAGGTCCGCGCCTGGCACCACGGGCGCTATCGATGCATGCGCAGCTCGCGCGCGCGCGAGTTGCTGACCGAGCTGATGCCGGCGCTGCTCGGCGCGCTGGGCGCGACGCCGGATCCCCAGGCCGCCTTCATCAACTTCGACCGCTTCATGTCCCGCCTGCCGGCTGGCGTGCAGCTCTTCTCGCTCTTCCACGCCAACCCGCAGCTGCTCGGCTTCGTCGCCGAGGTCATGGGCGGCGCACCGCGCCTCGCCGACCAGCTCAGCACGCGCGCGGGGCTGCTCGACCTCGTGATCGCGGAGAGCTTCAAGCGCGAGCCGCCGGGCCGGGAGGCCTGCGACGCAGAGCTCGCCGCCGCGCTGTCCCAGGCGCGGGACTTCCAGGACACGCTCGACATCGTGCGGCGCTGGCGCGCTGAGCGCGCCTTCCAGGTTGGCGTGCAGCTCCTGCGCGGGACGCTCGGCGCCGGCCGCGCCGGCGAGGCGCTCGCCGACATCGCGGACACGACTCTCGTGGCGCTCAAGCCCGCGGTCGAGGCGGAGTTCCGCCGCCAGCATGGCGAGGTCGCCGGCGGCGAGTTCGCGATCGTGGCGCTCGGCAAGCTCGGCAGCCGCGAGATGACGGCGACGTCGGACCTCGACCTCGTGCTCCTCTACGACGCGCCCGAGGGCGCCGTCTCCGACGGCGAGAAGCAGCTGCCGGCGCCGCAGTATTTCCTGCGCCTTGCCACGCGCTTCGTGAACGCGGTCACCGCCATGACGCCGGAGGGCTCGCTCTACGAGATCGACACGCGGCTGCGACCGTCAGGCACCAAGGGGCCGATCGCCACGAGCCTCGCGGGCTTTCGCCTGTACAACCTCGAGGACGCATGGACCTGGGAACACATGGCGCTGACGCGCAACCGCGTCGTCGCCGCGGGCGCGGCGCTGGGCGCGCGCATCGAGGCGACCGTCGGCGAGGTGCTGCGCCGGCCGCGCGACGCGGCACGCACGCGCGCGGATGTCGGCGAGATGCGCCTGCGCATGGCGCGCGAGCGCGGACCGGCCGGCCGCTGGGACGTGAAGAACCGCCGCGGCGGGATCGTCGACGTCGAGTTCGCGGTGCAGGCGCTGCTGCTGCTCCATGCCGCTGCGCGTCCGGCGATCCTCGTCGCCTCGACGCGCCGTGCGCTCGACGCGCTCCTCGCCGCGGGGCTGGTGGCCGAGGCGGATGCGCGGGCACTGCGGCGCTCCTTCGACCTCTGCTCGGCGACGCAGGCCGTCCTGCGCACCGCCATCGACGGCGCCTTCGATCCGGAGGCGCTGCCGCCCGCGCTTCTGGCGGGGCTTGCGCGCGCCGCCGGCGCGCCTAGCTTCGAGGCCCTCGGCGTGGCGCTGGACGAAGCCTGCGCCTCCGCCATGTCGGCGTTCGGGCGCATCGTCGCGCCGGATGCCGCGACGGGATGAAACCGCGAACGACAAGGAGCGAGGCGATGGCCACTCTCGAGATCGGCGACAAGGCCCCGGACTTCGACCTTCCCGGCGATGGCGGGAAGAAGGTGAAGCTGTCGGCGCTCAAGGGGCGCGCGGTCATCGTCTACTTCTACCCGAAGGACGACACCCCGGGCTGCACCAAGGAGGCCTGCGGCTTCAACGACGCGCTTCCGGACTTCGGCAAGGCGAAGGCCGAGGTGATCGGCATCAGCCGCGACAGCGTCGCCAGCCACGACAAGTTCGCCGGCAAGTACAAGCTGCGCTTCCGCCTCGCCGCCGACGAGGACGGCAAGGCCTGCGAGGCCTACGGGACCTGGGTCGAGAAGAGCATGTACGGCCGCAGGTACATGGGCATCGAGCGCGCGACCTTCCTGGTCGACGCGAAGGGCGTGATCCGCGGCATCTGGCGCAAGGTCAAGGTGCCAGGCCATGTCGAGGACGTCCTCGCGGCGGCGCGTGGGCTCTGACATGGCGGCGTCGCGCGAGGGCCACCCCGGCGCGCGCGACCTCGTCGCCTTCCGCGATCCGGACGAGGCGCTGGGGCGCGTCCAGGCGCTCTACGCCGCCGCCGCGGACGGGATCCGCGCCCGGCTCGCGCGCTTCGCCGCCGGGGCGCCGGACGTGGACCTGCCCGCAGCCGCCTATCCCTATGTCGGCATCGACGTGCCGGCCGGGGCGCTCAACATCGATGCGCGCGTCGCCTACGGCGCGGCGCTCGACGCGGGCAGCTACGCGAGCACGCTCACGCGGCCCGACCTCTTCGCCCCGTACTACCGCGACCAGTTCCGGCGCATCGTCGCGCACCACGGCGTCGAGCTCCTCGTCGGGACGAGTGACCGGCCCATCCCGCTGCCCTTTGTCGCCGAGCGCGCCGTCGAGGGCATCGCCGAGCCCGACATCCGCGCGCTGCAGCAGGTCTTCGCGCTCCCCGACCTGTCCTGCATCGACGACTCGATCGCCAATGGCGCGCATCGCCCGCCGCCCGGCGCGCCGCGGCCGCTGGCGCTGTTCACGGCGGAGCGCGTCGACTACTCGCTGCAGCGCCTGCGCCACTACACCGGCACCGACCCCGCGCACGTGCAGCGCTTCGTGCTGCTGACCAACTACCAGCGCTACGTCGAGGCGTTCCGCGCATTCGCGCTCGGGCGCGTCGTGCGCGACGAGGGCTACGACGCCTTCGTCGAGCCCGGCGGCGCCACCACGCGGCGCGGCGCCGGCGGGGAGCTGGAGACCGATGGGGCGCCGGCCGCGCACCTGCCGCAGATGCCGGCCTACCACCTCGCGCGGCCCGACGGCGACGGCATCACGCTGGTGAACATCGGCGTCGGTCCGTCGAACGCGAAGACGATCACGGACCATCTCGCCGTCCTGCGCCCGCATTGCTGGCTGATGGTCGGGCACTGCGCGGGCCTGCGGCGCAGCCAGTTCCTCGGCGACTACGTGCTCGCGCATGCCTATGTGCGAGACGACCACGTGCTCGACCGCGACCTGCCGCCGGAGATCGCCGTGCCGGCGATCGCGGAGGTGCAGGTCGCGCTGCAGCAGGCGGTCGAGGGCGTGACCGGCCTCGCCGGCGTCGAGATGAAGACGCGCATGCGCACCGGCACCGTCTTCACCACCGACGACCGCAACTGGGAGCTTCGGCACGCCGGCCTGTTCGAGCGCCTGAACCAGGCGCGCGCCATCGCGGTCGACATGGAGTCCGCCACCATCGCCGCGAACGGGTTCCGCTTCCGCGTGCCCTACGGCACGCTGCTATGCGTCTCCGACAAGCCGATGCACGGCGAGATCAAGCTTCCCGGCATGGCGAGCCGGATGTACCGGGAGCGGATCGAGCAGCACCTGCTCGTCGGCATCCACGCCCTCGAGCTGCTGCGCGAGGGCGGCGTCGAGCGCCTGCACTCGCGCAAGCTGCGCAGCTTCGACGAGCCGCCCTTCCGCTGACCGGCGCGCAGGCGCCGGCCGCGCCTACTCGATGTCCTCGACGCGGGTCGGCGCGCCCTTGAGCCTGCTCATCAGCGAGGCGCGCAGGAAGGGGTCGATGTCGCCGTCGAGCACGCCCTGCGTGTCGGAGGTCTGGTGCCCGGTGCGCAGGTCCTTGACCATCTGGTAGGGCTGCAGGACGTAGCTGCGGATCTGGTGGCCCCAGCCGATGTCGGTCTTCGCGGCGTGCAGCGCCTGCGCCGCCGCCTCGCGCCGCTGGAGCTCGGCTTCGTAGAGCCGCGCGCGCAGCATCTTCCACGCGCGGTCGCGGTTCTTGTGCTGCGAGCGCTCGGTCTGGCAGGCGACGACGATGCCGGTCGGCATGTGCGTAAGGCGCACCGCGCTCTCGGTCTTGTTGACGTGCTGGCCGCCGGCGCCCGAGGCCCGGTAGACGTCGATGCGCACGTCGGCCTCGTTGATCTGGATGTCGATCGAATCGTCGACGACCGGGAAGACCCCGACCGCCGCGAAGGAGGTCTGGCGGCGCGCGTTGGAGTCGAAGGGCGAGATGCGCACGAGGCGGTGCACGCCGCTCTCGGTCTTCAGCCATCCATAGGCGTTGGGGCCGCTGACGCGCAGCGTCGCCGACTTTATGCCGGCCTCCTCGCCCGCGCTCTCCTCCTCGATCTCGACCTTGAACCGGTGGTCCTCGGCCCAGCGCACGTAGAGCCGCTCGAGCATCTGCGCCCAGTCCTGGCTCTCGGTGCCGCCGGCGCCGGGCTTGATCTCGAGATAGGCATCGTTGGCGTCGGCCTCGCCCGAGAGCAGCGCCTCGACGGCGCGCTGCTCTGCCACGCCGCGAAGGTCGCGCAGCGCCTGCTCCGCGGCCGCGAGCTCGGCCTCGTCGTCCTCCTCGGCGGCGAGGTCGATCAGGCCGACCGCGTCGTCGTAGTCCTGCTTCAGCGTGCGGTAGAGGGTGAGCTGCCGGTCGAGCGTCGCGCGCTCGCGCAGCACCACCTGCGCGGCCCGCGAATCGTTCCAGAGCGACGGATCGTTGGCGCGCGCGTTCAGTTCGTCGAGACGGCGGAGCGAGGCATCGTAGTCAAAGATACCTCCTCAGCAGTTCCAGCGACTGCTTGATCTCGTCCGCGATCTGCTGCGTCTCGGCGCGCATGAGCGTCGTTCCCCTCGGCGAATTCGCCGGCACATATACAGCTTCGCGCGCGCCGCGCCAGCCCTCAGTAGATGCCGCCACCCGAGCTCGCCCCGCCGCCCGGGGCCGCTGGCACGGCCGACGGCAAGGCTCGCTGGGCCGAGCCGGCGGACCCGCCGAGCGCGCCCGGCACGGGCGGGGCCTCCGGGTCCTGGTCCGGCTTGAAGGCCTCGGCGATGCCCTTTCCGCCTTCCGCCGGCAGGCCCGTCTTCGGGTCGATGGTGGCGAAGTGGATGTCGGGCGGCACGCGGAAGGAGGAGCTCGGGCGACCGCGGGTGGCGTGCAGCATCACCTGGTGGAAGATCGGCACCGCGGCCGCGCCACCCGTCTCCCGTGCGCCGAGCGTGCGCGGGTTGTCGAAGCCGATCCAGACGCCCACGACCAGTTCCGGGGAGAAGCCGACGAACCAGGCGTCGACGGAGTCGTTCGTCGTCCCCGTCTTGCCCGCCAGTTCCCTGCCGGGGATCCGGGCGCGCGTGCCGGTCCCGCGCTCGATCGCGCCCTCGAGGATGGACACCATCTGGAAGGCGCTGTGCTCGTCGGTGATCCGCCGCCGCGGGTCGGGCAGCACGGGCATGGGCTGGCCTTGCCAGGCGTCCTCGCGGCATTGCGCGCACGCGCGCAGGTCGCTCCTGTAGATCGTGCGCCCGGTCCGGTCCTGCACCCTGTCGACCAGGGTCGGGGTCACGCGCATCCCGCCATTGGCGAAGGACGCGTAGGCCGCGGTCAGGCGCAGCACCGTCGTCTCGACCGAGCCCAGCGCCGCCGACGGGACGGGCAGCATGCGCTCGGCGATGCCGAAGTCGCGGGCGATCGCCGCCATGCGCTCCACGCCGGTGTACATCGCGAGGCGCACGGTCATCAGGTTGCGCGACTGCTCCAGCCCCGCGCGCAGGGTCGTCGGCCCGTGGAAGATGCCCGCGCCACCGTAGTTGCCGGGCTTCCATGCATCCTGGTCCGGCCCCTGGTCGACCACGACCGGTGCGTCGAGGATGAACGAGTTCGGCTGGACGCCCGCCTCGAGCGCCGACAGGTAGATGAAGGGCTTGAATGCGGAGCCAGGCTGGCGCTGCGCCTGGGTCGCGCGGTTGAACTGCGAGGCCTCGAAACTCCAGCCTCCGGCCATGGCGAGGACGCGGCCGGTATGCGGGTCGAGCGCGACGACCGCCCCGCCGACGTCCGGGACCTGGCGCAGGCCGAAGCGCCGCGGCGCGCCGGGCGGCGGCGACGCCGCGCCCGCGGCTGGCGCCAGTGCCTCGACGACGATCGCGTCGCCTGGCCTCACGACCTCGGCGGGCGTGCGCGGGCGCGGCCCGACCTTCTGCTCCTCGAGCGTGCGCCCGGCCCAGCGCATCTCCTCCAGCGGCACGATCCCGCGCGTGCCGTCCGCGAAGCCGATCTCCGCGCGATCCGCCGCGACGGCGTGGACGAGGGCGACCTGCCAGTTGCCGAGGCCTGGCACGCGAAGCTGGGCGAGGCGCCCCTCCCAGCCGGCGCCGCGCTCGACCTGCGCGAAAGGCCCGCGCCAGCCGTGCCGGCGATCGTAGTCGACGAGCCCCTGGCGCAGCGCGGCATCGACGGCACGCTGCAGGTCCGGGTCGAGCGAGGTGCGCACGGAAAGCCCGCCGCGATAGAGCTTGTCCTCGCCAAAGCGCGCGAAGAGCTCGCGCCGGACCTCCTCCGCGAAGTAGTCGGCGCGCGCCGTGTCGACGGCCTCGGCGCGGTTGCGCACGACCAGGGGGCGCGCGCGGGCCGCGTCGTGCTCGGCCTGCGTGACCTTGCCGTCCTCGAGCATGCGGCCGAGGACCCAGTCGCGGCGGTCGCGCGCGCGCTCGGCGAAGCGCTGCGGGTTGTAGTTGTTCGGCGCCTTCGGCAGCGCGGCGAGGAAGGCCACCTCGTGCAGCTCGAGGTCCTCGAGCGACTTCCCGAAATACATGAGCCCGGCGGACGCCACGCCATAGGCCTGGAAGCCGAGGTAGATCTGGTTGAGGTAGAGCTCGAGGATGCGCCGCTTCGGCAGGCTCTCCTCGAGGCGGATCGAAAGCAGCGCCTCCTTGATCTTCCGCTCGATCGACACCTCGTTCGACAGCAGCAGGTTCTTGGCCACCTGCTGCGTGATCGTCGATGCGCCGACGGGCCGCCTCTTGCCCCAGTTCTGCGCGTTCGTCACGGCGGCGCGGACGATGTCCGGGACGCTGATGCCCGGATGGGTCCAGAACGTCTTGTCCTCGGCCGAGACGAAAGCCTCCGCGAGCCTCGCCGGGATCGCGTCCAGCGGCACGAAGATGCGCCGCTCGATCGCGTACTCGGCGAAGACCCGCCCGTCGCCGGCATGCACGCGCGTCATCACCGCGGGCTGCAGCTCGGCGAGATGGGCGTGGTCCGGAAGGTTCTGGCCGACCTGGTAGACGAGCACGCCGACGCCGCCGCAGGCGAGGATGCCGGCGGCGACGACGAAGGCGAACAGCCACGCGACGACGTTCCCGATCGCGGCCATCGCGGCGCCCGCGATGCCCGCGCGCGCGGCGGCGCGCCGGGGCTTCGCGGGCGCGGGGGCGGCCTGCGGCGCGGCGGCGGATGGGGCGGGTGCGGCCGGGGCCTCCACGGGCGGCGGCCCCGAAGGCGCCGCGGAGGCCGGCCTCTGCTCCTCTGTCACGGCGCAGGTTCTATCACGCGGCCGACTTCGCGCCATCCGTCCGCGCGCAGCGGCGAAAGGGCGGTCACCGCGGCGCCTCGCCCGCGAAATAGGCGTCGATGGCGCGCTGGATGGCGGCTGCGACGCGCTTGCGGTGGGCTGGCTGCTTGAGGAGGTTCTCGTCCTGCCGGTTGGAGAGGTAGCCGAGTTCCACGAGCGCGGAGGGGACATCGGGCGCCTTCAGCACGGCGAAGCCGGCGAAGCGATGCGGGCGAACGGGCAGCATCAGCACGTCGCGCCCCATCTCGCGCACGAGGAGGTGCGCGAGCCCGGCGGAACGGTTCATCGTCTCGCGCTGGGCGAGGTCGATGAGGATGTTGGCGACCTCGCGGCTCTCGTGGCGAAGGTCGACGCCGGCGATGATGTCCGCCCGGTTCTCGCGCGCGGCGAGCGCGGCGGTCTCCGCGTCCGACGCGGTGTCCGACAGCGTGTAGACGGAGGCGCCCCTGGTCTCGCTGCTGCCCATCGAGTCGGCGTGGATGGAGACGAAGAGCTCCGCCTTGAGGTTCCGCGCACGCTGGACGCGATCGCGCAGCGGCATGAAGTAGTCGCCGTCGCGCGTGAGGTGGACGCGATACCGCCCCGTCTGCTCGAGCTGCTGGCGGAGGTCGCGCGACACGGCAAGCGTGATCGTCTTCTCGAACGTGCCCGAGGCCCCGACCGCGCCGGGATCCTGCCCGCCATGGCCGGGGTCGATGACCACCACCCGGCGCGCCTGGCCGCGGGGAGCGGCGGGCTGCGGCCTCGGGACGGCGGCTGCCTCCTGCCGCGGCGGGGACGCCGGGGCCTGCGGCCTGGCCGCCTCGGCGCGGGCGGGCGCGGGCGGATCCGCCACGACGGGCGGCGGAGCCTCGGGCCGGTTCGGCGAGGCTCCCGCCGGGCCCCCGGGGCCTGCCGCCGCTTGCGGCCGCACGGCGGCAGGCTGTGCGGAACCGGGCTGGGGGAGCGCGGCCTGGGCGGCGGCGCGGCGCGGCGCGGCGGGCGGCGTGTAGACTTCCTTCAGCAGGTCGCTGGTCCGGCTCCAGCCCTGTGCCTCGGCGGTGAAGGTGGAGCGGCTGACGGGCTCTAGATCGATGACCAGGCGCGCGCCGCCGCGCCCGGTGCCGATCTCGTAGGCGACGCGCCTGACCCGCGCCGGCTGCGCCAGGTCGACGATCATCCGGGCGGCACGCCCGTCCTTTCGCCCGAATCGCCATCCCGCGGCGATCCCCTGCGCGGCCGGGGCCTGCTGCAGCGCCCAGCGCGCATGGTCGAGTTCCACCACCAGGCGCATCGGCTCGTCGAGGGTGAAGACGAGAGGCTCGGCGCGCCGCTCGAGCTCGAGGACGACCTGGGCCGGGCCGGCCTCCCCTGCCCGAACCGACAGGACCCGCGGCGGCTCCGTCGCGGCCGCGGGGCCGGCCAGGGCGGCAAGCAGGAGAAGGAGAGCCGCGAGCAGGATGCGCGATCTCGACATATGTGCTTCCGGAGGCGGCGAGGCCCAAGATATAGCCGCCGAGGCCGGGGCGGGGCAATGCGTCCCGCGGGCCGGGCGGCGGGCAGGATCCTTGTGGTTCCGGGGGTTCACGGGTACAGTCCTTTACGTCCGCTAACGCGGCGGCCTTGCGCGCCTCCAGGCGCGCTGACGGCGCCAGCCGCCCCTCGGAGCGCGGCCCTGCGGACGAGAACGACGACACAGAACGAACGCATTCGTGAGTTTGACCGCCTCGATCCAATTGCCAGCGACCATGCCGGCCCCCTCGCGGGTGTCCGGCGAGCAGCCCGGGGCGACAATGTCCCGGGGTGCGCGGTCCTGCGACAACGATCGAGCGGCTGTCGCCATCCGGCTGGGCGCCGGGAGAACGATACCGAGCATCGCGCGACGCGCGATCGACGTCCTCCATGCCGGCGCTCCGCCACCCCCATCGCGGAGATACACCACACATGGCAAAGAAGATGCTCATCGACGCGACCCACTCGGAAGAGACCCGGGTCGTCGTCGTCAGCGGCAACCGTCTTGAGGAATACGACTTCGAGACGAGCACCAAGAAGCAGGTCAAGGGCAACATCTACCTCGCGAAGGTCACGCGCGTAGAACCCTCGCTCCAGGCCTGCTTCGTCGAGTTCGGCGGCAACCGCCACGGCTTCCTCGCCTTCGGCGAGATCCATCCCGACTACTGGCAGATCCCGGTCGCCGACCGGGAGGCCCTGCTGGCCGAGGAACGTCGCCTCGCAGAGCGCGACGACGAGGACGACGACGCGCCGGAGGCCCGCGGCCCCCGCCGCGGCGAGGCCGACGACCAGGCGCCCCCCGCCGACATGGCGTCCGAGGCCGCGAGCACCCTGCCGGTCACCCCGCTTGCCTCGGAAGGCGACGCACCGGCCGGTTCAGGCGACGGCGCCGCACCGGCAGGCGAGGATCGCCCGCCGGCGGCGGCCCTCGACATCGACGTGTCGCGCATCGCGGCCCCCGGGACTGCCGGGGAAGCGGCCGCTGCCGAGTCGGCCGCGGCCGAGCCGTCCGCGCCGCCGGCCGATGCCGGCGCGATTGCGGCGGGCGAGCCGCTGCCGCGCGACGCCGACGCCGACATCCGCCCGCCCCAGGCAAGGCCGGAATCGCTCGGCGGCGAGCATGGCGACGACGAGGACGAGGACGACGAGGAAGCGTCGGAGACCCGCCGCCGCCGCTTCAAGCCGATGCGGCACTACAAGATCCAGGAGGTCATCAAGCGCCGCCAGGTGCTGCTGGTCCAGGTCGTGAAGGAGGAGCGTGGCACCAAGGGCGCGGCGCTCACCACCTACATCTCCCTCGCCGGCCGCTACTGCGTGCTGATGCCCAACACCACGCGCGGCGGCGGCATCTCGCGCCGCATCACGTCGCAGCAAGACCGCAAGCGCCTCAAGGAGATCATGCAGGACCTGGAGGTGCCGGACGGCATGGCCGTGATCCTGCGCACGGCGGGCATGGAGCGCGCCAAGCCCGACATCCGCCGCGACTACGAGTACCTGATGCGCCTGTGGGACGACGTGCGCGAGCTGACGCTCAACTCGCGCGCTCCGGCCCTCGTCTACGAGGAAGGCTCGCTGATCAAGCGCTCGATCCGCGACCTCTACTCGCGCGACATCGACGAGATCCAGGTCGAGGGCCGCGAGGGCTTCGAGGCCGCGCGCACCTTCATGCGCATGCTGATGCCGGACCACGCGGACCGCATCCGGCTCTACGACGACCCGCAGGCGCCGCTGTTCCAGCGCCACCAGGTCGAGGCGCAGCTCGACGAGATGCACGACAACACCGTGCGCCTGCGCTCGGGCGGCTACATCGTGCTCAACCAGACCGAGGCGCTGGTCGCCATCGACGTCAACTCGGGCCGCGCCACGCGCGAGCGGCACATCGAGGAGACCGCGCTGAAGACGAACCTGGAGGCGGCCGACGAGGTCGCGCGCCAGGTGCGCCTGCGCGACCTCGCGGGCCTGATCGTCATCGACTTCATCGACATGGAGGACAACCGGCACATCGCCCAGGTCGAGCGCCGGCTGAAGGAGGCGATGCGCACGGACCGCGCGCGCATCCAAATCGGCCGCATCTCGCCGTTCGGCCTTCTGGAGATGTCGCGCCAGCGCCTGCGCCCGTCGCTCGAGGAGGTGTCCTCCCAGAAGTGCCCGCATTGCGGCGGCAGCGGGTTCATCCGCTCCACCGAATCCGCGGCGCTGCGCGTCCTGCGCAGCGTCGAGGAGGAAGGCATGAAGTCGCGCGCCGCGGCCCTCAGGGTCGCGGTGCCGGCGGGCGTCGCGGTCTACATCCTGAACCACAAGCGTGCGACGCTGTCCGCGATCGAGCAGCGCCACGGCCTCGAGATCGCCTTCGAGCCCGATGACACCCTCGTGCCGCCGAACTTCAGGCTCGAGCGCGTGCGCCAGCGCGAGCGCGGCGAGACCGGCCCGGCGCCGGTGCGCGCCGGCGCCGAGCACGCTCAGGCGGAGGCCTCCCCCGAGGCCACGCCCACCGCGGTGGTGGACGAGATGCGGCCGCAAGGCGAATTCGGCGGCGAGCCCAACGAGCAGCCGGCGCGCTGGTCCCGGGAGCAGCGTGGCGACGACCAGCCCGAAGGCGAGGGTGGCGACGACGGCGGCCGCGGCCGCGGCCGTCGCCGCCGCCGCCGCCGCGGTCGCGGCGGACGCGGGCGCGAGGACGGTTTCGCGCCGCAGGGCGAAGGCATGCGGGGCGAATCCATGCCCGGCGGCGACGGCGACGACCAGCAGGTTCCGCAGGCGCGGGCCTCGGAGGCCGGCGGCTTCGCCGAGCCCGCGCCGCCCTCCGCCGACCAGGCGGCACCGGGCGGCGAAGGCGCCGCGCCGCGCGGCCCGCGTGGCGAGGGCGACGAGGATGGCCGCAGGCGCAGGCGCGGCAGGCGCGGCGGCAGGCGCCGTCGCGGCGAGGACGGCGACGCCCATGGCGCGCCGGCCGCCGCCACCCCGGTCGCGGGCGGCCTCGACGCCGGGCCCGGCGAGGCTCCCCCTCCTCCCGCGGCGCCGTCCTATGACGACGACCTGAGGGCGCGTGCCCGGGAACTCTACGGCCAGCACGGGCGCTTCGGCGCGCCCGAGCCGGTGGAGCCGCCGCCCGCCGCGGCGGCGGCCCCGGCGGACGAGCACGCCTGGCCCTGGAACCGCAAGCCCGAGCAGGCAGTCGAGGCCGCGCCTTCGGCACAGCAGCCGGCAGCCATGCCGGTCGAAGCGCCTGCGGCGGCCCCGCCGACATCCGGCCCGGAGACGAGGCCCTCGAAAGCCGAGGCCGCGCAGCCTGCCCCGGTCGCGGCCGAGCCCGCCACGCAGGCGCAGCCCGAGCCCGAGCCGCAGGGGCCGCCGCGTCGCGGCTGGTGGCGCCGGCTGACGAGCTGAGGCCTGCCCGCCACGCGGCGGGAAGGATCGACGGGCGGCGCTCCGCGAGGGGCGCCGCCCGTTTCGTTGCGTGGCGTTGCGTGGCGA
>Ga0169931_10004120_pt1 | contig 22730 bp, 9 predicted proteins | sample Kivu_15m_20L_FD_129675 | JGI IMG/M metagenome (GOLD analysis project Ga0169931, IMG submission 129675) | Freshwater microbial communities from Lake Kivu, Western Province, Rwanda to study Microbial Dark Matter (Phase II) - Kivu_15m_20L... | ecosystem: Environmental > Aquatic > Freshwater > Lake ...
TAACCATCAGTATCGTTATATCCCACTAATAAGACAGCATGATTTATAAAATATTTAGAATTCGATGGACATCCATCAAAAATACCTTTTTTGTATGCCATAAATTGAGAAGTTGCATATACTCCGACCATAAGAGCTCCTTACGTATAAAGTAATGTTTTTATTTGAACTGCTGATAAATTATTATAAACTTTTGTTGTGCCTTTGCCTATCATTATTCTATTTGGTTAAGCGCATATACCACTTGTATTTTTATATCCAGGTCTAGAACCCCATTTTCCAGAAATATAAGGATATTTGGTCCTTAAAACAGATCCAACTTTTTCAAAAAATTTAAAAGTATCTTAAAAATATCCTCCACCACAATCACTTACTCTTTTTCCAGGGCTATAATGACTTGCACATTACAAAGCTGCTTCTTCAGATAGACCATAAGTAAATCCTCTTTGTTTAAGATAAGACTAATACAAAGCTGTTCCTGCAAATGACCAACAACAACCGCAAGATTATTGATCTTTAATAGTTGATATAAATCCTAGATCAGCTAAACTATAAGCACTTGGTAGAGTGACAGAAGATACTTTTATATTTAATGGATCTGTGGCAAGATCATTGATTGATATTGATGGATTTGAAGAAATTTTTAAAGTTGTGACCCCGTATTTTTCTTTATATAAAACATATTACTTTTTATTTATTCAAAAGATAAGTCCATATAATGAGTAGCAGATAGTTCATAATTATTAATTTAGTTAGAGAAATGTATCATTTTGCAATTTAATTAATATTGAGATTTGCGGACTATATATTGCGGGTCTGTTTTATCTATATTTCTTTATTAGTTTATTATATATGTTTCATAAGGTGGACAGTCGGCGCATTTTATTGAAATGCTTAAAAAATTGATTATTATTAACAGAGATAAACAATAAGGTGCAGATGACTATTTATTTTTCATTAAATCTAATTAATTATGCATGTATAAGTTTAATAAATTAAATATATATCATTTTTATGGTTTTTTAAAGTAAGTAAAGTCCTAAGGATTTTTTATGCCCTATAAAAATCTATAAATATATCTCAAATGTGATAATTTTGTTTATACACATTTCATTCGACTAGATAACACATATGGAATCGCATTCTATTTATAAAATTTATAACAAAGTTATCTATATACTTTTCGAAATACTTTATTTTTATCTATAGTCCATACTTCTTTAAAATCATCAAATTTTTATAATTTCATTTTTCTTACCCAATTATAAAATTTTTATGGCTGAGCTATTCTTTATTCAATATATTTTTTTGAGTCAGCATGATAAACAATAAACTGATTCTGAGCATTTCCGAAATTTCTCAAGACATTTTTAGTATTATTTGGGTATTTTCTCAAATAAAGCAATTAATTGAGACCTAGTTGTTCTACAAACCATTACTTATCTTCTTCAGAAACTTCTAGCTTAATATTACGATTAAAGTATAAATCTTAGTTTGGTTATTATTCAATATGGCGATCTATATCAGATGAATGTGATAGCATAGCTCTTGGTATTGGCATTATTATATTTTATATTGAGCTTCGACCTATTAGAGCTAATGAATTTTGGTTATTATCGATTGATAGTTCACGAAAAGGGATAGGAATATTGATTTCATGATAACTAGACTATACTTTTAAAGGCTTATCAATGATAGGCATATCTGAAAGGATACTTTTTTAGAATTGTGAATCAGTCGATAGAAATTTCTCCATTTAATTCTCTTTTAAAATAAAATATATTATAATTGAGGGTTATCAAATGATTATTACCTATTTATAAATATAATTAATTTGAAATCTGATCAATCACCAATTATATTTGATAAAATGATATATTGCTTATTATACATAGACATAATATAATTATTAAGTATAAATCTCAATAAGTAATTCTAATAATTATGATTGCCTAATAATAAAAATTTATCAAACAAAAAATAGATCTTGAGTGCTCCATATGTCTATAACAGTATAATAGTGAAAATAAGCATCCTTATGTCATATGTATGTCTCAGCATCATTTTTGCTTGTAATGTATCAATACTATTATCTTTAAAAATAAGGGCCCTAATGAAGCATCTGAGTGTCCTAATTGCAGAACTCAAATATTCAAAAACAAAGCTAATAAATTTAGGTTTTATAGTGACATGAAATAAATCAATTAAATGGTGGGTAAAATGGTAAAGAAATAGAAATGTTACAAAAATGATATAGTTGAGCTTTAGACAAAAAATGTGAGCAGCGATATTAATTACAAAAATGAAAAGAATAAAAACTAGAAGCTATAAGTTGAGTTGAAAAAGCAAAAAGAGGTAAATTAATAAGCGAGGGTAAAATAATCAAAGATGCAAACTTAATTAAAAAAGATTGAAAGATAAAATTATTAAAAGTAATAAAAATTTTCATAAAAAAATAAGACCATATTTGGTCTAATTAATTTATGTGAATAACTCATCATAAAAATTCCTAATGATAATCATGAAGAAGTTAAAGATAAAATTAAAAAAATTAAATAAAATATCGATATATAGGAAAGATAAATGTTTATTAAAAGTAGATATAACAATCCTTAAAAAGTCAATATAGCAAATTTAATATTTATCAAAACTGTTATTGCTATATCAGCAAAAACTACCATGAAAAAGCCTATTTAATTTTTAAGAGGAATCATAGTAGATGCATTCACTAAAATCAATTAATTAATAGATCAAAAAGGCCTATTTGTAAAATTTTAACTAAAAATTATGTTGTATAGAAACTACAATAATACTTTTGATCAATTATTCTAAGAGAGTTAGTTTTAAACAAAACCATAAAAAATAAAAGCCTTTTTAGCAAAGATTGATGGAAAAGGGGATTGGCAAACTTAAGCCATATAAGTTATGCTTCAAAAAGTTAATAATTTACCTCAAATTGATGAAGTATATTTATTTGCTGATTCTTAAGCAAATAGTGAAAAGAATACTCAGAACAAACGATAATTTTTAGGATAAAAGTATTGGAATAAGCATGGCTATCCAAAGACATCTTTTGAGGCATAGTTGAATAAAGCTAAAGGTAGATATCCAATTCACTGTATATATTTAAACAAGGAAGATTTCTTTAAAAAAGTCAGTGATTAAACAAAAGGTAACTCAAAGTATTATGACATCTAAAATTTGTAAGAGATAAGTTTGATAAAATAATTTATATGTAATCAAGCAATTAATTTGATTCAAAAGAAAATGAAAAGTAAGTGATAAAAATTAAATATGATAATAGATAATTTATATATTACATTTAAATAATATTCATTAATACATGATCTAACTTAATCTGATTATCAGATTTACATTTTTTTAATATTCCTTCTTTTTAGATATTCTTATTGACTTTAAATATTGTCATTTTATATATTAAGCAATGATATCAAGTTCATCAAGTGATCATTAATCAATTGACTAAAATATTCTTCCTGGCATGCTCCATGTTACATCTGATAATCTTCCTTAGCTCTACGTATTGAATCTTCAGTATTTAGAATCGCAATCAGATCTAAGATAAAGTAAGGCAAATTTTTTAAGCACGAGGCGAAGTACAATTTATTTAAATGCACTTTAACTAAGTTAAAAATTACTTTTACTTTAATATAAAAATGAAAACTTATAAAATTGCTTTGAATTGCATCGAAGAGTATTTATTAGAATTTAGATAGATTAAACAATAAAAAAATCAATTAATTTTTTTTAAAAGTTTCTCATTATAAAAAGACCAAGAATAATTTTCATTTCATTAAAAAATTATACTAAAAATATAGTTTAGGATGTTCATCTTGTGGAGATAATAATCATCAAACCTCTGAATGTCGTTATAGATAAATTAACAAAGCCAAAAAATCTTCACTTCTTTATAAAAAATTGCATCCAGATGAAGTTTTTTACAATATAACGGATAGCAGCGATGACTAATAATGTCGGCAATATTCTATTAAAAAGAAGAGGCAGAATCGTTAACGAAGTATTTAAAAAAAGCTAAAAAGTATGTTGACTTAATACTTAGAAAGCAAAAAATCATAAAATAGTCGATAAAAAGGTATGAAAAAAAATGCATATCAAGATAAGTTTTATGGGTAATTATCAAGCTCAGATAATTAAAGTTGAGATAATTTATAGAATTATATTTATAAGTTAAGTTTATTAATAAGAAATATTGTAAAATTATATATGTTATTCATCTATCAAGAGAGCTGATCCTTCATTGTTTAGAACAAAACTCTCTGAACGTTAAGCATCTATGATATATTCTTTTTCTTGATCTTTTTTGATAGTAAAATATCAAAGATAACTTATTTTTTCAAAAAGTTTTTGATTAATATTCTCGAGACCTTACAATAAAAGAGTTGTTCCTCAATATCATATACACTTTCTTACATAGATCCAACTTATGTAACCATTTTTATAGCCTGTTCATTAACGTAATTGTTGATCTTTAATCGAAGCATCTTATGATACGAGTAGTATCGATTAGGGTTACATTTTTCAGGATGTTTATGTATTTTGAAGATTTTTTAAACTAATGGTCCTGACTTAAATCTTTTTTGAACGTATGACAACAAATGATTTACAGAATTGGGTATCAGATTTCTGTCTTCTTTTTGCTTAGGGGCCTTTAGTTTCTTCTTGTTCTTCTTGTATGGCTTATAATCATCATCTAGCTGCTTTTATTCAGCTTTTATTTTATTTTTCTTAATCTCCTTAAAATATTGTTTAAGTCTATTTTCTTAAGATTCTTATTCTTTTAAAACAATTCCTGGGTCTGTTTTTTCCTCTGTTTTTTAAATTTAACTTTTAATTTATGGCTACTGATATTGGTGTATATCGTTATAGGCATAGTTCGATGGCTCATAGTTCACAATCATTGGAAAATCAAACATGATGCCTGTATTCATGAAATTATAAAAGGGGAAAGAGCTAAAGCTTTGCTAAATAATTGATAAGATTACCATTTAAGATGTGTTTTTACGAATTATATATATTTATTATATTAAAATTGAAAATTCATTGATTTATAAAGACAAAAGTTAAGGAAAGGAGATTTAACATGTTGATTAAACTTACTAACAGTTTGTTTTTTATATTTAAGTTATTTTCCATTATTATTTTTTATCTATTAAATGAGTGAGATAAAAATCTATATTAAATGATGGTAAATATTTAACTTATTGAAGAAAAAACAAGAATTTTCTCATGAAATCAATAAAATTTAATGATGATATGAATATCGTATAAAAATGATAGTAAAAACTTGTATTTTCAAAATTTTGTATTATTGTGATGATAATAAATATTAGCTCATAATTTATATTATAAATAATGAATAAATTATACTAAAAGCGATCAATTAAATAAATATGCTGTTAATCTTGCCTTAAATTACAATACATATTAATCATTCAATCAAATGATTTTTTATAGAATCAAAGTAATACTTTGGCACCAATATGCTTACAGGATATATAAAATATATCTGCATATAGGATAATTTTTATCTTTTTGCTAATTAATAGTCTTATATCAATAATAGTCTAATGATTATATTTTTAAGAAATATTTTAATTAAAACTGATTGATTTTTCTTATAGTTTTTTAATTACTAAGAATAACAATATCATTCTTCATAGCTTCATTTTAAAATATAAGAAATTATATATATATTATTTGATAAATCCATATAAAATTCATTAGTAGTCAAGAGAATCTCGAATAATATTTCATAAGAAATTTTGATAAGTCCAAATATAAATCTTTTCATATATTTATCTCTTTTCTTATAGCAATATAACATCTATTTTCCTCATAAAATTATATTTGATATATAATCAATTATTGACAAAAAAATATCGATATTTTTCAGTGTACATATTACAATGACAAATATTAATATTTGGTCAGTAAAAATATGTAAACTTATTGTAATAATGAATAGATATAATATTATCGCCTATATAATATCATAAAAATTAAATGTCATCATAAAAGCTTCAAAGAACTCGCAATCAAAATCGTTCATTCAAATAAAGCAAAGTCCTTTCGTGCTTAAAAGAAAATTGTTAATTATAATTTTCATCATTAAGTACTATGACGAACATCAATATACATGAATTCAAAATAAAAGAATTTCAAAAGATGTTTACATTGTAAAATATATGCGAATATATTCATCAAGTTTTGGACTAAGTTTATAATCAGGATTTTATAGGAATTAAATAACGAATAAAACTTTTGTTATTTTCTAAATTATCGAATATAAGGCCTAAAATAATGGAAAGGATCAATTTAATGAAGTACCTAATCGATTCATTACAATATAAGACATTTGCATAAATCAATATTGAAATTCAAAAATAATGGAGAAAAAATATATTGTTCTATTCAATTACTACAATATGGTGCTGCTGTATAAAAATATACGAATTTAAAAAACCTGAAGAGTTTTCCAACTAATATCAAAAATTTCGTAATTTCATAGCAAATCTTACTTATTATTATTTTAAAGAATGTCTCAAAATGTTAAACGCAAAAAATGTCCCTACTTTTAATTTTATTTTAGAGTAAAGTAGTCATTAAATAATCAATAATTTGAAAGACTGGGAATAAATATATCGAAATAAATTTTTAAATCTTTTTAAGTAAAAATTAGCATAATAAAAAAAGTTAGATCTACAAACATATGACTTGATAAGCCTTCAAATTAATAAAGATTATCTTAATGTTTAATCTTAGCATAATTAGTTAATCAATACAACTACATAAATATAACTTTTTTAAAAAGAAAGTAAAATAATAGAGAAAATAAAAATTTTAAAAAGAATTAGGGCCAATTTTTTATAAGAAATATATAAAAATAGTAAGAACATAGCATAAAAAAATAATTCTACAAAGATATCTCACTTGTAAAAAGATGATATAATAGGATGCATGATATATTGTATTGTAAAAGCTAATTTAGTTAATTATAAAACAAGTATGAAGGCTTTCAATCTTTTGATTGGTAATAAAATTAATTAAGTTTTATCAAAAAAAGGAGTTGACTCATATTATGCAGATTTGGAATGTGCAGTCGAATATCTATAGTCTTAAAATACATTCATAGTATCTTAAGTAATTAATAAATTTAATACAACATCTATATAAAATGATTTTTGATTATTTATATTTTTTATCACTTTATACATAAATTTAAATATCGATAATTATCTCATAAAGATATATATTAAACATTATAATTATTGAGCAACAATTTTTTTAAAGTTTATCTCTAAATTTTTATATTATATTTTAACCATAAATAAATAATTTATCAGAATTCTTCTATATGATTTTGAAGTTTAAGAATAAAACTAATATCTAAATTAAGTATTTATTATTATCAACTATTATCATTATTAAATTTATCAAAATAAATAACAATGACTATGCGTTAACAACCCTGTCCTTATAGGATAGTCGATGATTTCGGTAATGGATTCACTATGGGATCATTCGCAGGAGTTATACTATATTTCATTAGAGGAATGTGGTATGCACCAAAAAGATAAAAATTTATGGGTGGCATCATGTTGTTGAAAAAAAGAGCCCCTATTCTTGGTGGTACTTATAATAAAATTCAGGAAGTTTTGCTCTATGGGCAGGCTTGTTTTCAATGACAGATTGTACACTTATTGGTATAAGACAAAAATAAGATGCCTTCAATCAAATCACTGCTGGAGCAGTAACAGGTGGACTTTTAGCATTTCGAGCTGGTGCTAGAGTTGCCTTTAAAAATGCAATTTTTGGTGGCATGATTCTTGGTGCAATAGTAGTTGTCTAAAAGATAATGATGAAAATGCATAAAAAGCAATAATTAGAAATGCAAAAATAATTTATTTAAAAACAAAATAAGCAACAAAGAAGATAGTTAGCCAAGATGCGTCCAGATTTATTTTAAGGTTCAGGATAAAATTTAGTTCCTAGGACAAGAAGAATAATTTGATTTATAATATGTTTTATATTACTAGATAGATATTTTATGAAAATTGGATTAATTACTCATTAAAATCTTGATTTAATTCTTTCTGGTATTTTAAACTAAATATTGATTTATATTTTATTATATATAGTTAGCAAAAAATTAAATTTTAAGATGCTGACACAAAGTCAAAGAGTACAACTTAATAAAGATATTCTTGAATATTTAGTAAAAAATTCATTTACGTCATCAGCATAAAAATTTGCATAGGAAATAAGTGCAAGCCTTGCAGATGTTGATCCATAAGGTAATAAGTTAGAGTTGAAATGGAAGTCAATTTTGTCACTTCAAAAAAAAATAACTAATCTCTAAGAACAAGTAAAAAATCTACAGTAATAATTATCGAAAGGACCAACAAAAAAAGGAACCGTAGATCTCAATGTTGAGGATTTGTATATACCAAAAACTCCAGCTAAATTTTAATTAAAAGGGCACAAAGCTAATGTAACGTCTTTAGCTTTTCATCCTCAGTATACTACTTTAGCTACGAGTTCAGAAGATGGAACAATAAAAATCTGGTAATTTGAGACAGGAGATTTATAAAGAACTTTACGTGGTCATACGAGTATATCATATAGATATTTTAGATCCAGTAAACCATGTTAATTATGATCAACAAGGCAGATTTTTAGCATCTTGTTCATCCGATTTAACTATAAAACTTTGGGATCTTACTAACGATTATTTATGCTTTAAAACATTATTTGGACATAATCACAATGTTTCATATGTTAACTTCAATCCAGAGGGCGATATGGTATATTCTTGTTCGAGAGATAAAACTGTAAAATTATGGGAAATAAACACTGGATATTGCAAAAGAACATATACAGGTCATGAAGCATGGGTTCGTAAATTATCAATATCAAAAGACGGTTAAATGTTTGTAAGTGCATCGGACGATCAAAGTATCATTGTATGGAATGTCAATAAATAAACGCCTCATTTAAGATTCTTTGCTCATTAAAATGTAATTTAAACTCTTTTGCTCATTTAAGGATAAACCAGTGCGAAATTAATGAATTCTGAATTCTTAAAACACAAATTTACACCGTAAATTAGAATGAACGCCTTAAAACAATTGAGTGAGCAAGGATCAACAGGAATAACAAATTATTTTCAAACATTTTTATTAACAGCTGGTCGAGACAAGCTGATAAAATTATTTTTATGCCAAACAGGCTAACATCTTCATACTTTTCATGGTCATGATAATTGGGTGAGAAGCTTATCTCTTCATTCAAGTGGTAAATATCTTTATTCATCATCTGATGATAAATCTATTAGAATCTGGGACTTAAATTTTGGCAAAGAGAAAAAAGTTATTCCTGCTCATTAACATTTTATTTCAACCGTATTATTTAATAGCAAATATGGAATAATTGGCTCTGGAGGCAATGATATGATAGTAAAAATATGGCATCTTAAATGATGATATTTTTTGTGATTTGAAATAAAATTTATATATTTCCCATTTGTATATTCATCAAAAACTAATAATTATTATATTAAATATATGGGTGGTGGTTAAAGTAAAGTTCCTTAATAAGTGGAACGCATGTAAAAGAACAACAAGAACATCAATTTATAGATTATATATTGCGGAGCATGAGGCGGTCTTCCAGAAGCTAATTATGCTAACAAAGTTATTACTACTGTTTTCCCAAATGCAAAGATCAATCAACATACTCCTGGAGTAACAAGAAATTTAGTTATAAAATACGATAACAAATAAATTTATAACAAAGCAAATGGTGATGGAAGCTTCAGCTAACAAAATAGTGTTAAATTCGTCAATAAACTTAAAAGTTTAGCTGCATGATTCGTATCATTAAATATGAAGATAAGTTTAATATGATATTATTTTAGTAAACTTTTGCCTAAAATAATTGACCTGATGCTTTATTTCATATTATTATCTTTATATATCAAATAATAAATATCTTAAAAAAAAACAATATCAATTATTTATTTTTGAAAATATCTGATAGTTTATGAATGATTTTTACATAGTTTATATATTAATCAAGTTTTTATTAATCATGTATCTATAACTAAAGGTTTTGCTTTTATTTATTAAAGTCCTTCAAATTATTATTCTGTTTAATTGAATTCACCAATTGTTATAATTGAATCTCCTCTGATAAAATATGTACCCAGTTGGTGAACTACAACTCCATGTTATAATGAATATACCCTCTATTCAGCTTAACTAATTATACAATTAAGGGCTTGATCAAGGCCTTTGAGAATTCCAACGAAAACTCTGCCATCATTTGATATAAATTTAGCTCTTAGTCCTATGATAGATTATAAAGGGTGCTTTTACTGCTCTAACTCTTATATCTTATTCATAAATACTATATATTAATTATTTAAATTAAGAGTAATCTTATTAAAATAAAGTGAAATATCAAGAAAACAAGAACAATAAATTTTATATAAGCTCTTTAGACTTTGTAATCATTTTATCTGAATTAGGCATTGGCAATATCTATATATTATTTATTTTACTTTGATAAGAAACTTACTATTTCTCAAAAATTAAATTTGGCACATGAAGACTTGATCATTAATACCTTCAGATAGACAAAAGCGTAGTTTTTCTTAAATTATTATCGAAGATTTTATTATATTATGAAAATCATTTTTATCTTTAATGATATCACTATTCTATCTAAAATTATTATTACACATTGAACTATTTTAGATTTGATGATGTTCTATGCTTTTATATTATAAATTGATTAAAATTCTTAATTTGAAAATTATTAAGCCCTTAAAAAGTTATAGTATATAAAAGGTAATAGAAAATTATTATTTAATGTTTATATTATTTTGGATTAAGCTTTGATTATTTTAAGAGGATTAATATGTAATCTCACAACTAATTATTGATTATAAGTTAATTAATTGCCTGTGAGAGGCTTACTCCATATATCAAGTTATTGACAATTTTTATATTTTATTGACGGATTGACTTGTTTTAATGATTTATATTGAAAAGAAAGTTTTAAAGATATAAATTGTTGGTGATTTTGAGTATAAAGATCGATTATAGAAGAAATCGATGTATATTAATCCCTATAAAAGATTTATGATTGCCTTAGGATATTCTTTTTAAAGAGCAAAATATTATCTGATTTATAATAAAATTACTTTTGTTGAGCCAAGAATGAATATTGCTGAAATGTGTCAAATTATTAATGTAATCAGGGTCGATATCTTGTTTTATTAAACGAGAACTATGAGAATGTTTTAGACTTTATTTACTTTATTTTGATTTCATATCGAAATATTGCTATTTTTATTATTTGACAAATTTAGGAATCATCATATGAGCATGGGATTTTTAAGATTTCTTTTAATACATTAACTAATCATGTTGTTTTCTCTGACTGGTATAGTTTAGAGTTTATTACTGATGTTTGGTGTAATTTTTTATATTGATTTTTTATTACAGCTATTTATAATTTTGTTGCAATGAACGATAGTTTGATTATAATTTTTCATAATCAGTTTGTAATTTATCATAATTAGTTTGTAGTTTATTATGATTAGATTGTAGTCTATGATATTCTTACTTAATTTTTTGATTTTAATCTTTGTATTATATATTAATGCTATTACTTTTTTATATTTATTTTTTCAACTTGTTATAATTCTATAAAGAAATAACATCTTTAAGCTTACCATTAAGCTTTTATTCATTTGATTATTTCAATAATAACTATTTTTATAAAATCTTTTTTTATTTTAATAAAAATTATTTAGAATTTCTTTATTTATTGAGCTACAATGACAAAACTTCCAGTTTTTACTTTAATAATTTATTTTATTCAAGCATCTTATTATTTAAGTCAGTTTTATTATCATTTTTGTTGTTTGGTGGTTAGTAAAATTATAATTTTTTTGATTATTTCGATGGCCTTTATTATCTTTTATAAATTTAATTTATTTTGTTTTTTTGATGTGATTATTTTTAATAGCTTTATTCGAGAATAGGTGACAAATTTTTTAATTTTTTAAAGCCCTTTTATTTATTTTAATATGCTTCAGATTATTATGAATCTGACTATTATGAGAATTGAATTCGCTCATCTTATTTCTATATCTTCTTGTCACTTTATTATATCCCTTTTTTCTTTTTAATTTATTAACTTTAAATAGATTTTTTGCTTTATTTATCCTTTTATGATTTATTAGTATTTTTAAATGAATTATTTTTGTTAATTATCTCTTCTTATATTTATTAAAAATTTATAGGACCCTTCTTTATATTAGACTTATTTTAATTTTTTTACTATTTTTATAAAGTCTACTTTTTTATCTGATTTTGAGTATTATTTTCAGCTTATAGCTTTTTACTTGATTTTTAAGGCTTAGCTTAGTTAACTTGAATATTTTTATTTGACTATAGACTGATTTGCTTTTTATTATTTTATTATCTGCTTTTTCTTGACTATACCTATAGTGATTTATTTGAAAATTATTTTTCATTATTTTTTATTATAGTCTCATCTTTTTTTATTTTATTATTTGATGATAATTATTTTTATGATTTTTATTATAATACTTTTGGAATCTTTGAATTCTATGTTTTATTATTGCTTTTATGTTCTTACAAAATTTTGCTTTAATCTTTTTTCTCATTTTTCTTAAGCTTTATATTTTTAATTGTTTCAGTTTTTATTTTTTATAATTAATCTAAGGATTTTTACATAAATTATTGTTGAAAATCTTTCGAATATTATAAGTAATTATTGATTGCTTCGTTAAAATCATTTTATATTTGTAATATTTATTGTTCACTTTTAGCATTTTTTAATTTCAAAAGATTTTTTTATATTTAATTGACCAAGGGATCTTTCGATTTACTTTGAGACTGTTGAGGTGTTGAGCTAATTGTATTTTTAGCTTTAGAAAAAACTATACCATTTTTTTAGCAATATTATTTAAACAAAGCCTAATTCTATGGTCTAAAGTATTTATATTCAAATTATAATGATATTTTTTTTCTTTTTAAGTCATTTAAAGCATGAATAAATTTACGATTATCGTCTGGAATCCATTCTGCCCATTTTATTATGCACTATTTTGCCATTCTAAAGAAACTAGAAATGTATGATTTAAATTTAGTCAATTAATCTGTTTTTGTGAATGAGCTTCCCGCATATTTTAAAATGGTCTTTTCATCATTTTATTAGCTGACTATATTCGTTAAAATGGGTAATATTTATTTTTAAGTTTGAGCTATAAAAGATGGATTTCCTTTTTAAAAAGCGTCTTTGAGATACTAAATAATGATATTAATATTACTCTAACTGCATATAATTTTGCCTATGCATTATATTATGAAGAATTTAATAAATCTTTGATTGCTTAAATGGAACATTTTACTAACTATCTATATAAGTGAGATAATACTCTTTTAGGTTATATATGCCACTGAGATACTATTTTGTATCTTTATATGTTTACTTCTTTATTATTATTGATAAAAGCTTATTCTTATTCATTTAAAATTTTAATTATAAAAAGATTGATTAATATTTGCAACAAAATCAGGTATAATATGTGAAATAATGAAAAGTATTTTTTATAATTGTCAAATTTTTCGTATTGTCCATCAAAAAATAAAAAAATGGATTTTATTTATATGATAAAAATACAAACTTGTCTTTACTTATAATAAATAGTCTATAATAATAAATTATATTTTTAATATATGACATACAAGCATTCTTATTCTGATTACGTTGATCATATTTTGAATAATTCTCCATCAAAAAAAGTATATTCGTTTGGGAAATCATAAAGATTTTAACAGCAGAGACCTTTTGATCATAAAAATTTACCATAAAATCATAAAATCTAATATAAACATCTGAATAGTAATTAAGAATATCAAAAATAATCATAATATACTATCAATAATCAGTATAAATATGGTAGATAAAGATCTTCAAATAGATAAGATCGGTATAGAAAAATATCCAATAAGATTTATAAATAAAGATCCAAAAGTAAATCTACTTAAAAAATTATGAAAAATTCAAAGTCGCCAGATAGAAAATATGAACTCAACAGAAATATATAAATGAGGAATATGAACTACTCGCCGAATAAATAATTATCTAATATTAGATATAAGAATATATCACCATCAAAGATGTCTCCTGGAAAGATGATATAAATGAAGAATTCATCAAATTCTTTTATATAAAACCATAAATACAATAAAACTTATGTGCAGTATTTATAGTAGATTGATCATCCTTTAAAGAAGATGACTCTAGGGGGTTATTATCCAACAGGAGTATAGTTATCTCCGAATGGTAAATATTCTAATTCAAAAATAAAGTAAATAATATGATATAAAGAAATGTGTAGTCATATAGTTTTTCAAAGAGTCCATCGAAAAGAACATTATAAGATCATAGCAAACTTAATCTAGGCCCTGGATACTATAATACTTTTTCTTAATTTGGATAATTTCGATCGAAATGATAAAATCATTGTTTATAGAATTTTTAAAATTCATATAATTTTTATTTGCCATTCGATAAAATTAGATTATTAGATTATTATATATTTCTTTATTTATAATTGAATTACATTGTATTAATATAGATTCTATAATGATCATTATGTTTTAGTCAAAATTATTTGATATGATCAAACTATTTGGGATTTTGGAGGCCTATAATAAATTGTTTTCTATATTTGATATGCGTTTTAACATTGATTATTTTGGATCTGAAGATATATTAAAGAGAATATTTTCTCAAGAAAACTTGACTTATTATTCTCATGCATTCAGAATATTTATACTACTGCCATATATTTCGAATGCCATATATACTTAATAGGTTTTATTTTATATAACCAATCTATTATACTAATCTGGCATAAGGAGTTGATGTTTATTTACATATTGATTTTATCAATTTTTTATTGTTTAACATAAAAGCTACTATTGCTTTTCCATAATTCTTAGCTATATTCTTTGTTTCGTTGTTCTTAGGCTTAATCACTCTTGCCTTTGTTGTTTTTGCAACATACTGATCAGATTGAAGCGACTAATCCTATTAAATTATACGTGAATAGATCGATACTGATTGACCACAACAGCTTTACTTATACTAAGCACGAGTAAATTAGTAAATTATATATTATTTTACTTTGTATGTTATTGTTTAAAGTGGCTACTCTTATTTTTTGATTTGAGCCAGTTGATTTTAATGAATTTGATTGATATTTCTAGGCTATATTTCTTCTTAGACTTTGACTTATGCAATATTTTAAGCGTATATTTATCTTTTTGACATGTTTTACTGGTTCTAAATTGAGATTATATTAGAATTTGTAGGTTTAAACTTGGTGTAACTCATGAGTATTATGATTAATTTATATGAATAAGATGATATTTATAATCTTTTATACTTAATAATAAAACTATCATTAAAGTAATAAATAAATAAAAAACGATGTCTTTATCTTTATGAATCTAATATATTGCCAATTTTTGTTAATAAATAATTAATTTTTTTAAAGGATTATTATTATGTAACTATGATATAATATTTATGATTATGATTAAAATTTAAGTAATATATTAATTATCAGGATTAATTGAAGAATTGATTAGTTATTCATTCATTAAAAATATATCTTTAGTTCAGGTAGTTTATTATCATAAGATTATTCTCTGCTAGGTTTTATATATTGATAAAAGCCCTCTAGAAATGACGTACCATCTATTTGTAAAAATCTATTTGATACTATGAAATCAAAGATATTTATCGTATTCGTCTTTATAGCCGAAATCGAATCATTATCTTTCTTTAATATAAATTTTATCTTTTCTTTGTTTTTAACTTATAGTTCTTCCATATTCTCCATAAACTCTCACGGATAAATTTGCCAGCTATGTTACGAATATGAGTAGTGTTCTATATCCTTTTTAAAATATTTAAGGCCTAGGCCTAATCTAGATAAATTTATTAATACTTCTGTCCATACGAAAAGCATTTATCATCACAACAACCATAATTAAGACAATTAATACCCCCCAAGAGACACAAATAGTACCTATAAATCTGCCTAAAACTGAATGAGGTTTGAAATCACCATAACCCACTGAAGCCATTGCTATTACAGTCATATATAGTAGATTCAGATAAATAGATAAATTGTTTTACTATTTATAGATTTAAATTTAAGCTACTCTGAAAAGGAGAGTAAAAGCTATAAGGCTGACCATAAATATGACAATCATGAATGAGATCGGAGAGTCTTTGAAGACTGATCTCATAGAAAATGTAATTCCTGGTTTGACATCATATAATTTGCATATTCTATAGGCTTGAGGAGACTTGTACATATCTTGAACTAAAAGAATGGAAGAATAAGTAGTACTTCTGATGATGCAGAGTAAAACTAGACAATAATTGAGTTTGTATTAAGAAATGATCCCGATTTTAGTTTATAATTATATGTATACATTATTTGTAAAAGGGTATGGCATTAGCAGCATCAACACTAATTATATAAAAAACAGCCTAATATTTTTCAATAGGTCAATTTTTTATACATCGTTAGATTAATGATTAAATTGATATTTTACGAATAATAAGACACAGCCTAGAATACTTGTGAAGAAATTAAGCCAGTTAAAATAAAATGAATGTGGATTATTAATCAAGTCCAGTTAAAACTGATATTATGATATATTTACGTAAACATGAAGTAATATCAGATTGCAGAAGATGGTATATTTAAATATTTTATCGATGAATACTGTGCGATGATATATCTTTGTTTAAGTTAAGCCATTCACATTTTTACTATACGTGGTTTTAGTGTTTGATTATATTTCTAATGAGTTTTTCTGCAAGTTTAAAAGACTTTTTATTATAGTTTGCTATTGTAAATGCTCTCTCATAACAATATAAAGAATAGAAAATAATAATAATGATAATTCTATAACTAAATCATTATTCATAACATATTTAAATAAATTATATAATTATGAGGTTATATAAAATTTTATTTAATTTCATCATAGACATAAATTGATGCCTATAAAATCACTAAAGATGATTAATTGACTATAAAGTTATATAAATTTGATTCTCTTTATTTTGCAGAATTAATAATTATTGTTAATTTTTTATCTTTTTAATAATATTAATTATGTTATTTATAGTAAACTTGTAACTTATTATTTAATATTTATTTTAAGATTATAAATTACTTATGATTTAAAAATGATATGCTTATTTAAAGACTTTATTGATCTTAAGATCATTAATATATACCGTATCTCACCTTTATATAATTATTAAGTCATATTGTGAAATGTTAATTAAATCTACTTATATTCTCATATTACTATTTATATATTGATTTATGTATGATAATACTAAATTAGTTATTTGTATTTTAATTATAATCATTAATGTAATCAGAAAAACCAACAGGAAATCTCCAACTCATCACTCTTAATACATAAACTCCTAAAACTACTACTTTTTCTTATAATGGTAAAATTATGAAGCATACTCAAATCATATAAACTTAGAGGTGTGATCATGTTACTTAACCATAAATTAAAAATTATTTCACTTATTGTTAGTAAGATAAGAGAATCAAAGTGACTTAATTGAGAATTTAAGATCAGTTTATTAAGATAATAGATACTATAGACATTAGGAATGATGCTTAAGCGGTTTAATATAGATAGAGAGATAATTAGATGAATGAACTTACAGGATAAGGTTATTCTAGTTAAAATAATATCAAGGAAAATAGATAAGAAAAGGTCAATGTAAATAAATATCGATTGAAATTTCCAAATTGTAAAATAAAAAAAAATTCTATAAAAAATTTAATAAGAGTATTCATTTTTTGGCTCAGAGATTGTTAATTAAAAGAGTAGATAATATAATAAATATAAAAAATGATTAAAAAATATAAGTATAATACAAGATTGATATACTAATTGATTAATTGTGAATAAATTAGGACATATTTTATATAATTTTGTTAGAAAGATGCAGAGTAGTATATAGAATCATCAAAAATAGTTGATAAAAATATGCATTTGAAAATATTGAAAGGATATTTATCAATGGCTTTATAATTTTAAGGCAATTTGATGATAAAAAATGGATAAGTCTCTATATTACAAAGATAGAGTTAAAGTATTAATAATAAAAAGTCCATCAAGTTAAATTGATACTATAAATCATTTGTTTTATAAATTATTAAGATTTCTTATTAATTTTAATAGAGTTTGATAAACATAGTATAAATACTTTTGTTAAGAATTTAAAAGGTGTATTAATCGTATTAAAATAATAATATGTATGATGTGTCATAATAATAAATAATGATATAAACTGTGATAGTATTTGGTATTGTCTTGATTAGCATAGTAGCGTGTCTATGGCTGATACTTCCTTATAAACTATTTAGAACTGTCAGAAAATAATAATAAAAAGAAGCAATTACGATTATTACCTTAGATCGAAAAAGACATTAACAAGAATCTTATAAATCTATTCAACCAAAAAATATATATCTTTCTTTAGTTGTACCAAGCTACAATTAAGAATAAAGATTGCCTGTCATGTTGTAATAAACTGTAACATTTTTGAATCAAGGTAAGTATAAATATTAAATCATCATAGTTAATGATGGATCAAAAGATAAAACTAGTTAAGTTGCTTTAAATACTGCTTCTAAATTAAAAGCATAGCTAATCGTTGTATAATATCCTAAAAATAGAGGGAAAGGTGGAGCAGTAAGAGCTGGAGTCTCAGTTGCGAATGGTCAATATATCCTTATGGTCGACGCAGATGGGGCAACCAAATTTAGTGATTTGACCAAACTTTAATAAAAAATGAAAAGTATGTAATCATAAGACAAATAGTCATTGAAGATGATTGTTGGATCAAGAAGAGTATAATAATAAACGAACAAAGTTGAAAGAAAAATACATAGACAGCTTATATCATTTGTTTTTAAAACTATAATAACTGTAGTTTTAGGCATAAAGACGAAAGATACTCAATGTGGATTCAAGCTTTTTAATAAATAATCAGCAAAGTTACTATTTTAGATTTTGCATATTAATAGATTTGCTTTTGATGTTGAACTCTTCTTTATATCAAATTATTTAAATATTAAGCCTGTTGAAGTTGGTGTGGAATGGCATGATGTAGATGGGTCAAAATTAACAGTCCTTGATGCTTCAGTTAACATGCTTAGAGATGTACTAATCGTAAGACTTTATTATTCACTAAATCTATGGAAAATATCAGATAGATATCAAGTTAAATGATATATATATATTTATATGTAAAATTATATAATACTTTAAATATAATCATTATTAGTTATATAATAAATGCTCGATCTATTCTAAAGGCTTTTGATATTGTAAGAGATAATATAATGAGATATAAATATTGATGTATCTATCTAAGTAAATGTCTTTGATATGATGTTTAATTATTAAATAAATATATTAAATCACTTTGATGATGATAATAATTTTGATTTGCTAAGTAAAAGTGGTGAGCCTTGCCCTCCTTTGCTTCTAAAGATTCCTTTAAATGCCAAAATCTACTTATCTTGATTAGCGTTTAATTATTTTTAAAGATTTGCATATTTTTGATTTAATCTTCCTTATTATCGATGTCTTTCCTTATTTTTTTAATCCAAACCAGTCTTAATTTTTTTTTGAAGAGCAGCTAATTAATTTGCTTGTTTTGCTTTTAATGTATTTATCGAAGTTTAGATTTTAAGATTTCTAGCATTGATCCACGCCTATTTTTAGCTAGCTTCTAGTTCTTGTAATCTAACTTGAACCTTATGTGCCTATGTATATCTTCATATTAAAATTATTACAATTTTTGTCGTGCCATATGTTATTACATTTTTTTCAAATTTAAGTATTCTGAAGATTCTTTGACCTTAAGAGAGAGTTGTTTTTATAGATCGTTTCTCATTCCATCTTGTTATATATGATGTTTTGCTCCTAAGTCTTGAACCAATTTTTATCCTTATTGATTAAATTCATTAATATTTTTCTACCAAAGCAAGTTAAAGTTCTTTCGATCGTCCTCATGAGCTCTTTTTAAGTCATTGTGTTATTGATTATGCTTCTCTTGCATTTAATAAACTCTTCTTGCTTACAGATCTTTTTTGAGTTGTTCTGAAAGAGCTCTATGATTTTATGCCTAAATGTATGATGCATTTTTTTGGCATTCAAGCATAGTAGCTAGGGTTCTTTCAAGATGACTCTATATTTAATCGGCAGATCTATTCTGTTTTATATCGCTCATATCTATAATTTTATTGAATCATAATAAAATGGCGAAATAATTAATCTTTAAAAAAAATAATTTATATCATGTTTAAGTAAAATTTAATTTATTGGTTGAAAATTATATGAGATAATAATTTTTTATAATATTTTATTATATGAAATAATAGAAGAAAGAATTTATACTTAAATAACTTCCTTTGCATTTACAAAAAAAATACCAGCATTCTATTTTATTTGCAAAGGACAGGAACAAATAATAGAAGAAATTATAATTTAACTTGACTAAGATTAATGAGAGAAAGGCTTAAAAGTAGAAGACTATGGAAGAAAAATTATAATAATTTAAGATCAATATGAACGAGGAAAAATATTTATTAAAGGTATTTTAAAACTTATCGTCTAAGAATAACATGAAGTATTTTACAGAGGATGATATACGATAAGTGTTTCGAAAGATGAATATAAAGATGTCTAAGAGATAGATTGAAAGAATGGTATGGTAGTTTGATTAAGATTTAAATAAAAAAATAACATAAAAATAGTTTATTAATATGTATAAAAAGTGTACAATCGATAAGAATTCATCTGAGAGCAAAAATTTATTTCATCTTACTCAATTTCTTATGTACTGTAGACCTAATTACTATAAAATTACAGTATAAGATACCTTAGAACTGCTTTTTGTCAGGGCTAAAATATAGCTTTAAAGAAATAACTGTAGAAATCAATAAAAAGACGTAATATAAAAATTAGAAAAAGATATTGATGTTATTTTTTAAGGATAATAGAGAACTCCTTAGGGTCTATAAACTTAAATCAATTTCACTCAATATTTATAAAGGATAAATAAAAGAGATATAGAAAAGCGTAAATAAGAAATAAATAATGCAAAAAAGAAATTAAAGTCGAAGAAATAAAATTATTGACTATGATCATCTTATATTTTCATACTATTTAACTTAATTGCTTAAGTATAATTAATTTATCTATGAATTTGTATATATTTTATTTTGAATTTTATTAATGTTTAATTCTCAGGGTTATTAAGTAGGATTATAACCATTAAATAACTTATTATGAATATAAAGCTCTTAGTATTGGGCCTTATTGCCATATCAGCAGTCATCGCCTCACAAGCTGGTGATGGAATTTAAGGATGCACTGGACATCAAAGTCAATTCACTCTTTCCGATCAATAACCTCGTCTTTAAGGAAAAGTAAAAAATGGTAAAAAATATACATATAATTATGACAGCAGAAAATTCTATGTAGTATCAGTTAAAGGAACAGCTTTCTAAATGGGATAGGCATACGGAACATTGATGAAAGATTAATTACATGTTATGGTCAAAGACTTTTTCGGTTGGGCAGCTGGCTTTATAGCTAATAATGTAACTCAAATAGCCTTCTTACCAAAATGGTTAAGAATGGATATAGGACATACCGGAGTTGATCTTGCTAAAAAGCTTTTAGATCTCAACTATCTTATTACAAAGAAGTATACACCACAAAGATGGGAAGATTAATTCAGAGGTGTTTCAAAAGGATCAGGAATACCTGTCAAAACTATTAGAAGAATCAATTTGATCCCATAACTTCTTAAAGCTTCATGCAGTGTTGGTGGATGGTGGGGAGATGCCACTGAATCAGGACAACTTATTCAACTTAGAGCTTTAGATTGGGAATAACACGCCCCTATTTCAAAATTCCCTATGATTACTGTCTATCATCCTACTTAAGTTGGATCAGTACCTTTTGCCAATATTGCATGGGTTGGATTTTTGGGAAGCTTAACTGGATATTCATCTGCAAAGATTGGTGTTTCTGAAAGATTAAGAGGTGGAAAAGCTTAAACAATGACAAGATATGGAAAGCCATGGACATATGCCTTAAGAGATGTTTTACAATTCTCCAAAACTATTGATGATGCTTTAAAAATACTTAACTAAACCGATAGAACATGTTCAATCTATTTGGGAATAGGTTCAAGTGTTAACAATACTTACAGAATCATTGAATATGCTGAGACTTAATTTAGAGTTTACGATGATACAAACTGGCATTATGGTTCAACCCACCCAAAGAAAGCAGGAATGATATGGAAAGCTTATATCGATGAAAAACCATGCTTCCAAAATCATTTCTTACCTAAGTATGGTAAGATAACCGCTGAAGATGTATGGAGATATGTTGCACCTCGATCTGAAACTGGAGATTCCCAAGTTATTGTAATGGATTTCGCTGCTAATCACATATACGCTATGTATCCAAATCCAGTTACTCAATAAAAAGGCTATAACA
>Ga0169931_10004121_pt1 | contig 22725 bp, 16 predicted proteins | sample Kivu_15m_20L_FD_129675 | JGI IMG/M metagenome (GOLD analysis project Ga0169931, IMG submission 129675) | Freshwater microbial communities from Lake Kivu, Western Province, Rwanda to study Microbial Dark Matter (Phase II) - Kivu_15m_20L... | ecosystem: Environmental > Aquatic > Freshwater > Lake...
CCTGGCATGGGCTTATCACCCTGACCTGGCATGGGCTTATCACCCTGACCTGGCATGGGCTTATCACCCTGACCTGGCATGGGTTTGTCACCCTGGCCGGGCATGGGCTTATCACCCTGACCTGGCATGGGCTTATCACCCTGACCTGGCATGGGCTTGTCACCCTGGCCGGGCATGGGCTTATCACCCTGACCTGGCATGGGTTTATCACCCTGACCTGGCATGGGCTTGTCACCCTGGCCGGGCATGGGCTTATCACCCTGACCTGGCATGGGTTTGTCGTTCAAAGCCTCGTTAATACGGTTTTCGATGTCCTTTATGTCCTGATTGTTTTTGCCCTCCTTTGGCATGGGGGTGTTGTCGCCGCCCATGGGGTTGTCACCTTGTCCTGTCATAGGTTTATCGCCCTCGTTGGGCATGGGCTTGTCACCCATGCCGGGCATGGGTTTGTCGCCCTGGTTGGGCGTGGGCTTGTCACCGCCCATGGGGTTATCGCCAGGCATCGGCCTGTCGCCGGGTTGCGGTTGGCCCTTTTGCATGGGGTTGTCACCCATCCCGGCCTCTTTTTGACCGGGTTTTTGGTCTTCCTGCTTGTCTCCCATTCCCCCCATGGGCTTGTCGTTGGGTTTTTCACCTTGGCCATTTTTTTTCTGATTCTGGTCCGGCTTGCTTTGATCGCCTTGCCCCTGTCCTTGGTTTTCCCCTTGTCCCTGGTTGTTTTGTTGCTGTTGCTGCTCTTGTTTCTGCTCGGCTTCCTTCTTTTGCTCCAAGTCCTTTTGCTTTTGCTGATCATCCTTTTTGGCGTCTTCCTGCGCTTTCAGAGTGACCTTGAATCGACTGGAAAGGCCGGAAGGGTGTTTGGGATCCGGATGCGCGTCGCGGGCCTCGGCCCAATATTCGATCACTTGGCCTGCTTGCAGGTTGGCAGGCTTTCCGTCGGCGGTTTGGAGTTTCTGGAAATCCAAAACCTCCACATACTCCAAATCGCGCGGCAGGCTGCCGCCCTTGTCCCGCAGGGATCTTCCCTTCAGGTAGGGAAGTGGTGCCAAATCAGATCCATCGACCACGCGGGCTCGCAGGGTTATCGATTGGATACCCACATCGTCGGACGCCTTGCCCTTGATGGCCAAAGTGCCACCCACCGAAGCCTCGGTGTCCTTGCCGGGCACGGTCAATTCCATTTGCGGAGCCGCGTCTTCCACCATTTCGATGAGGAAGGGGTTCGCATCCTTCCAGGCCTGGTCATCAGCGGTCAGCAGCAACTGATAGGTACCCCCCTGGTCCAGCGGGAACTTTACTGCCAGAAACGTCGGGCGCTGCGGGTCGTTGGCCATTGGCAAATCCCTGGATTGCCCGTCGGTACCGGTGAATCGAAGCGTTCCGCGGGCATTTATGACCGTGGATTCCAGCTTCAAATCAACCGTGCTTCCCCGCAGGCCCCGGATGACGCGATTCTTGAGGGTGGCTGGTTTCCATCCCGTGTAGGCGGGGGGAACCACCTGGCCTGTCAGGGATTTCATCGCCAGCGGGGCGGGGATCTCCACGCGGTAGAGAGGGGAAACCCCGTCACCCGCCGCCACCTGGTACCACATACCGGCAGCGACCTGGTCGGACGAGACGACGGCGCTCCAGATACCGTCGAGACCTCCTTCCTTGGGAGGCGCCAAGGGCACAAACAGGTTGGGCGCGTCCTCCTCCTCCCTTCGGATCAGGATGCGTGGGGCATCGCCATCTTCGGGTTTGGGAATCCGTCCGGAGATGCGGGCGCTGACAAAAAGCGATTGGCCCTTGCGGAGGGTTTTGTGGCCGCCCTCCGGTTGCATCACCCGCACCTGGGTCTGGTTGCGGGGCACGGTGATTTTCAGTTGACGGCTGGCCTTTCCCGAGCCGTCGGGTTGATGGTCGTGCGCCTCGATCTCCACCAGGAAGGTGGCGCCCGGTTGCACGCTGACGGTCTTGCCATCGGGCAGGGGCAGGGCCTGGGGGTCGATTTTCCAGGTTCCCTTGATAGATTTTTTCATGTCTTCAGGCTTGGCGGTGAGCAAGGCGTTACCCCCCACCGGCATCGGGACCCGTGTGTTATTGGCGGCCACCCAACTGGCCGCCAGTGAGGCAAGGCCGTTGTCATCGGTCGCCTCGATTTGAAGGTCCAGCTTGTCCTGGATGCGAATCTGCACCGCCTCGGTGGTGGGGCTTACGAATTGAATGGCCGGTGCGTTGTCTTGGATCACCTTCAGCCCGTGAGAGGGGGTGACTGCCACATCCCCTTCGCGGGTGGTGAGTTCCAGGCTGTAGGTGCCATTGCTCACCGCGGGCAGGGCGGCTGTCAGCAATCGGGGGTTTTCCGCTGAAACCTTGCCCAGGATGCGGTCGGGCTTTCCTTGCACCTGATCCCGCTGGAACAGTACCGCCACCCGGTCGAGGTCTTGGCTGGCGGTTCCGGTCAAGGTGATGGTGGTTCCCGATGTGACCGAAAGATCGAGGCTTTCAGCGGGGTATGGTCTCCGGGCCAGGTAGGCTGGAGGCGAAATCTCGGCCTCCAGTTTTTCGAGGAAGGCATCAAGCCGGACATCGATACGGTAGGGCGCTGTTCGGGCGTCTCCGGCGGTCACGCGATACCAGAACCCTTGAAGAACCTGGTCCCGATGCACCACGGCCGACCAGACCGAGCGGCTATCGGGATCCTTGTCAGGCAGGAAAAGAATGGTTTGTGGTTCGGCACCTTCCTGGTGCCAGAAGTGCAGGGCCGGAGCCTGATCGGACCCCTCTGCGGGCAACTCCCCCTGCAACATCACCCGCACCAGGCAATCCTGGCCAAGTCGGATGCTGCCGTTGCCTGCTTTGGGTTCCAGCAAGCTGATTTGGGTTCTACGGAACAGGCCACCGCCATCAAAAGGCATGAGCGCCTCGGCCAGACGGTTGAGGCTGTTCCCCCTGGCGGTGGCGATCAGAAGCACCAAGGCGACAGCGCTGGCACCCAGGGCCCATTTGACGCGGGAAGCGGGAGCGTGGTCCCGAACCAGTTCCGCCGGTTCCACTCCCTCCAGATCACGGAGGGCCCGGTTTGCCACGGCGAATTTAACGGCAGCCGGGAGATTGCTTTCGCGCAGGTCCAGCCAGTTGATGAGACTGTTTTTGCACCCGGGGAGATGACGCTCGATTTCATGGGCGACATAGAGTGGCTGCACTTTGAAAATCAGGGGCCTGAGTACCCTCAGGTACAGGACCCAAACACAGCTGATGAACCCGGCCACCCAAACCAACCGCAACAAAAGGCTTCCGGCCCCGGCCAGGCGCAGGGCCAAAAGGCACGCTGCCATGGCGCCGAAAATCATGGTCAATGCCCACAGGGTTCCACGCAGGGTATCCCGCACGCGGATCACATCGCCAGCCTGCTGGATAGCGGCAAGGATCTCCCGTGTTTGGGCTTCAGCCGCCTTGGAAGACGGAGGCGCGGGAATCGTGCTGGCCATGACCAATTCCCCGAAATCAGGGGGTAAAGAACCGATTGCTTATTATATTCCCATCGGTCAGGACCTCGCCACTTGCCACAGTAACCGGAAGCCAAAGTCTTTCTTTCGGTTAGCGTAATGGCAAAATGGGTAGTCTGTGGCGGGTGTTTCGGTTGAAGGACCGGTTTTCCGGTTTCCGGAGGTACAGGTCATGGGATGGATAAAGACGAATGATTTCTTGCCTTCCCGCCGTGAGGCCGTGGCGGGGGTGGTGGGAATGGCTACGGTTCCGGCCCTTCCCGTGGCCGGCAGGGGGAATAACGGTTTGCCCGGTCCCTCCAACAAGCCAGCTTTCGGCCTGGGTTTGGTCACCTACAACATCGGGAAGGATCTCGCGCTGCCTGACCTGTTGAAGGTGGCCAAGGAATCGGGTGTTGCAGCCATTGAATTGCGCACCACCCACAAGCATGGTGTGGAACCCACTCTGAATGCTGTTCAGCGGGCCGAAGTTCGCAAACGATTCACGGATGCGGGGATAGTCCCGTGGGGATGCGGTTCGGTTTGCGAGTTCCATTCGACCGACCCTGCCGTGGTGAAAAGGAACATTGAGGATTGCAAGCGGTTTGTCGAACTGGTCGCTGACATTGGCGGTAAGGGGGTGAAGGTTCGCCCCAACGGATTCAACAAGGGGGAGCAACAGGGGGATACCCTGAAACGCATCGGGGATTCGGTGCGGGCCTGCGCGGAAAACGCTGCGGGAGCCAAGTTGGAAATCTGGGTGGAGGTGCACGGCAACGGCACGCAGGAGCCAGCGAACATGCAGGCGATCCTGAAACATTGCGACCATCCTTCCGCCGGCGTGACCTGGAACAGCAACGGGACTGACGTGAAAAACGGCAGCGTCAGGGCGTCGTTTGACCTGCTGCGCCCCTACATCAAGTCCTGCCACATCAACGACCTGTTCAAGAACGACACCGGAACCTACCCCTACGCCGAACTGTTCGGCCTTTTCAGGGGCATGGGGTATGACCGGTACACCTTGGTTGAGGTTGGCCGGACGCCTGGAGATGCTGCGGCCTGTGTGGAATTCCTCCGTTATTACAAGGCGTTGTGGTCCCGCCTCGCGGGCGAGGCCGCCTGATGTCGGCGATGTCCGGAATGCGCCGGGATCGAATGGAGGAAGCCCACGGTCCTCATTCCAGGCGCTGCCTGGTGAGCCGGCCCGCCGACGGTCGAAGCCATGGTTTAGTGGTGGTGCTTCACGGGGCCCGGGCCACCGCCGCCTGGATGTTTCAGGAGGTGGGGCTTGAGGAATGGGCCGGCCAGCATGGCGTGGTATTGGCTTTTCCTGAAGCCACCCGGGCACGCATGGACAGGCCACCCCATGTGCTGGACAACACACCCTGCTGGGAGGATGGAAGCACCCGGAGGATGCCGCGCCCCGCAGAGGGCGCGGATGATATCAACTGGATGGGCGGGCTGATTGGCCGACTGGCGGACGAGGGCCGTTTGCCGGTGATTCTGGCCGGTTTTTCCAACGGCGCTTCCATGGCCTTGCGCTTGGCAGCCAGCGGTTTCAGGCACCTTGAGGGGGTTCTGGCCATCGGAGGGTACCCGCGGGCCGAATTGCCGGCCAGGGTGCCGCCCGTAAAAACCGTCTTCCTGCACGGGTTACTGGATCCGATCGTTCCGCCCGGTGGGGGGTGGGTAAAAACACCCTGGCAGTCGGAGGGCTATGCCATCCCATCGATGTCCGAAGCGGTTGCGAATTGGGCCCGTTTGATGGGGGCTGGCAATTCCGAGTCTTTCCGGTCGATTGAGCACGAGGAAATTCGTTTTAGAGACAATGGTGGTGCCGATTGGTGCAGGTGGCTGATGCTGGACCGCTTGGGCCATCATTGGCCCGGCGGGAAAGGGCAATGGGAAAGCGAATCGATGGGGCCGCGCCTGAATGACGGACCTGTGAATGTGAAGGATATCCTGACCGGCCTATTGAACGGTCAAATCTGAGAAACTGGTCGTTGGGTACGCCCCATCGGCCCGGATGCTGGGGCGATTCGCCGGGCGCGGGTGGAGGCCGGAGGCCCGAGGATTTCCCTTAAAAGTAGCGCACTGGCTACGGTCTTTGGATCACGCAGGCTGCCAGCGATCAGTTGCGCCAAGGGGGAAGGCTTGGAATTGAAGGCAACCTGTTCGGGTAGGTTGCTGGCTGTTTGAAGAGCCTTTGACAGTGGCAGCCCATGGGGTGCGCTGGCGACAGCTGGAATCTGAGCAGTGGCCTTCGAAGGGCTGGGCGTCTGCGGTTTTGCCTTTTTGGCAGGACGCGGAGCCTGGGGGATGTTGGGTCTGCCGGGTTTGGTGGGCCCTTGGACCGGCATCGGGGCCTGAACCAGAACCGGTTTGAAGTTTTCCGACTGGATTGGCCTGGCTGACGGTGAAGGGTTGGGCCGGGATTCCTGTTCTGGGCCGGGAATCGCCCCGGAATCCATGGCCCTGCGCCTTCTGGCCTCTTTCAGGTAATCCTCCAGCGAACTGATTGACTTGCTGGAGACGGTTTGCAGCATTGGCGAGCCCGGGGGACGAGCAGGCCGGGGAGGTGGTTGGAGTTTCTTTGGCTCCATGGTGGATTTGAACACCGCCTGGACGATGTAGAAAACCAGTGTGACACCCAGCACCAAGAGTACCAGTAGGGGGTTGGCGGCAGCGAAAACCGGGGCGTTTGTCATGCTTCACCCAACTGACTGAAGTGTTAGTGGAGGGTCAGCCCTGGGTGGGCTGGCTACCTTTTCCGCCGATGCCCGCGATGGCGGAGCGCATGCCGGTGTCAGATTGGAGATTTTGCAGGTTGTAGTAATCCATCACGCCCATCTTGCCGTCGCGGATCGCGTGGGCGATGGCCTTGGGCACATCCGATTCCGCCAGCACCAGCAGGGCGCGGTTTTCTTCTACCTTGGCGGCGTTCTCCTGGGCCTGGGCCACGGCGTTGGCGCGCCGGGTTTCCGCCTGGGCTTGGGCCACGCGCAAGTCGGCCGCGGCCTGCTCCGCCTGCAGGTTGGCTCCGACATTGGCTCCCACGTCAATCTCGGCCACATCAATCGAGACGATTTCAAAAGCGGTTTGGGAGTCCAGACTGTTGTTGAGGACCGCCTGGGAGATCAGGTTGGGGTTGGCCATGATGTCCTTGTGGTTTTCGGCTGAACCGATGGCCTTGACGATGCCTTCGCCCACCCGGGCGATGATGGTTTCCTCGCCTGCGCCACCCACCAGTCGCTCCAGCTTGGTCCGCACCGTCACCCGGGCGCGCGCCTTCAACTGGATGCCGTTCTTGCAGACGCCGTCCAGCGTGAGCCTGCCCTTGGACGGATCGGGACAATCGATGACCTTGGGGATCACGCTCCATCGAACGGCCTCCAGGATGTCGCGTCCGGCCAGATCGATGGCGGCGGCGGTTTTCCACGGCAAGTCGATTCCCGCCTTTTTGGCGTTGATCACGCCGGCAACGGTGCGTACCAGGTTGCCTTTGGTCAGGACATGCTGTTCCAGCTCGCGGATATCAATGGGAATTCCGGCGTTGGTGAGCTTGATCTTCTCGTTGACCACCAGGCGGTAGTCGATGTTCGACAATTGCATCCGGATCATGTCGGTGAATCCGACATTGGCCTTCGTCACCCAGGCCTTGATGTACAGGCCCATGAAGTTGCCGAGGATGAACAGCAGCACCAGAACGATGATGGCGGCAAGAATGCCCCCACCTATGAGCAGGATGCCACCCAGGTCCAACGCCGCGAGGAGAGTCTGGCTCACGATTTCTTTTCCTTGTCCGGTTGGATGTTTGGTTCGGGGACGGACGGGCGCTAGATGCCATTCCTGGCGTTGAATCCCTGATTTCCTTTACCCATTATGCCCGGCCAGGCCCAATTCTCAAAGGTTTCACTCCGAATCGAGGTTGAATTCGAGGTCTCTGGGAATGGTAGGCGCCTCCAACGGCCCGGGGGCCGCATCGGACCGGCGCACAACCACCGTGCCACCGGAAACCCGGACACAGCGCACGGCGGTGCCGGGGGGCAGCATCATCCCCTCGGTGATGCAGTCCACACGCTTTCCGTCGAATTCCACCGTGCCGCTGGGGCGGAGGTGGCTGGTGGTGACACCGACGCGACCCACCAGATTGTTGAGTGCCTGAATGGCAGGCAGCGACCCGAAGGTGGCATCGGGCCCTGGAGGTGTCAGGAAAAAACGCCGCCCCAAGGGGGTGTGGGGCCATAGCCAGAAAAAGGCGAACCAAGCCACGGGTGAGAGGAATCCGGTGGTGATCAGCAGGGTCCAGCCGGTTACCGGTTTGTCGAAAAACCCCACAACAACCCCGGCGGCCGCGGCAGTCCCACCGGTTGCCAGCAGAATGCCGCCGGTGGGAAGGATCAGTTCCAGAAATACCAGGGCCAGTCCCAGGAAAAGGAGGAACCAGGCCAACACCACCAGCATGCTCATCGCCACACGATCCTGTTCCCCGGAGGGGCGCAAAACCGGTCATTCGGCCCGCACCACCACCCGGTTGCCTTCCACTTGGATCACCACCACCTTCTGACCGGGTTGGATGAAGGCTCCATCGGAAACCACATCCACCATCTCATCGCCGAGCATCGCGGTTCCCGCCGGTCGAAGGGCGGTCAGGGTGGTGCCGGACGCTCCCATCAGGGCCAGGTATTTTTGGGGGTCCATCACGCCGGTGGCGGTGGGATCATGGAAGGCGTCGTCCTGGCCGTCCATCAGCAGGTTGCGCGCCCAGGGAATGTGACGGATATTGCGCATGAACAGTGTGACTAATCCGATGGCGCCCAGGACACTGAGGCCGAAAGGCGCCAAAGCCTTGCCGAACCCGACCCATTCCTCGCTTGATTGCGGCCAGTGCCCGTAGACCACCAGCCCCAAGCCCCCCGCCATCAGGACCAACCCGCTGATTCCCACCACACCAAAGCCCGGGATTAGAAAAACCTCCACGAGGACCATCAGCAGGCCCAGGATGAATAGCAGGATGGCCAGCCAGTCGATTTGGCCGCTGATGGTGGAGTTTGCCCAGAAAACCGTCGCGAAACAAACCAGGCTGATGATTCCGGGGAGGGCCAGTCCGGGTTTCATGATCTCGATCATCAGGCAGGCCAGCCCGATGGTGACCATGAACATGGTGGTGCCCCGGTGGCCCAGGAAGTAAGCCAGTTCATCCAGGCCGGAGGCATTCAATACCCTGATTTTGTCCGGTGTAATCCCCTGTGCCGCGTACCAGGACTCCAATGTGCCGGCGGTGGCGCCGGCCAACCGCAACGGATCGCGTAATTCATTGGCGGTCAACATGAGCCACTGCCCCTTGGGCTTCAACACTCGGTCAACCTGCCATTCCTTGGGGAGTCTGGAGCCTTCCGCTAGCCGTGGAAGGCCCCCTGGGGGGCGGGCAAGAATCAGTTCACAGTCAGGATCGGTCAGGCCTGTGGCCAGTGCCTTGGCGGCGTTGGCATCCAGCCATTTGTGCTGCACGAGCAGCGACTCGATGGCGTTGGCCAACGGCAACGCCCCGGCCGGATCCTTTTTCAGCATGTCCTCCATGCTCAGGGTGAAACGGTCATCCACCGCCATCCGGCCGCATGCCAAGGCAGGAAGCAATGCCAGGTCCCGTGCCTGGGGACCCAGCCAGGCGACCAATTCTGGCATGGGGCCTTCCTGCCCTGCTTTCCCATCATCTTCCGGGGCGGCATTGCGGAACGCAGCCAGACGCAACGCCAGGCCCTCGGCGCAGGAAAGATTCCCAGCGTAGGCCTCCAGGTTGATGACCACCGTTCCGGGGTTCAACGCTCGGGCACGCCGCAGATCCCTGGACAGTTTGTCGGCCAAGGCACCTTTCAGGCTGCCCAGGAGCTGGACCTGGGCTGCTCCCAACTGCGCGTTGTCCCGGGTGCCCGTGCGGACCAAATCTTGCGGCAACTGGTAACGGGCTAGCAGATCACGCAACGAGTCGATCGCCTCGGGGATTGCCAGACCCAATTTGACGGCCAAATCATGGTCAATGGCCGGCGGCGCATCGGCATCGATGATCTTGTCCCCGCCTGCGAATTCCCGGCCATCGCGCAGAGGGTCCTGTCCCGCTTTGGCCTGGGGGTCACGTACCACGATGGTGCCCGAATCCACGAGGCGGCGAGCGATCACCCGGGGGCGTGACATTCGGGCCGCGGTTTCCTCGAAGCGTGACCGGTCGTTCGCGTCCAGTTCGGCGGGATTGTTGGAGACGGGTCCCAAAAAGCCCTGTTTGGAAAACACCAGTTCCCGGCAGGCCAGTACCGGCAGGATGCCGAACCGGGAGGTTTCCCCGTGGATGAAACCGACGGTGACCACATCGGCCGGATCGAGATTCACCAGCACCCGTGACAGTTTCAGGCAGGCTTCGAAATCCGTCTGGCGGTTGGGCTTGGAATCCGGGTTGAAATCAATCACCACCACCAGCCGTTCACGGTTTCCGTCCACTCCCCGGCGGAGCCCGAGGACTCCTTCGGTGATTTTCCCTGCCAACCGTTTGACTTCCTCCCCTTCCAGGTTGGCGGGCATGCTGAAAACAATGCCCTCGGCGGCGTGGACGGGGGCAGACCGGGGCATAAGGAGGGCCAAAACGACCCAAACAAGCCGGAGTAGCCGGGCCGGGGAGAGGAGAAACAGGTTGGCTGGCATGCAAACCCTCCAACAGGCAGGTGGGAGGGGGAGTAGCCCCCTCGCAGAAAAGCCGAACCCGGGATCGTCCCGCCTTACTGCAAGTATAGCCCGGCAGGAACGCATCAGATCCCGGGGGAGGGGGGGGAAACCGGGGTTTGGAGGGTAATTGATATCAGCTGAAAGAGACTTTCGGGGCCTCGCGCTCGCCCGCGCTGATCTCAAAAAGGCTCGCCGGAAGGAAGCCGAGCATGGTGGCGAACAACACTGTTGGGAAAGTTTCACGTTGGGTGTTGTAGGCGGTCACGCTGTCGTTGTAAGTCTGGCGGGAAAGGCTGATACGGTTCTCGGTGTCGGTCAATTCCCCCTGGAACTGCATCATGTTTTGGTTGGCTTTCAGGTCGGGGTAAGCCTCAGCGACCATCAGCAGCCGGCTGAGGGCGCCGTTCAGTTGGCCTTCGGCTTCCCCCAGTTTTTTCATGGCCTCTGGGTCCCCCGGATTGCGGGTGGCGGCCTGATTGGCGGTCAGGGCAGTGTTCCGGGCCTTAATCACCGCTTCCAGGGTGTTTTTCTCATGAGCCATGTACCCTTTCACACATTCGAGCAGGTTGGGGATAAGGTCATGTCGGCGCTTTAGCTGAACATCAATCTGGGCAAAGGCGTTCTGGAATTTCTGCCGCAAAACCACCAAACCGTTGTAGGTGCCCACCAGGAACATGGCCAAGACCGCAACGATTCCTGCGACGATCAGCAAGCCAGTCAAAATCGGAGTCATGGAAAAAACCCCACGGTGAGTTCCTGGAAGAGCAATCGGCAGAGCCGACCTTGAAAGCGTATCCTTCTGTTCGCAGGCGGGCAACTACTGCGGGTGGCCTGCGTTCACCGGGGGTGCAGCGGCCAGGGAACTTCCAGGCCATGGGGCTCCATCAGCGCCGCGTCCGCCAATAGGGTAGCCGGGTGGCCTGTTTTCACCAAACGGCCCGCGTCCAGCAACGTTGCCTGATGGCACAGGTCCAAAACCAGTTCCAGATCGTGCGTGGCGATGACCAAGGTGGATGAAAGCCCTTTCAGCAGTTGGATCAGTTCCCGCCGCCCGCGCGGATCCAGTCCCGCGGTCGGCTCGTCCAGGAGGATGATGTCGGGCTGCCGGGCCAATACCCCTGCCAGTGCCACGCGTTTTTTCTCGCCAACGGAAAGCCTTTGCGGCACACGGTCCACATGTGCCTCTAACCCGGTGGCGGCGATGGCTGATTCCACTCGGGATTTCACCTCTCCGGGGAGTAGTCCCTGACAAGTAGGTCCCAGCGCGATATCGTCCCAGACCGAGGTTTCCAGCAACTGGTCATCCGGGTCTTGCATTACCAGACCCAGCACCCCGGCAACCTTCCGGCGGGAAGCCTGGTCGGATAAGTCCATACCCCCCACAATGGCCCGGCCGGATTTGGGAGGAAGCACACCGGCCAAAGTCAGGAATAGAGTGGTTTTCCCGGCCCCGTTGGGGCCTACTAGTCCGACCCGCTGGCCTGGCAACACCTGCCAGTCCACCTCGCGCAGGTAGGTGCTGGCGGAATGGCCGGCGCAAAGACCGGAAAGTTCGATGTCAAATGCCCGCATGGGGGAAGTCAAATCCAGTACCCCCATCTGTTTTGTAGCCAATAGTGGCCCCATTGCGCGGTGACAGCCAGCAGGCCCAGGGGGGCAAGGGTTGCCAGGACGAGACCCCACTGCCGCCAACCCAGGCACTGGATGCCTTCACCGGGCCCCTCGCAACGCAGCGCCCTGGCCACCGCGATTTTCTCGGCGTGGCCCGACGAGCGCCACAGGGTCATTCCCAGCAGGTTGGCCAGGAGGTGGTAACCATGACGGCCGGGGGTGATTCGTCCGCCACGCAATCGCAAAGCCAAGCGCATTTGCAGGAGTTCCCTTCGCACGATGCCGATGGAGGCACCCATTAGCCATCCCACCTCTGCCAGCCGGACCGGGACGCGGACCTGTCGCGCCCCGTGGCGCCATTGCCGGGGGCCGATCCCCAGCAGCCACACCCAGTTCCAGGTGAGGATGGCGCAGGCCTTCAGCAGGATGGACAATCCCAGCCGAATCCCCTCCGGGCGCAGCGCCAAGGGGCCTTTGGGATCACCCGGGCCCAGCCAAGCCAATGGCAGTGAAAAAAACAGCGCAAGACTTGCCAGCCCCAGCAGATGGTTCGTGATCCAGCGCAAGCGTACCCCCCGGCTAAGCACCAGGGTGGCCGCAATCAGTGCGATGAGGGCCAGCGGACTGTGGCGATCCACGGCGGCGATAAGGAAGGTCCCCGCCAGGCTGATCACCAGCCGGGTGCCGGGCTGAACACCCCGCATCCAGGCGGCCTCCTGTTGAATCGGGTTTTCCAGATCGAAACCGAACATGGTGCCAGGGGCCATCCGAAGGGCATGGACTTGGGGCTGCCGGGATCTTGGTCCTACCGGCCCGCTTTTTGCGGTTTTGAGCCCACCCAATTGCAGTTTACAATCTGGCCCGCGCTTTGGTTCTCCAGGGCGCTGATTGAATCCCCGCGGGTGTGGTTGGGACCGGCCGATATGAAAGTGTTATTTGTACAGCGGTTGGATCCCCTGGCGGGTATCGGCTGGGCCGGCACAGAGGCTTTATCCACCCTTGCGGCCGCACTGCCCGTGGTTGTTTTGCTGTATTGCCTGGTGTTCGCCAGGATGCGGGCGCCCCTGGCCGGCCTTGCCGGGACCTTGGCAGCCTTGGTGCTGGCGGTTCTGGTCTGGGGAATGCCCGTGAGCCTGAGCCTTCTGGCCTTCGCCCAGGGGGCACTTTTCGGGCTGATGCCGATCGGCCTGACTGTTTTTGCCGGGTTGCTGCTTTACAACCTCACGGTGGAAACGGGAGCGTTTGATCTGGTACGTGCCAGCGTCGGGCGGGTTTCCTCCGATCCGAGGCTTCAGGCGGTGCTGGTCAGTTTCTGTTTCGGGGCGTTTCTGGAGGGGGCGGCTGGATTCGGGGCTCCGGTCGCCATTTGCGGGGCCATTCTGGTGGGTCTGGGATTCCCCCCGATCGAGGCTGCGGCGCTTTGCCTGATCGCCAACACCTCGCCGGTGGCTTACGGCAGCCTGGGTGTGCCGTTGGTCACCCTGCATTCGGTCACAGGCATCGACACCGCCACACTGAGTGTGATGGCAGGACACCAGCTTCCTTTTTTCTCGGTGTTCGTGCCGGCTGTGATGCTGGCGCGGGTGTGCACGATCCGTGATTTGACGGCCATCTGGCCCGCCCTGCTTGTATCCGGGGGGAGCTTTGGGGTTTTCCAGTATTTTTTCGCGACCGCCCATTTGCATGGTTTTGGGGAGCTGTACCCCCTGACGGATATCGGCGGCGGCATCTTCTCCCTGGTTGTCACGGCCTCATTCCTGCGGTTTTGGAAACCCCCGCCGATGGGGGACCAGTCGCGGAAGGGGACTTGGACACAGCCAGTTGGCCTGAAGGGGGAGGAGCCTGCAAGTGCCTGGCCCTGGGTGCGTGCCTGGATTCCGTTTTTATTGATGTCCGTCTTGCTGATGGGAGCCGGCTACCTGCGGCAGATAGAGGAAAAACAACCGATTCAATTGCCGGGAGGGATTCCATCACGCATCCAGGTGCCGCTGGGGAAACTGCATCTCGGCGTGCAGCGGGACGAGAAAATGCGGTCCAAACCCGAGGAAAGGGAAAAAGCTGTCTTTGATTTCCGCTGGCTGACCGCCTCGGGAACCTCCGTCCTGGCTGCTTTCGCCCTTTCGGCCGTGGTGCTGGGGGCAACACGGGGCCAGGTGGGGCGTTCCATCCGTGTCACTGCCTTGCAAATGACGGAGCCCTTGCCAACCATCGCCTTCATGCTGGGTCTGTCGGCGGTGACCAAATACGCGGGAATGGACGCAACGCTGGGGCACGCTTTCGCGCAGACCGGTTTCCTGTATCCCTTCTTCGCGGCCATGCTCGGTTGGCTTGGGGTTTTTTTGACAGGCAGCGATTCCGGAAGCAACGCCTTGTTTGGCAGCCTGCAAAAATTGACGGCCCTGGAACTTCACAGCCAGGGGTACATGGCCGGACTGGATGCCGGGCAAGCTCAGGTTCTGGTGTGCGCCTCCAATAGCACCGGAGGAGTGATGGGCAAAATGATCGATGCCCAGTCAATCGTGGTGGCCACGGCCGCCACGAATCAAATGGGACAGGAGGCCCGTATTTTTCGCATCGTGGTGGTTTATTCGGTGGTCCTGGCGGCACTGGTGGGGGCTTTGGTGATGCTGCAGGCCAATGTGCCGTTTTTTTCCTTGCTGGTGCCTCATTGGTCGGCAACCGGGGGGTAGGTCATTCCCCGGCCGCGGCGCCCTCGATCCGCTTGTCCGGCGCTGCCCAAATATTGCCTTTGGCATCCACCCAGATGGTGTGGGCATCCCCCTGGACTGCATTCACCACCTTGTGGCCTCGCTTGAGTAATTCCCTGGTGAGGTCGAGCCGCTGGCGGGTAGTTGCCCCTTCCATGCGGATTTGATCCGGGAACCATTGGTGGTGGATGCGCGGGGTGTCCACCGCCTGGCGCGCGCCCATGTCCCATTCCAAAAGGTTCCACAGCACCTGGGCCACCGTGTTGGGGATGGTTCGGCCGCCTGGGCTGCCGGTGATGGCGCGCACCTTGCCCTCGCGGACCACCACCACCGGGCATTGGGAGCTGAGCATCCGTTTTCCCGGCGCCACACTATTGGCGGGTGTGCCGATGTTTCCCGAAGGATCGGTGTGTCCGGGAACCCGGTTGAAATCCCCCATCTCGTTGTTGAGAAGAAAACCTCCACCCGGAACAACCACCCGGGAGCCGTAGGTTTCTTCAAGGGTGGTGGTCAGGCTGACCGCAAACCCGTTTTCATCGAGCACCGAAAGATGGGTGGTGCTGTCTCCTTCGGCCGAAATAGGGATGTCCCCGGCCAGCGACATGCTGGGTGTTGCGCGATCCTTGCTGATGGTGGAGCCGAGTTTCCCCGCGAAAGCCGGCGTGAGCAGGTCCTGGGGAAGGGGGGCGTAGGCCGGGTCACCCAGCCAGCGGGCCCGTTCGCGATAGGCCCGTCTCATGGCTTCAGCCAGAAAATGGATGTTGTCGGGGCCCAACCGGTCGCCGGTCTTGGGCGGCCGGGTTTCCAGCATGCCCAAAATGAGGGCAAGGCAGACACCTCCGGAACTGGGGGGTGGGGCCGCGAGGATTTCATATCCCCTGAATTTCACCCGGATGGGATCGCGCAGTTCCGCCCGGTAGTTGGCAAGGTCCTCGCGGGAAATCAGGCCCCCGGTCCGTTGCATCTCGGCAACCATCAGATCCGCCACCTTGCCGGTATAAAAGCCGGCGGCTCCCCGGTCACGGATGGCTTCGAGGGCATCGGCCAGTTCGGGCAACTTCAGTTCATCATTGGTTTTCCATTCGCCTCCGGCGGGTTTGCTGAAAACCCGGTGAAATTCAGGGTGTGCCTTCACGGTTTCTGGCAACACCTTGTTGAGGGAGTTGGCAAGGGATTTCTCGACGGGAAACCCGTGCCGGGCGAGGTTGACCGACGGTTCCACCAATTGGACCCAGGGCAGCTTGCCCCAACGCTTGTGGGCCATTTCCAGTCCGGCCACAGTTCCCGGCACACCGACTCCCTTGGTGTTGCGGACGTTTTCCTTGAGCTGGAACATCGTGGCAGTGGCTTTGGCGGGGGCTGTTTCCCGGAAATCCACCACCTTTGCATTTGGGTACCCCGGGGCACCATCCGGCGGAGCCACCACCATGAACCCGCCGCCGGCGATGTTCCCCGCCTGGGGGTGGGTCACCGCCAGGGCAAACGCCGTCGCAATGGCGGCGTCCACCGCATTGCCGCCCTCCCGCAGTATGCGGATTCCCACCTCGCTGGCGGGGCGCGACACGCTGACCACCGCACGCTTGGCGTAGGGGCGCTGGATTTCAGCAGACTGGGATACGAGGAGCTGGATTACCAGCGTGGCGAACATGGTTGATGAAAAAGTCATGGCTTTTTCCTGCTGAAAACCATCAGAGTGACATTTTCCCGGCCGTTCGTGTTCAGGCTGGCGGGGCGGGCAATGCCCGGAGGGCCGGAGCATAGGTGCAGCTTGTCCCCGATCAGGGCGAAAACGGCCTTCTGCGGATCCAAGGGTTTTCCGTCCGCCTCTGGAACGATGTCCACGGCCACCAATTCGGCCCCGGAGTTTTTGTCCTTGCCGTTTTGGGAGTCGGGGGATTTGGCTTCCGGGGTTGTCAGGGAGCCTTTTACGCTGGTTTCCTTGCTGGTTTTGCGCACCAGCTCGTATTTTCGTCCCTGTACCTCCAGCGTGGCGGCACCAAAAAGATCCTTGGGGAGCGTTCTCCCGTCCGCCTCCACCCGTTCCAATTGCCAAAGACCCTGGTAGGGAGCCAGGGTTTTAGGTGAATCCAGCGGCTCAGACTTTGATTCCTTTTTGGTTTCCTGCGAGAAAACAGGGTTTCCCGAACCCAGCGTCAGGCCAATCAACAATCCTGCCAGATGGGTTCGCTTGCCGATTGTCATGGGGTTCTCCAGTCTTTTTTTAAAATCCGTACCACGATTCAACCATGTCGGGTGGAGCGATGCCACCCGGCAGGTTTCCGGTCAGCCCCAGTCTGCGGGGTGTGCCGGTCGTATCAGGTGCCGGTTGATCCGGCGGGCCAAAAAAACAGCCGAATGCACTTCCCATCCCGCTTTGAAGCGTATGTTTGCGCAGTCTTGCCTCGAGGCGGCATCGCAATCAGGAGGGTGGCGACATGCTGGTCCTGAGCCGAAAATTGGGAGAGAAAATCTTCATCGGCGACCAGATTTGCATCACGGTGGTGGACATCGACCGCGGCAAGATCCGTCTTGGCATCGAGGCCCCTCGGGATGTGGCAATCTATCGCCAGGAACTGCTCCCGGGGAAACCCGAGGAGGAGGCTCCGGTGGCTCCCACGACACGGCGTTGATTATTGAGGGGGCTTCCCTGATGGGGTACCCCTGGCTTGAGGATTCCAAAGGGGGGACGTCCGGCCCCGATCCCGCGCCAAAACCGACCTTCAAACATCCTGGCCGTCTGCCCTCTACTGAATAACCGGTGGAGAGACCCGTTACACGGTGGCGCGGCAAGAACTTCTGACCCGAGGTATCCATCCTCGCCGTCCTGGAAAGGCTTCCCCAGGTGGCGACGGTTCCGGATTCCTCGGGCAGTTCTTTTTACTGCCGGTCGATTGCGTCAGAGCGATGCAACGCCGGGTGGTCAACTTGCCCGTCAGTCAGGGCTTTGCAACTTCCAGGACCTGGATGGGCAGAACGGCCTGCCATAGGTCCCGAGCTGAATCCAGAAAACGCAGGTACTGGCCCCTATCCTGCCCGCGCACCTCGGCAGGCAGGCGTGTTGCGCGGAAACGGAGCAGGAATTTCTTCCCGGATGGTTCCGCACGCGCTGCCCTGGAAAGGCTGCCCCAGGGGGTGATGGTTTTGGATTCCTCGGGCAGTTCCTTGAGAACCACCCCCCTTTCCGCCTCCACTTCCCAAGAGCTGTCCACCTGCAACGGCTGGCCCTGATTGAACGGCTTGTTTCCCGCGGGGAAACGCACCTTTTTGCCAAACCAGGTATCCCAGGCAATATGCTCCGTTAGTGGCAACGCGACCGGCTCCCCGGGATCTTCGGGCGGATCGAACAGTCCCTTCAATTCCAGCTCAATTTCAAACCGCAACGGGGCGTCGAAATCCTGCAGGTTGGCCGGGTCGATCTTCAATCCGGTAACCGACACCTGGCTTGCCAGGTCCTGCAATTGCTCCTCCAGGTACCGTTTGCGGCGAGCCGGTGGTTCCTCGAGAAACGCGTCGCGGTAGGACACCGCAGCCTCCCCGGTGGCTGTTACAATCCGATTCAGGCTGGCCGAACCGTCCGCGCGGATTTTTAGCCGATTTTGAATCACCCACTGGCAGTCCTGTGCCAGGGCCGCCGGAGTGCGCTCCAGCCTGCATGTTCCCTTGGGGCCCACCAGGTAGCATAGGCGGTCGGTGTCCATCTCATTGAGCTGATCCCAACCGCTCAGGTCCTCCGTCGTGTCGATCCACCTGGTTCGGGTGCCCGAATCGGAACCGTCGCTTTCCGGCAATCTCACCACGACCAAGGCGTGGGTAGCCCAAGGTGAAGGGATATCCTCATCCACCTGACCATCCCCCTTCACGCCCAATGATGCCAATTCGGCCTTGAGCCCGGCGTGGATCATCATCAGCACCAGCAGTTGGGCGGTATCCTTGCAGTCTCCGTGGCGGTTGGCCAACACATCCCCCGGGCTGTGGGGCGTGAAATGATGGCCGACCCCCACAGACAGGTACCGGATGTTGCGTTTCACCCAATGAGCCAGCCGGGTTGCTTTGGTTGAAGGGGGCAAATTCTTACCGTCCGGGCCCAAAACCTTGTCGATTAGGGCGGCAATCGAGGGGGTGACCGTCCACAAATCAGGGCGAAGGTTGGCCTGCCATTGGCCCACTTCTTCCCAGGAACTGAAGGTGGAAAAGCTGATTTCGGGTTCCAGGTCCCGTGTGTCCGCCGATTGGGCGTCCTCCAACTCCAAGGGTGGCAGTTGGTTGGCTTTCCATTCGATCCAGTCCATCCCGTCCCTGGTGTTTCTGGAGGGGGCCAGCGTCAGGCCTTTCAAACGTGCACGGAATTTACGGCCGGCGGGCACACCCAGGCTGATCACCTCCTCCAGGGTGGGGTAGCCCACCATTCCCAGGGTGAATCGCCCGAAACTGTGACCCTTGTATTCAGGGTTTTTTCCTGTGGTGGTCCACTGGACCACCACAGTGTCCCCCACCTGCAGGCCGGGGAAGGAGAGAATCGCCTGCTTGTCGTTCTGGTACACCGCGAAATCGGTCACCACATCCCGCATCTGGCAGTGGCGGGATTCCAGTTCCCGCCGTGGCCCGTCGGTCCCCACAACAAAGGCGTGGTTGAGCACGCACTTCTCGTAAGAGGGGTCGAACACGATATCCCGGTGGTCTCCCAGCGTGGCGATGGCCTTGCGACCGAGCAACCGGATAATTTGCGTGCTGGAGGTGGTCGTGGTGCCGTCAGGCGTCAGCAACAGCCTGGTCGAATTGTGCAGGTACACCGCGCCATGCTCGTCGAGCCATTCCACCGGGACCTTGCTGGCATCACCGGGGTTTTCAGGAAGGGGGGCCCAAGCCGGTGAAGGTTCCCGTTTGAGGACCCACTCGGTCGGGGCACCTGGGGGCGCATTTGTGGGTGGTTCCGCCCGGATTCCCTGAGGCAGCAGGGATATTGCCGCCCAAACCGCGAGGAAAACGCCTGGCACACTGGGGTATAGCGTCCTGGTTTGCCACATGCCGAACGGTCCTCGGGAGGGTCTGGGCAGGTTCCCCGCGGAGGTGGGTTCACCGTGACCGGGGGCCAAGAATAGTCTAAGCTCAGGGGTGGAAGAAACACCTACAAGGCATTGTGCGCGTTTCCGGGAAGTGACGGGCGGCTCAAGGATTGGAAAACTGGTTCCAGCATGACTTGGCCACTTACGGGCCCGGCACTCCGCCTTTTGGGGGCGGACTGGCCCGGGCCCGGTCCTACTGCCAAAATCTGGCGCAAAACCATTACGAGAATTTCTCGGTTTTGACCTTTTGGGTGCGCGGCAGGGCGCGCCACCACATGCGGGCCGTGTACGCTTTTTCACGATGGGCCGACAATCTGGCGGACGAGGTGGCCGATCCGGCTGAGTCCAGGCGGTTGCTGGCTTGGTGGCGTGGGCAAATTGGCCAATTGGATCAACCGGAAGCCAAACCTGCCCACCCGGTCTTCATCGCCTTGCAGTCCTCGGTGCTGGAGCTTGGCCTGCCCCTGGAACCGTTCCACCATTTGCTGGACGCTTTTGAGCGTGACAAGGAAGTGCTCGATCACCCGAGCCTTGAGGAGTTGCTCGATTACTGCCGGGGGTCCGCCAACCCGGTGGGCCGGTTGGTGCTGCGTATTTTTGGCCAGGCCAATCCCCAACAGGATGAATGGTCGGATGCCATTTGTTCGGCCCTGCAATTGGCAAACTTCTGGCAGGACATCGGCCGGGACCGGAAAATCGGCCGGATTTACCTGCCGGCGGATTTGCGTCTCCGGTTCGGGGTGACCTCCGCCGACCTGGACCGGCCCAAGGCATCCGATGCCCTGAAGGCGCTGGTGATGCACCTGTGCCAAACCACGCGTGAACTGTTTCGCCAAGGGCAGCCGTTGCTGGCGGGTCTGCGGGGGCCGCTGGCAGCGCAAGTGAAACTGTTTCACGATGGCGGGCTTGCCATTTTGGACGCGATTGAAAGCCAAGGGGGAGACACCCTGGCCACCCGCCCGACGGTGAACAAGCTTGGAAAGCTAAGGCTGATGGGGCGAACACTTCTGGGGATGTCTGGCGTTGGACGCCTGATGGTGTCCCGAAGGACCGCCGCAAGGGCTGAAACGGGGGACAGAGTGTCCCTGGGAACATCCTATGCCTGGTGCCGGGAGGTGGCCAGGACCAAAGCCGGCAATTTTTACCCGGCCTTCGGTCTGCTGCCGACCGGGCAGCACCGGGCCATGTGCGCGCTTTACGCCTTTTTGCGCGTGACCGATGATATCGCGGACGAACCCGCGCCGGGCGAAGACCCCCGTCGGTCACTGGAAAACTGGAGGCTGGCGCTGCGCCGCGCCTTGGCCGGTGAGCCGTCCCACCCCATGCATCCGGCACTGGTTTGGTCGGTTAGCACCTTCGGAATCGACCCCGCCCATCTGGAAGAGGCCATCGACGGGGTGGCCATGGATTTGCAGCCTCTCCGCTTCGAAACCATCCGGGAATCGGAGAGGTACTGTCACAAGGTCGCCTCGGTGGTGGGGCTTTGTTGCCTGGCGATTTGGGGATGCCACAACCGCCGGGCCTATCCGGCTGCCATCGCCACCGGGTACGCCTTGCAATGGACCAACATCCTCCGTGACCTGCGTGAGGATTCCGGGCGCGGCAGGCTGTACCTGCCGCTGGAAGACCTGCGCCAATTCGGGGTGTTGGAGGAGGAAATTGCCCGGGGCGAGAAAACAGGGCGATTCCGCCGGTTGATGGATTTCGAGATCAGGCGGGCCCGGCAGTATTACCGCCAGGCTTGGCGCCTTCGCAGGCATTTGCCCCCGGCCGGGGCAGCCATGTTCACCGCCTTGGTGGGAATTTACCAGGGATTGCTCGAGCACCTGGCCCTGATGCCGGACCGGGTGCTCGACGAACGGCTATCACTTTCTAAAAAAACCAAGGCCTTCATCGCGTTGTCGGCGTGGCCCTGGAGGCTCAATCAGGTGCCCAAGCCAGGTCGGATTTCGCCCGGAAGGAGCGGGGACGGCGGGACTTTCCGCGGCATGATCGGCAACTCGGGTGGCTTGTTGGGGCCGGACTCCCTGGGTGCCAGGAATTCCCACTCGCCGGTTTCCGGCAGTCCTCTAGGGGGGACGGGCACCGGCACCTTGCCGGCGGGCGGCTGACCGGCGCCACGTCCGGGCCAGGGGCCTGAACCGGGGACCCAGCCTAAGCCGGGTAGGGGTACAAGCGGTGCAGCGCCGGGGGGCACCACCCGGGGGGTATCAGGTCCCGGATCCAAAAGCGGGGGCCGCAGGGCGATCGGTGTCACTTCCATCGAACTGGCCAGTCCAGCCAACCTCTCCTGCACCAGTTCCCGGGTGACGGGATGCATGGGCAAATTCCACGATTTGGACCCAGCTACCGGCACTGCGGCATCGGTCACCCAATCATTGGCATGGCCCAAGACGCCATCAGGCACCACCTGAAGCAATTGGCAAGCCAGGCCGGCATCACCGGAACGCTTGGCTGCTGACGGAGGATTGATCTCGATCAACAGGTCAGGCCCGAAGCCGCCTTGGGAAACCGCCTCGGCCAGATCGCGGCCGGCCCGCCAGGCATGGTCATGGCTGACGATCACCACACTTTGCGGCTGGCCCTGGTTCGCCTCCAGTTGGCGGAACAGTTCCTGGCGCACCCAGGCGCAATCAAATCCGGTCCAGAATTCCGCATGGTAAGAGCGGGTGTAGCCTGACTGACGGGTCGAGGCGAACAGGGCCTTGAACTCATGGGCCGCAACCGGGTCGATTCCACCCAGGAAGACCACGTGGACCAGACGCTTGTTGGCTTGAGGCACTTCCTGGGCAATCAACTCGGGGGGCGGACCTTGGTCCGGCTGCGTGGGCAAAGCCACGCAACCGGACAGTCCAAGGGCCGCGGCGCCGAGTCCACCCAGGAACCCCAAGCGGTGGATGCGGCACCGCATGGAAGCTCCTGTTAGAACCGGCAGGTTCGCCATATTCGGCAAACCTTGCCTTGCTTGCCATTTTGATCGTCCAGCTTTGCCGCCTTCCTTCAGGGAATGTGCCTAATGGTTGAATTTCCAGGGAAAGCCGTAATTTGGTGCCCAAAATGAAACCAGCCGGGCCCATTGGGACCCGGCTGGATGAAAGTGTGGTCCAGGTTTCAGGATTTGGCTTCGGCGTCCTGGGCTGCCTGGATCTGCTCCTTTAG
>Ga0169931_10004122_pt1 | contig 22725 bp, 17 predicted proteins | sample Kivu_15m_20L_FD_129675 | JGI IMG/M metagenome (GOLD analysis project Ga0169931, IMG submission 129675) | Freshwater microbial communities from Lake Kivu, Western Province, Rwanda to study Microbial Dark Matter (Phase II) - Kivu_15m_20L... | ecosystem: Environmental > Aquatic > Freshwater > Lake...
GCGCGACCTCGAATGAGATCGCGTCGTTGGCGACGAGCGGTCCGAAGCGCCGGGTGACGCCGACGACGCGCAACGCCGGCGGAGCCTGCGTGCCGGCCCCTGCGCTGTCCTCGCTCGGCGCGTCGTCCATCCGGTCCTCCGCGGCACGCGTCCCCGGGCCGGTCTCCGGCCGGGGACGCCGCCGCCTCGCGCTCACATCGAGGAGCGCGGCTCGCTGTCGTTGACGTTGACGCGGTACATGCCCTCGCGGATCTCGGCCTCGCGCGTCTTCACGAGGGCCTTGATCTCCGCCGGGACCTTGTCCTCGAAGGTGCCGAGCGGCGCGAGGCTCGCGCCGCCGAACTTCATGGTCGAGAACTGGCCGTAGTCCTCGGCGGTGAAGCTGCCGTCGCGCACCTTCTCGATGGCGCGGTCGATCGTGGCCTCCATGTGCCAGAGCGCCGAGGCGACCACGGTCTGCGGGTACTGCGCCTGGGTGTCGATGACGTTGCCGATGGCGAGCTTGCCGCGCTCCTTAGCCGCGTCGGACACGCCGAAGCGCTCGGCGTAGAGGAGGTCCGCGCCGCGGTCGATCATCGCGAAGGCCGCTTCCTTGGCCTTCGGCGGGTCGAACCAGCTGCCGATGAAGGTGACCATGAAGCGCACGTTCTTGTTGGTCTCGCGCGCGCCGTCCATGAAGGCGTGCATGAGGCGGTTCACCTCGGGGATCGGGTAGCCGCCGACGAGGCCGATGGTCCCCGACTTCGTCATGCCGCCGGCGATCAGCCCGGTGAGGTAGGCGGGCTCCTGGATCCAGTTGTCGAAGACCGCGAAGTTTCGTCCGGAGGGCCCGAAGGAAGAGCCGATGAGGAAAGACGCCTTCGGGAAGTCGGCGGCGACCTTGCGCGCCGCGCGCTCGACTCCGAAGGCCTCGCCGACGATCAGCTCGGCGCCCTTCTGCGCGTATTCGCGCATCACGCGCTCGTAGTCGGAGTTGGAGACGTTCTCGGACCACGCGTACTCGGCCTCGCCGCGGGCCACGGCCGCGTTGATCGCCTTGTGGATCCGGCTCACCCATTGCTGCTCGACGGGCACGGTGTAGATAGCGGCGACCTTGATCTTGCGGGCCTGGGCGAGGGCTGGCGTGGCGACGCCGAGCGCTGCCGCGCCGGCGACGAGGGCGCGACGGTTCAGGATGGTCATGCGAATCGCTCCGGTCTCTGGACGGGGGATGGTCAGTTAGTCCCGCCGGCGGCGGGCGGGCAAGGCTCGGCAGCCGCGGGCGGCGTCGTTTTCCACAGGCGGGCGGCGCTCATCCCCCGCGCGGCGGCTGCCTGCGCTGCTGCTGCTGGCGCTGCAGGGCGGGGTCGCGGCGGATCGCGATCGTCTCGGCGCCGACCTCGATCCCGATCGTCGTGTCGGTCCGGCCGACCTGGATGTCCTCGTAGCGCTCGTCGCGCACGGGGTCCGGGAGCGCCGCCATCGGCGAGCCGTCCTCGACGGCCTCGATGCCCAGCATCACCGTCTCGCGCGGGTACTTGCGGAAGTACCATGCCGCGGCGCGGTCGAAGCCGCGCAGGTTCTCGCGGATGCGCTCGCGTTCGGCCTCCGTGATCGGCGCGTACCAGGCGACCGTCTCGCCGTTCGGCAGCTCCAGCTCGATCTTCGAGAAGCCCCGCTCCAGGACGAAGTCGGTGAAGTCGATGCCCCTGACGCGGCGGAGCCGACCCTCCAGCGCCTTGGCGATGTCCGCGTAGCCAACCTCGCGCGCCGACGGGTTTGCGGCGAACCACGCGAGCGCGGCCTCTCCGATAGCCTGGAGGTTCGCCTGCGCGATCTCCGCCGCACGGCCTTCCGACGCCTTGTCGGCGGCCGTCTTGACGGCCGCCGGCACGAGCGCGAGCGCGACCGGCCCGAGGAGCTCGGGATTGTAGAGGCCGAGCGCGAGCAGCCCGGACTTCAGCGAGGATGGCCCGTGGGCGCGCACGAGGATCCCGTCGGGAAGGTTCGCGGCGACCTGGACCATCGGCGAGGGGAGGTCCGGCATGCGGCCCAGGATCGCCTGGGCGACGGGTCCGGAGAACGCGTCAGCGCCGAGGCCGGAGCCGGGCTCCATCGCCGCGCCGAGCAGCGTGCGCAGCACGCGGTACAGGCGCGGCGTCGCGTAGGCGAGGCTGTTGCCCTGGTCGACGCCGAGCTCCGCGAGCGCGTCCCGGAAGGCGGGCGCCTCGGCAAGGCCGGCTCCGCGCCCGAGCGACTGCTCCGCGAAGGCGGCGCTGGACGCGAGGACGAGCGCGTCGCCGTCGACGACCAGCACCGGCTGGTTCTCGCCGAGGATCGGGACCGTCTCGGAGCCGCGGAAGGCCCGGCGGCCGGCGATGGTCGCCGGCGCGAGCTCCGGGATGGCCGCCAGCATGGGCAGCAGCTTCGGTGCGATGCCATCCACGCGCACCAGGAGGCCGCCCTTCTGCGCGAGGCCGAGGGCCCATTCCTCGAGCCGCGCGGCGTCGGGCGTCGAGGTCTCGCCGAGCCTCAGGAAGAAGGTCACGCGCCCGCGCAGCTCGGTGATCGCCTTGATCGCGTCGCCGGCGTCGATCCCCGTCCCAGCCGCGATCGCGCCGGTGGCGAGGTCGATGTCCGCCCTGGGGTCGAAGCGGCGCGCGACGGAGACGATGGCCTGGACGAGCGCGGGCATGTCGATCTCCGCCTCCAGGAAGAAGTCGGTGTCGGCGGGCGCGAGGCGCGTCGTGGCGAAGGGCCGCGCGGGCCCGCCCATCGCGGCGAGGAGGCCGCGGCGCGGGCCGGGGGCGTGGAGGAAGCTGCGGTTGTGGTAGCTGCCGTCGCGGCGCAGCGTCGAGCTCATGCCGATGGCGCGGATGCCCGAGATGCCGAGCTCCTCGAGGATCGCGCCGAAGTCCTGGCGATAGGCGGCGAGCTCCGGATCGTCGCCGACGACGTCCGCGACGGCCTGGGTGAGGTCGCGGCCGAGCTTCGCGAACTGGTCCTCGAAGTCGACATGGACGAAGAACGGACCGCCGAGCTGGAGCTGGGTGCGCACGGCCTCGAAGCTGCCGCCCGCGGGCGCGGCGGCGGCCGGGGGCTGCGCCTGCGCCAGCGCAGCCGGCGCGGGGAGCTCGGCGGCAAGCGCCGCGGCGGCGGCCATCGCGACGGCAGCGGCGCGCGCGCGGCGCAGGGCGGGGAGGGCGAGACGAGGGATGCGCATGTCCAAAAGCCTGCCGGACGGGGATAGGATCGGGTGGGGCCGGGGCCCCGGGGCAGGGAAGGATAGGCGGGAATCCATGAATGATCTTCCTGCGCGTGGACGGGCTTCGCGGCGCGAGGCGCGCGATGCGCGACGCTGAAGCTCCGGTCCCCGGCGCCCTGCGGGCGGGCGAGGCCGCCGCGGCCGTCGGCCTGTCCGCCGAGGCCGGGTGGAACCAGGTCGAGGAGGACTGGCGCTTCATGCTGGCGGCGGGCGACGGCTTCGCGGCGCGCGACGCGGCCGATGGCAGGCTCGTCGGTTCCGCGCTCGTGCTGCCGCTGGGGCGGGCTGTCGCCTGGGTTGGCATGGTGCTCGTCGCCGCGACCCATCGCCGCCTCGGCCTCGGCACGGCCCTGTTCGCCCGCTGCCTCGACGCCTGCGCGCGGCAGGGCCTGCTCGCGGGGCTCGACGCCACCGAGATCGGCCAGCCTGTCTACGCGCGGCTCGGCTTCGTCGACGTGTACGCGCTTCGGCGCTGGCGGCTCGAGCGCGCCGTGGCGGCGCCTGCCGCCGGCACGGCCCTGCGCATCGCCGCGGTCTCGCTGGCCGACCTCGCGGCCTTGGCCGCCTTCGACGCCGCGCGCTCGGGCATGCGCCGTCCAGCGATCCTCGCGCATCTCGCCACGCGCGGGCCCGGCTTCGTCGCGCGCGACGCCGACGGCGCGCTCGCCGGCTACGTGTTGTCGCGCAATGGCCGGACGGCCATGCAGGTGGGCCCGCTCGTCGCGCGCGACGCCGACGTCGCCCGCTCCCTCCTCGCCGCAGCGACCTCCGCCGCGCGCGGTCCCTTCGTGCTGGACGTGCCGGGCGCGCAGGAGGAACTTGCGGCGCTTCTGCGCGCGCATGGCGCCGCGAGCCCGCGCGGGTTCATGCGCATGGCGCGCGGCGATCCCGGCGCGCTGGCGCGCCCGCGCGGCCTCTTCGCGATCTCCGGGCCCGAGCTGGGGTGACGCCATGACCGGACTGCACTGGAGCGACCTGCCGCCGGCGACGCTGGCCGCGCTGCGCGACGGCGCCGTCATCCCCGCGCATCCGCTCGCGCTCGACGCGAGGCGCGCGTTCGACCGGGCGTCGCAGCGCGCGCTCACGCGCTACTACGTCGATGCCGGAGCCGGCGGGATCGCGGTCGGCGTGCACACCACACAGTTCGCGATCCGCGAGCGCGGGCTGCATCGGCCCGTCCTGGAGCTCGCGGCGGAGACCGCGTCGGCGTGGACGTCGCGGCCGCTGGTGCTCGTCGCCGGGGCGGTCGGCCGCACCGCGCAGGCGGTGGCCGAGGCGCGGCTCGCGCGCGCTCTCGGCTACCACGCCGTGCTGCTGTCGCTCGCCGCGATGAAGGGCGCGGGCGAGGACGAGCTCGTCGCGCATTGCGCAGCGGTCGCCGCGGAGATGCCGCTGGTCGGCTTCTACCTGCAGCCCGCCGTCGGCGGCGTAGCGCTGTCGCGGCGCTTCTGGACGCGCTTCGCCGGGATCGACAACGTCGTCGCCATCAAGGTCGCGCCGTTCGACCGCTACGCGACGCTCGACGTGGTCTTCGGCGTCGCTGCCGCAGGCGCGGAGGAGCGCATCGCTCTCTACACCGGCAACGACGACCACATCGTGCTCGACCTCGCGCTGCCCTTCGTGGCGCGCGTCGGCGGGCGCGAAGTCGAGCTGCGCTTCCGCGGCGGGCTGCTCGGCCACTGGAGCGTCTGGACCTCGGGCGCCGTGCGGCTGCATGCGCGCATCCGCACCGAGCTCGCCGCGGGTCCGCCCTCGCGCGAATTGCTGGCGCTCGACGCGATGGTGACCGACTGCAACGCCGCGCTCTTCGACGTCGCCAACGGCTTCGCCGGCTGCATCGCGGGCTGCCACGAGGTGCTGCGGCGGCAGGGCCTCATGGAGACGAACCTCTGCCTCGACCCGCGCGAGGCGATGAGCCCGGGGCAGGCGGAGGAACTCGACCGCGTGCGCGCCGCGTACCCGGAGCTTGCCGACGACGATTTCGTGGCGGCCAACCTGTCGCGCTGGCGCGGCTGAGCGCGCTGGCGCAGTCTGCCGGCGGCGCATGCGAGGGCGGAGGAGGAGGGGCTGAGATGGCGACGATCGTGCTTCCCGCGGCGGGCGGGAGGCTGGCGCCGTTCCGCACCAGCCGGCCGCGCGCCTTCGCCCGGCCCACGCGGCCCTTCGACCGCATCGCCTTTTCCGCGGCGCACGTCGTCTGCGACCCGCTCGCCGACGTCGATCCCTGGCTGGTCCCCGCGATCGACTGGGACGCCACGCTGCGCTTCCGCTCGCATCTCTGGTCGCTCGGCCTCGGCGTCGCGGAGGCCATGGACACCGCGCAGCGCGGGATGGGCCTCGACTGGCCCACGAGCCTGGAGCTGATCCGCCGTTCCGTGGCGCTGTCGCGGGCGGAAGGTGGGCGGCTCGTCGCCTGCGGCGCCGGCACGGACCACCTCGCACCAGGCCCGGGCGTCGGCATCGACGAGGTCGTCGCCGCCTACGAGGAGCAGTGCGGCGCGGTCGAGGCGGCGGGCGGTCGCATCATCCTCATGGCCTCGCGCGCGCTGGCCGCCGCGGCGCGCTCGCCCGACGACTACCACCGCGTCTACGGGCGCATCCTCCGCCAGGTCCGCGAGCCCGTCATCATCCACTGGCTCGGCGAGATGTTCGATCCCGCGCTCGAGGGCTACTGGGGCAGCCGCGACCACTGGAAGGCGACGGATGCCTGCGTCGAGGCGATCGCGGCGAATGCCGCTAAGGTCGACGGCATCAAGGTGTCGCTGCTCGACAAGGACAAGGAGATCGTGCTGCGCCGGCGGCTGCCGGCCGGCGTGCGGATGTACTCGGGCGACGACTTCAACTACCCGGAGCTGATCGAGGGCGACGCGCTCGGCCATTCGCACGCGCTGCTCGGCATCTTCGACGCGATCGCGCCGGCGGCCTCGGCGGCGCTCGACGCACTCGCCGGCGGCGACGTCGCGGCCTATCGCGACATCCTCGCGCCGACCGTGCCGCTGTCGCGCCACGTGTTCCGCGCGCCGACGCGCTTCTACAAGACGGGCGTGGTGTTCATGGCCTATCTCAACGGGCTGCAATCGCATTTCGCGATGGTCGGCGGGCAGCAGGGCGCGCGTTCGCTGCTCCACCTCGCCGAGTTGTTCCGCCTCGCCGACGCGGCGGGACTGCTCGCGGATCCCGACGAGGCCTGCGCGCGCATGCGGCGCGTGCTGGCCGTGCACGGCGTCGACGGCTGAGGGAGGCGAGGAGATGGACGATCTCAGGGGCAAGCGCGTGCTGGTGACCGGCGCGAGCACCGGCATCGGCGCGGCGGTCGCGCGCGGCTTCGGCGCCGCCGGCGCCGCCGTGGCCGTGCACTACAACGCGAGCGACGCGGAGGCGGCGTCGGTCGTCGCCGACATCGCCGCCGCGGGCGGGCGCGCCGTGCCGCTGCGCGCGGACGTCCGCGACGCTGTCGCCACGCGCGATCTGGTCGCGCGCGCGCACCGCGAGCTTGGCGGGCTCGACGTGCTGGTGAACAACGCCGGCCACCTGCTGCGCCGCGCGCCGCTCGACGAGCTCGACGAGGCACTGTTCGACGAGCTCGTGGACCTCAACATGCGCTCGGTCTTCGTGGCGACGCAGGCGGCCGCCCGGATCTTCGCCGCCCAGGGGCGCGGCAACGTGATCAGCACGACGTCGATCTCCGCGCGCAGCGGCGGCGGGCCGGGCGTCGCGCTCTACGCCGGCACCAAGGCCTTCGTCTCGGCCTTCACGCGAAACGTCGCGCGCGAGCTCGCGCCCAGGGGCATCCGCGTCAACGCGGTGTCCCCCGGCGTCATCGAGACGCCGCTCCATGCGCGGCTGAGCTCGCCCGCCGTGATGGAGGCAATGCGCGCGGCCGTGCCGATGGCCAGGCTCGGCGCCTCCGAGGAATGCGTCGGCGCCTATCTCTACTTCGCCTCGGACCGCCTGTCCGGCTACGTCACCGGGCAGGTGCTCGAGGTCAATGGCGGGCAGCTGATGCCATGATGCGGGACCTTTCGCGCCATCCGGAGCTGCTGGCGATCAACCACGCGACGGTGCGCCGGCGCTGCGACCTGCCGACGCTCGTCGGGCTCTGCCAGCGCCGCGGCATCCGCGCGATCGCGACCTGGCGCGACCTGCTGGGAGAGGGCGGCGCGCCGGCGGCGGCACGGCTCCTGCGCCAGGCCGGCCTCCAGGTGACCGGCCATTGCCGCGCCGGGCTCTTCGCCGCGTCGGGCCCCGCGGAGCGCGCCGCCATCCTCGCGGAGAACCGGCGCGCCATCGACGAGGCGGCCGAGCTCGGCGCGCAGAGCCTCTGCGTCATCGCGGGCGGGCTTCCCGGCGGCTCGCGCGACCTCGCCGCCGCGCATGCGGAGGTGCATGACGGGCTCGGCGCGATGCTGGAGCACGCGCGCAAGGCGGGCGTGCGGCTGGGCCTGGAGCCGCTGCACCCGATGTACGCGGCGGATCGCGCCTGCGTGAACACGATGCGCCACGCCAACGACCTCTGCGAGGCGCTGGGCGACGGCATCGGCATCCTCGTCGACGTCTACCACGTGTGGTGGGACCCGCATCTCGCGCCGGAGATCGCGCGCGCCGGGGCCGTCGGCCGCATCCTCGGCTTCCATGTCTGCGACTGGCTCGTGCCGACGCGCGATTTCCTGACCGATCGCGGCATGATGGGCGACGGCGTGATCGACATCCCGCGCATCCGGGGCATGGTCGAGGCGGCGGGCTACGGGGGCTTCGTCGAGGTCGAGATCTTCTCGGCCGAGGACTGGTGGAAGCGCGATCCCGCGGAGGTGCTGGACACCTGCATGCGGCGCTACGCGAGCGCGTGCTGACGGGGAACGGGGGAGGGCGACATGCCGAAGCTGCTGAGCCAGGAGCAGGTAGAGCGGTTCAACCGCGACGGCTACCTGCATCCGATCCGCGTCATGGGCGCGGAGCAGGCCAACGAACTGCGCCTGCGCCTCGAGGCGCACGAGGCCGCGACCGGTGGCCCCCTCAGGGGCGACCTGCGGCACAAGGCGCACCTGCTCTTCGCGTGGCTTGGTGACCTCGTGCGCAACGACGTCCTGCTCGACGCGGTCGAGGACCTCCACGGGCCCGACCTCCTGTGCTGGACGTCCAACTTCTTCATCAAGGAGCCGCGCAGCCCGGGCTTCGTGTCCTGGCACCAGGACTCGACCTACTGGGGCCTGAGCCGCCCGGACGTGGTCACCGCATGGGTCGCCCTGTCGGCCTCGACGCGCGCCAACGGCGCGATGGAGGTGATCCCGGGCACCCACGTGCTCGACCAGATCCCGCACCGCGACACCTTCGACCGCGACAACCTCCTGTCGCGCGGCCAGGAGGTGATGGTCGACGTCGACGCGTCGAGGGCGGTGGCGCTCGAACTGCAGCCCGGCGAGATGTCGCTGCACCACGTGCGCCTCGTCCATGGCTCCGCCGCGAACCCGTCCGGCGAGCGCCGCATCGGCTTCGCGATCCGCTACATCCCGACCGACGTGTCGCAGACCGTGCGCGGCGGCGACTCCGCCTCGCTCGTGCGCGGCGCGGACAGGCATGGGCATTTCGAGCTCGAGCCCAGGCCCGCGCGCGACCTCGACCCGGGCTTCGTCGCGCTGCATCGCGAGATCTCGGCGCGCAATGCCCGCATCCTCTACGCGGGCACGGGCGTCTCGTCGTTCAACGACCCGCGCTCGGCGCGCGGCTGACAGGAAGGAAGACGGACATGGAACCGATCCGCTTCGACGCCGCCGTCCTGCGCGCGTCGCGCACGCCGCTGTCGATCGAGCGCGTCGAGGCGCGCGCCCTCGGCCCCGACGACGTGCTGGTGCGCATGCGCGCCGCGGGTCTCTGCCACACCGACCTCGAGGTCATCGAGGGCCAGCTCGTCTTCCCGCTGCCGATGGTGCTCGGCCACGAGGGCGCGGGCGTCGTGGAGCGCGTGGGGCCGGCCGTGCGCGGCCTGGCGCCCGGCGACCACGTGATCATCCACTGGAACCCGCATTGCGGGCACTGCTTCTACTGCGACCGCGACAAGCCGATCCTGTGCGAGACCTACGTCGCCAACGGCGCCAGGGCCGTCGGCTTCGATGGCGCGCCGGTGCTGCGCGACGGCGGCGGCGCGACGCTGCACAACCTCATGTACATCGGCGCCTTCGGCGAATGCTGCGTCGTGCCTTCGCAGAGCGCGGTGCGCGTGGCGAAGGAGATCCCCTTCGAGGCGGCCTGCCTCATCGGCTGCGGCGTGATGACCGGGCTGGGCGCGGCGACCCGCATCGCCGACCTCGAATGGGGATCGACGGTGATGGTCATCGGCTGCGGCGCGGTCGGGCTCTCCGCGGTCCAGGGCGCGCGCCTCGCCGGCGCCGCGCGGATCATCGCGGTGGACATCTCCGAGGCGAAGCTCGACCTCGCGCGCCGCGTCGGCGCGACCGACCTCGTCGACGCCACGCGCGACGACCCCGTCGCGGTCGCCAAGGCGCTCACGGCGGGGCGCGGCGCAGACGCGGTGATCGAATGCGCCGGCAGCCCCAGGACGTTCCGGGCCTCGGTCGAGGCGGTCAGGCCCGCGGGCCAGGTCGTCTGGCTGGGCAAGACCGGCTTCAACGAGGAGGTCTCGTTCCGCTGGGGGGCGCTCATGCAGGAGAAGCGCATCACGCGCTCCAGCTATGGCGGCACGCGGCCGGCCCGCGACTTCCCGATGATGGTCGACAGCTACCTGCGCGGCGAGCTGAAGCTCGACGAGCTCGTCACGCGGCGCATCCGCCTCGACGAGATCAACGACGGCTTCGCGGCGCTGAAGCGCGGCGAGGTCGTGCGCGCCGTCGTCTGCTACGACGCATGAGCGCCGCCGTCCCGCCGCATGTCGCGGCCCGCCACCACGCGCTCGCCCCCGAGCATGTCGACGCCCCGCACCGCTGGTGGGAGGCGGGCGACCTCGCGCTCGAGTCCGGCGCGCGCGTCGAGCGCTGCGGCGTCAGCTGGGTCGAGCACGGCATCGACGACCCGGATGGCGCGCGCACGATCCTCGGCTGCACGGCGATCGGCGCCACGCACCACCGGCTCGACTTCCTGGTCGGGCCCGGGCGCGCGCTCGACACCACGCGCTTCCGCATCGTCGTCATCGACGCGCTCGGCAACGGCCTGTCGACCAGCCCGAGCAACAGCGCGACGCAGGGCGGGCCGGGCTTCCCGCGCTTCACCATCGGCGACATGGTGGCCGCGCAGCATCGCCTCCTCGTCGAGCACCTCGGCCTGCGCCGCGTCCACGCGGTGGTCGGCGCCTCGATGGGCGGCATGCAGGCGCTCGAATGGGGCGTGCGCCATCCCGGCTTCTGCGCGCGCATCGTGGCGATGACGCCGATGGCGCGCACGGCGCCCTGGGCCCGCGCGATCAACGAGGCGGCGCGCCGCGCGCTCATGGGCGATCCCGCCTTCGATGGCGGGCGCTATGCCGCGCAACCGGCGCGCGGATGGCGCGACTGGGCGGTGATCATGCGCGTCCTCGGCGCGCGCACCCCCGAGGCGCTCGCCGCGATGGAGGATTTCGACGGCTGGTTCCGCGCGACCGTGGATGGCACGCTCGCCGCGAACATCGACGCCAACGACTGGATCGCGCAGAGCCACGCCTACGACGCGCACGACGTCGCGCGCGGGCCGCGCTTCGGCGGAGACCTCGCCGCCGCGCTGGGCAGCATGCGCGCGCGCCTGCTCGTCGCGGCGCCGCCGCTCGACCTCTACAATCCCGCCGCCTGCGCGCGCGAGGCCGCGTCGCTCGTGCCCGGCGCACGCTTCGCGGAGATCCCCTCGGCCTTCGGCCACAACGCCGCGACCTCGGCGGACCCGGCGGCGGCGGCCTTCCTCGACGCGGAGATCGCGCGCTTCCTCGCCTGAGCGCGCGCCACCTCGTCCCTTCGTCGCGTGCGGCTTTGCGCGGCGCGCAGGGCGGCTGCGGCGTCGGCGCGTCAACTTCGTGATTCATCTCCGCGCGCAACCCTGTAGTCTGTGCGCGACGAACCGGGTCGGGGGAAACGTGCCGGACGATGCGACGCAGTCGGGCGGCCGCGGGAGCAGGCCTACGCCGAAGGGAAGGCAGGTCGACGCGGCCTCGCTCGCCGAGGTGCGGCGCCTGCTCGGCGATCGCGAGCGCAGGCGCGACCTGCTCATCGAGCACCTGCACCTCCTCAACGACGCGCATGGCTTCCTGTCGCGCCGCCACATCGCGGCGCTCGCCGCGGAGATGCGCCTGTCGCAGGCCGAGGTCCACGAGGTCGCGAGCTTCTACGCGCATTTCCGCATCGCCGACGACGCCGCAGGCGCGGCGCTCCCGGTCGTCCGGGTCTGCGACGGGATCGCCTGCATGCTCGCCGGCGCGGCGGCCCGCAAGGCCACGCTCGAGCGCCAGCTCGCCGGCATCGCGCGCGTCGAGCCTGCGCCCTGCATCGGCGCCTGCGACCGCGCACCGGCCGTCGTCGCCGGCTTCCGCACCGTGGATGGCCTCGACGCGGCGACCCTGCGCGCTGCGACGGCCGTGCGCGAGGTCGCGCCCGCCGAGGCAGACGCCGCGCTCGCGGCCGCGCGATCCGAGGGCGCCTACGGGCTGCTCGCCGCCTGCCGCGACGGCACGATCGCCCGCGACGATGTCTTCGCCGCGCTCGATGCCGCGGGGCTGCGCGGCCTCGGCGGCGCAGGCTTCCCGACCGGCCACAAGTGGCGCCTGGTCGCCGCGCAGCCGGCGCCGCGCCTGATGGCCGTGAACGCCGACGAGGGCGAGCCCGGGACCTTCAAGGACCGATGGTTCATGGAGAGCGCGCCGCACCGCGTGCTCGAGGCGGCGCTGGTCGCCGCCTGGGCGGTGGGGTGCGAGGCCATCTACCTCTACGTGCGCGACGAGTATCCGGAGGCGCGCGAGGCGCTGTCCGCGGCGATGGGCGCGATGTCGCGCGCAGGGCTCGATGGCGGGGTGCGCGTCGAGCTGCGCCGCGGCGCCGGCGCCTATGTCTGCGGCGAGGAGTCGGCGATGCTCGAGAGCATCGAGGGTCGCCGCGGCCAGCCGCGCCACAAGCCGCCCTTCCCGGCGGAGCGCGGGCTCTTCGACCGTCCGACGCTCATCAACAACGTGGAGACGCTGTGGTGGATCCCCGAGATCCTCGCGCGCGGCGGCGCCTGGTTCGCGGCGCAGGGACGGCGCGGCGCGAAGGGACTGCGCGCCTTCTCGCTCTCCGGCCGCGTTCGCTCGCCGGGCGTGAAGGTCGCCCCCGCGGGCATCACCGCGCGCGAACTCGTTGATGAATTCGGCGGCGGCATGGCGACAGGCCATGAATTCCGCGCCTATCTTCCCGGCGGCGCGTCGGGTGGCATCCTGCCCGCGTCGATGGCCGACGAGCCGCTCGACTTCGGCACGCTCGAGAAGCACGGATGCTTCGTCGGCTCCGGCGCCGTCGTCGTGTTCTCGCAGCAGGATGACCTGCGCGAGGTGGCGCGCAACCTCGTCGCCTTCTTCGCGCACGAGTCCTGCGGCAAGTGCACGCCGTGCCGCGTAGGCACGCAGAAGGCGGGCGCGCTGATCTCGGGACGCGACTGGGACGCGCCGCTCCTGCGCGAGCTGGCCGGCGCGATGGCCGATGCGTCGATCTGCGGCCTCGGCCAGGCGGCGATGAACCCCGTGCTCGGCCTGCTGCGCCATTTCCCGGAGGAGACGCGGTGAGCGACGCGATGATCCGCTTCACCCTCGATGGCGCGCCGGCCGAGGCACGGCCCGGGGAGACGATCTGGGACGTCGCGCGCCGCATGGGCACGCACATCCCGCATCTCTGCCACCTGCCGCAGCCCGACTACCGCGCGGATGGCAACTGCCGCGCCTGCATGGTCGAGATCGCGGGCGAGCGCGTGCTCGCCGCGTCCTGCATCCGCCAGCCGCGCGCGGGCATGGACGTCCGCACGGCGAGCGAGCGCGCCACCTCGGCGCGCCGCATGGTCTTCGAGCTGCTGGCGTCCGACCAGGCGCCGCGCGAGGCGGCGCACGAGCCGGAATCGCGCTTCTGGGACTGGGCCGGTCGCGTTGGCGTCGGCGCCCCGCGCTTCGCCCCGCGCGCGCAGCCCGCCGCGGACCGCAGCCACCCGGCGATCGCGGTACAGCTCGACGCCTGCATCCAGTGCGGGCTCTGCGCGCGCGGCTGCCGCGAGGTCCAGGTCAACGACGTCATCGGCATGGCGGGCCGCGGGGCGGAGACGCGCGTCTCCTTCGACAGCGACGACCCCATGGGCCACAGCAGCTGCGTCGGCTGCGGCGAGTGCGTCCAGGCCTGCCCGACCGGAGCGCTGCTCCCGGCATCCGTCGTCGGAGAGGATGGCGCGGTCGCCGTGCGTCCCGAGCGCAGCGTCGACAGCGTCTGCCCCTATTGCGGCGTCGGCTGCCAGGTGACGTTCAAGGTCGCCGGCAACCGGATCGTGCAGGTCGACGGGCGCGACGGCCCCGCGAACCGCAACCGTCTCTGCGTGAAGGGGCGCTTCGGCGTCGACTACCCAGGCCATGCGCACAGGCTGGCGCGCCCGCTGGTGCGCCGGGAAGGCGTGCCGAAGTCCGACGCCTCCGTCGACCCGGCGAACCCGCTCACGCATTTCCGCGAGGCGAGCTGGGAGGAGGCGCTGGCGGTGGCGTCGGGTGGCCTGGCGCGCATCCGCGCCGCGCATGGCCCGTCGGCGCTCGCCGGCTTCGGCTCCGCCAAGGGCTCCAACGAGGAGGCCTATCTCTTCCAGAAGCTCGTGCGCGCGGGCTTCGGCACCAACAACGTCGACCATTGCACGCGGCTCTGCCACGCCTCGTCGGTCGCCGCGCTGCTCGAGGGCATCGGTTCCGCCGCGGTCACGGCCCCGTTCACCGCCGCGCAGGACGCGGAGGTGATCGTCGTCATCGGCGCGCGACCGACCGAGAACCATCCCGTCGCGGCCACGTTCCTGAAGCGCGCCGCGAAGCGCGGGGCGAGGCTGATCGTCATGGACCCGCGGCGGCACGCGCTGATGCGCCACGCCGAGATCGCGATGCAGTTCAGGCCGGGCACCGACGTCGCGCTGCTCAACGCGATGCTGAACGTCATCGTGACGGAGGGGCTGCACGATCCCGACTACGTCGCCGCGCATACAAGCGACTTCGAGGCGCTTGCGCTGCATGTCCGCGGCTTCACGCCGGAGACGATGGCGCCCGTCTGCGGCATCGACGCCGGCACGATCCGCCGCGCGGCGCGCCTCTACGCGACCTCGCGCGCCTCGATCGTGTTCTGGGGCATGGGCGTGTCGCAGCACGTGCACGGCACGGACAACGCGCGCTGCCTCATCGCGCTCGCGCTGACGACGGGGCAGGTGGGTCGCCCGGGCACGGGGCTGCATCCGCTGCGCGGCCAGAACAACGTGCAGGGCGCGTCGGACGCGGGCCTCATCCCGATGATGCTGCCCGACTACCGGCGCGTCGGCATGGCGGACAATCGTCGCGCCTTCGAGGAGCTCTGGGGCGTCGCGCTCGATCCCGCGCCAGGCCTCACCGTGGTCGAGATCATGCATGCCGCGCGCGAGGGCCGGATCCGCGGCATGTACGTCATGGGCGAGAACCCGGCGATGTCCGATCCCGACCTCGCCCATGTGCGCGAGGGCCTGGCGCGGCTCGACCACCTCGTCGTCCAGGACATCTTCCTCACGGAGACGGCGAAGTATGCCGACGTCGTGCTGCCCGCGACCGCGTGGCCCGAGAAGGACGGCACGGTGACCAACACGAACCGGCAGGTGCAGCTCGGCCGCAAGGCGCTCGAGCCGCCGGGCGAGGCGCGCCCCGACCTCTGGATCATCAACGAGATGGCGCGCGGCCTCGGCCTCGGCTGGAGCTACGCGCATCCGCGCGAGGTCTTCGCCGAGATGCGCCTCGCGATGCCATCCCTGCACGGCATCACCTGGGACCGGCTGGAGCGCGAGGGCTCGGTGACCTATCCCTGCGACGACGAGCAGAGCCCGGGCCACGACATCGTCTTCGGCGACCGCTTCCCGACGCCGAGCGGCCGTGGCCGCCTCGTGCCAGCGGAGGTCATGCCGCCGGGCGAGCCCGTGGACGAGGCCTTCCCCATGGTGCTGACGACGGGCCGGCAGCTCGAGCACTGGCACACCGGCGAGATGACGAGGCGCAGCAGCGCGCTGGACGCGCTCGAGCCGGCCGCGATGGCGTCGATGTCGCCCGCCGAACTCGAGGGCCTGGGGGTCGCGCCTGGCGGGCGGATCCGCATCGAGACGCGGCGCGGCGCCATCGTCTGCGCCGCGCGCGCCGACGCCGACGTGCCGCGCGGCATGGTGTTCGTGCCCTTCGCCTATCGCGAGGCGGCGGCGAACATGATGACCGACCCGCGGCTCGACCCGCACGGCAAGATCCCGGAGTTCAAGTACTGCGCCGCGCGCGTCGCGCCCGCGGATTGACAGCGCGCGCGCTGCACGCGGAGACTGCGCGCCGGCGCCGCTGACGAGGACGCACACGGCATGACGCACCACACGCGCGCGGACCTCCTGCGCAGGCTCGACGAGCTCGGCGTCGAGCACCGGACGACGGACCACGAGGCGGTCTTCACGGTCGAGCAGAGCCGCGCGCTGCATGCCGCGATGCCGGGAATGCATTCCAAGAACCTCTTCTTCAAGGACGCGGGCGACAGGCTCTGGCTGGTGACCGCGGAGGCCGATCGCCGCATCGACCTCAAGACGCTGCACGCGCGCATCGGCTCCAAGCGCCTGTCCTTCGGCAAGCCCGAGCTGCTGATGGAGGTCCTCGGCGTGGTGGCCGGCTCGGTGACGCCGTTCGCGCTCGTCAACGACGCGGCCCGTCGCGTGACCTTCTTCCTCGACGCGGCGATGGCGCATGCGCCGCAGCTCAACTTCCATCCGCTCGAGAACACGGCGACCACCTGCGTCTCGGCGGACGGGCTGCGGGCCTTCCTGCGCTCGACCGGCCACGCGCTCAACATCGTCGACCTCGGCGCGGGCTGAGGCAGGAGGAGAGGCGCCATGCGCAGGATCCCGGAAGCCGAGCTGCTCGACATCGCGCTGCGCATCCTCGCCGCCGAGGGCGCTCCGCCCGCGGAGGCGTCGCGCGTCGCGCGCCATCTCGTCGACGCGAACCTCAAGGGACACGACAGCCACGGCGTCGGCATGCTGGAGACCTATGCCAGCCACGCGCGGGCCGGCACGCTGAAGCCGGCAGCGCATGGGCGCACCAGCTCGGACGCGCCGCCCTTCCTCCAGGTCGATGGCCAGCGCGGCCATGGCCAGGTCGTCGCCCACGAGGCGACCGAGACCGCCATCGCGCGGGCACGCGCGTCCGGTGCGTGCATCCTCGCCGTGCGCGACGCGCACCACATGGGCCGCATCGGCACCTATGGGGAAATGGCCGCCGCCGCGGGCCTCGTCGCGATCCTCGTCGTGAACGTCGTCGGGCACAGGGGACTCGTCGCCCCGCATGGCGGCGCCTTCGGGCGCCTCGGCACCAACCCGATCTGCATCGCCGTTCCCGGCGTCGATCCCGCGACGCCCTTCGTGCTCGACATGGCGACGAGCAAGGTCGCCGTCGGCAAGCTGCGCGTTGCCGCCGCCAGGGGCGAGGAACTGCCGGATGGCTATGCGCTCGACGGGCATGGCAACCCGACCCGCGATCCCGGCGTCATCTGGGCCGATCCCGGCGGCTGCGTGCTTCCCTTCGGCGGGCACAAGGGCTTCGGGCTCGGCCTCGCGGTCGACATCCTCGCCGGCGCGCTGACCGGCGGCGACACGCTGCAGCCGGGCCATCCGCGTGGCCCGACCATCGTCAACAACCTCTTCGGGATCCTCGTGGATCCGGGCCGGCTCGGCAGCCTGGACCGGTTCGGCGAAGAGGTGGGAGCCATCCTCGACTACATGCGCGACTGCAGGCCGGTCGATCCCGGCCACCCGGTCCTCGTGGCGGGCGAACCGGAGCGCGCCGCGATGGCGGAGCGCAGGGCATCCGGCATTCCGATCGACGACGGGACCTGGGCCAGCCTCGAGAATGCGGCCCGGATACTCGGCCTTGTTACAGGGTTGCGGGCGCTTTAACCCTATCTTCGCATTTCGGCGCGAGCATGCATACAGGGAGGACCAGTCCATGCGCTTCGCCGGCTACACGAAGGGTGGCAACGTCGACAACCTGATGACGAGCGAGCAGCTCGACCAGAAGCGACGCCACGCCTGGCTGGACTTCAAGGGCGCGATGGACAAGGCCATCGTCGCCGCCAACAAGGAAGTGCTCGGGAAGGTCGCGCTGTCCCGCGAATCCTTCCTGCGCCTTGCCCTCGCCACCGCGCAGCTGCGCGCCGACTACCTCCAGAAGGGCATCGAGATCGGCGCGGCCCGCACACCGACGCGCGAGCAGGTCCATGCGCTTGGCGAGGCCCGCAAGGCCTTCGAGGAGACGAGCGCGGTCTTCGAGGCGCTCGAGCGCATCATCGAGCGCGGCTACGTCGACATCCCCAGGGAGTGAGGGCGGCCGTGGCCAGGACGGTGAATCCCGCCGGCCCAGCCTCGTTTTTGCTTCGCCAGGGGCGTCGTGCGGCCCGTCGCGGCCCGAACTCCACCATGTCGATCCGGGCTGCGGTATTTACGCTGGCTGGAGGGCGTAATCGACGGTTTTTTCTGGAAAATCCTGCTCGATTGTCGTAGGTTTAAAGCCTAGCTAACCATTCTCGAAGAGGCTCGCCTGAATCCGGCGAGTTGGCGCGGGAAAAGAGCGATGGCCGGAACCCCAGGCGACAGCGCGAGGCAGATCACCCTTCGTGCAGGCGAGGTCCAGCGGATCCTGCTGTCCGCTGGCGAGACGATCGTCATCGACGCGGATCCGTCCTCGCTCCAGACAACGGTCGAGGACGGCAACTTCGTCATCATCGGCCCCGAGGGAGGGCGGATCGTCCTCGTCGCCGCCGCCAGCGACGCCGAGACCATCAACGTCTCGATCGGCGGGAACATCGCCTCCCTCCTCGATACCATCGCGATCGCCATGGCGAACATCCAGTCGGCGGCGGGCGGCCCGACCCCGGCGGCTGGGCCGGCAGGCGGCAACAACCAGAACCAGAACACCTCGGACGGAAACAACTCCACGCTGTTCGAGAACCCGGATCTCCGGGGCAGCGATGGCGACGAGGGCCTCGGCGGCGGGAATGGCGGCGGCGGCGCGAGTGGCGGCGACGGAGGCTCGACCGGCGGCGCGACGCAGGCGTTCCGTTCCTCCGGCGCGACGGGCACGTCTTCCCTCGGCACCAATTCCGCCCCTACGGCGATGGCGCTGTCGTCGACCAGCATCTCCGAGAACGCCGCAGGTAGCGTCGTGGGCACGCTGTCGGTCGTCGATCCCGACGCTGGCGACACGCACACCTGGTCGGTGGACGACAGCCGCTTCGAGGTAGTCGGCGGCGCGCTGAAGCTGAAGCCCGGCATGAGCCTCGACCGCGAGAGCGCGTCGTCGGTGGTGCTGAACGTGACTGCGACGGACGCCGGCGGCCTGTCCCGGACCGAGGCGTTCACGATCACGGTGACGAACGTGAACGAGGTCCCGACGGACCTCGTGCTGTCCGGCTCGAGCGTCGCGGAGAACCTGGCTGGCGGCGTGATCGGTACGCTCTCGGCGACGGACCCGGATGCCGGCGACACGCACACCTGGTCGGTGGACGACAGCCGCTTCGAGGTGGTCGCTGGCGCGCTCAAGTTGAAGGCCGGCGTGAGCCTCGACTTCGAGACGACCCCATCGGTCTCGATTAAGGTGACCGCGACGGATACTGGCGGGCTCTCGCTCCAGCAGGCCGTGGTCGTGACCGTGAACGACAAGATCGAGCGCTACGCGGGCACCGAGGGCAACGACACGCTCGTCGGTGATTCCGGCGCTAATTCCTTCGTGCCTGGAGGCGGCACCGATCGCGTGCTGGCGGGCGGCGGCGACGACGTGATCGTCTACAACGCCGACGTGCTGCAGTGGACGCCGGGCTGGGGCGCGCACAATGTCGGCAGCCCGACCGTCGCCGGAACCGGCGAGATCGTCTCGATCCAGGGCAAGGCGCGCAGCTACGACGCCTTCGATGGCGGCGAGGGGCGCGACACGATCGTCCTGACCGCGGCCGACGACGCGCTCTTCCTCGACGACATCCACAGTCCCCATCCCGGGACGCCGACCGAGGGCAGGGTCCTCGGCATCGAGGTGTTCGATGCGGGCGATGGCAACGACGTGATCGACCTCACGAGCACGCGCGTCGCCTACACGACCGCCGCGACGATGTCCGGCGGCGCCGGCGACGACGTCCTCTGGGCCGGCGACGCGGCGGATCGGCTGGAGGGCGGCGTCGGCAACGACAATCTCTGGGGCGGCGGCGGCAACGACACCCTGCTCGGTGGAGATGGTGCGGACAGGCTCAACGGCTCCGTCGGAGACGACGTGCTGGAGGGTGGCGCCGGCGCGGACACGCTCACGGGCGGCAACGGGGCGGATCGCTTCGTCTATCGCGCGGATGCGATCGGCGCGGCCGACGTCATCGCGGATTTCGGCTCCGGCGACGTGCTCGATGTCAGCCAGCTTCTCGCCACGCTTGGCGGCACGCCCGCCACCGCGGCGAAGTACCTCGCATTCTTCCAGAGCGGCACGAGCGTCGTGATGCGCGTGGACGAGGGTGGCGCCGGCGGCGACGCTGCCGACCAGGTGCTCGCGACGATCCAGAACCAGACCGTGGCGCAGGTGCAGGCGCAGACGAATTTCGGCTGACCGCTCGCGGGCGGTCCGGGTTCAGCGCGCGGCGAGCGCGAGCATCGTCCGCAGGAGCACGTTCGCGCCCGCGACCAGGTCGGGCTCCTCCGTGTGCTCTGCCGGGTTGTGGCTTATGCCCTTCACGGACGGCACGAAGATCATGCCTGACGGGCATATGCGCGCCATCATCTGGGCGTCGTGGCCTGCGCCGGATGTCATCCGCCGCACGCCCAGACCGAAGCCGCGTGCCGTCTCCTCGACGAGGTCCGCGATGCCGCGGTCGAACGCCACCGGCTCGAAGCGCGCGAGCCTGCGCGCCTCGACGGTGGTTCCCGTGCGCGCCGCGATGGCCTCGAGGAAGCCCGCGAGGCGGGCCTCGGCCTGGCGAAGCAATGCCTCGTCCGTATTGCGAAGGTCCGCGGTGAAGGTCGCGCGCGCGGGGATCACGTTGATGTAGTTGGGGTGGAGTTCGATCCGCCCGACGGTGCAGACCTGCGCGCCGCCCATCTCCCAGGCGAGGTCGTGCAGGAAGGACGCGGTCGCCGCCGCGACATGGCCGGCGTCCCTGCGCAGCCGCATCGGCGTCGTGCCGGCATGGTTCGACTGGCCGGTGACGACGATCTCCTGCCACGAGATGCCCTGCAGGTCCTCGACCGCGCCGATGGCGATCCCCTCGGCGTCGAGGATCGGCCCCTGCTCGATATGCAGTTCGACGAAGGCCGAGGGCACGACGAAGCCAGGGCGCTCGTCGCCGAGATAGCCGATGCGGCGCAGCTCGTCGCCCACGCTGGCGCCGCGCGCATCGCGCACCGCGTGCGCCTCCTCCAGCGCGAGGCCGCCGGCATGCACGAGGCTGCCGAGCATGTCCGGCTGGAAGCGCGAGCCCTCCTCGTTGGTGAAGAACGCCACGCAGAAGGGCCGCGCCGGGACGATCCCGGTGTCGCGCAGCGTCTGGACGACCTCGAGGCCCGCGATGACGCCGTAGTTGCCGTCGTAGCGGCCGCCGGTGCGCACGGTGTCGACATGCGAGCCGGTCATGACCGGGGCCGTCTCGCGCCATCCGCGGGTGAAGCCGAAGACGTTGCCGATCGCGTCGACGCGCACTTCCAGGCCGAGTTCGAGCATCCACGCGCGCACGAGGTCGCGGCCGCGCCTGTCCTCGTCGGTGAGCGCGAGGCGCGCGCAGCCGCCGCCCTCGATCGCGCCGATCGCGGCGAGCTCGGCGATGCGCCGCATCATGCGCGGCCCGTCTATGCGCAGTGCCCCGAGCGTCGCGTCCATGGCCCTCAGACCTCCACCTGCGCGCCCAGCTCGACGACCCGGTTCGGGGGGATCCCGAAGAAGTCCGTCGCCGAGGACTGGTTGTGCTGCATGACTATGAAGAGCTTCTCGCGCCAGCGCGCCATCAGCGGGCGGTCGCGCAGCACGAGCCGCTCGCGGCCCAGGAAGTAGGAGGTCTGCATCGGGTCGAACGGGCCGCCGGCGTCGCGCACGCGGTCGAGCTCGCGCGGGATGTTCGGCATCTCCTTGAAGCCATAGGAGAGGACGATGCGGTGGAATCCATGCCCGAGGTCCTCCGTCAGCACGCGCTGGCCGGGCGACACGAAGGGCGCGTCGCGGAAGCGCACGGTCAGGAAGACCACGCGCTCGTGCAGGATCCGGTTGTGCTTGAGGTTGTGCAGCAGCGCGTGGGGCGCGCCTTCCGGGCTGCCGGTCAGGAACACCGCCGTCCCGGCGACGCGCTGGGCCGGGCGCCGGGCGACCTGGGAGACGAAATCCGCCACCGGCAGCGCCGCCTGGTGCATCTGCTCCGCGAGCAGGCGCCTGCCGTCGCGCCAGGTCTTCATCACCGCCACGAGCGCGGCGCCCACGACGAGCGGGAGCCAGCCGCCGTCCGCGATCTTGAGCGCGTTCGAGCCGAGGAAGGCGAGGTCGACGACGAGGAACAGCGCGACGAGGGCGCTGGTCGCGAGGCCGTTCCAGCCCCAGACCCGCCGGGCGACGAACCAGAAGAGGATGCCGTCGATCGCCATCGTGCCGGTGACGGCGATGCCGTAGGCGGAGGCGAGCGAGGAGGAGCTGCGGAACCCGACGACGAGCGCGATCACCCCGGCCATCAGGGTCCAGTTCACCTGCGGCACGTAGATCTGCCCGATCTCGTTCTCCGAGGTGTGTCTGACCTCCAGCCGGGGGAGGAAGCCGAGCTGCACGCACTGGCGCGCGAGCGAGAAGGCACCCGAGATGACGGCCTGCGACGCGATCACCGTCGCCGCCGTCGCCAGCAGGACGAGCGGCAGCAGCGCCCAGGACGGGACCATCAGGTAGAAGGGGTTGCGCACGGCGGACGGGTCCGCGAGCAGCAGCGCGCCCTGGCCAAGGTAGTTCAGCGTCAGCGCCGGGAACACGAACGCGAACCACGCCAGCCGGATGGGACGCGCGCCGAAATGGCCCATGTCCGCGTAGAGCGCCTCGGCGCCGGTCACCGCGAGGAAGACCGCGCCCAGCGTGACGAACGCGACGAGCGGGTCCGAGGCGAAGAAGCGCGCCGCGTGCCGCGGGTCGAGGGCCGCGAGCACGGAGGCGTCGCCCGCGAGCTGCCAGAGCCCCATCGCCGCCAGCACGGCGAACCAGGTCGCCATGACCGGGCCGAAGAGCCGGCCGACATGCTCGGTCCCGCGGCTCTGCATGGAGAAGAGGCCGA